>Ga0335078_10009672_pt1 | contig 14273 bp, 9 predicted proteins | sample Lox_Sample_32_FD_206711 | JGI IMG/M metagenome (GOLD analysis project Ga0335078, IMG submission 206711) | Soil microbial communities from Loxahatchee National Wildlife Refuge, Florida, United States - Lox_Sample_3.2 | ecosystem: Environmental > Terrestrial > Soil > Wetlands | place: USA: Florida...
GCCATTCCGGACTTTCTTCCACCGGGCAGTTCACCGAGCAGGCGCTCGACGCCAAGGCGCGGGCGTTGGATGTGGTGGGACGGCGCGTCGCCGATGCCGGACTGGTGCTCGCTTACCACAATCATCAGCCGGAATTCCGCAACCAGGCATCCGAGGAAACGGCACTCCTCGAGCGTACGGATCCCAAACTGGTGTGGCTGATGTTCGATATCGGCCACGCCTGGCTGGCCTATCCCGAGGCCGTTTCATTCTTCGAGGCCCATCACACCCGCGTCTTCGGCCTGCACGTTCGCGACTTCCACAATCGCGTGTCGGTGCCGCTCGGCGAGGGCGAGTTTCCCTTGCGCAGCCTCGCGGACGCCATCCGCGGGACGGGCTGGCACGGTTGGCTGATCGACGAAGAAGAACGGCCCAACGATCCGGACAAACCAGGTAAGCGCGCCACCGGCCCTTCGCGGCGTACCATGAAAGCGGTATTCGGAGTGTAGCCGTGAAACGCCGGCTGAACGCAGGCATCCCCCGAAGAGGTCCTATCCCATGACAGCACCCAAACTCGAAGAAGCCAGTCTCAATTACATCGGTGGTGAATGGGTCGACGCGCCGGCCCACGAAGTGGTGAAACTGCCGTATGACGCCTCGCCCGTGGGCGAGGTGCCGCGCGCGGAAATTGAAGCCGTGGATCGCGCCGTTGTCGCCGCGCGCAAGGCGCTCGGGCCGATGCGCGAGATGGGCAATTGCGACCGTGCCGACCTGCTGCTGCGCATCGGGGAGTTGATCCGGCGCGACCTTGCCGACTACGCGCAACTCATCTGCGCCGAAACCGGCAAGCCCGCCAAAGAGGCTCGCGTGGAAGCCGAACGCTCGCTTTCGACGCTGCTCGCCGCGGCCCACGAAGCCCGCCAGTTGCACGGCGAAGTGATACCCATGGACTTCGCCGCCATGGGCAAGGGCCGCATGGCCATCACGGTACGCGAGCCGCTGGGAGTGATCGGCTGCATCACGCCGTTCAACGTGCCGCTCAACCTGGCCCTGCACAAAGTGGCGCCGGCGCTGGCGGCCGGCAACACGGTGATCCACAAGCCCGCCACCAAGACGCCCCTGAGCGCGGCGCGGCTGGCCCGCACGATGGAGGAAGCGGGGGTTCCCAAGGGAGCCTACAACCTGATCACCGGCAGCGGCGCCCGCATCGGAATGGCCATGGCCGAGCATCCGGGCATCGCCATGCTGACCTTCACCGGCAGTCCGGAAGTCGGCCGCGCCATCAAGTCCCGCGCGGGGTTCAAGAAGGTGACGCTGGAACTCGGCAATAATTCCGCGGTGATCATCGAGCCCGGTGCCGACCTGGCGGCGGCGGTCGCCCGCACCACCCAGGGCGCGTTTGCGCACAGCGGCCAGGTCTGTATCTCGGTGCAGCGCGTTTTCACCGAACGCTCCATCGGCGGGGAATTCGTGGAGCGGCTGAAGGCGTCCGCGGAGGCGTTGAAGATCGGCCATCCGTACGAGGAGTCCACCGACATTTCGTCACTCATCGATGAAACCGAGGCCATCCGCATCGAGCAGTGGATCGCCGAAGCGGTCGATGGCGGGGCCAAAGTCGTTACCGGAGGCAAGCGCCGGTTCGCCACCGTGTCGCCGGCCGTGCTGGTGGATGCGCCGTCCGCCTGCCGCATCTCCACACAGGAGGCGTTCGGTCCCGTGGTGGCGGTCTACCCTTATGAAAAACTCGATGATGCGATCGACCGCGCCAACTCCACGCCCTATGGTCTCCAGGCGGGCATCTTCACCAACGATATCCAGCGCGCTTTCCGTGCCGCCCGCCGGCTGGACGTCGGCGGCGTGATGATCAACGATATCCCGATGTGGCGCGCCGACCATATGCCTTACGGAGGCGTCAAAGAGAGCGGGACCGGGCGCGAAGGCCCGCGCTACGCCATCGAGGAAATGACCGAGATGAAACTGATTTGCTGGAAGGTGTGACGGCAGTCTCCCGCCATCGGCCGCCGCCTACGGTTCCGGCTGCTTGGAGTTGTCGTTCCCGGAAGGCCGAGCTTCTGAAGCCTCGCCCGAAGCCGCCGGCGGCCGCACGCCGCTGGCTTTGGGGTGCTGGCGGAACATTTTTTGAAAGACGCGCACCATCACGTTGCGCCGCTTCGGAGCGGCCTCTTTGGAAGATTCCGTCTCCACCGCCGCTGCATCACTCCTCTCAGGCTGCGCCTCCGGCGCGGCAGGTGTCGTCACCGCGGGCTCCGGCGCGCGGCTCACCGCAACCTCCGAATGCGACGGCTCCGGCAGTCTCGCCGGCGGAATTTCGCCCCGTGCGGGAGCCGCCGGCTCCTCCGCCGCTGCTCCGACGAATCGCAGCCCGGAAGGCGCCGGCGATACCGCTCTGGCGATCCTGCCCTGCGGCCTCGGCCGTGTTGGCGGCACGGGATTCGGTTGAGGCGCGGATGCCGCGCCGCCGGACGCGGGAACGGGCGCGGCATCCGGTGTGCCGGCGATAGGTAGGCGGACCGCCTGCATCACATTGGACGTCACTTTGGCGCCGAGGGTCTGGATCGCCGGCAGCCCTGTTTTCCAGTGGCGCACCACGGCGCCAACGGCTCCGGCCGAGAGAACCACCGAGGCACACGCCGCCAGCGTGATCCAACGCCGGCGCCCGATGGTGCGTGACGGAATCCGGGGCCGCGCCGGCGCGATTTCGTGGGGAGCCGCGATTTCCACAGTCTCGTCGCATCGGGCGGCCTCCTCCAGTGCGGCATAGAAAGCCCCGGCGGTCTGATAGCGCCGCTCCGGCTCCTTCTCTAGCGCGGTGAGGATTACCTGGCTCAGCGCGGGGCTTACGGCTGGGTCCACCTCCTCGGGCGGCGCTGGCGGGGAATACTGGTGCTCGAGAAGAACCTCAAATGTGCTGTCGCCGGTAAACGGCAGCTGCCCGGTCACCACCTCGTACAAAACCACCCCCGCCGAGTACGTGTCGCTGCGGGCATCGGGCGCGGTGGTACCGCGCGCCTGCTCCGGCGACATGTAGCACGGCGATCCGGCCAGGACTCCGGATTGCGACAGCCGCGGGCTGGCGGTCGACCGCGCCAGTCCGAAGTCGGTCAGCTTCACCGACCCGTCGGGAGTAACGATGATATTCTCGGGCTTGACATCGCGGTGCACTATGCCTTGAGCGTGTGCGTAAGCGAGCGCCGCTAGCACCTCCTGAACGAGCCGGACCCCGCGTTCCAGGGGCAGCCGGCCTTGCGCCAGGATCGCGCTCAGCGGTTCTCCACGAACCAGCTCCATCACCAAAGCCAGGCCGTGCGGCGTCAGGAACGCATTGTAAACCGCCGCAATATTCGGATGGTGCAGGCTGGCCTGCACCTGGATTTCCTGCAGGAACCGCTCCTGTTCCTCGGCCGAGTGCAGCCGGTCGTCCACCAGCACTTTGATGGCGTCGCGCCGTCGCGTGATGGCGTGCTCGCTCTCGTACACCTCGCCGTACGCGCCCGTCCCGATCCGCGAGACGATCGAGTAGTCTCCGAGCTGTGTCCCGCGCTCAAGACTCATCTGGACCTCCCGGCGTTGTGTAGCGCATGAACCCCCGGCTCCTTCATTTCGTGATCAGCCAGATAACCGCCATCAACACCCCGGTACAGGCGCCGGCGGCGCTGGCGATGAAGATCTGGCGGCCGGACAGCATGGGAGTCGCGGCCACCGCATCCAGCGAGGGCACCAGAGGCTTTACATGCGGCTCCTCGAGCGTGTGAAACATGCCTGCCCGCACTCCCTCGTCGTGGATCCCCGGGGGCTGAGGGTGCCAACGGGTCTCCGCGGCGGTAACCGGCGCCATCGGCGGACTGACCGGCATCGCAACCGGAGGCGCAGCCATCGCCGGCGTTCCGGCTGGAACGCCTTTCAGCCCTTCCGAGACTTTCACCAGCGCCTCGTCGAACTCCGCTGCCGTCTGAAAGCGGTCGGCGGGGTTCTTCGCCAGCGCCTTCAACAACACCGGCCCCAGTTCGCGGGGCACCTGGGAGTTGACCACCTCCGGCGAAATCGGTGTAGTGCCGACCTGCGCCGCCATCAGCTCAAACTCGCTCTCCATCACGAAGGCCGGGCGCCCGCACAGCATCTCATACAGGACCATCCCCAGCGAGTACAGATCGCTGCGGCCGTCCACGTCCCCTATCCCCTTGATCTGTTCCGGCGAGATGTACTTCAGGTTTCCGATCGCTACGCCCACCTGTGTCAGCCGTGGGCTGTTGGCGCCTTTCGCCAAGGCGAAATTGGCCAGCTTCACGAATCCGCCCGAACCGATGATGATGTTCTCCGGGCTGATGTTGCGGTGAATGATTCCCTGCCGGTGCGCGTAACCCACCGCCGACAGGATCTGCCGCGTCACGGCGATGCTGTCCACCCACGAGAGCGGCCCTTGTAACAGCCTCTCCGCAACCGTAATCCCTTCCACCAGTTCGGTAGTGATCACCAGCTGGTTTTCGAGTTCAGCCGCATTGAACAGAGTGACGATATTGGGATGTACCAGTCCCGCATGGAGACGCATCTCGCGCAGGAACCGCTCGGCGTGCTCCCGGTCATTCTGCGAACCCTCCGGAATTGCGCGCAGCGCCTCGATTCGTCCGGCGAGGGTATTCTTCACCCGGAATTCGATACCGTTTTTCGACCGCTTCAACACGTCGAGAAACTCGTACCCCGAGTGGGTCTCGCCCACCTGGAATTCCATCGATCGGTCTCCTCACTGGCAGAGTCCTGGCAGAGGCCGGCTGCCGGTTTGATTCTAAATCCCTCAATTTCGGCCGATCAACCCGAATAATGTTAGTAAACTTTCGTCGACCGAGGTTGATAGTCTTCTTTACAGGAAAGTAGCTGTTAGAGCTGTTAACCGAGGTATCTATTTGCCCGGTACGGCGTGCTGCCGGACGTACTCGTCGATGCGCGGGTCGTGGTCGGCGCCGGAAGCGCCCGCCGGAATGTAGTGGAACGCCTCGGCGTATTCCACTCCGTACTGTCTGCCCAATTCCCGGTTGTGCGTGAGGCCGAATTCGCGAATATAGTTGCGGTCGGCCGTCAGGTCGTCATTCCCCAATAACGGCAGGTGCTGGTTGCGCGCCGCCAGCTCCGCCCTCAGGCGCGATCCCAAGTGGCCGCCCGGCCCCTTCGCCACATTGGAGCGGATGGCGTCGATCTTTTTATCGATCTGCCTGGTAATGTCCACCACCCGCGTGATCTCCGGCCGCCGGGCAAAGTAATACTTGTCCTGGACCGTCTTCGGCTCCAGGCCCGCGGCGAAGTGCTCCGGGTAGTCGTGCGCGCGGCCGGCCATCCAACACGCCGCTTCGAGCGCCCTGGCCGTGGTGTAGTGATCCGGGTTTTCTTCGTCGTGCGCCCACGGGTCCCAGCACACCACCGTGTCGGTCTTCAGCAGGCGGATGAGAAAGATCAGGCGGCCGATCACTTCGTTCAGCGAGACGTCGCCCATGCGGTGATTGTTGTAGTTCAGGTCGAAGTGGCCTTTGCAGCCCAGGACCCGCGCCACCTCGGCCGTGTCGCGCTCGTTGCCCAGCACGTTTTCGCCGATGGTTCCCGGTGTTCCCAGCCCTACCGCGTCGCCCATGTCGTCGTTGGTCGCGCGGATGAGGTATCCGGTGTATCCCTCCTCGATCAGCTTGGCGACCGTCCCCGATGCCGACAGCGGAATGTCATCGGAGTGCGCCTGTACCGCCATCAATACCTTGCCGCGGTGCGGCTGCCCCGCCAGAGATCGCTCCAGGATCACTCGCGCCGCGGCCGGAGCCTGCTCCTGCGCCCGTGCCCATCCGCCCCCCACGCCGGCCATCAGGCTGGTGCAGAAATTGCGCCGTAACATGGAGCCGATTATACTCTCCTGGGGGCCGGGCATTTGCGAATTATCGAGATCCGTTCGGCGGGATTGCGCCACGGCACGCCCGAGGGCGGTTGGGCCCACGAGATCCGTCCGGACGATTGCGTCCACACCCTGGTTGCCGTCTTTACCGATGAAGGCGTCACCGGGTGGGGATCGGCATTCGCCAACGACGAGCTCGTGCGGGCCGCGCTCCGCCTGCTGGCTCCGCTCTACTTGGGCGAGAATCCCCTGGAACCGGAGCGCGTCAGCGAAAAAATGCACGCCCACACTTTCTGGATGGGCCGCGGCGGATCGGTCACCCACGCCATCAGCGGCGTCGATATCGCCATGTGGGACATTCTCGGTAAGGTCACGCGCCAGCCCGTCGGTCGCCTCTTGGGCGGCCGCTACCGCGATCGCGTTCTGCCCTATGCGTCTCTGCTGATGCGCGAACCGCGTGAGCTGGCCGAGCAGCTTGCCGCGGTGCGCGAACGCGGCTTTCGCGCCTTCAAAATCGGCTGGGGACCGTTCGGCCGCGCCAGCGCCGTCATGGATGAGGCCATCGTTCGCGCCGCGCGCGAGGCCGTTTCGGAATCGCTGCTGATGGTCGATGCGGGCGCGAGCGATGCCTTCTGGCCGCAGGATTATAAGTGGGCCGCGCGCACCGCCCGAATGCTTGCCGATTACAACGTCTACTGGTTCGAAGAGCCGCTCCCGCCCGACAACCTCGACGACTACCTCCTGCTGCGCCGCCAAGCACTCCTGCCGATTGCCGGTGGCGAAGTGCTGACGCGGCGCCAGTCCTTCACCCCGTGGCTGCAACAGCGCGCGCTCGATATCGTCCAGCCGGATGTGACCAAGGTGGGCGGCATCAGCGAGGAGCGGCGCATCGCCTGGATGGCCGAGGAGAACGGCGTCCGTTTCATTCCCCACGGGTGGAATACCGCGCTTGGCCTGGCCGCCGATCTGCACCTGGCCTCCGCCGCGCGCAACACCGGGCTGGTTGAATACCTCACCGGCTCCCCGTTCATCGACGGCCTGGTGGAAACGCCCTGGAAGCTCGATCCGGACGGCATGCTCCCGGTGCCTTCTTCTCCCGGATTGGGAATTGCGCTCAATCCGGACGCCGTCGAGCGGCACACCGGCGAGCGGTTCCGATGAAACCCGGCCCGGATCTGCCCCGCCGCCTCGGTATGCTCGACGCCACCGCGGTGGTCATCGGGATCGTCATCGGCTCGGGCATCTTTGTCCTGCCCAACCTCATCGCGCGCAGCCTGCCCTCCGCCCCCGCCATCCTCGGTGTTTGGGTGGCGGCGGGCATACTCTCGTTTTTCGGCGCGCTGGCCTATGCCGAGCTGGGCGCCATGCTCCCGGCCACCGGCGGCCAATACGTTTACCTGCGTGAAGCCTACGGCCCGCTGTGCGCTTTCGTCTGCGGCTGGACCTTCATGCTGGCGGTCCTGGCAGGTGGCAGCGCCTGGCTGGCAGTCACCTTTTCCATCTATGCCGGCTACTTCTTTCCGCTGAGCGCCGCCGCGGCCAAGGCGGTGTCGGTGGCGTTGATTCTGGCGCTCTCGGCGATCAACTATGCCGGTGTCGAGGAAGGCGCATGGGTGCAGCGGATTTTCACCGGTCTCAAGATTGTGGGCCTGCTGGTGTTGATTGGCGCGGGACTGTTCCGCTCCCCGCGCGCCGCCCCGCCGGCCGCTCCCTTTGCAACCGCGCCGCCCTCCGCCCTGCATTTCGGAGCCGCCATGGCGGCCTGCCTGATGGCCTACAACGGCTGGAGTTACGTCAGCTTCGTGGCCGGCGAGGTGCGCGAGCCCCGCAAGAATCTGCTGCGCTCGCTGGTGCTCGGCATGGCCGCCGTCGCGGCGCTCTACATCTCCGCCAACATCGCCTATTTGAAAGTCATGACCATCCCGCAGATCGCCTCGACCGAGCGCCCCGGCGCGGAACTGGCCATCCGCACCATCGGCCCGATCGGCGGCGCTTTCGTTTCGCTGACCGTGCTGCTCTCGATCATCGGCGCCGTCAACGGCTGCATCCTGACCGCCGCCCGCCTGCCTTTCGCGCAGGCCCGCGACCGCCTGTTCTTCGCCCGCTTCGGAGAAGTGCATCCCCGCTTCCAGACTCCTGCTTTTGCCATCCTCTGCGGCGGAATCTGGACCGCGCTGCTCGTGCTCACCGGCTCTTACGAGACGCTGTATTCCTACTCCATTCTGGCCGCGTGGATCTTCTACACCATGAGTGTCGCCGCCGTATTCGTGTTGCGCCGCAAGCTGCCCGGGGCGCTCCGGCCCTACCGCATGTGGGGCTACCCCTACACCCTCTGGCTCTTCGTGGCGGTGTCGCTCTGGTTCATGGCCGATGCGCTGGTCACCCAGCCGCGGCCTTCGGGGATGGCGTTGGTGATCGTGGCCGCCGGCGCGCTGGCCTACCGGATCTGGAGTTCGCAATCGGCGGCGAAGTGACCGTAACGGCCTCTATGCCCCCGGCTTGCTCGGCAGTTGCCGGATCTGGTCGCGCTCGTTTTTGCTCGGGTTGTACTTCAGCGGCTGCCGCGTAGAGCCGGATCGCTTCTTCTCCACGTCACTCGGATCGCGCCGTACGGCGACTCACGAACATTTATATGTATCGGCGTTTGCCAGGTGCCTCCGGAGTTCTACAAGTTGCTTCGTGGTGTCCTCGGTGTAGTCGAAAAGATCCTGGATAAACTTCTTGAACTCCTCTCTTGCTTGGGTGATTTTCTTTTTTTCTTCCGGTTTGCCCGGATCCAGGCCAAAATTGGCGTACAAGAGGTCGTTCGCCAACTGAACGACCAGGTTCCGGTAGCTCGATACAAGGTTCTGGTCAGCCAGCAACTGTTTCTGTGCTGACTCCCGCATCGTCCGAAAGCTGTCCGCGGCCTTTTTTTCTTCCGCTAACGCTTGCCGGACGAAGGCCATTTTCTTGTCTGGAATCTTGGCATCTTTGCCGAGGACTTTCCTGGCCTCCGCCACTACTGAGTCCCAATGAGAAATCGCCATACCATCTCCTCGCTCCACATCCGATTCCCGGTCCGGCGGCTCAGGGCCGCTGCGCCCGGGCAAATTCCATTCACCGCGGCAGCCGGAGCACGCCACGGCGCCCGGGCAGGCGATGCGTGAGCCGTCATGTATTAGTTGCCGCCGGCGATTTGCGAACAGTATTTGGCCATGTTCGCAATGTGCTTCTCGAGTTCTTCGCCTGTCTGGATCATGTCGAGAGATCCCCGAGTCTCCTCCGCAAAATACTTGATGAACAATGATCGTGCCTGCTCGATCTTCTTCTTGTCTTCCGGTTTGCCGGGATCCAGGCCATAGTTGGAGTCCACGATATCATCCTGCGCCTGAATCAACGCGTTCCTATAGCTCGACACAGCGTTGTGCAACACGAGTATCCGTTTCTCCAGGGCGTCTTGCATCGAGCGCAAGCCATCGGACATCTTCCACGTTTGCGCGTTTGCCCGCCCTAAAGCCTCAAACTTCTGGTCGCGAATGGTTGCATTTTCGCCGAGAATCTTCTTGGCGTTCGCCAATACCCTGTCCCACATGAAAACCATGCACAGCCTCCTGGTCGCCCGTTCCGATTCCGAGCTCCGCGGCCCAGGGCAGCTTCGCCCGAAAAGTGGGGTATTTCAGACTACCATATCTTATTTGGTGGACCGCCGCAAGCTGGCCGAGGGAGACCAAGGGAGCCCAGGGATCCCGAGGGAGTGCGTAACCGTTTTGGGGATCCCGAAGCTTTTAGCTCGGGCAAACCGCTCACTTACGCTCGCGGCTCCGTTTCCGTCCGGCTTTTGCACCGGGTTCGAGAGCCGCGAGCGTTAGCGAGCGGTCTCCAGCGGCCAGGTTTCGCCAGTTCCGTTAATTAAGCACTCTGCCCGAGGCGCTCCGGTCGCTCCGCCCTACTACCGCATGTGGGACTACCCTACACCCTCTGGCTCTTCGTAGCGGTGTCGCTTTGGTTCATGGTCGATGCGCAGGTCACGCAGCCGCGGCCTTCCGTGATGGCCTGGTCACTGTGGCCGCCGGCGCGGCTGGCCTGCCGGATCTGGAGTTCGCAATCGGCGGCGAGGTGACCCTGACGGCCTCTATGCCCCCAGCTTGCTCAGCAACTGCTGGATCTGGTCGCGCTCGTTCTTGCTCGGGTTGTACTTCAGCGCTTCCTGCAGTTCCTGAATGGCCTTGATCTTGTCGCCCTTCTGGGCCAGCGCCATCCCCAGGTGATAGCGGTAGGTCGATTGGTTCGGCGCCTTGCTCACCAGCTCGCGGAAGGTATCGAGCGCGCTGTCGCTCAGGTTCTTCTTGAGGAAGATCCAGCCCAAGGTGTCGGAGATCTCCGTCATTTCCGGCATCAATTGTTTGGCGCGCTGCGCCTTCCCCAGCGCATCGTCCAGATCGCCGTTGTGTTCGGCCATCAGGAAGGCCAGATTGTTCAAAACCACGGGATCGTTGCTGTCCAGCCGCAGCACCGCTTCGTACACTTGTTTTGCCTCGGTCCACCGCCCTGCCTGGTCCAGCACCAGTCCCAGGGTTTCCAGGGCGATCTTGTTCTCCGGCTGGAATTCCCGCGCCTTCTGCAGGTTTACGATGGCGCTGTTGAGGTCGCCCTTGCGCCGGTCAACCTCGCCCATGCGCAGATAGACGTCGCCGCGTCCGGCGGAGTTCTTGTCGAGCGAATTGAGCAGCTTTTCGTACTCCTCGACGGCCAGGTCGTATTTCCCCATCAGCGCAGCCGTATTCGCCAGGGCCATTCGCAAATCCCCGCGGTTGGGACTCTTGTCCAGTTCCGACCGGAGCATCTGCAGCGCCTGATCGCCGCGGTTCTGCGCCATGTCGGTTTCCACCATTCCCAAGAGTCCCCGCGACCGGCTCGGGTCCAACTGGTAGGACCTCTGAAAAGCGTCTTCGGCATCCTTGTATTTGTTCTGCGCCAGGTTCATCACTCCTACCTGGAAGTAGACATCTGGCGAGGAAGGATTGGTCTTCGCCATCTGATCGAGCAGCACGCGCGATTCGGCGAATTTTTTCTGCCCCATCAGCGCCGCCGATTCGGTCAGTTTGGCGTTGATGTTGTTCCGGTCAAACTTGAGAATATCCTGCGCTGTCGTGAGGGCCGCGTCATATTCGGCTCGCTGTACCTGCAGTTCCGCCAGCGCCAGGCGAGCCAGCACATAGTCCGGACGAAGTTGAATGGCTTTCTCGAACGCCTGCCGGGCCTGCTCCACTTCCCCGATCTTGTAGTGAGCCCGCCCCAGATTGTACTGCGCCACCGGGTTATCGGGAGCGTGGGCCACTACGGCCTGCAATTCTCCCAGTGCGGCTTTGATCTCGTGTTGATCGTTCGTTTCGAGCTTCAAACTCGCCAGCAGGCTGCGCGCGTCGGCATCGTTGGGATCGCTTTTCAGAATCTGGCTCGCGACCTCGCGGGCATCGTCCCTCTTTCCCAGCCGCATGTAGATTTCGATGATGCGCTTCTCGTAGGTGGTTTTATGAGAGGGGTCCTTGGCCATTCCGTCCCGGTACTCCCGCATGGCCGAATCCATATCGCCAATGCGCAGGTAGAAATCTCCCACCGTCCAGTAGGCGCCCTCGAACTCCTTGGCATGCGCTTTGATCTGTTGCAGCACTCCCACCATATCGTCGCGCCGCCGCTGCAAGGCATAATGCAGCGCCAGAGACGTCAGGTAGGAATACTGCTTGGGATTGTTGGCGATTGCCAGCTTCAGAACCTGCTCGCCATCGGCTATCTTGCCCTGGTAGACAAGCAGCAACCGGTAAAGTTCCGTGTAAGCGTATTGGTAAGTCTTATCCAGGACCATCACCCGCCGGTAAAGCTGCTCGGCTTCCGGGTACTGCGCCTTCGCCGATACAGCCCTCGCCAGTTGCATCAACACTCCCACCTGATTGGGTTTCAGGCTGTCGGCCTTGCGGTATTCCGCGATCGAAGCGTCCAGCAGCGCGGTGCCGTCGTCCTGTCGCGCCGTCTTAAAGGCCTCTATCGCGCGCACGAAGTTTACGTCCCCTTCCAGCCGGTGTCCATCGAAAGAGTTGGGGTCCCGCTTCAGCATCAGCCCGGCGTAGTTGAGCACCTCGTCCATGTAGCTCTTCTGGTCCTTCGCCACCACCACATAGATGTCCGAAAGCTTCACGGCGGCGTCCCAGTGGTCGGGGTCGGTCGCCGGAAGCAGTTCGATGGCGCGCCGGAAGAAACCCACCGCATCCGTCAGGTTCCCCATCTTGGCGCTCACCAGGCCCAGGTGATAGTAAGCCGGCCCGTACAACAGATCCTTCTTCCGGGCGTCCAGGAACAGGATGCGGGCTTCCTTGTATTTGCCCTTGTTGTAGAACATCTGACCCCGTTCCATGTAGCGCTTCTTGGCCACGTTGGGGTCCCTGCTGCAGGATACCAGCGCGAGGGCCGCAAGTACGATGACCGTCACTCGAATGAATCGCATGAACGCCTCACCAGGATTCCGTCTTAATACTGTAAGCCACGTACAGGCGCAAAGGCCATAGATTGACCAGCCCGATCAGCCAGGCTCTCTGATTATAGCTGTACCCGTACTTACCGGGCCTTCTTGCGGAGGGCCGTATCAGTTCACGTATACCACCGCGGCCGTGGGTCCGGTGGTAATACTGCTCACACCTCCGATCCGTAATGTGACCGGCAGGGCATTGCCGTTCAAATGTGTACCCGGTATCTTGCAGTCGATCTGGTAAACCCCGATCATACCCGGCTCGAGACCGCTCCAGTTCACGATGACCGCCGCCTGGCTGATGGTCGGATTGCCGAAGTATAACGATACCGGGGCGGTCACCGCCAGCGGGCTCGCAGGCGAAGGCTCGCCGGTCGTCACCTTCCCGCCGGTGGTCACTCCCAGGCCGGTCGCCAGAATGGTGAGAGGTTCGTCGCGCGTCGCCGGATGCTGTTGACTGACCCGCTGTCCGTTGGCATGAAAGATCGCCGGCCCGTCGCTATCCACGAAGATCGCCGGCGCATATTTCGATACCGTCACCGTGACGGAGTTGGATGCCGCCTGGTTGGCAATCGAATGTACTACCAGAGGGTAACGTCCGGCCGCTAACGGGAAGGGCAACTGGGCGTTGATCTGGCTCCCGCTGGTGGCCTGCAGATTCAGTGGTGAGTTGTTCAGAGTTACACACACACCGCCCAGCACGATGGGCAGCGGCGCGGTGGATGACGGCGTGTTTGCCGAAGCCGTGGCTGCCAGGTTCTTCCCCACGATGCTGACCAGTTCCCCCGGCGCCACCCCGGCCGTCTGGTTGGCCTGGTTCACCATCGCGGACCCGCTCAGAGCGGGAACGCTCGAGGCCGCCGGGCTGCTCAAAGGAATGATGCTCAGCCCCGATGCCGTCAGCACGTACGCCGTCGTTCCCGCCGGGTTCACCACCATCGTCCGCCCGTTGATGTTGGTGCGGCCCGTTCCCGCCGTCACGGCCAGCGGGCTCTCGAGCGCATTCACGGCGGTAATGGTGCGCAGGCTCGCCGCATCCACCACCTCGATCACTCCCGGATCCGTGGCTGCCGCCGCGGCGCTCGTCCGCGCCGCCGTGGAAAATCGCGCGAAGCTCCCCGCCCCGATGGCCGCCACTGCCGAAACCGGCCGCGAGGAAGCCGTCGACGGTCCCGAAGGCGGTGGCAACCCGCCGCCCGATACCGGTCCCGTTACGCCCGCTCCCGAACCGATCGTGGTCAGCGCCAGGTTCAGAATCTGCGCATTGGCCAGAAAATACACCCCGTTGGGACCCGCTGCCACCGGCCCGTAGTATCCCGAAATGGGCGTCGGAATCACCTGTACGGCGCTCACGAAATCGTCCACGGCGGCATCGTACAGGTAGCCGATGCCGGTACCCCCGAGCAGCAGCGCGTATGCGCCGTCGGGTGTCGAGACCATACTTTGCGGGGAAGTGATCTTGGTGGTCGTGCCGAAAACGTTGGTATCCAGCACCCACGGAACCACCGTGTTGCCTACGATCTTCCACAGCGACCCGTCCGACATCAGCACCTGCGGATCGCGCTCGGTCGAAGTCAGAATCTCCGGCGTGATCAGCGTGAAGCTGGCGTTGAACGGCAGCGGCGGATAGCTCACCTGCCCGGTCACCGCATTTTGCGTCAGGTCCACGATGCTGATGGTTTCACCGCCCGAGTTGGCCACGTACAGGGTGTTCGGATTGCTGCCGAATGCCATCGACCGCGGCAGTTGGCCCACCGCGATCGGCGCGAGAAACTGCTTCCCCTGCATATCGAACACTTCGATCCGGTTCAGCCCCGGGTTGGCGATGTACAGCCGCTGCCGCGTGGTGTCCTGCAGAATATCCGTCAGGCCCGTGCTGGTAGCCCCTATATCCACCGGCACGAT
>Ga0335078_10009673_pt1 | contig 14272 bp, 10 predicted proteins | sample Lox_Sample_32_FD_206711 | JGI IMG/M metagenome (GOLD analysis project Ga0335078, IMG submission 206711) | Soil microbial communities from Loxahatchee National Wildlife Refuge, Florida, United States - Lox_Sample_3.2 | ecosystem: Environmental > Terrestrial > Soil > Wetlands | place: USA...
GCGCGTTCGCGAACACATGGGTTGCGCTTTCGGGAGGGAAAGATGAAACGGCAAAGCGGCTCGAACAAGGGGCATCACAACAGGCTTCAACATGAAAAGAGTCCCTACCTTCTCCAGCACGCGGGGAACCCGGTAGATTGGTACCCCTGGGGCGCGCCGGCCTTCGAGGCAGCGAAGGCGCAGGACAAGCCGATCTTCCTTTCCATAGGCTACTCGACCTGCCACTGGTGCCACGTGATGGAGCGGGAGTCCTTCGAAGACCCTCAGGTGGCGGCCCTCCTCAACGAGACTTTTATCTGCATAAAGGTGGACCGGGAAGAGCGGCCCGACATCGACGATGTCTACATGAAGGTATGTCAGTTGGCCACAGGCAGCGGCGGGTGGCCCCTCACCATTCTCATGGCGCCTGACAAAACCCCCTTTTACGCGGCAACTTACATACCGAAGGAGAGCAGGTACGGCAAGGGAGGCCTCCTCGACATTATCCCGAAAGTAGGGGAGCTCTGGAGAACTCACCGCGACGAGCTGCTCACCACCGGCCGTCAGCAGGTGGAGCAGCTTCACCAGTTCGTGGAGACGCCGCCGGCGCAAGGTTTGGACATTGAGACGCTGCGCGAGGCCTTCGACTATTTCGTGGGCCGCTTCGACGAGCGCAACGGCGGGTTCGGCGATGCCCCCAAGTTCCCCACACCGCACAACTTGAACTTTCTCCTGCGCTATTGGAAACGCACTGGTGAGAGACGCGCTTTGACCATGGTCGAGAAGACCCTCAGAGCAATGCGCCGAGGGGGTATCTACGACCGTGTGGGATTCGGGTTCCACCGGTATTCCACGGATGCGGAGTGGCTCGTGCCGCACTTCGAGAAGATGCTCTATGACCAGGCGCTCCTTGCTCTGGCCTACCTCGAGGCCTATCAGGCGACCGGCAAGTCAGAATACGCGAATACCGCCCGTGAAGTCTTCACTTACGTGCTGAGGGACATGACCGCTCCCGAAGGTGGCTTCTATTCTGCGGAAGACGCGGACAGCGAGGGAGTTGAGGGCAGGTTCTACGTGTGGTCGGAAGGGGAGATCCGCGACGTGCTCGACGGACCCACGGCGGACCTCGTGATAGACCGGTATCAGGTGAGGAAGGACGGCAATTGGACCGACCCGACAGGGCATGGCGACGCAGGGAGCAACATACTCCATCTGAAAGACGGCACGGTCGAGGCGGAGCGCGGGGAAATAGAGCGGGCAAGGCAGCTCCTTTTCGCGCACCGCGAAAAGCGGGTCCATCCCGGTAAGGACGATAAGATACTGACCGACTGGAACGGGCTCATGATAGCGGCCCTCGCCCGGGGCGCGCAGGTTCTCGGGGAGAGGTCCTATGCGGAGTCTGCCTCGAAGGCGCTTCTCTTCCTCCTGGATCGCCTGCGCACGAAAGAAGGGCGGCTTCTGCACCGATACCGCGACGGAGAAGCGTCCATATTGGCAAACCTGGATGACTACGCATTCGTCATATGGGGCCTCATCGAGCTTTACGAGGCCACCTTCGATACCCGCTTCCTCGCTTCCGCCCTCTCCCTCAACCGCGACCAGGCGGCCCATTTTTGGGACGAGACCGAGGGGGGCTTCTTCTTTACGCCCGACGATGGAGAGGAGCTCCTCGTCCGCCAGAAGGACGCTTACGACGGCGCGGTGCCGTCGGGCAACTCGGTGGCCATGCTCAACCTCCTCAGACTTTCCAGGATGACCGGAGACCACGAGCTCGAGAACACGGCGACGCGGCTCATGCGTGCGCTTTCAGGCAGGGTGGCCCAGTTTCCCGGCGGCTTCACGCAATTCCTTTGCGCCCTGAGCTTCGCCCTCGGGCCGTCACACGAAGTCGTGTTGGCCGGTACGCAGGGCTCGGGCGACCTTCACGTGATGATCGAGGCCCTACGGTCACGTTTCATACCGGAAAAGGTGGTCCTTGTGAGGGATGAGGGCGAAGGACGTGAGGGCCCGGACCTCGCGGAATTGGCCCCTTTTCTGAAGCTATACCGGTCGGACGAGGGGGCGGCCCGGGCGTATGTCTGCGCCAACAATAGCTGTTCTCTGCCCACATCGAAGGCAATGGAGATGCTTCGGCTCCTCGGTGAGACCGACAAAGAGAGACCCGGCTAAAAGCTAAAAGGGGAGAAGAGGAGCGCCGGGCATGAGGCCTTTGGTCTGCGCCGCGACGATGGGGGAGGGTGAACCGTGTGCAGACCCTTTCGCAGGCAATGGCGAACAGGCGGTCGGCCGGACACCTCTGGTCAGTAGTCTTCCAGGTGATAGAACTCGGCGTCCTCGAGCCACTGCTCGGGCCGGGAGACGAAATCGATGATCCTGTCAAGGAGGAGGTAGTGCTTGTGCTCTTCCGCCGCCACCCGGAGGAATGTCTCCTTCTCTGCCGGGCCTTCCGCCAGGGGGGCCTTGGATAGGTAGAAGTCCTCGGTCTGCTTCTCAATGTCCTGGGCCTTCCTGTAGAGCTCTATCTGGGCGTCGTTCACCCCTTCGAGGCCGCCTGACTCCTTCATGGCGACGAAGACGTTCTTCACGTCCTTGAGCAGGGATGAATCGGGCAGCGGAACAGGCTGGTGCTCCTTCATGCCTTTGAAGATCTTGAAATGGACCACCTCCGCGTCGGCGAGCATGGTGAAGACCTTTTTGAGACCCTCGTGCGAGGTGCCGGCAGCGGCATCCCTGTAGTATTTCTCCCCGTCCCTTTCGAGCTGCATCGCGTAGTCGTATACGTCCATGCTCCCCCCTCGTGGCATCTATTGGCTGGTGATCCGGCCGCGCCCATGGACGACAACGTATGTGCAGGACGTCCCGGCCGGCTTCTTTACGCGTCGTAAATATAGTTCGCCCGTGGTCTGAAGGCAAGGACGAGGAAAGGGGTGTTATGCAGTCTTTTTGCGGAGAATGTCTTCTATGGGACCGAAAGGGGCAGCGTCAGTCACGCAGGAGAAGGGGGTTGAAGCGGGTGTCGCGGTCGTACACGTCTCTGCCCTCGCGCTTCTTCAGGAAATTGACCATCCAGTAGGTGAAGGGCGTGACGATCGCTTCGTATGCCGACTTGACCAGCCACTGGGTCACCGCGGTGGTAAGGAGCATCGCAGGGGGAATGGTGCCGGCGAAGGCCAGGGAGATGAAGATTGCGGAATCGATTGCCTGGCCGGCAAGGGTTGAGCCGATTGTCCGCGTCCAGAGCCAGCGGCCCTCGGTGGCGATCTTCATCTTGGCGAGGACAAAGGAATTGGTGAACTCTCCCGCGAGATAGGCCGCGAACGAGGCCGCGAGGAGGCGCGGCGTGTAGCCGAGTATGCGCTCGTAGGCGGCCTGGCCCTGCCAGAATGAGGCTGCCGGGAGGATCTGCCCCAGCCAGATCGCCACTACGGTAAGGAGGTTGCAGAGGAACCCAAGCCAGATCACGCGTCTTGCCTGGCCATAGCCGTAGACTTCGGTGAGTATGTCGCCGAAAAGATAGCTCAAGGGGAAGATGATGATGGCTGCGGGAAGGACGAGCCCGAAAACGCGTATCAGCTTCACCGCGATGATGTTCGACGTGATGAGGCACGTCGTGAAGATGGCGACGATGAGGACAAACCACGGCGAGTAGCCCCCTTGCGCTTTTGCCTCCCTGTCCACGGGATCTCTCCTTGCTTCCGCGCACGCGAGCGCGGCTCTGTTGGCAGCCGAAAGCGATATGATACCTCAAGCCGGTCAACACCCGCAAGGGGGAAGGAGAGAAAGGCATTCGGCAATTCTATACCGCAGCGGCGAAAGGCAGAGTTTCCACATGGGGTTACCCCGGCCGCCTCGCTCCTTGACAAACCGGCGATCCGTTGGAATATAATAGGACCGTCAGCATTGAAAAAGAGGAGGATGGCCATGAAGATCAAGGCGGCGGTGGTGCGGGAGAAGGGAGGTCCCTTTCGGATCGAGGAAGTGGAGCTCGAGGAGCCTCGTGAGGATGAGGTGCTCGTGCGCATCGCAGGGGCCGGTCTCTGCCATACGGACCTCGCTGCGAGGGACCAGCTCGTGCCGTCGCCCTTTCCCATCGTTCTGGGCCACGAGGGGGCAGGCATAGTCGAAAAGATTGGGAAGCGCGTTCAAAAGGTGAAGCCCGGGGACCACGTGGTGCTAAGTTATGTCGCGTGCGGGGTGTGCACGCCGTGCAGGAAGGGCATGGAGCACATCTGCCTCAACTCCTTTGAGTACAATTTTATGGGCAAGAGGCCCGATGGATCGAGAACCATGAGGAAGGGCAAAGAGGTGATCAACGGTGCCTTCTTCGGCCAGTCTTCCTTTGCCTCGTACGCCCTCGCGAACGAGAGGAACACGGTGAAGGTGGCAGACGATGTTCCCATCGAGCGCCTTGGACCGCTCGGCTGCGGCGTCCAGACGGGGGCGGGGGGCGTGATCAATGCCCTTTCCCCCAAGCCCGGCTCCTCGCTGGCTGTCTTCGGGACCGGGGGTGTGGGCATGAGCGCAATCATGGCGGGGGCGCTTTGCGGCTGCACGAAGATCATCGCCGTCGACGTAAAGGAGGCGAGGCTCAAGGCAGCGCGGAAGCTGGGAGCGACGCACGCGATCAATCCACGCAAAACAAACCCCACCGAGGCCATCCTGCAGATAACGGGTGAGGGCGTCGACCATGCGCTCGACACCACGGGGATCCCCGAGGTGATAAACCAGGCTGTAGAGGCCCTCGCAGCGGGAGGCAGCTGCGGTCTGATCGGCATCTCTTCTCCGGACGCGCGCCTGGGGACTGCTATCGGGACCTTGATGCACGGCCGCTCGGTCTTCGGCATCATAGAGGGAAACGCGGTGCCGGACATCTTTATCCCGCAGATGGTGGAGCTTCACAAGCAGGGACGCTTTCCCATCGACCGGATGATCACGTTCTACGACCTCGACCGGATCAACGAGGCAGTAAAGGACGCAGAGAGCGGCCGCACCCTCAAGGCGGTCCTGCGGCCTTAAAGAAGCTATTGTGGGGCCTACCAGTGGCGGCTCACCTACCCCACTTGTTTAGGGCAGGCCGACGTCGTATACTAGGGATTCTTATGTCTGAACATGCCTTTCTCCGCTCGACCTCCATGGGCATCATGTCTCGAATGCATAAGGTGGTTCAATGAATAGAAGGGAATTCCTCAAGGTTTCCGGCGCCTTTCTTCTCGCGTCCGAAATGCTCACAAAGGACCTTTTTGCCGGTGAGGCGCCGGTAGTCGCCGTGGCCGAAGGGCAGGACTATGGAGCAATCACCAGGGCCGCGGTCAATGCCGTCGGCGGCATGGGACGGTTCGTCAAAGCGGGAAATATTGTTGTCGTCAAGCCGAATATGGGCTGGGACAGAAAGCCGGAGCAGGCTGCCACGACCCATCCCCTCGTGGTGAAAAGCCTCGTTGAGGAGTGCCTCAAGGCAGGCGCAAAGAGGGTGAAGGTCTTCGACAACCCGTGCAACGACGCGCGAAGGTCCTACGAGAATTCGGGCATCCCCGATGCCCTGAAAGACCTGAAGAACGTGGAAGTGAAATTCATGGAGGATGAGCGGTACAAGAAGGTGGACCTCAAGGGGGTCTTTCTCAAGGAGTGGGAGCTCTACGGCGAAGCCCTTTCCGCGGATGTCTTCATCAACGCTCCCATCGCGAAGCACCATTCCCTCACCGGCCTGACCCTGGCCCTCAAGAACATGATGGGCATCATGGGGGGCAACAGGGGGTTCATCCACAGGCAGATCGAGGACGCCCTTGCGGACGTGAACGCCTATCAGAAAAGCCACCTCGTGCTCATAGACGCGACCCGGATCCTCACAGCCCACGGACCCACAGGAGGCAGCCTGAGAGACGTGAAGGTGCTCAACAAGGTGATCGCATCCACAGATATCGTCGCCGCCGACGCCTATGCCACGGGTCTCTTCGGGCTGAAAGCTGAAAGTATCGCCATCACTGCCCGCGCCTATAAGAGGGGGCTCGGCGAGATGAACCTCGAGAAGGTGAAGGTGGTAAAGGCATAGTCATGGAAGCGTTCCTTCTTGCGCGCGGCCGAGAGAGGCGTCACCCATGAAGAGATGGAGCCTCTCCCGCTATTTCCAGCTTGCTTTTCTTGCCGCCTTCGTCGTGCTCTTCGTCACCACGGACTACCGAGGGCAGGACCAGATCTCCATCGCCCTCAACAGCTTCTTCCGGAGCGACGGTCTCGTGGCAGCGACGTATCTCCTCTCTGCCAGGGCCTTCACGATTCTCCTCCTTCCCGGGATGCTCGTGCTCCTCTTCTCGCTTTTTCTCGGCAGGTTCTTCTGCGGGTGGATCTGCCCGCTCGGCACGATCCTCGACCTCGTCACGGGCAGGATAAAAAAGGGTAGGCCCCTTCGTTTGCTGAAGGGGCGGTTCAAGTACTACCTCCTCGTCACCATCCTCTTCGCGGCCCTCTTCAACGTGAACCTCGCCGGTCTTTTTGACCCCATCTCGATCCTTGTCCGGTTCATGACCTTCTCCCTCTATCCCCTTTTCGGCTATCTTGCGCGTCAGGGATGGGTGGGGCTTTACGGCGCACTCGGCGACAACAGGGACTATCTCGAAGGGGGTTACGCCTTCCTCAAGAGCTACGTGCTGCCGTTCCGTGAAACTTTCTACCCCCTTGCCTTTCTCTCCCTTCTTTTCTTCATCTTCATTCTCTTTCTCGAGAGGTTCGAGAGGCGGAACTGGTGCAGAAACCTCTGCCCTCTGGGCACGCTCCTCGGCCTCCTCGGCCGGTTCTCCCTTTTCAAGAGGCTCCCGGCGAGGCTTTGCGCCGACTGCGGCGATTGCAGGGATCACTGCCCCACCACTTTCGACGAGGAGATCCTCCAGAAGGGCGACTGTATCATGTGCCTCGACTGCCAGAGGAAGTGCAGGAACGCCCGCGTGCGGTTCCGCTTTTCCTTGCCCCGAACGAAAGAGGTCGAGTTTTCTCCGACCCGGAGGGTGCTCGTGACAGGTGTTGTGTCGGGCCTCTTCGTCTCCCGCATCTTCACGGCAAAGAACCCCGTTGCGGAGACGACCCTGCTGCGGCCGCCCGGGGCACAGGATGAGGCACAGTTCCTGAAGAAATGCGTCCGCTGCGGGGAATGCATGAAGGTCTGTCTCAGGAGCGCCCTCTACCCCGCGACGCTCCAGGGCGGCGTTTACGGCCTCTATACGCCTGTCCTCGTCCCGCGCCTCGGATACTGCGAATATAACTGCAGTCTCTGCGGGCAGGTCTGCCCCACCGGCGCCATCCCCAGGCTGCCCCTCGAGGAAAAGAAGAAAGCAGTGATAGGACTGGCCGTATTCGACAAGAACGGGTGCCTGCCCTGGGCGAAGAAAATGAATTGCATGGTCTGCGAGGAGCATTGCCCCATTCCGAATAAGGCCATCAGGTTCGAGGAAGTGAGGGAGAGGGATTACGAGGGGAAGGAGCTGATCCTCAAGAAGCCCTATGTGGTTGACGACCTGTGCATCGGCTGTGGTATCTGCGAGTATGTCTGTCCGCTGGAGGAGAAGGCGGGGATCGTGGTCTACAGAAAGACGAAGAGAAGGCTCTAGCGCCGCTAAACTCAAGGAGAAGGAGGGATCCATGTACTCAGGTGGTTACACAGGGAAGGTGCTTCGGATCAACCTCACGGACAAGACCGCCAAGGAGGAGAAGCTCAAGGCCGGAGTGGCCGAGGACTTTATCGGAGGGGCCGGGCTGGGGATCAAGTACCTCTTCGACGAGGTGGCCCCGGGCATTGATCCCATGGGTGCTGCGAACAAGCTCATCTTCGCCCCCGGGCCCTTCACGGGAACGGCTGTCCCCTGCGCGAGCAGGATGGCGGTAGTCTCGAAGTCCCCCCTCACCGGGGCAGTGGGCATGGCCCTCTCCGGAGGACAGTTCCCCGCGGAGATGAAGTTCGCGGGCTGGGACGCCATCATCGTCGAAGGGAAGGCAGACAAGCCCATGTATGTCTCCATCAAGGACAGCGCGGTGAAATTTCGCGACGCCGACCACGTGTGGGGCACCTTCACCGGAGACTGCCAGCAGATCGTCAAGAATGACCTGGGGGACCAGAACGTAAGGGTCATCTGCATCGGGCCGGCCGGCGAGCACCTGAGCAAGATGGCGTGCCTCATCAACGAGAGGAGGGCCGTGGGGCGCAAGGGCCTCGGCGCGGTGATGGGCTCGAAGAACCTGAAGGCCATAGCGATCAGGGGCACCGGGACCGTCCATGTCGCCTCGGAAGAGCGCTACAAGGCGGGCAGGACCGCCATGCTCAAGACCATGAAAGAGAGCCCTGTGCTTTACCCTGAGTTCGCCAAGAACGGGACCCCCATGGTGGTAGACCTTCTGGGAGCCATGGGCATGCTTTCCGCCAAGAACTGGACGGCAACCGGGGAGTTCGTTCCCGTGGAAGGGCTCGGCGTGGCTGCCCAGGACAGCCGGAAGATAGGCAAGGAGCACTGCTATAACTGCCCGGTCGGGTGCAGCCAGATGAAGCTCGCCAAAGCCGGACGCTACGCGGGAACCCTCACGGAAGGCCCTGAGTTCGAGACGATCTACTCCTTTGGCAGCGGGGTGGGCATTTCGGACCTCGACACGGTCATCGCTGCGGACAGGCTCTCCGACGAGCTTGGCATAGACACCATGTCCGCCGGGGTAACCATAGCCTTTGCCATGGAGCTCTTTGAAAAGGGCATTCTTACGAAAACCGACACGGGCGGCCTCGATCTGCGCTTCGGTAACGAAGACGCCATGATGACCGTCCTTCGCCTCATGGCTTATCGGGAAGGCATCGGTGACCTCCTCGCCGACGGAACCAAGGCAGCGGCAGCGAAGATAGGCAAGGGATCGGAGAAGTATGCCATGCACATCAAGGGGCTCGAGCTGCCTGCGTACGACGTGCGAGGCGCCAAGGCCCACGGCCTGAGTCTTGCCACCGCCTACACCGGGGCGGACCACAACAGGGGCTACGCGTTCCAGGAGATCTTCGGTGTTCCCGTCCCGTTTGAGGTGGACCGGTTCGCCATAGAGGGGAAGGGTAAGCTCACCAAGTGGAACCAGGACGTGAGAGCTGCCACGTGCGACTGCGCACCCATGTGCGCCTTCCTCCTCGACACCGCAATGCCCGCCGACGGTACAGTGAACACCGCCCGGCTCATGGAAGGGATCACGGGTCTCACTTACTCGCCGGAGGAGATCGAGAGGGTCGGGGAGAGGGTCAATAACCTTGCCAAGGCCTTCAACGTGCGCGAAGGCTTCACGAGGGCCGACGACGTCTTTCCCGAGAGGCTCATGACAGAGCCTCTGAAAAAGGGAGCGTCCAAAGGCCAGATGATCAGTAGGGCGGATCTCGACAAGATGCTCGACGAATACTACCGCGAGAGAGGCTGGGACGTGGAGACAGGCACACCCACCCGGGCAAAGCTCGTGGAGCTGCGCCTCGGATACGTTGCCGACGCCCTGGGCCTGTGACTCGAAGACCGGGATGTATCGCCTCATGCGGATTGAGGTGCGCTCGATCCTGAAACTGAAGGAGGCCCTCGGAGGGGACCATTCCATTGAAGTCCCCGAAGGGACGACCGTGGAGGGCCTGCTCGTCAGTCTGCTGGAAGCACGGGGGGAGGCTCTCTCCTCCCATCTTTTCGATCCGAATACGAATCTTCTCTTTCCCTATGTGAGGATAATGGTGAACGGCCAGACCATCCGCTTTCTGAACGGCCTGGAGACCAAGCTCCGCGAGGGCGATGAGGTCCTCCTGCTGCCGCTCGTGGCAGGGGGATAGGGTGAAGGACAGGCTCGCAGAGCGCATCGATCGGGAAGGGCCGATCACCTTCGAGGCCTTCCTTGAGACTCTCCTCTACGACGAGCTCGGGGGCTACTATAGGGCGGGAAAGAGGGACGGCCTCGACTACCGCACCTCGCCGGAGATAACCCCCCTCTTTGCCCGCACCATCGCACGATATCTGGAAGCCTTTTGCGAGAGCCTGGGTGCCGGGTCCATCACTATTGTGGAGCTTGGGGGGGCCTCGGGGAGGCTTGCCTCAGGACTGGCGTCGGCCCTAGATCGCATCTCCCTCGACGCCTATTTCATATTCGACAGGGGAGAGGAGCGCAAAGAAGGCGTGCTGCAATGGGTGAGGAGCCTTGACCGAGTCTGCTTGGGCAGTGACGCCACCTTTGTCCTGGCGAACGAGTTCTTCGATGCCCTCCCTTTCCACAGGGTCGCCTGCCGGCAAGGGGCTCTCCGGGAAATATACGTCGGCCACGGCCAGGGCTTCTTCGAGGAGATGGGGCCCGTAAGCAATGGTCTCAAGGCTTTCCTCGACAGGTATCCCGTCTTTCTTCAGGATGGACAGGTATCCGAAGTGACAACGTACGGCCTGCCCATCCTCGAGCAGGTGTCAGGCCTTGTGCAGCGGGGCTCTTTTCTTGTTTTCGATTACGGTTATCATCAGGAGGAGATCGCTATGGGCAGGTTCTTCGACGGCAGCCTGCTGGGCTACCGGTCCTTCAGGATACGGGACGACCTCTTCGAGAACCTTGGGCAGACGGACATCACCCACCACGTCAATTTCGACCATCTCACAGCCACGCTCTTTGACATGGGGTGGCGCAAAGAGGGAGAGGCGGACCAGTGGCGCTTCCTCCAGAGGGCAGGAATGCTCGAACTCCTGGCGGCTGCATCGGAGGAAGAGAGGCTGGCGGCGAAGTGGCTCATCAACCCGGAGGGGATGGGCTCCACGATCTCAGTCCTTGCTTTCTCCAAAGGCCTCTGCATACCCATGCCGGGCTTCAGGAAAAGCTGACCAGCAGCTCGGACGCCGTTCCGCACGCTCCGCCGGCAGCATGCGGCTCCCCAAACCGCACGTAAAATCTTGATTATTTGATTCACATGAATTATTATAGTGATAGAAAACACCAGCAGGAGGCTTGAGGATAGTGGTCCGATTCGGGAATTCCCTGACAGCGTGATTGGTCCGCGTGGAGTCCGTAGGACTCCCCTTTTCAAGCTCACCCCATCCCCTCCGGTAGTCCCTAAGCCACCATCCGCAAAGGATGAGGCCCGGGACCAGAAATGAGGGGCTCGGGCGAAGCGAGAAAAAACTATATCGAAAGACGCATCATAGGTGCGGGAAACCGTTCGGAGCCGCCTGTCTTTTCGCATGCGTGCGTGGTGGGAGCTGCAAAATATCCGAAAGGGAGGGCATTATGTCTGAGGACTATCGGGAAATGTGGGGCTCGCTCGGTCTCAACCTGGAGGCGCATCAGGGCCTGCTCGCGGTGCTGTCCGACGCGTATCAGGGTATCTATCTTTCGCAAGAAAACCGGCCGGCTGCCATGCAGTATTTTGACTTTGTGGTATCCGAGGTGCACGGACTGAGGATCGTGGAGCTTCTCAAGGCGAAGAGCGAGGGGAAGCTCGTGGTGGGTACCTTCTGCGTCTACGTTCCCGAGGAGCTTATCCTTGCCGTTGACGGCGTCTCCATCGGGCTCTGCGCCGGAGCTGACGTGGGGACGGAAGAAGCGGAGAAGTTCATGCCCCGCAATACCTGCGCGCTCATCAAGGGATTCATGGGGTTCAAATTGGCCGGACTCTGTCCGTATGTCGAGTCGGCCGACCTCATCATCGGTGAGACGACTTGCGACGGCAAAAAGAAGGCCTACGAGATATTCGATGAGATCACCAAGAAGGTCTACGTCATGGAGCTTCCCAACAAGAAAAGCGATGACGGCCGGCTGCTCTGGAGGCATGAGATAGAGCGGCTCGCGGAGAAGCTCACCGCTGTCACGGGCAAGGAAATTGCTCTCGACAGACTGAAGGAGGCGTCCCGCGTCGTGGACGCGAAGCGACGTGCCCTCCAGAGGCTCTCCGACGCGCGGGCCCATGACCCCGCCCCCATTTCGGGACTCGACGCCCTGCTCATCAACCAGATCTCTTTTTACGACGACCCGATAAGGTTCACCGGCAAGCTCAATGAGCTGTGCGACGAGCTGGACGAGCGGGTAAGACGCGGGGTTGGAGTTGCGCCGAAAGGCACCCCCAGGCTCCTTATCTCCGGCTCGCCCATGGCTATCCCGAACTGGAAGCTCCATTCCATAATCGAGCAGAGCGGGGGGATCGTGGTGGGGGAGGAGGCGTGCGTGGGAGAGCGCAATTTCAGGGACCTCCTGGGAGATTTCTCGACGGTCGACGAAGCCATCGGGAAAATGGCCGACCGGTCCATTGGGATCAACTGCGCGTGCTTTACTCCGAACGACGGCAGGTTGGCCGACATAAACGACATGTCGCAAAGGCTGCATTCCCAGGGGGTGGTCCATTATGCCCTTCAGTTCTGTACTCCCTATCTCGTGGAAGCCCATGGGGCTAAAAACTCCGTCGAGGCCGCCGGCTTGCCCTTCCTAAGGATCGAGACGGACTACAGCATGGAGGATGTGGGTCAGCTCAAAACACGGGTGGAAGCTTTCCTTGAGATCGTCCGTCAGGGGAGGCCATCCTGAAAATCGCCGGTATCGACGTCGGATCCCGCTACATCAAGTACGCCCTTCTGGACAAGGAAGGCCCCGTCTTCCTGCGGGAGGAGAGCGGATACGACCCTTTGATGGTGTGCAGGAGGCTCATCGACGAGACGTCTCCGGCACGTGTCATTGCCACGGGGTACGGGAGGCACCTTCTTGAAGCGGACAGGGGCACTGAGACGATCACCGAAATAAAGGCGGTGGCCCGGGGGGCGCGGGAGCTCTTCCCGTCTTGCCGTACCGTCATCGACATCGGCGGGCAGGATACGAAGGCGGTGCTCCTGAGGGGTGACGGAACGGTGGAGAATTTCGAGATGAACGACCGGTGCGCGGCTGGAACGGGAAAGTTCATGGAGATCATGGCGCACGCCCTCGGATACTCCATGGACGAATTCGGGTTATCCTGCGAGGGGCGAGAGCCCGTGACCATAAGCAGCCTGTGCACGGTCTTCGCGGAATCGGAGGTGATCAGCCTCATCGGAAAAGGGGTGAAGAGGGAGGCGATCGCGCGCGCCCTCCATAGCTCGGTAGTCTCGCGCACCCTCTCCCTCGTGAAAAGGGTCGGCCTCGTCGACGATGTGGTATTTGCGGGAGGGTGCGCGAGGAATCCGTGTCTGCGAAGGATACTCGAGGAGCGGATGGGGAGGAGGGTTCTGGCGCACAGCAATCCAGACGTCCTCAGCGCCTATGGCGCAGCGCTATTTGCGCTGGATAGCCTGTAGCGCGTTTTTCGGCCATATCAGCCTATGTTGGCTGATATGGCCGGCAGGTAAAGAAGAATGCATGTATGATCCTGGGGCATAGGTCCCTTCTTACCGCGCTTCCCCATCAGTTCCTCGACGCGTGGTTCCTCGATGAGCGAGCATCGCGGGAGGCTCCGGGGCCCCGTCAGCGGAGGACGAGCGGTGCCGAAGGCACTCACCGACTGATTCCGAGGCAATGCTCCTTTGGTAGGGCGTTCTTGTTTGCGGGCTGCCACGTAAGGCAACGAGAGGGCATGGGTTCGCAATCGAGCCTGAGCTTGTCTGGAGCTAACGAACGGACAAATGCCGGGGGGCGCAGATCGCGAATGAGTGAGCATGCGTCGAGGAACGCCGCGACCGGAGTGGAGAACGGTACGTTTTCCTAAGGCGGCCAACCTCACGTAACTTTCCTCCCTTGTATAGAGAGGCCGAAGGGATTCTCCTTTACGGTGAAGTCCTTGATGTTGCTCTGTTCGAGAAGGGAAATCAGCTCCTTCTTCTTATAGGCGGCGTCTATGGACGATCTCAGGCCTTCTTTCATGACTTTCTTCGCTTTCATCCCCATCATGAAGGCGATGAGGGGATTGGTGTTTCTCTTGAGGTCGCCCACGTAAAAGGTGCCGTTCGGCTTCAGTACCCTTTCGATCTCGTTGAGCACGGTTATGGGATTCGACCATTCGTGCATGGAGCCGGTCGTGAAGACGCCGTCGAAGTAGTTATCTTCGAAGGGGATCTTTTGGGTGGCGTCGCCCATGGTCGTTACTACCCGGTCCTTGAGACCGTATGCTTCAGCATTCCCTTCCGCAAGCTTCTTCATATCCTCGCTTATCTCGAGCCAGAAGAGACGAGAGGATGCATGCGCCACTTTTAGCCATTCGAGTCCGAGATAGCCGGGCCCCGGCCCTATCTCCAGGACTCTGCCTTTCGTGATGCCCAGGCTGATTATCTCCTTGGTTTCGAGAAGGCCCTGGTCCCGCAGCCCCTTTTGCATCTCATCGTAG
>Ga0335078_10009675_pt1 | contig 14270 bp, 10 predicted proteins | sample Lox_Sample_32_FD_206711 | JGI IMG/M metagenome (GOLD analysis project Ga0335078, IMG submission 206711) | Soil microbial communities from Loxahatchee National Wildlife Refuge, Florida, United States - Lox_Sample_3.2 | ecosystem: Environmental > Terrestrial > Soil > Wetlands | place: USA...
CGGACGCCTTCGACCCCGGCGACCGGGTGCTGATCGTCGACGACGTGCTCGCCACCGGCGGGACGGCGGCCGCGGCCGCCAGCCTGGTCCGGCGCAGCGGCGCGGAGGTCGCCGCGATCACGGTCCTGCTGGAACTGACCTTCCTGAACGGCCGGGCCCGCCTGCCCGGCCTCGAGGTGCGCTCGCTGCTCGCCGGGTAACCGACCGCGAGGAGCCGGGCACGTCATGAATCGCACGCCGATAGACTGGTTACTTCGGCAAACGTGAGGAGCGCATGTGGCCGGTGACGTAGCGACGGCTAGAACAGCCGGAACCGACGTCACCCAGGCCGACGCAGGGCAGCGGGACCAGACCGAACAAACGTTGTCCGCGGCGGAGGGCGGGGTGGCGCCGGCCGGGCCTGCCCGCCCGGACGGCCCGCCCTCGCCGCCGCCCGAGCCCGCGGCGGCGTCCGCCGGTGAGCAGGGCCCGGCCGGCGACCCGGCCCCCGATGACAGCCCGGCTCCGGATGATGACGGCCTGGCTCCGGATGACAGCCTTACTCCGGATGATGACGACCCGGCCCTGGATGACGACCCGGCCCTGGATGACGACCAGGCCCTGGATGACGACCCGGCCCTGGATGACGACCCGGCCCTGGATGACGACCAGGCCCTGGATGACGACCCGGCCCTGGATGACAGCCTCGCTCCGGACGACGCCGCGCCGGTGGCCGAGTCCGCCTCAGACGTCCCGCCCGACGGCGGTTCCGGTGACGGGCCCGGCCCGGCCCGCTCGGCCCGGTCCCGGCCGTCCCGGTCAGCGTCCGCGGGCCGGGCCCGCAACGGGGCCCAGGCCCGGGCCCGCGGCGGCGTGCGGCCCGCGCGGGCCACCCAGGCCGGGGACACCAGCGCCGCCGCCGCCGGTACCGCGGCCGTCCGGCGCCGGCTGGCCCGGCTGGGGGCGACCAGGGGCGGCGGGGCCAACCCGGTCCTGGAGCCGCTGATCAAGACCGTCCGCGCCACGCATCCGAAGGTCGACGTCCGGCTGATCGAGCGCGCCTACGACGTCGCGGCGCGCAAACACGCCAGCCAAGTGCGCAAGAGCGGCGACCCGTACATCACCCACCCGCTGGCGGTGGCCACGATCCTCGCCGAGCTCGGCATGAACTCCGAGACGATCTGCGCGGCGCTGCTGCACGACACGATCGAGGACACCGACTACACCCTCACCGAGCTGCGGCGGGAGTTCGGCGATGACGTCGCCACCCTGGTCGACGGCGTGACCAAGCTCGACAAGGTCAAATACGGCGAGGCGGCCCAGGCCGAGACGGTCCGCAAGATGGTGGTCGCGATGTCCCGCGACATCAGGGTCCTGGTCATCAAGCTCGCGGACCGGCTGCACAACATGCGGACGCTGCGCTACCTCCCGCGCGCCAAGCAGGAGCAGAAGTCCCGCGAGGTGCTGGAGATCTTCGCCCCGCTGGCGCACCGGCTCGGCATGAACAACCTGAAGTGGGAACTGGAGGACCTGGCGTTCGCCACCCTGTTCCCGAAGCGCTACGACGAGATCGCCCGGCTGGTATCGGAGCGGGCTCCGCGGCGCGACGTGTTCCTGGAGCAGGTCAAGGAGCAGATCGACGCCGACCTGCGCGAGGCGAAGATCAAGCACCTGGTGACCGGCCGCCCGAAGCACTACTACTCGGTCTACCAGAAGATGATCGCCAGGAACGTCGGGTTTGATGACATTTACGACCTGGTGGGCATCCGCGTGCTCGTCGACTCGGTGCGCGACTGCTACGCGGCCCTCGGCACGGTCCACGCCCGGTGGAACCCGGTACCCGGGCGGTTCAAGGACTACATCGCGATGCCGAAGTTCAACATGTACCAGTCGCTGCACACGACCGTGATCGGGCCGGAGGGCAAGCCGGTCGAGTTGCAGATCAGGACCTGGGGCATGCACCGGCGGGCCGAGTACGGCGTGGCCGCGCACTGGAAGTACAAGGAGGAGACCACGGCGGGCGGCGGCCGCGGCACCGCGGACCTGGCGTGGCTGCGGCAGCTGGTCGACTGGCAGCGCGAGACCACCGACCCGGCCGAGTTCCTCGAGTCGCTGCGGTTCGACCTCGGCGCCGCCGAGGTGTACGTGTTCACCCCGCGCGGCGAGGTGATCGCGCTGCCGCAGGGGGCCACGCCGGTGGACTTCGCCTACGCGATCCACACCGAGGTCGGCCACCGCACGATCGGGGCCCGGGTCAACGGCCGCCTGGTCGCCCTGGAGAGCGCGCTGAACAACGGCGACACCGTGGAGATCTTCACCTCCAAGGCCCAGGACGCCGCGCCCAGCCGGGACTGGCTGCAGTTCGTCAAGAGCGCCCGCGCCCGGAACAAGATCAGGCACTGGTTCTCCAAGGAGCGCCGCGAGGCCGCGGCCGAGACCGGGAAGGCCGCGATCGCGCGGACCATGCGCAAGCAGGGCCTGCCCCTGCAGCGGCTCGCCTCCGGCGACGCGCTGCTCGCGATCGCCCACGAGCTGCGCTACGCGGACCTGTCCTCGCTGTACGCGGCGATCGGCGAGGGACACGTCAGCGCGCAGTCGGTGGTGGCCAAGCTCGTCAAGTCGGCCGGCGGCATCGCCGGGGCGCAGGAGGACCTGGCCGAGACCACGCTGCTCACCCGCGCGCCCAAGCCACCGCCCGCCGGGGACTCCGGGGTGGTCGTCGAGGGCTCGGCCGACGTGTGGGCGCGCCTGTCCAAGTGCTGCACGCCGGTGCCCGGCGACTCCATCACCGGCTTCGTCACCCGCGGCAACGGCGTGTCCGTGCACCGGGCCGACTGCGCCAACCTCCGTCACCTGGTCGAATCCCAGCCAGAGCGGGTGGTCAAGGTGCACTGGTCACCCCGGGAAGGCTCGCAGTTCCTGGTGGCCATCCAGACCGAGGCGCTGGACCGCACCGGGCTGCTCTCCGACGTCACCCGGGCGATCTCCGACCAGCACGTCAACATCCTGTCCGCGTCGGTGACCACGACCAGGGACCGGGTCGCCGTCAGCCGGTTCACGTTCGAGATGGGCGACCCCAAGCACCTGGGCCACGTCCTGCGCGCGGTCCGCCAGGTCGACGGCGTCTACGACGTCTACCGCATCACGAACTAACCGGACAGTTCGGCCAGGGTGCGCTCGGCCTCGGCCAGCCAGGACCGCCGCGCCGCCAGGGCCTCCTCGGCCCGCGCTTGCGCGGTCGTGTCCCCGCTCTCCTGGGCCCGCGACAGCTGCCCCTCGAGCTGGCTGATCGCGGACCGGATCTGCTCCACGGTGCCCCGGGCCCGGGACAGCGCCTCGGGGTTGGACCGGCGCCACTGGCTGTCCTCGGCCCGGCGCACGGCCTCCTCCACCCGCCGCAGCCCGCCTTCCAGCCGTTCGTGTGAATCCCGGGGCACGGAGCCCGCCGCTTCCCAGCGTTCCTGGATCGTCCGCAGCGAGGCGCGGGCCGCGCGCGGGTCGGTCACCGGAACCAGCTTCTCGGCCTCGGCCAGCAGCCGCGCCTTGGTGCTCGCGTGCTCGCGCAACTCAGCGTCCTTGGCGTGCAGCACCTGCGACCGCGCCTGGAAGAAGCTGTCCTGAGCGGTCTTGAACCTGCTCCACAGCTCCTCCTCGGCGCCGCGGTCGGCCCGGCCCGCCTCCTTCCACTGCCGCATGAGGTCGCGGAACGCCGACGCCGTCGGTCCCCAGTCGGTCGAGGCCGCCATGGACTCAGCCTCCACGCACAGCTTCTCCTTCTGCGCCCTGGCCTGCTCGCGCTCCTCCTCCAGGCCGGCGAAGTACGCCTTGCGGCGCTTGGTGAAGGCGTTGCGGGCGGCCGACAGCCGCTTCCACAGGGCCGTCTCGGTCGCGCGGTCGCCGCGCGGCGCGGCCTTCCACTCCTCGAGCAGCTGGCGCATCCGCTCGCCGCTGATCTTCCAGTGCGTCGCCTCGACCGCGATCCGCTCGGCCTCGGCGACAATGCGCTCCTTGGTCTCGTGGGCCTGGCTGCGCGCCTCCTCCCGGGCGGCCTTGTGCTCCTCCCGCCGGTGATCGACCAGGCCGGCCAGCGCCTCCAGCCGGCGCTGCAGCCCGTCCAGGTCGCCGACCGCGTGAGCGTCAGCGACCGCGCCGAGCAGCCGGCTGATCGTGGCCTGGGCGTGAGCGGGGGAGAGGTCCGTGGTCTGGATCCGCTGCTCGAGCAGGCTGACCTCGGTCTCCAGGGACGCGAACTTGCGCTTGAAAAAGGCCAGGGCCTCGTCCGGGCTGCCAGCCTGCCACGAGCCCACCACCCGCTCGCCCGCGGCGGTGCGCACGTAGACGGTGCCGTCATCGGCAACCCTGCCCCACGCATCGTTGGCCGTGCTCACCGCGAACCTCCTGCTCAGTACCTGACGGGTAACACCCGCTTCGGTCACGTCTTGTTGATGGTCACGCTCTCGATTTCCACGCTCTCCTTGGGCGCTCCGCCTCCGGCGGAGTTGAGCGGCGGCCCGTATCCCCGCTTGCCCACATTCTGGAGGATATTAAGCCCGCTGACGATCTTGCCGAACGGTGTGTAACTGGGCGATAGCGTAGTGTCCTGGTAGACGAGGAAGAACTGGCTCCCGTTGCTGTTCGGCACGCCGGTCTCGTTGGCCATCGCTATCGTCCCCGCCGGGTACGTGGCACCGGTGAGGTTCTCGTTCGCGAACTCATATCCGGGCCCGCCGCTCCCCTTGCCCGTCGGGTCCCCGCACTGCAGCATGTACAACCCGCCCGAGTTGCTCAGCCGCGGGCACGGGGTCTTGTTGTAGAAGGCCTGATCGGCCAGGCTGACGAACGAGTTGACGGTGCAGGTGGCCTTGTTGTTCAGCAGGTCGATCACGATCGGCCCGCGGTTGGTCGTGATCGTGGCCTGGTATGTGGCCTTATAGTCCGGCACCGCCGGGGGGAACGTGACCTTGCGCGCGGCGGGCGGGTTCGCGGTATAGGTGCAGTGCGTCGCCGGCTCGGCCACCGTGGACGGCGTGGGGCTCGGCGTCGCGCTGGGGCTCGGCGTGGACGTGGCCGACGTGCCCGTGGACCGGCCGGCGAACACGATGCCGCCCACCGTGGCGCCGGCCACCAGGATGACGGCGGTGACGGCGACGGTCCACGTCCGGGCTCGCCGGTCCCGCTGGGCCTGCCGGACCGCCCGCCGCTGATAGCGCTCCCTGGCCAGCTTGCGCTGCCGCTGCTTCTTCCCCGCCACCGGTGCCGGTCCTCCTATCGACGCCTGGGTACAGTGATCAGCGAAACTTCGCGAATCGTACCTGTACGCAGGCGATATTGGCGTGCTCGTTACCTGTTCGCCGCACCAACCGCGTCCTGTCCGTGTCCTGACGGGCCACCGCCACGTTTCCGGGCGGCCGCCGATAGCCTGTAGGCACAGTCCCCCGCGCCCCGCAGTAAGCCCGCAATAAGGAGGCCAGCCGTGCTTGTCGCCGGGTTCCCGGCCGGCTCGTTCGCCGCCAACTGCTACCTGGTGGCGGCCGCGCCAGGCGAGCAGTGCCTGATCATCGACCCTGGCCAGGATGCGGAGCAGGGCATCGCGGAGATCGTGGATCGCTACCGGCTCCAGCCCGCCGCGGTCCTGCTCACCCACGGCCACGTGGATCACATCTGGTCGGTCGCCCCGGTGTGCGGGGCGCGGGACATCCCGGCCTACATTCACCCCGATGACCGGGCGCTGCTGACCGATCCCGGCCGCGGGCTGGCGCTGGCCCCCGGCCAGCGGCTGTTCGGCGGGATCACCTTCACCGAGCCCGACGACGTCAGGGAACTGACCGACGGCGCCGTGCTTGACCTGGCCGGAGTCCAGGTCGAGGTGAGCCACGCGCCGGGGCACACGCCGGGCTCGGTGACGTTCCGGCTGCCGGCCGCGGCCGAGCCGGGCACGCTGTTCAGCGGCGACCTGCTGTTCGCCGGCTCGATCGGCCGGACCGACCTGCCCGGCGGGGACTACGCGACGATCCTGGACAGCCTGGCCCGCGTCTGCCTGCCGCTGCCCGACGACACCGAGGTGCTGTCCGGGCACGGGCCGGCCACCACGATCGGCGCCGAGCGCCGGTCCAACCCGTTCCTGGCCGGGCTCGCCGCCCCGGGCGGCGGGACGCCGCCCGTCCCCACGGTTCCCGGCGCGCGCCGCCCGACGGGGCTGTAGCCATGATCCGCAGTCATGACGCGGGTACCCTGCGTCTTTCTGACGAGGGCCTTAACGTCACGCTGGCGGGGTGGGTGGCACGCCGCCGGGATCATGGCGGCGTGGTATTCATCGACCTGCGCGATGGCAGCGGCGTGGTGCAGGTGGTGTTCCGCCAGGAGGACGTGGCGCACGACCTGCGATCCGAGTTCTGCGTGCTGGTCAGCGGGACGGTCCGGCGCAGGCCGGCCGGGAACGAGAACCCCGAGCTGGCCACCGGCGACATCGAGGTGGCCGTCACCGGGATCGAGGTGCTGGCCGAGTCCGACCCGCTGCCGTTCCCGGTCGACGCCTCGGCCGAGCTGAACGAGGAAGTACGGCTGCGCTACCGCTACCTCGACATCAGGCGGCCCGAGATGGCGGCGGCGCTGCGAGCCCGGTCGGCAGCGGCGTACCTGGTCGGCGACGTGATGCGGGACCACGGGTTCGTGAACGTCGAGACGCCGTTCCTGACCAGGTCCACCCCGGAGGGAGCGCGCGACTTCCTGGTGCCGGTGCGGCTGCGCCCCGGTAACTGGTACGCGCTGCCGCAATCCCCGCAGCTGTTCAAGCAGCTGCTGATGGTCGCCGGCCTGGAACGCTACTACCAGCTGGTGCGGTGCTTCCGCGACGAGGACTTCCGCGCCGACCGGCAGCCCGAGTTCACCCAGATCGACATCGAGATGTCGTTCGTCACCCGGCAGGACGTCGTCGAGATCGCCGAGCACCTGGTGCAGCGGCTATGGGCGGAGATCACCGGGTACCAGGTGCCGCGCCCGATACCGCGGATGACCTACGCCGATGCGATGGCGCGGTTCGGCTCGGACAAGCCCGACCTGCGGTTCGGGTGCGAGCTGTCCGACCTGACCGACTTCTTCGGCCAGACCGAGTTCCGCGTGTTCCAGGCCGCGCACGTCGGGGCCGTGGTCATGCCGGGCGGGGCCGCGCAGACCCGCAAGGAGCTGGACAGCTGGCAGGAGTGGGCCCGCTCGCGCGGCGCCCGGGGCCTGGCGTACGTGCTGATCGACGCCGACGGCCGGGTATCCGACTCCGGCCCGGTCGCCCGGCACCTGTCCGAGGCCGAGCGGGCGGGCCTGCCCGCCGCGGCGGGCGCGGGCCCGGCCGACTGCGTACTGTTCGCCGCCGGGCCCGTCACCCAGGCCCGCGAGCTGCTCGGCGCGGCGCGGCTGGAGATCGGGCACCGCTGCGGCCTGATCGAGCCGTCGGCGTGGGCGTTCACCTGGGTGGTGGACGCGCCGATGTTCCAGGACGACGGCTCGGGCGGGTGGACCGCGGTGCACCACCCGTTCACCGCGCCGCTGCCCGAGTGGGCGGACAAGTTCGAGTCCGAGCCCGGCGGCGCCCTGGCCGACGCCTACGACCTGGTCTGCAACGGCACCGAGATCGGCGGCGGTTCGATCCGGATCCACCGGCCGGACATGCAGCAGCGGGTGTTCGACGTCATCGGGCTCTCCCGCGAGGAGGCCAGGTCGCAGTTCGGGTTCCTGCTGGACGCGCTGCGGTTCGGGCCGCCGCCGCACGGCGGCATCGCGTTCGGCTGGGACCGCCTGCTGATGCTGCTGACCGGCCGCGACACGATCCGTGACGTGATCGCGTTCCCCAAGGCCGCTTCCGGGCTCGACCCGCTGACCGGCGCGCCGACGCCGATCACGCCCGAGCAGCGCAAGGAGGCCGGCATCGACGTGATCCCGCCGGCCGGCTCCGGCTGATCACTCCCCGGCCAGCAGGCGCGCGGTGTCCAGCGCGATCCCGAACGGCGCCGGCGGCCGCACTGCGGGCATAGGCCCGGGGCTTGACTTCAAGGCCGTCGCGACGGCTGTGCGGCGAGACGGCCTCGGCCGTCAGCAGCACGCCGGTCGCTGGCAACTCGCTGCCGCCGAATCCGGGCGCCTCCTCCGGCACGATGCTCCCCGGTGCCTGACTGGCCGCAACGTACCCCCGGCTGCCGACAGCCGCGCGGGGCGGCCCGGGCCGCGAGGTACAAATGAAGGGGGATGGGAGGTGGGCGGGGTGCCCAGAGCAGAGACAGGCCCGTCGGGCAGCCTGTTCGACGACGCGGCGGCCGAGGCCGAGCAGGCCGCCGCGCCGCTGGCGGTCCGGATGCGGCCGCGGACCCTGGACGAGGTGGTCGGCCAGCAGCACCTCACCGGGCCCGGGTCGCCGCTGCGGAAGCTGGCCGAGCAGGACGCGCCGATGTCCCTGCTGCTGTGGGGGCCTCCGGGCACCGGTAAGACCACCCTGGCCTACGCGGTCAGCGCGGTGACCCGGCGGCGGTTCGTCGAGCTTTCCGCGGTGTCGGCCGGGGTCAAGGACGTGCGGGCGGCCATCGACGCCGCGCGCACCGAGCTCGGGCTGACCGGCACCCAGACCGTCCTGTTCATCGACGAGGTGCACCGGTTCAACAAGGCGCAGCAGGACGCCCTGCTCCCGGCGGTGGAGAACCGCTGGGTGTCATTCATCGGCGCCACCACCGAGAACCCGTCGTTCTCCGTGGTCGGGCCGCTGATGTCCCGGTCCCTGCTGCTGACCCTGCGGCCGCTGTCCGACGACGACGTGCGGGTCGTTATCGAGCGGGCCCTGGCCGACGAGCGGGGCCTGGCCGGCGCCGTGACCCTGGGCGAGGGCGTGACCGGGCAGCTGGTCCGGGTCGCCGGCGGCGACGCCCGGCGCGCGCTCACCTACCTGGAGGCCGCGGCGCTCGGGCTGGCGCCGGGCGCCGTGATCGACCTGGCGGGCCTGGAGCGCGCCGTGGACCGGGCGGCCGTGCGCTACGACCGGCAGGGCGACCAGCACTACGACGTGATCAGCGCGTTCATCAAGAGCATCCGTGGCAGCGACGCGGACGCGGCGCTGCACTACCTGGCCCGGATGATCGAGGCCGGTGAGGATCCCCGGTTCATCGCCCGGCGGCTGATCGTGCACGCCAGCGAGGACGTCGGGATGGCCGACCCGTCGGCGCTGCCGCTGGCGGTCGCGGCGGCGCAGGCGGTCGAGTTCGTCGGGCTGCCCGAGGCCAGGATCAACCTCGCGCAGGCCGTGATCCACCTGTCGCTGGCCCCGAAGTCGAACGCCGTGGTCCGGGCCATCGGAGCGGCCCAGCAGGACGTCAGGGCCGGGCTGGCCGGGGCGGTGCCCGCGCACCTGCGCGACGCCAGCTACTACGGCGCGGCCCGGCTCGGGCACGGCCGCGGGTACCGGTACCCGCACGACTACCCCGAGGGCGTGGTGGCGCAGGGCTACGCACCGGAGCAGGTCGCCGGGCGCCGGTACTACGAGCCGACCCGCCACGGCGCCGAGGCCAGGTACGCGGAGCGGTCCGAGCGGATCAGGGCGATGCTGGGGCGCGAGGACGGCGCCGAGCCCGGCTCGCCGCCACCCGGAGGCGGCCAGGCCCCGCCCGGCGTCCCGCCGGCGGCCGGCGAGGAGCAAAACACAATCCAGGGCGAGGCGGCGCAGCGCAACCGATAGGGTCGGGCAGGTGACAGACCAGGCGGCGCGGCGAAGGCACGGCCGCGGGTGAGCGCCGGGCAGCTGGCCGCGCTCATCGCGGCCGGATTCTTCGCGGTGGGAATGTGCGCCGGCGTCTTCGTCCTGCTGCGGCTGGCCGGGCTGATCTCCCGGGCCAGCCGGATCCTCGCGGACTACGGTGACCGGTCGACCGCCTTGATCGAGCGCGCCCAGGCCGCGGTCGACCGCACGAACGAGCAGCTCGCGCGGACCGATTCGATCACCGCGAGCATGGACGATGTCACGGCCAACATGGCCGAGCTGACCGGGCACGTGTCGGCCCTGGCCGCCCTGGCCCGGGGGATCTCCGCCGGCCTCGGCACCCCGCTGCTGCGGGTCTCCGCCTTCGCCTTCGGCGTCCGCCGGGCGGTCGCGCTGCGAAGCCCGGCCCGTGCCGCCGCCGGGCCGGAGCCGGGCGTGCTCGCGCCCGGGCCCGTCCGCCAGGCTGCTTCGCAGCCAAGTGCTTCGCGGCTGGATGCCTCGCGGCGGGATGCGCTGCCCCCCGGGCCGTCAGCCGGGCTGCCCGCCGCCCCGGCACGGTCACGCGTCGCCACGCCCCCGCCGCGGTCCGCCGCCGCCACCCCCCGGCCCCGGGCCGGCCTGGGACGCGGCCGCCGCGAGGAGGCCCGGCGATGATCCGCCGGCTGTTCTGGGTGATCGTGGGCGCGCTGCTCGGCGTGACCGGCTACCGGCGGGTCAGCCGGCTGGCGCGCATGGTCGGGATGGGCGGCCGGATGGGCGCCGCGCCCCGCTGCGGCGCATCCCGGCCGGAGTGGGCCTGCGGCGCGGCCCGGTTCGCCCGGGACGTCCGTGAGGGCATGGAGCTGTATACGGATCGTCATCCCCGGCTGGCAGGCCGTACCCTCGAAGGTCAGCGGGCGCGTCCGCACCCGACCGCTGCCGGCGAGCCGCGCCAGCGCCGCGCGCGCCCCGGCACTGACTACGCGAAGGATGGCCGTTGATGGAGTCGGCTGAGATCGCCCGCCGTTTCCTTAACTATTTCTCCGCCCGCGGCCACACCGTGGTCCCCTCGGCCAGCCTGGTCGCCGACGACCCGACCCTGCTGCTGGTCAACGCCGGGATGGTCCCGTTCAAGCCGTATTTCCTCGGCCAGCTGGCGCCGCCGTTCCGCCGGGCCACCAGCGCGCAGAAGTGCGTGCGCACGGCGGACATCGAGGAAGTCGGCAAGACCACCCGGCACGCGAGCTTCTTCCAGATGCTGGGCAACTTCTCATTCGGCGACTACTTCAAGGAGCAGGCGATCCCGTTCGCCTGGGAGCTGCTCACCAGCCCGGAGGCCGACGGCGGGTTCGGCTTCCCGGAGAGCCGGCTGTGGGTCACCGTCTTCACCGAGGACGACGAGGCGGCGAAGCTCTGGCACAACCAGGTGGGCGTGCCCGAGGAGCGGATCCAGCGCCGCGGGCTGGCCGACAACTACTGGCACATGGGCGTGCCCGGGCCCGGCGGGCCGTGCTCGGAGATCTACTACGACCGGGGACCCGAGTACGGCCGTGAGGGCGGGCCGGTCGCGGACGAGGACCGCTACCTTGAGGTCTGGAATCTCGTCTTCATGCAGGAGCAGCTCAGCGCGGTCCGCTCCAAGGTGGATTTCGACGTCGCGGGCGAGCTGCCGTCGCGCAACATCGACACGGGGATGGGCCTGGAGCGGATGGCCGCCCTGCTGCAGGGCGTCGACAACATCTACGAGATCGACACGATGTGGAAGGTCCTCGACCGCGCGGCCGAGATGACCGAGCAGCGGTACGGCCGGGACCACCGCACCGATGTCGCGCTGCGAGTCGTCACCGATCACGTCCGGACGGCGGTGATGCTGGTCGCCGACGGCGTGGTGCCGTCCAACGAGGCCCGCGGGTACGTGCTGCGCCGGATCCTGCGCCGCAGCATCCGCAACCTGCGGCTGCTCGCGGGCGCGCAGCGGGGCGGGTCGGGCGGCAGCCACGGTCTGGGGCAGGACGGCGAGGACGAGCGCTACCTGCACGAGCTGGCCTCGGCGGCGATCGACGCGCTCGGCGAGCAGTATCCGGAGCTGCACCGCGACGCCCCGCACATCCACACGATCATCGACGCCGAGGAGGCCGCCTTCCTCGGCACGCTGCGCACCGGCAGCGCCATCTTCGACGCCGCGGTCGAGGAGACCAAGCGCCGGGGCGGCGAGACTATCCGCGGGGACCAGGCCTTCCAGCTGCACGACACCTACGGCTTCCCGATCGACCTGACCCTGGAGATGGCGGCCGAGCAAGGGCTGTCCGTTGACGAGCAGGAATTCCGCCGGCTCATGGCCCAGCAGCGGCAGCGAGCCAAGGAGGACGCGGCGGAGAAGAAGACCGGGAACGCCGACATCTCCGTGCTCGCGTCGCTGCTCGAGCGCTCCGGGCGGGTGGTGTTCACCGGGTACGACCAGGTGACCGATGACGCGACCGTCACCGGCCTGCTGGTCAGCGGGGTTTCGGTGCCGGCGGCGGGCCAGGGCACCGAGGTCGACGTGGTGCTCGACCGGACCCCGTTCTACGCCGAGGGCGGTGGCCAGCTGGCCGACGCGGGCGTGATCCGGGCCACCGGCAGCGGCGCCGCGGCGGGCGCCGAGGTCGAGGTGCTCGACGTGCAGACGCCGGTGCCCGGGCTCATCGTGCACCGCGGCCGGGTGACGGCGGGCGAGATCGTGGTCGGCGCGCCCGTGCACGCCGAGATCGACATCGAGCGCCGCCGCGCCATCTCCCGGTCGCACACGGCCACGCATCTCGTGCACCGCGCCATCCGCGGCGCGCTGGGCGAGTCGGCCGCGCAGGCGGGCTCGGAGAACTCGCCCGGCCGGTTCCGGTTCGACTTCACCGCGATGGGCGCGGTGCCGGTGTCGGTCCTCGCCGACGCGGAAGACGAGGTCAACCAGGTCCTGATCAACGACCTGGCCGTCCGGGCCTTCCACACCACGCTCGACGACGCCCGGGCGATGGGCGCGCTGGCGCTGTTCGGCGAGAAGTACGGCGACCAGGTCCGCGTCGTGGAGGTCGGCGACTACTCGCGTGAGCTGTGCGGCGGCACCCACGTCGCCCGCTCCGGTCAGCTCGGCCTGGTCAAGATCCTCGGCGAGGCGTCGATCGGCTCGGGCGTGCGCCGCGTCGAGGCCCTGGTCGGCATGGACGCCTTCCGGTTCCTGGCCCGGGAGAGCGTGCTGGTCAGCCAGCTGGCCGAGCAGCTCAAGGCCCGCCGGGAGGAACTGCCCGAGCGGATCGCCGGCATCGTGACCCGGCTCCGGGACGCCCAGCGTGACCTGGAGCGGCTGAACTCGGCCCGGCTGCTGGGCGCCGCGGACGAGCTGGCGCGGGGCGCGGCCGACGTGGCCGGGGCGTCGTTCGTCGCGTACCGGGCTCCGGACGGCACGCCCGCCGACGGCATCCGGAAGCTCGCGCTCGACATCCGCGGCCGCCTGGCCGCCGGCCGGCCCGGCGTCGTGGTCGTGGCGGGCGTGCCCGCGGAAAGGCCCACTGTGGTGGTCGCCGTCAACGAGGCTGGCCGGGCCCGGGGCCTGGCCGCGGGATCGCTGGTGCTGACCGCCGCCGGCGTGCTCGGCGGCCGCGGCGGCGGCAAGGATGACGTGGCCCAGGGCGGGGGTGCGCCGCTGGGCGAGGGCGCGGGCCAGGCGATCGACGCATCCTTCGGCGCGGTTAGCGCGGCCATTCAGGACATAATGGGGCCGGGTAGCGTACGGTGAGACCGTGCTGCAGCCCTTTCGTTGCCTGGGTGAGACCTGGCCGTCACGGGGAGGTCAGTTGAGGGCCGGCGTCCGGCTGGCCATAGACGTGGGTTCGGTGCGCATCGGGGTAGCCCGCTGTGACAGCGAGGGCCAGCTCGCCAGCCCGCTGACCACGGTGCCGCGCGGCCGCGGTGACCTGGACGCAATCGCCAGCCTGGCCGCCGACGGTGAGCTCGTCGAGATCATCGTCGGCCTGCCGGTCGGCCTGTCCGGCCGGGAGGGCCGGGCGGCCGCGGACGCGAGGGCGTTCGCCGGCACGCTGGCCCGGCGCGTGGCACCGGTGCCGGTCCGGCTGGTGGACGAGCGGTTCACCACGGTCATCGCCCATGATGCGCTGCGGCAGAGCGGCAGCGACGGCCGGGCTCGCCGCCCTAGAGTGGACCAGGCAGCGGCCGCGCTGCTGCTTCAGGGAGCGCTGGACGCCGAGCGCTCAACGGGCCAGCCCGCGGGGGAGCTGGTTGGCTCAGTGTCGGGAGGTACAACGTGACAGGCGACAGGCAGGGGGACTGGACGGCGGGGGAAAGGCCGCGCCGTCCGGGCCGGCACAGCCGCCCGCCGCAGGGGCACGACGACCCCGATCCCTTCGCCGCGCCGGTTCCGTACGCTCAGCCGGATGCCTATGCGCCGCCCGCCGCCGCGGCCGAGCCGGGTCCCTACGCCCAGCCCAACCCTTACGGGCCAGCCGACCCCAGCGCCCCGACCGACCCGTCCTACCTGCCGCCCGCCCGCGGTGACTCCTACCCGGGCGCTGGCGCCTACCCGGGAACCGGC
>Ga0335078_10009677_pt1 | contig 14269 bp, 15 predicted proteins | sample Lox_Sample_32_FD_206711 | JGI IMG/M metagenome (GOLD analysis project Ga0335078, IMG submission 206711) | Soil microbial communities from Loxahatchee National Wildlife Refuge, Florida, United States - Lox_Sample_3.2 | ecosystem: Environmental > Terrestrial > Soil > Wetlands | place: USA...
CGACCCAGACCAGGATGTAGCGTGGATATGTCACAGCAAGGGCCTCCTTATGATATCAGGTAGAACAGCGGGTACAGGAATATCCAGATGATGTCCACGAGGTGCCAGTACAGCGCCCCGTTTTCCATGATGTTGATGCGATCCGGCCTGACTTTTTCGCGAATCACGAAGTTCGTCACAAAGGACAGCACAACCATCCCCACGATGACGTGGAGGGCATGCAGGCCCGTCATCGTGAAGTACAAACCGAAGAACAGAATGAAACCATGGTTTTGCGTTGCCAGGAACTTGGCTCCGGGATACAAACCGTGCTCGAACTTTGCCGTCCACTCGAAGGACTTGACCACGAGAAACGTGAGCCCCAGGGCAATGGTGGCCAGGAGGAAGAACACCGCACGGCCCTTCTTGTGCTTGATGTGGAGAGAATGCAGCGCGACCACAACCGTGAGACTGGAGGTGAGCAGAACGATGGTGTTGAGCGTCCCGTCGAACCTGCTGAGCTCCATCGAGGCCGCGTGGAAATCCCCGGGGCTCTTGTACCGGTACATCGAGTACAGGAGGAACATGCCTCCAAAGAGGAGGATCTCCGAGAGGAGGAAGAGCCAGAGGCCGACGCGCGCCTTGACCCCTTCCTCGTGAACCTCAACGCTTGGGCTGTGGCTGCTGCTCATGAGCTTCCTTGGTGCCGTGACCATTTCCATCCTGGTCCGTGAAGACGTAGGGACCGCGGGTGATCACAGGAGTCTCCGCAAAGCTATGCTCTGCAGGGGGTGAGGGTAGCTGCCACTCCAGGGTGGCACCGCCCCAGGGATTCGATTCTGCCTTCTTTCCCCGAAAGAGGCCGTGGAGGAGGTTCCCGAACATGAGGGCCAATCCTGCCACCATGACCCAGGAGCCATAGGTGGCAATTCGCTGGAGGTCCGTGAACTGCGGCAGATAGGAGTAGTAGCGCCGTGGCATTCCAGCCCACCCCAGAATGAGGAGTGTCATATAGAAGACATTGAATCCGACGAACAGGATGATGAACGCGACGACCGCGGTCTTCTGGTTGTACATCTTGCCGAACATCTTCGGGAACCAGTAGTGCAGCGCGGCGAAAAGACCGAACCCCATGCCGCCAAAGATCACGTAGTGGAAGTGGCCCACGACGAAGTATGTGTCGTGCGTGTGCACGTCCGTTGATAGCGCGCCCAGAATCAGCCCCGTGAGGCCCCCAATGGAGAACAAGGCGATGAATCCCAGTGCGTAGAGGAACGGAGGGTCCATCTTGATAGACCCCTTGTACATCGTGGCAACCCAGTTGAAGACCTTGATGGCGCTCGGAACAGCCACAAGAAACGTGATCAGGGAGAACACGACACCCGCGGTGTCGCTTTGGCCGCTCACATACATGTGATGGCCCCATACCAGGGAGCCGACGCTGGCGATTGCCAGGCTGGAAAACGCAATCGTCTTGTAGCCGAAGATGTTCTTGCGTGAAAACACGGGGAAGATGTCGGAGATGACCCCCATGGCCGGGAGGATCATGATGTACACGGCAGGATGGGAATAGATCCAAAACAGGTGCTGATACAGCAAAGGGTCACCGCCCTTGGTTGGGTCGAAGACGCCGATGCCGAGGACTCTTTCGATGAGGATCAGGACCATCGTGATCCCGATGACCGGGGTTGCCAGGACCTGGACCCATGCGGTGGCATAGATGCCCCAAATGGATAGCGGCAGCCGTGAGAACTTCATGCCCGGCGCGCGCTCCATGTGAACCGTGGTGACGATGTTCAGGCCGGTCAGGATCGAGGACATTCCCAGGATGAAGACGCCGAACACGGCAAACGGCACGTTCACAGTCGTTCGCAGGCTGTAGGGAACGTAGAACGTCCAACCAGTGTCAGCAGGTCCCTTGCCGGTGAGGAGGGACACAAGGAGGATCACCGCGCCAAGAATGTACAGGTACCACGTGAAGAGATTGAGCCGAGGGAACGCCATGTCCTTCCCGCCGATGAGGATCGGGAGGAAGAAGTTCCCGAAGATCGTGGGGATGGCCGGGATCACCACGAGGAAGATCATGATGACCCCGTGGAGGGTGAACACCTGGTTGTACAACGTTCCCGCGAGGAATTTGCTGTTCGGTGAGAGCATCTGGATGCGCATCAACACCCCGAGGATCACCGCGATGGAGAAGAAGCTCAGGATGGGAACCAGGTACAGGGTGCCGATTCTCTTGTGGTTTGTCGATGTCAGGAAGCCGATGATCCCGGCGCGCTTTCCCTCGCTGTTCGTGTACCACGGGAAGTGGTTGTGCGGGTGTCCGTTTCCCCCGCCGTGCTCAGCCATTCTTGTGCACCCTCCTTGTTCTATTTCCAACCCTGCGACAGGATGTACTGATAGACGTTCGAAGCGTCCTTGTCGCTCACCTCGTCAGCAGAGAACGCAGGCATCTGCCCCGCGGAGCCGTTCGGCATGACGGGGTTCCTGACAAAAGAGATGAACGTACCCTCCGTGGCCAGCTGCTTCGCGCCCTTCAGCGGCAGATCAGGGGCCACGACGTTTGCCCCTCCGGGATGGCACGCGGCGCAATCAGCGGCAAAAAGCCGGCCCCCCAACCGCACCGCGGACGGGGCCGACGCGGGCCCAGGGGTCGCAGTCCCCCCCGACGCCGGTGCGGCCGGAGCCGCGGCTTGTGTTGCCGGCTGCGACCCTGCCCAATTGCCGTAGACCAGCCGAGCCCCATACCATCCTAGCCCCACCACCCCGACAACTGCCAGGGCGTAGATCACCATCATCGGTGCGTTCCTGACCTTGACTTCTGATCCAAGGACAATTCCCGTTCCAAGGAGCACCATCACGCAGCTCGCCAGGATCATCTTCATCTTGATGGGCGGAATGAAAGCCCCCTTGAAGAAGTGGAGCCAGTCCATCACCCCGAGAAGGATCGTGGGAAAGACGAAGATGAAAGCCAGAATGGAGACACGGCGCGCTGTTAGGTACAAGTTCTTCTTTCTGAAGATGACTGCAACAGAGAAGAAGCAGAAAGCGCCAATCACAAGGCCGATGGGGATGTGGGTCACCGGGGCGTGAAGCGGATCAGTGAACCCGACCTTCGCAAGGAGCTGATAGATTCCGTCCATCATGTCGTGCCTCCTATGGCGGAAAAATCGACATCGGCCAGGCCGCGCGCGGCTGCCTGACCGAAAAGCTCCTTTGTCGCGTGAGTTGCTGGAAGAGGCACTCCCAGCTCATATGCGGCGTTCGATACGAGCTGAAGGTCCTTCAGCATCAGCCTGAGAGGGAACTCAGGCTCGTACGCGCTCGTGGCAAGCTTTTGTCTCTTGGAAGTCAGAAACGGGGCCGCCACTCCGGTCCCGAGAAGGGAATCGAGAAGCTGCACTCGGCTGAAACCAAGAGCCTCTCCGAAGGCGAGCGCCTCGGAGAAAGCAGCCATCGCGTTGCCGAGGAGCAGGTTGTTGACGAGCTTCATCGAGCTGCCCATGCCTGCTGGCCCGAGGTGTCTGATCGTCTTCCCCATGGCAGAGAGGAGCGGCCTGCACGCCTCCACATCCTTTTGTTCTCCCCCGACGAGGAACGTCAGCTCGGCCTTCTCGGCTGCCGGCAAGGAGCCGGCAACAGGGGCATCGATGAATCGCACGCCGCGCGCCGCGGCTTCTGTGGCCATCCGTCGTGAGAAGGTGGGCGTGACAGTGCTCGTGTCCGCCCAGATCGTGCCCGTGGACATCGCATCGAGAAAGCCATGGGGGCCAAGGGCAACGTCGGCCACGGCATCGGGGTTGGCGAGCATCGTCAACGTCACGTCGCTCTGCCCGGCAGCTTCAGCAGGTGTGGAGGCCAGCCGGGCTCCCCCGCCTACGAGACTGTCGGCTTTGACCGGAGAACGATTCCAGACAACGAGCTCGTGGCCTGCGTGAAGCAGATGGACGGCCATGCGGCTGCCCATGATCCCGAGGCCGATGAAGGCAACCTTCATTCAGCTTTCTCCCACGCTGCGACGGCCCGGCACAACGCGACGGCAGAGGGAGGGTCCGAAAGGGAGGTAGCTTCCAGAACATCCGATGGCTTCTCGATATCCCTCCCGTAATAGGCGGAGTTTGCATCGGCGTCCACGTCCAGCGAGACCCCGTCCAGACTGACGCCGGCAAAGATGCCGCGAGTCCGGGAATAGCTGTAGATTTCCGCCTTCATGTCGATATCCGTTGCCGCGCCAGCGGACCTGCCCAGGGAACCCGCGGCTACTGATGCCCCGACGCCCAGGGTGTAGCGGCCCTTGAGCACCGCATCCACGCTGCGGCGGGTTCGGAAGAACAACAGAATGTCCGCTGACTGGACGCCGATCTGCCAGCCCACGCTTGCGCCTGAGAGAGTGAGGAACAAGGGCCTGCTCCAGGACCCGTCGCTCTGGCGCACGATGAGGACGCCCTTGCCGCGCTGGCCTCCGATGACGAAGCTTACCTTCTGGACATCCGGGAAGATCGCCAGCGCGTATGTGTTTTTCATGAGCTGTTGAACAGCGTCCCGTTCGGGAATCGACGTGATGGCGTTGAACACTTCGAGCGCGTCCTCGACCTTGCGCGTCTGGGTGCGTTCTGCGGCCGCGGAGCCGGCTCCGAGCAAGAGCAACGCGCAGATCGCCATCGGCGCCGAAGCGAATCGACGGACCATGAACATGTTCCTCCCGAAAAAGGCCCCTGCAACGGCTCGCACGGAGCATCGAGCCTGCCGGGCCGCGTGGAATAACTTCCTGTCCATATAGTACTTTCCCGGTCAGCCACCGCATAGCCGGAAATTTCACCGCGGCGCGCTCCATACCGATAATCTCACCAGGGGGGAAAGCGTGACAGTTTTTGGCAGGAGTCATCCTCCTGCAATTCTTGTCGTCTCAGGTGCTCTGGTGGCACTGTGCGCCGCGACTCTTGTGTCCCTGATTCTCGCAGCGGCGGGAATCGCCTCCGGTTTTGGAGCCCCGGGCCGGTTTCTCCTTGCCGGTTTCTCCTGGGCCGGTTTCTTCGTCCCGCTCTACCTTCTGTGCGGGGTTTTCCTCCTCAGCGCCCGGACCTTTCGGCCTCGCTCGGCCATCCTCCTCATGTTCTCCACTATTCCGTTTCTCACGCTGAGCCTGCTTCTGCGGGTCGTGCAGAGTCCTTCTTCCTCCCTGCCGCTCGCCCTCGTCGACTCCTTCGGAGTGCTCCCCTCCGCGCTCCTCCTTGTCCTGCTCTTCGCGCTGGAGATGATTTTCCTTCTCACGATGCCTCACGGCAGTGTTCTGGATGCGGCACGCAAAACCCGAGAGCCGACGAAAAGGCAGCTCGCTCTCCCCTTGATCGTTGCAGCCGAGCCTTTGCCAACGCCGGTGCTCGAATCAGCTCTCGATTCGGCTGGAGAAGCTTCTGAGCCGTTGCCCTCACCGCCCCAGGAGGCGCCGCCACCTGCAAGCCCTCCGGCTGACGAGGCTGTGCCACCGCCTGCCCCCCCAGCCGAGGTGCCGGGCAAGACGGCCGGGCCGCCGCGACGCGCTGCGGAGCCAGCGGTCATCCCGGCCCCGGCGCCCTCACAGGCCGAGCTGCCGTTTCCCTCTGAAAAGGCCGGCAAGACTCCGTATGGCATCCCAGTGCATCACGTGCTGAAAAACCGCGACGGGGACCAGTACTGGGTGATCGACGAAGAGACAAAGCACGCCGCGCGCATCCTCACGGAATCGCTTCGGGAGTTCAACATCGAGGCTGAGGTGACCGGGATCAGGAAGGGTCCGGTCATAACGCTGTTCGAGGTCCTTCCGGCGCCGGGCGTTCGTGTGTCGAAGATTGCGAACCTCGCGGACAACATCGCCTTGCGGCTGGCAGCGCCCAGCGTTCGTATCGTGGCCCCCATCCCGGGGCGTCACGCCGTGGGCATCGAAGTTCCGAACAAAGTCCGGGCCATCGTTTCCTTCAAGGAAATGATTTCTCTCGATGTCATGCAGAAGTCCCCGTACGAGATCCCGCTCGCCCTTGGCAAGGACATCCTCGGGGAGGCCCAGGTCATTGACCTCGTCCAGACTCCTCACCTGCTGATCGGAGGAGCCACGAACTCGGGCAAGAGCGTGCTCGTGAACTCGATCATCTGCTCAATCCTCTTTCGGAAGTCTCCCGACGAGGTTCGGCTCTTCCTGATCGACCCCAAGATCGTGGAGCTGAAGCTGTACAACGGCAGCCCTCATCTGCTCACGCCGGTCATCACGGAGCCTAAGAAGGCTTTCCAGGCCCTGCAGTACTGCATCTCGGAAATGGAGAGGCGATACACGCTCCTGGATGCGCTCGGCGTGCGCGACATTCGGGCTTTCAACAAGAAGGCAAGGAAAGAGCGGGTCCAACGCCTGCCCTACATCGTGATCGTCATCGACGAGTTCGCCGACCTCATGGCCACCACGGGCAAAGAGCTGGAGTCCACGCTGGCTCGTCTCGCGGCCATGGCGCGTGCGGTCGGCATCCATATGGTCCTTGCCACACAGCGGCCGTCCATCGACGTCATCACTGGCCTCATCAAGGCGAACATCCCGTCCCGCATTGCCTTCATGGTAGCGAACAAGTTCGATTCTCGAATCATCATCGACTCCGTCGGCGCGGAAAAGCTCCTGGGAAAAGGGGACATGCTTTTTTCCGCCGCGTGGAACCCGTTTCCGACGCGCATCCAGGGCGCCTACATCGACGACGAGGAGATTGACGCGGTCACCGAGTACGTGAAGAAGCTCGGGCCTCCTCAGTACATCGATGACGAAGTCTTTTTCGACGATGAGGAGACGGGCGACTTTGAGGGAGAGCCGGGCAACGACCCTCTTTTTGAGCAAGCGCTCGACATCGTCGTTGCCCAGGGAAAGGCCTCTGCATCGTACCTCCAGCGCCGGCTCAAAGTCGGCTACAACAGGGCCGCCCGCCTCGTGGAGGAGATGGAGATGCGCGGGATCGTCGGACCTGCGCAAGGCAGCAAGCCGCGCGACATCCTTCACGTTCCATCCAAGCCAGGCACATAGCGGCAGTGTATCTTGTTTCAGCTTTGAGGATGCCGTAGCATCGACCCATGGACCCCGCCGCGGTCAAGACAGAAGAGCAGGTTCGCAGAGCGCTGGCAACGCTCAAAGAACGCCTTACCGGAATGCTGGGCAGCTCCCTGGTAAAGCTGGCTCTCTACGGATCGCGCGCCCGAGGAGACTACGACCCCGACTCCGATATCGACGTGGCCGTCATCGTTCGCGGCCTCGACAAGGACTTGAAAGCGCGCATTTTCGACGAAGTGGCCGACGTCGAGCTTGATCAGCTCATCGCGCTTTCCACTCTGGTTCTTTCCGAATCCGACTATCAGGATTTGCTGGCGCACGAACGGCGGATCGCCTTGGACATCGAAGAGGAGGGAATCCCTCTATGACAAAAGTGAACAAGGAAGAGGCCATTGCTGGCGAGCTGCTGAGAGCCGAGCAGGCGCTCAAGGCTTTTCAGCTTCTTGCTGAGGGAGGGGTGCTTTCGGACGCTGTCTCCCGGCTGTACTATTTCCTGCTCCACCGCGTGAAAGCGCTGCTCCTCACCGAAGGGCTTGAGCCGAAGAGCCATGAAGGCGCGCTTCACTGGTTTTCCGAGCATTTCGTCAAGGACGGCCCCCTGACCTCGGCTGACTCCCACTTCTTTGCCAGTCTCATGAAGTACCGGGAAGAGGCCGACTATTCTCCCTCCTTCATCTTCACGGACACTGATGTGAAAAAACTCCGGGTTGAGACCGTCGCTCTTTCCGACAAGATCGCTGACCTGATTCGCAAAGCAGGGTTCAAAGCGTAAGTCGTGGACTGGGCCCGGGAAAAAGTTCTGGTCATCGGAGGCTCCGGCTTTCTGGGTGCGAACATCGTCCATCACCTGGTTGCCACGGCCGTCGCTGTCCCTGGGAACATCCGCACATTCTCCAACAGAGCCAGCCACGCCCTGGACGATCTGCCTGACATCGAGAGGCTGGAAGGGGACATTCTGGACCCGGCACGTCTCGAGCGCGCATGTGAAGACCGCACCCTCGTATTCCATGCAGCCGGCTCCACGACGTTCGACCCCCGGTTGAGACGTCAGCAGTGGATGACGAACGTCGAGGGGACGCGGAATGTGCTGAATGCTGTTCTCGCGTCGCCCACGGTTCGAAGACTGTGCTACACGAGCACCGTGAACGTGCTCGGGTGTCCGTGGCCGGACGGATCGATCGGGACCGAGGAGAGCTGCAATCCGTACACCAGCCGACCGAAGCTGCATTCTTTTTCTTCCCCTGAGGAAGCCCTGGCGCTCGCAGATGCGGTCAATCAAGGCAGAGCGCCGCCTTTCTGGTGGAAACGTGGTGGCCTTGGATACTTCGACTCGAAGCTTGCTGCCCAGGAGCTGGTCAACCGGGCTGCCCGAGATCAGGGACTCGATGTCGTGTCAGTGCTGCCCGGCACGTGCTTCGGTCCAGGCAGCGAGAACCCCGGCCCGGAGTTTCTGCTCAGAGCCGTTCTGGAAAACAGGCTTCCCGTTGTCCCGCGTGGCGGTTTGCCGCTTGCTCACGTGGAAGATGTGGCACGCGGACTTGTGCTTGCCGTCGAGAAAGGACGGTCCGGAGCCTCATACATCGTCAGCGGTCCTCCGGATGACAACCGACGGTTTGCCGACATGGCGCGGATTGTTGCCGAGGTCATTCGTGAGAAGGAGCCGGGAAGAGCGATCAGGGTCGGTTTCCCCGTAATCCCCGGGGTACTTGCGTGGCTGGCAGCGAGCGTAGCAGAAGCGTGGCAGGAAAGTCTCGGTAGGCCGTTTACGCTCAGCAGGCCGGCCGTGAGAATGTCCCACTACGCCCTGTTCTATTCCTCGGGCAGAGCCGCACGAGAGATAGGGTACTCGCCGGAAAAGTCTTTCCGCGAGGCGGTGAGGGCGATGTACGAATCTCTACGATGAAGCGACAACCACCCTGTTGCGCCCTTTCCTCTTGGCTTCCAGAAGGGCCTGGTCCGCAGCGCGAATGGCCGCTTCCGGGTCCTCGCCGCGTTCCTCGGCCAAGCCGATGCTGATCGTCACATGGATGGAGTTCCCCGCGACTTCGAATATGGTCTGCTCGATGATGGAACGCAGCTTCTCTGCGGCCGCCGCTGCCCCCGGGGAATCGGTCTCCGGGAGCATCGCCAGAAACTCCTCTCCGCCCCAGCGGACCTTGAGGTCCTCGCTTCGGAGCGCAGCAGCAAACGTGCGGGCCGTTTCCTGCAGTACCTTGTCTCCGATATCGTGACCGTAGCGATCGTTGACGGCTTTGAAGCTGTCGAGGTCCCCCATGAGGATGCACAGGGGGCGCTTGTGCCGGCGGGAGCGTGACAGCTCAGGCTTGATCCTGTCGAAGAACGCCCGTCGATTCATGAGCCCGGTGAGAAAGTCCGTGCGCATGGCCTCATCGAGCACCTCATTAAGCTCTTTGAGCCGCAGCTGGTAGTTGTCGCTGATGTGCAAGGTCTTCATGAACGTACGGACCATGTGAGAGTACCGGTCTGCCAGCTCGCGATACGGCTCCAGGAGAGGATTGCCGGCGTACGCGGGATCGGCCAGCACCTCCCTGGTTCGTTCCAGGAAGGGATCCGGAGGGGGAGGGTCGCTTCTGCGGCTCATTGCGCCGGTCCTTCCAGAACGATCTCAAACGGCAGTGTTACGTCCTCTCTGAACTCCTCGGCTGCTTCCCGGGCCCGCTCGTTGTCCCGGTCGCAGTGCCAGACCACGCGCGCGGCCCTGCCGATTTTGTATGCGTTCTCCAGAAGGTCCAGCAGGTCGATGAGGCACTTGGTGCTGCTCGTGTTGAGGTAGCTGAGACGAAGGGAAAGGATGAGAGGGTCTGGGGACTCCCGGAGAAACTGCCGGGCCCAGTCGATGATGGGAGCGAAGAAGTCGAACGCATTCTGAGGGTATGACTCTCCTGCCAGCTCCATCATTCCTCGACTCGCGTCGAGCCGCACGGTCGGCGAAGAGATGCTTCCGGGAATCAGCAGATCGTTCATGATCGACACTCCGTTCATATGATCACTGACAGGCTGAAGAAGCTGTACCTGTCATCGATTTGCCGAAAGCTCCAGGAAAGGCGTTGTGTGGCTCGCCGCGCTACGTCGATCAACCCCAATCCGGCTCCGGAGGCCGGAAGTCGTGGACCGCGCAGCCTTTCCTTATAGAGGGCCTTGAGACCGGGCTTGTCCTTCGTGAGCAGCTCTTCCAGTCGGGCAGACAGAGGGCCCGCGTCCGCCTGGTCGATCATATTGCCCGCGCTGACCGCATAGTTGTCCCCCCGCCTGCCGATGGCAAGGGTCCCCGCGTCGAGCCCAAGCTCGTCTTTTCTGCCTTTCAACCGGTGCGTGTAGGACTGAACGTTCTGCGCGAGCTCAACAAAAACCGCAAAGACATCGGCAACCGCGGATCGGGAGGCAGCCTCTGTCTCCAGATACCGCTTCACGGCAATTCCGATCTCCTCGATGATGCTGTGGGAGAAGGGGCCGTTGAAGCAAATGAGGACTTCCCCCTCCATAAAGCTCTTGCGAAGGCTGTAGAGATCCAATGCCGCAGTCTCCATTCTCATTCTCCCCATTCGCTACAATCGGAATCCTATCACGGTTATGTCATCTCGCGGAGGAAGATCCCCGCGCCACCGTTCCATCGCGGCCTCGATCTCGCCACGCTGATTCGACAACGGTTGTGACGCCAGGGATGAGATCAGCGAAGCGAATCGATTGCTCCCAAACCCGAACCCTCGCGGCCCTCCGGGAAGATCGAGGAGGCCGTCAGTGGTGAGGTAGAAGCTTGTGCCGTTGAGGGGCATCTCACTCGATGACAGATGGCCTCCCTGTCGCCTGCGTCGGGATCCGATTCCCCCGCGACCGGCACGAATGCGCGACGCCCCGCCGTTGCTGCAACCGAAAAGATCAATTCCGGCCCCCGCGTAGAATAGCCTGTTTTTCCCTGGCTCGATCCGGCACAGTGCGATCTCCAGCCCGCGCTCGCTTCCCAGCCCGCCCGTGTCCTCAGCGAGGCTGCTTCGCATCCCCTCATCCAGCTCCTCGATCAGCGCTGACGGCTCGGCGTCAGCCTTCCGCGCTGCGATCGCCTCAAGCGCGGACTGGGCGTACATGGTCATGAGCGCACCTGACACCCCGTGTCCCGTGCAATCGGCAACGCCGAGCAGAAACGAGTCTTCGTCATCCCGAAAGAAATAGAAGTCTCCGCCCACACGGTAGCGAGGATGAAAGAGAATGAAACGCTCGGGAAGACGGCGATCCATGGCTCGTGCGCCGGGGAGGATGGAGCGCTGAATGAGGTCCGCGTACTCCAGATCCTCCACCATACGGTTGTTCGCCTCGGCAAGCTGCTGCGTGCGTTCCTTGACCTGCCGCTCGAGATTCTCCGTCGCTGCCCGAACCTCCCCCGCCATTGTCGAGAACGAGGACGCGAGGGCGCCGATTTCTCCAATCCCCGCAAGGGGCAGGTCGACGTGGTAGAGACCGCGCGCGACTTCCCCTGCAGCAGCGCTGAGAGCGCCGAGAGGCATCAGGATCAGCCTGTCCACGGAAAGCGCCACCGCCACGAGGAGAAGCGCGAGGGCGGCGAGGAAAACGATCAAGATCACCACAAACGTGTTGACCGTGATGAACTTGTCGAGATTCACGGCAGCGACGATTGTCCATCCCAGGCTGGGGAGCGACGATGCAGCCACGAGGCTGGGGGTCCCCTCAAAGCCAAGACGCGCTGTGCGAACCACTCCCGGGTCGTTGGCTGCGCGCCGCAGGAGCTCACTGAGTGAATCCCGATCGTGCGCCGAGCCCGTCAGATCGGCGGCCGACAACCTCGTTTTCCCTGTCCAGGTCCGCGCGTTTCGCTCGAGAGAGTCCAAGTCCCGGGAAGCCATGATGTTGCCCTGGTCATCGACAAGCATCACGGAGAGGCCCTCCTGGGCTGCCTTGGCCAGATCAGCGAGGAAGTCTGTGATCTCGATCCCGCTGCCAGCGAGCCCGATCGGCTTGTCTGCGTCTCGTACGACGCAGTTGATCCAGACCTTTGTAACCCGGAGATACGGATTGTAGTCGAGGTTGAGCTGCCAGTCCTTTTGCGATTCGAGCGTTCGGAAAAACCAGGAATCCGAGGGCCGGTCCCGGCTGAGCCTGACAACGGTGCGGCTGCCCTCCGCAGGTTGGTTATAGTAGGTCCCGCTGGTCGCAATGGCAACGAAGTAGCTGTGGTCGCTGAAAGCCCGGCGATAGCTTTCCAGCTCGGCTCGGGCTGCAGCGGACTTTGCGGGATTGTCCTCGTCCAGGATCCACCCCTTGACGACGGGGGAGTCAGCAAGCTTGCGTGCCAGCACCACCTCTGGCTCGATGATGCCCATCATCCGTGCTCGGGCCAGCAAGGTATTGGTTTCCGCAAACCTGATTCCCAGCGACTCGACGATCCCCCGTGCCGTTGCAAAGAAGAAACCGAAGGAGATGATTCCAGCCGCGAGGAAAAGCGCGAACGCGAAGAGGAGAAACCGTGGCTTCAGCCCCCAGGAGCGCATCAGTCCTCATCCGTGACCGAGAATTGGCAGACGCACGCCGTTGATAGTAGCAGCTTCGTCGGAGCAAAGGAACAGCATGGCTGCCGCGATCTCCCCGGCAGGCGTGGACTTGCCATATGCCTTTTTGGGAGCAACGCGCTCGTGCTCGGCTTCGGGTTCAATACTGTCCGCTGCGATCAAGTTTGCCGTTGCTCCGGTGCCGGCGAGCTCTGCGGCAAGGGCCAGCACGAGCGCATCGGAGGCGGATTTGGCCATCGCATACAATGCGCTTTTTGCGGTGGGGGTCTGGGCGCGCGGCGATGTGACCGCGAGAAATCGGCCCCAGCCGTTGGCGGAAAGGGGTCTGGCAAAGGCCCGCACGACGTTGAGAGTCGTAGTGACGAGAGAGCTGCGAAGGGAGTCCCAGTCAGCGGTTGAGATATCGCTGATCGATGTTCCTCCTTTGTAGCCCCCCACGAGATGCACGACGATGTCGACCCTGCCGAAAGCGCTGATGATGCTGTCAGCCCATGTCCGCGTGGCACTCTCTTCTATCAGGTCGACAGCGGTTGCCATCCTCCTCTCCCTCGGCGCACCCAGTGAGTCAAGGAGTCGAACGAGCTTCTCGTTGTCGCGCCCAGCAAGGGCAAGCACTGCGTCGGCGGCGTGGAACGCGCGAGCTACTGTTGGGCCGAGCCCACCTGCAGCGCCCGTTATGGCCACAACTTTGTCCTTGAGCACTTTTGTCCTCCCTTTGCTGACTCAAAAGGTACGGGCGAATTTGTCCACTGACAAGCTCAGCGCAGGCACGGAGACCGGGGGTGCGGCGAGTGCTGCCGGCTTGCCGCTCGTCTTGCGAACGGCTACGCTACCGGCCCAAAAGGAGCGGCATGAGCGCGACGTCACGACGGCAGGAGTTTTTGAGCGGAGTCCGCGACGAATCCCCGATTCTGCTCGGGGTTGTCCCTTTCGGCATGATCTTCGGGGCGCTTGCCATAACCTCCGGGCTGTCGACGCTCGCGGCGCAGGCAATGTCATCGGTGGTCTTCGCCGGCTCCGCGCAGTTTATCGCCGCACAACTGTTGGGCGCCGATGCGTCGGGAATCGTCATTCTCATGGTCGTGTTCGTCGTGAACCTTCGCCATCTCCTGTACAGCGCCTCCGTGGCCCCTCACGTGGCGCATCTGCGGCCGGGCTGGAAGCTCGCCCTTGCCTACCTCCTCACGGATGAGGCGTATGCGGTCACCATCAGTCACTACAACAGCGTCGGGGACGCGCGCGCCCGGCACTGGTACTTCCTCGGCGCAGGGCTGACCCTCTGGTCGTCCTGGCAGCTGAGCACCGCAGTGGGAATCTTCATCGGCGCGCAAATCCCCCGAAGCTGGCCCTTGGGCTTCGTGCTTCCGATCACCTTTATTGCCCTCGTCGTCCCCGGCCTGAAGGACGGGGCGAGCGTTGCCGCCGCAGTGATCGCGGGTGTCCTCGGTCTGGCCGCCGGCGGCCTTCCCTACAAGACAGGCATCCTCGTCGCTGCTCTGGTCGGCATCGTTATTGGCATGCTTGTCGAGGGACGCAAGCGATGAACCCCTGGCTGACGATGCTCCTTGCCGGCCTTCTCACGTACGGCATCCGGCTCTCTTTCATAGCGCTCCTGGGACGCATCACCGTGCCGGACTGGTTCCGACGGGCGCTGCGTTTTGTTCCCGCTGCCGTGCTTTCCGCGATTATC
>Ga0335078_10009678_pt1 | contig 14268 bp, 10 predicted proteins | sample Lox_Sample_32_FD_206711 | JGI IMG/M metagenome (GOLD analysis project Ga0335078, IMG submission 206711) | Soil microbial communities from Loxahatchee National Wildlife Refuge, Florida, United States - Lox_Sample_3.2 | ecosystem: Environmental > Terrestrial > Soil > Wetlands | place: USA...
CGAGCGGCAGCCGCTCGCCGGGTCCGGCCTCCCCCTCGGCGATCGCGCGGCGGATCTGCGCTGCGACCTGATCGTGCAGTGCCGCCGGGCCCGCCCGGTCCAGGTTGACATCGAACATGGTACTAGTAATAGTAGATCCATACCCGCCGCGCCCGCAACCGCGGCGCCAGCCGGACCAACGGAGGTGACCGAGTGATCGCACCGCCGGGCACCCGCCCTGGCCGCAAGTCGGCCGCCGCGCCCGACCCGGTCGCCCAGGCGCTGTTCGCGGAGGCCAGGCGCCGCCGCCGCAGGATCAGGCTCGCCGCCGGCGCGGTCGCCGCCACCGCCGCCGTGCTCGCGATCGCGTCGGTCCTTGTCGTGCGCGGACGAACCGCAGGCTGGCACGCGGGTCCTGCCCGCCCGGCCGGCTCCGGGCCGCGGCACAGCGCACCCGGGCCGGAGCTCATCTGGGCAACCCCGGACGGCCGGATCATGATCGGGAACCTGTCCACCCTCGCCGCTCGCCAGGCCGGGAACGCCGACACCGATTCATCGGCGCCGCTGGTCCCGTTCGGCGGGCGGGTGTACTGGGTCAACGCTGCCGGGGGTTACGTGGCCGGGGCGTTCTGGCCCCGCGTCGTCGAGGCGCTCGACCCGGCCACGGGGACGAGCACGGACATCGGCCCTGGCGAGTACGTCTTCCCGTCCGCCACCGGGCGGCGGCTCTACGTCGCGCAAACCGACACCTCCCTGACCATGCTGTCGGCCGCCGGAGGCCGGGTACGGATAGCGGGACAGCTGAACCTGCCGCCCGGCTGGTACCTGCCGGGCGGCGCCGGCCTCTCGGTGGCAGGCGGCATCGTGGTGCGGTCCGCGGACGCGCCGACCCCCTCGCACCCCGCGCTGATCGCCGTCTGGACCCCGGCAACCGGGCGGGTCAGGACGCTGGGACGGGCCGAAGGCGCGATTGCCGCCTGGACGCCAGCGGGGGGCGGCTACAGCCTGCTGGCCTGGATGCCGGCCGCCTGCCGGTTCCCGGCCTGCCCAGGCACGATCACCAACACCGCGACCTGGGCGAGCCGGACATTGCACAGCCCGCTAGGGCACGGCTTCGTCCTCGGTGGCGCCTTCTCCCCCGACGGCCGCCGGCTGGCTCTCTTCGCCAACGACAGCGCGCTGGCCGGCGGTCAGGCGGCCGGGCTGGCCGTCGCGAGCACGGTGACCGGGGCCGTCCGCCTCGTCCCAGGTGTCCGGATGACGGTCGGCGAAGACGCCGACTGGGTCAGATGGCTGCCGGGCGGCGCCTCGCTGGTCGTACTGGCGAACCGCGACTACCTGGTCAGCGCGCGAACGCTGACCGCCCGGCCGTTCCGGCTCGCGGCCGGCCCGGCCGCGGTGAACTTCTCGGCGGAGCTGCTGCCGGCCGGCTGACCGGCGCCCTGGCCACGGCCGGCACCGTCAGCCGGACGCCGCCATGTCACAACCGGGCGGTCCGCGCTGTCTCGCTGGCAGTGACATACACAACGGGAGGAACGCAATGGCCCGCATCTCGCTCGATCCCCCGCGCACCCCGCTGCTGCGCCTGCTCGAGTGGTACTCGCGACGCGCCTACGGCGCCGTGCTCGATCCTGGCAAGGCGCTGGCGCACAATACCCGGGTGCTGCTGACGGACCTGCGCTTCGAGCGGTCGGTGGCCCGCTTCGGCCGGCTCGACCCGGCGCTGAGCGAGCTGGCCGTGATGGCGGCCGCCGCCACGATCGGCTGTTCGTGGTGCATGGACTTCGGTTACTGGGAGGCGCGCAAGCTCGGCATCGACCCGGCGAAGCTGCGCGCCGTACCCGCTTGGCGGTCGCACGCAGCGCTGTTCTCCGACACCGAGCTGGCCGTGCTCGAGTACGCGGAAGCCATGTGCGAGACCGAGCCCGCGGTCACCGACGATCTGGCCGCGCGACTGCTCGGGCTGCTCGGCGAGGCGGCGTTCGTCGAACTGACCTTCATGGTCGGCGTGGAGAACCTGCGCAGCAGGTTCAACTCGGCACTCGGCCTGCGCAGCCAGGGTTTCGCCGACCGCTGCGACGTTCCGGCGGCGGCGTCGTGACCGACTCCGCGCTCGCCGTCTTCACCGAGCACCGGCCGGCCTTGTTCGGCATCGCCTACCGGATGCTCGGCAGCGTCGCCGACGCCGAGGACGTCTTGCAGGACGCCTGGCTGAAATGGAGTTCCGTCGCCTCTGGCAGCGTCGAGAGCCCGCGTGCCTACCTGGCCCGTACCGTGACAAACCTGTCAGTCAACCGGCTCACCTCGGCCGCGAAGCGCCGGGAGGCCTACGTCGGTCCCTGGCTGCCTGAACCGCTCGTCACCGCGGCGGACGCGGCGAGCGAGGCGGAGCGGACCGAGGCGGTCTCGCTCGCCATGCTGGTGGTGCTGCAGACGCTGTCGCCGCTGGAGCGGGCGGTCTTCGTGCTGCGTGAGGTCTTCGGTTTCTCGTTCGGCGAGATCGCCGGGATGCTCGGCCGGACGGAGGTGTCCGTGCGCCAGGTCGGCAGCCGCGCCCGCTCGCACGTCCAGGCCAGGCGGCCGCGCTTCGACGCGCCGGCCGAGACGAGGCGGCGGGTCACCGACGAGTTCCTCAGCGCCTGCGTCGGTGGCGACCTCAACAAGATGATGGAGCTGCTGGCCCCGGACGTGACCGCCTGGACCGACGGCGGTGGCAAGGTGCGCGCGGCACTGCGCCCGCTGCACGGCGCCGACCGGGTCGCCCGCTGGCTGCTCGGCGTGGTCCGGCTGCCGCTGCCCGAGCCAGCCACCCGCCAGGTCACCGTCAACGGCCAGCCCGGCCTGCTGGTCACCTCGGCCGGAGCGCCGGACAGCGTCATCGCCGCCGATCTCGGCCCGGACGGGAGGATCACCGCCATCCGCCTGATCAGGAACCCGGACAAGCTCCGCCACATCGGCCCGGCCTAGCCCGAGGGCGATGCGCCGACTCGACACACCCCTGGTCGCTCGGCGCAGGCGGGACCTACGGCCCTGCTGGCGAAGCTGGCTGGCCCGGATAATCGGCGCAGGCGGCCGCGCCGGGCCGCGGCAAGGCGGAAGGGGGCCACCCGGTGCCCGCACTCGGACTAGAAGATCACGTCGTCGACCCGGCGGTCCGTGCTCGCGCCGCCGACCGGTTCAAGGAAGCGGGCGTCGCCCTGCCGACCTTCGCCGAGCTTGCCGAGCCCGGCCGGATCCCGGCGAAGATCCGGCAGGCCCTGACCGGGGTGCCGCCGGACGACGCGCATCCGCTGAACCTGTTCCGCGTGCACTGGCGCAACGGCCGTGACCGCTCCGGGCAGGTCGCGGTCCCCGTGCACGTGGTGCTGCCCGCCGAACTGACCGGGACCGACGCGCGGATCGTGGTCGCGCTAGGCGACTGCTTCCCGATGATCAGGGCGCACAAGGTGCTCGCTGCCTACGGCTGTCTCGCGCCCAGGGTGGTCACCGGCCAGTTCGACCCGGTCTCCCAGCGGGCGATCTGGCCGTCGACCGGCAACTACTGCCGCGGCGGGGTCGCGATCTCCCGGCTGCTGCGGTCGCGCGGCGTCGCCGTCCTGCCTGAGGGCATGAGCAGGGAACGGTTCGCCTGGCTCGAACGGTGGGTGACCGCACCCGAGGACATCATCAGGACGCCCGGCTCGGAGAGCAATGTCAAGGAGATCTACGACAAGTGCGCCGAGCTGTCCGCGGATCCGGCCAACGTGATCTTCAATCAGTTTGCCGAGTTCGGCAACCACCTGATCCACTACGCCTGCACCGGAACCGCGCTCGGCGAGATCTTCGAGTCGATGCGGCGGGCCGAGCCCGGGCTGACGATGCGGGCGTTCGTGTCGGCGTCGGGATCGGCGGGCACGCTCGGCGCGGGCGATCATCTCAAGGAGACCTACGGCGCGGCGATCGTGGCCGCCGAGGCGCTGGAGTGCCCGACGATGCTGTGCAACGGCTTCGGCGAACACAACATCCAGGGCATCGGCGATAAGCACATCCCGCTGATCCACAACGTGATGAACACCGACTTCGTGGTCGCGGTCTCCGATCGCGCCACCGACCAGCTTGGCGTGCTGTTCAGCTCGGCGGCCGGCCGCCGCTACCTGTCCGGCCGCCGCCGGGTCGGCGAGGAGACGATGGCCGGCCTGCCCGCGTTCGGCCTGTCCAGCATCTGCAACGTGATCGCGGCGGTGAAGGTCGCCAGGTACCTCGGGCTCGGTTCGGGCGACGTTGTCATGACGGTGGCGACCGACGGCGCCGAGATGTACGCGAGCGAGCGGGAGCGGGTGCTTGCCCGCGACTATCCCGACGGCTACGACGAGGGCTCCGCGGCCGAGGCGTTCGGCCGCTGGATGCTCGCGGCCGGCTCCGACCACGTGCTCGAGACGAGCCTGCGGGACCGGGAGCGCATCTTCAACCTCGGCTACTACACGTGGGTCGAGCAGCAGGGGCTGACCGCGGCCGAGTTCGGCGCCCGCCGGGCCCAGGAATACTGGACCGCGCTGCGCGGCAAGATCGCGGCCTGGGACCAGCTGATCACCGACTTCAACGCGCGCACCCGGGTGATCGAGGACCTATGAGGAAGCCGGTCACCAGACCCGGAGGCGAGCGGGTAACGCACGGCGAGCCGGTCACCCGACCCGGAGGCAAGCGGAAAGCACTATCGGTGCTCAGGTGCTCGGGCTGCGGGTACGTGGCCGGCCAGGCCGACCCCTACCCGTTCCGGTGCGCCAGGGCCGGGTCCGACGACGCGGACCACGTGCTGGTCCGGGTGCTCGACACCGGCGCGCTGCGGTTTCCCCGCGCGGGCCGCGAACCCGACCCCTTCGTCCGGTACCGGACCCTGATGCACTCCTATCACCTCGCCATGGCCGGCGGCATCGGCGACGGCGGCTACCTCGACATGGTGGCGGCGCTCGAGCGGTCGGTCGCGGACGTGGACGGCCGGCCCTTCCTGGCCACTCCGTTCGGCCGGGATGACCTGCTGAGCGACCGGCTGGGGTTCTCCGCCGCCGGCGGCGTCTGGGTGAAGGACGAGACCGGCAACGTCTCCGGTTCGCACAAGGGTCGTCACCTGATGGGCCTGGCCATCCACCTGGCGGTCGCCGAGCGGCTCGGGCTGACCGGCGGGACCAGGCCGGAGCTCGCGATCGCGAGCTGCGGGAACGCCGCACTCGCCGCTGCCGTGCTGGCCAGGGCGAGCGGCCGCGCTCTGCGCGTGTTCCTTCCGCCCGAGGCGGACCCGGCGGTGGCAGCCAGGCTCGCCGGCCTCGGCGCCCGCCTGGTGACCTGCCCGCGTGCACCCGGCACGAACGGAGACCCCTGTTACACGGCGCTGCGCCAGGCACTCGCGGCCGGCGCGGTGCCGTTCACCTGCCAGGGCAACGAGAACGGCCTGGTCATCGAGGGCGGCGAGACACTGGCCTACGAGATGGTCACCGCGCTGGCCGAGGCCGGCCAGGGTGAGCGGGCGGGCCAGAAGGCAGCTGGCCTGGATCATCTCGTCGTGCAGGTCGGCGGCGGCGCGCTGGCCAGTGCCTGCGCTCAGGGCTTCCGCGAGGCGGCCGAGCTCGGCGCCATCGAACGCGAGCCCGCGCTGCACACCGTGCAGACCAGGAGCGCGCATCCGCTGGAACGCGCGTACGCGCGGTTGCGCGCCGAGCTTCCCGGGACGGCCGGCCAGGCGGACATCGAGCGGGCCGTCGCCGCGGCGGCCCGGCACCGCTCGGCGTACATGTGGCCGTGGGAGACCGAGCCGGCCAGCATCGCCACCGGAATACTCGACGACGAGACCTACGACTGGCGGGCGGTGGTAACGGCCATGCTCAGGACCGGCGGCCGGCCGCTGGTGGTGAGCGAGGAGCGGCTCGCCGAGGCGAACCGGCTGGCCGAGGCGAGTGGCAGCCGGGCCGACCCGACCGGCTCGGCCGGCCTGGCCGGCCTGCTTGACCTGCTCGAGTCCGGTGCGGTCGGCCCGGACCAGCGGGTCGCCGTGCTCTTCACCGGCATCCGCCGCGGCGGCTGATCCGCGATGCGCCGCGGCGCGGTCCGCCGGCCGGGACCTAAGGCCGTCCGTAGGTCCCTAGGAACCGGCGCCGGCGCTGCCGATGATGAGCCAAGGCAGTCCCGCCGGACCACTGGGAGCAGGCCATGCTCGACTTCACGCTGAACGGGCGCCCGGTGTCCGTGGCCGCCGAGCCGGGCGAGAGCCTGCTCACCGTGCTCCGCGAGCGCTGCGCGATGACCTCGGCCAAGGACGGATGCGCCCCGGAAGGCTCCTGCGGAGCGTGCACGGTGCTGGCCGACGGCAAGGCCGTGGTCTCCTGCGCGCAGCCGGCCGCGAGGTTCGCCGGGCGCAGCGTCACCACGGCCGAGGGCCTGCCCGCCGAGCACCGGGAGGCCTGGGCGGACGGCTTCGTCGCCGCCGGCGCCTCGCAGTGCGGATTCTGCTCGCCCGGCATCGTGATGAAGGCGGAGGCGCTGCTGGCCACCTCGGCCGGGCCGACCAGGAAGCAGGTCGCCGCCGCGCTGGCCGGGAACCTGTGCCGGTGCACCGGATACGTCAAGATCATCGACGCGATCATGCTCGCCGCCTCGGTCCGGGCCGGCCAGCCGCCGCCAGCGTCCGACGGCAACGGCCGGGTCGGCACGCCCGCTGCCCGGTACCGCGGCCGAGAGCTGGCCCTGGGCGGCAAGCCGTACATCAACGACATGACCGCCCCGGCGATGGCGCACGGGGCGATCCGGTTCGCCGACCACCCGAGGGCCACCGTGCTGTCGGTGGACGTCAGCCGGGCCCGGGCTCACCCCGGGGTGATCGCGGTGCTGACCGCTGCCGACGTGCCGGGCGACCGGGTGCAGGGCGAGATCACCAGCGACTGGCCGCAGCTCGTCGCGGTCGGCGAGACCACCAGGTACGTCGGCGACGTGCTCGCGATCGTCGCGGCCGAGACCAGGGCCGCGGCGCGGGCGGCGGCTGGCCTGATCGACGTCGGCTACCAGGTGCTCGAGCCGCTGACCGACCCGGTGAGCGCCATGGCCGACGGCGCGCCGCGGCTGCATGAGCACGCGCCGGGCAACGTCCTCTCGGTGACCGAACTGCGGCGCGGCGACGTCGGCGCGGCGCTGGGCCGCCCCGCGCCGGGGGGGTCGGCGTCGGTGCGGCCGGCGGGGTGCGAGGACGCGGTGCGCGAGCCCGAGTCGTCCATCGCCGTCCCGGCGGCCGACGGCGGGGTCCGCTGCTACTCGCAGGGTCAGGGCATCTGGAGCGACCGCCGCCAGGTCGCCGCGCTGCTCGGCGTGCCGCAGGACAAGGTGCGGATCACCCTGGTGGCCGGCGGCGGGGCGTTCGGCGGCAAGGAAGATCTTGGCGTCCAGGGGCATGCAGCGCTGCTGTGCAGACGTGCCGGGCGGCCGGTCAAGCTCACGCTCAGCCGGGCGGAGAGCCTCCGGTTTCACGTCAAGCGGCATCCGATGACACTGACCTACACGGTGGGCTGCGACGCCGACGGGCGCCTGCTCGGCCTGCGGGCCAGGATCACCGGGGACACCGGTGCCTATGCCAGCGTGGGCAGCAAGGTGCTCGAGCGGGCTGCGGGGCACGCCTGCGGTGTCTACCAGGTGCCCGCCGTCGAAGTCGAGGCCAGGGCGGTCTACACGAACAACCCGCCGTGCGGGGCGATGCGAGGCTTCGGCGCGAACCAGGCGAACTTCGCGATCGAGGGCATGATGGACCGGCTCGCCGAGCGGGTCGGCATCGACGGCTGGGAGATGCGCTGGCGCAACGCGGTCGACGTCGGCGACACGTTCGGCACCGGACAGCGGCTCGGACCGGGCGTTGGCATCAAGCAGACGCTGCTCGCGGTCAAGGACGCCTACCGGTCCGCGCGGTACGCGGGCATCGGCTGCGCGGTGAAGAACGTCGGGGTGGGCAACGGGCTCACCGAATACGGCAAGGCGATCCTGCGCCCCGAGGCGGACGGCTCGGTCACCCTGTTCCACCCGTGGACCGAGATGGGCCAGGGCGTCGACACTATCCTGGCTCAGATCGCGTGCACGGAGCTCGGCATCGCCCCTGAGCTGGTCAGGATCGTGGTCGACACCGAACGCGAGCTCGGCTGCGGGCAGACCACGGCCTCGCGCGCCACCGTACTCGGCGGCCGGGCCGTGATCGACGCCGCAGCCAGGCTCTCTCGCCGCGCCGCGGGCCGCCCGCTCGCCGACCTGGCCGGCGAGGAGTTCTACGGCGAGGTCGCCGTCGACTGGACCACCGCGCCGGGCTCCGCGGCCGGAGCCCCGGTCACCCACTTCGCCTACGGCTGGGCCACCCAGGTGGTGATCCTCGCCGAGGACGGCCGGATCGACAAGGTCATCGCCGCGCACGACGTCGGCAGGGTGCTCAACCCCACGCTGCTGGAGGGGCAGATCGAGGGCGCGGTGCACATGGGCCTCGGGCACAGCCTGTCGGAGGAGTTCGTGCTCGAGGCGGCGGTACCGGCGAACACCACGCTGAAGTCGCTGAACATCATCCCCGCCGCCGGCATGCCCGCCGTGGAGTGCGTGTTCGTGCAGGTGCCGCAGCCCGAGGGACCCTACGGCGCGAAGGGCGTCGGCGAGATCGGGCTGGTGCCCACGGCCAGCGCCGTCGCCGGGGCGCTGCACGCGTTCGAGGGCTGTTACCGCACCCGGCTGCCGATGAGCGACTCGGCGGCGGCCCGGGCCGCGGTGCCGAGACTGGGACGGTCACGGTGAGCGCGCTGGCGCTGTGCGGCGGCACGGTGGCCGTCGGACTGGCGCCGGCCGAACTCACGGACGCCGACGTCGTGGTCGAGGACGGCAGGATCGCGGCGGTCGGGCCCGCGCCGGCCGGGCTGGCGCGGCGGGACTGCTCGGGCACGCTGGTGCTGCCCGGCAACGTCTGCGCCCACACCCATCTGTACTCCGCGCTGTCGCGCGGCATGCCGTACTCGCTGGCCGCCCCCGCCAGCTTCACCGAGATCCTGCAGCGCGTCTGGTGGCGGCTCGACCGCGCGCTCGACGAGCCGAGCGTGCGGATGTCGGCCCTCGCCGGCGGCCTTGAGGCGCTGCTGGCCGGGACGACGACAGTGTTCGACCATCACTCGTCACCGAATTTCGTCGACGGGTCGCTCGACGTCCTTGCCGGGGCGCTCGCCGCGGTTGGGCTCCGATCGGTGCTCTGCTATGAGGTCAGCGACCGGGACGGGCCGGAGCGGGCTGCCGCGGGGCTGGCCGAGAACGTCAGGTTCGCCGCGGCTCCTCCGCCGCTGACCCGGCCGATGATCGGCGCGCACGCATCCTTCACGCTGTCCGACGACACGCTCCTGGCGTGCGCGGCGGCGGCAGCCGACACGGGCACCGGGGTCCACATCCACGTCGCCGAGGACGAGGCCGACCAGGCCGACGCCGCGGCGCTGTACCGGTGCCGCGTCACGCAGCGGCTCGAGGCCGCCGGCGTGATCACCGGCAGCGCCCTGCTCGCGCACTGCGTCCACATCGACGAGGCGGAGGCGGCCCTCATCGCCGGGGCCGGCGCGACGGTGGCGGTCAATGCCAGGAGCAACATGAACAACGCGGTCGGGCACGGCCCGGCGCGCGGCCCCCGGGTAGCGCTGGGCACCGACGGGATCGGCGGCGACATGATCACCGAGTCGCAGACCGCGTTCTTCCGCGCGAGGGAGGCTAGCCTCGCCACCCCGCCGTCCTGGCCGCTCGACCGCCTCGCGGCGGGAGCCGGCGCGGCCGGCCGGATCTTCGGCGAGCCGCTGCTCGGCCGGATCACGCCAGGCGCGCCTGCCGACATCGTCGTGCTCGACTACGCCGCACCCGCGCCGCTGACCGCGCAGAGCCTCGCCGGGCACTGGGTCTTCGGCTGCTCACCACGCCAGGTGCGCGACGTCCTGGTGGCGGGCGAGCTTGTCATCGCCGACCGCCGTCCCACGAGGCTCGACCCGGCCGAGCTCGCGGCCCTCGCCCGCCGGGAAGCGCAACGGCTCTGGGATCGCGCCGCCGATGTCCCGCCGCATCCGTTCAGGCCGGCGACAGGAGCATCGCGATGGCCGTGACCAGCACCGGCAGGGTGGCCCTTTACCTGCAGGACAAGCACTCGATCAGGGACGGCATGCGGTACGCCAGGTATGCCGAGGAGCGCGGCTTCGAGGCGGTGTGGCAGGCCGAGAGCCGGCTGGTGCGCGAGGCCACCGTGCCGATGGCCGCCTACGCGGCGGTCACCGAGCGGATCAAGGTCGCCTCAGGGGTGATCCCGATCTGGACCAGGAACGTCGCCCTGCTCGCAGCCACCTTCGTCACGCTGGCCGACCTCGCGCCGGGGCGGATCCTGCTCGGCCTTGGCGCCTGGTGGGATCCGCTCGCCGCCAAGGTCGGCATCGACCGGCGCAGGCCGCTGCGTGCCATGCGCGAGGTGGTCGAGGCGACCAGGCAGCTGCTCACCCTGCAGCGGGTCAGCTACGCGGGCGATTTCGTGCATCTCGACGACGTAGAGATCGATGTGGTGCACGGGGACAGGTCGCCGCGGCAGGTCCCGGTGTTCATCGGCGCGACCGGCATGCAGATGATGGAACTCGCGGGCGAGATCGCCGACGGTGCGCTGCTCAACTACATGGTCAGCCCCGACTACAACCGGCGCGCCCTGGCCGCGCTCGCGGTCGGCGCGGGCCGCGCGAACCGGTCAGCGGACGGCATCGACCGGCCGCAGCTGATCGTCTGCTCGATGGACCACGACCGCCGGGCCGCGCTGCACCGGGCCCGCCTGCTGCTGACCCAGTACCTGGGCCAGCAGCCGCACATCATGGCGGCCAGCGGGGTCGACCCGGCGGTGATCGAGCGGATCGGCTCGGTGCTCAGCTGGCCGGCCGGCCCGGCGGAGATCGAGCGCGCCGCCAGGCTCGTGCCCGACGAGGCGGTGCGGGCGATCACCGCGACCGGCACGCCGGACGACTGCATCGCCAAGGTCGAGGAGTACATCGCGGCGGGAGCCACCTGCCCGGTGCTGTACCCGCTCGGCGACGACGTGGAGCTGATGATCGACGCATTTGCCGGCACCGGACCAAGCTAAGGACGAGAGCAATGAAGAGCTTTATCGGCCGTGACATCCTCTCGCTGAGGGATTTCGAGCGCGAGGAGTACTTCCAGATCTTCGACGTCGCCGACCGGCTCAGGCCGTTCGCGGCCGAGCGCCGCAACGGCGACATGCTGGCGCATAAGACCCTGCTTACCGCCTTTTACCAGCCGAGCACCAGGACCCGGATGGCGACCGAGGCCGCGATGCACCGGCTCGGCGGGCACGTGCTCGGGTTCGCCGACGCCAAGATGACGCGGGCCGGCGACTTCTACGCCGAGTCGATCAAGGACACCATGCACATGCTCGAGTACTACGGCGACGTCATCGCGATCCGGCATTTCCAGCAGGGCGCCCCGGCCGAGGCGGCGCGCTGGGCCTCGGTCCCGGTGATCAACTGCGGCGACGGCTGGGGCGAGCACCCGACCCAGGTGCTGACCGATCTGTACACGATCTGGCGCGCCAGGGGCAGGCTCGACGGGCTCACCGTCCTTTGCGTCGGCGACATGCGGATGCGCACGATGCACTCGATCCTGTACGCCATGTCCCAGTTCGACATGGCAGCGCTCGTGGTCAGTCCGCCGGACATGTCGCTGCTGCCGGAGTTCAAGGCCGAGCTAGACCTGCGGAACACGTGCTATCGCGAGGCCGGCAGCGTCGCCGACTGCATCGCCGAGGCCGACGTGATCTACATGGAGCCGGTCATCCAGGCCGACTACACCCAGTCGCGCGTCGACCCGGCCAAGGACGCCGGCCGCACCCCGGAGGCGTACCGCGTCACCAGGGAGCTGCTGCGGGACAAGGCCAGGAGCGACTCGATCATCCTGCACTCGCTGCCCAGGATGGACGAGCTGCCCGCGGACGTGGACGAGACCAGGCACAACAGGTACTGGGTGGAGGCGTTCAACGGCGTGGTCCTGCGGATGGCGCTGATCTCGATGATCCTCGGCGCGGCGGAGTGAGGAGCCTGCCATGCAGACGAACCTGCGGGGACGGGATCTCATCGACCTGTCCGAGTGGACCAAGGACGAGATCGACACCGTGCTCGACGTCGCGTTCGCGCTGAAGCGGGACCGGGCGCTCGGCCAGCCGCACCCCTACCTGCGCGACAAGGTGCTCGCGATGCTGTTCTTCTACGCGAGCACCCGCACCAGGGCCTCGTTCGAGGCCGGGATGGCGCAACTCGGAGGGCACGCGCAGTTCATCGAGGCCGCGTCCACCCAGATCGCGCACGGCGACACGGCCACCGAGATCGGCGAGATACTCGGCCGGTACAACGACGGCATCGCGATCAGGTACATCGACTGGCAGGCAGGCAACCGGTATCTGCGTGAGGTCGCCAGAGCCAGCCGGGTGCCGGTGCTCAACATGCAGTGCGACCTCTTCCACCCGCACCAGGCGCTCGCCGATCTGATGACGATCATCGAGCGGTTCGGCGACCCGCGCGGCCGGACCGCGACGATCAGCTGGGCGTACGCCTCCAGCTACCAGAAGCCGATCAGCGCGCCGCAGAGCCTGGCGCTGCTGCTGCCGAGGTACGGGGTGAACGTGCGGCTGGTGCACCCGCCGGAATTCGAGCTGATGCCCCAGATCGTGGAGCAGGCCAAAGAGTACGCGCGGCGCGGCCACGCGGGGTTCGAGATCAGCCACGACTTCGACGCGGGCTTCGCCGGCTCGGACGTGATCTACGCCAAGAGCTGGGGCGCGCTGCTGACCACGGCCGACCAGGCCGAAGGGGCACGGATCATCGATTCCTACGGTTCCTGGATCACGACCGAGGCCAGGATGGCCACCGCGGCACCGGACGCCATCTTCATGCACCCGCTGCCCGCCGACCGCAACATCGAGGTCACCGACGGCGTGATCGACGGCCCGCAATCGGCGGTGTACGACCAGGCAGAGAACCGGCTGCATGGCCAGAAGGCCGTCATGGCGCTCACGATGCGCTAGCCCGGGCCAGCACCGTGGCCGGCGCCGCCTGGCCGCGCGTAGTAAGCGACCGGCCACTGGCCGGGCACCCTGGGCACCGGCGCCGGCCCGGGAGTCCGGGCGCCGGAGGTCAGGCCGGCCAGGTCGTCCGGCGTGACCGGAACGCGGTTCAGGTCACGTCCGGTGGCGGCACGCAGCGCCCCGGCGATCGCGGCCGTGGCGACGATGGCTGGCGACTCCCCCGCGCCCTTGAGACCGTACGGCGAGCCAGGCTCGGGCACCTCGACCGGCACCGACAGCACCGGCGGAACGTCGAGCGCGGTCGGGATCAGGTAGTCGGTGAACGACGCGTTGGCGATGATGCCGTCGTGCACCTTCAGGTCTTCCATCAGCGCGAGACCGAGGCCCTGCGCGGTGCCGCCCTCCACCTGACCTTCCAGCCCCAGCGGGTTCATCACCTTGCCGACGTCCATGGCCGCCGCGATCTGCACCACCCGAGCCAGGCCCAGCTCGGTGTCGACCTCGACCACCGCGCGCTCGGCGGCGAACGCGAAGCAGGCATGGATGTCGCCCTGGCCGTTCTCGTCGAATCCGACCGTGCGGCGGTGCCGGAACCGGCCTTCCCCGCAGGCCGGCTCGGCCAGCAGGTCGGCCAGGCCGGCCACGACGACCCCGTCGGCGACGGCCTGGCCGCCGGTCAGCACCAGGTCAGGGGTGACCCCGGCCCGCGCGGCGAGCTCCGCCCTGACGTGCTGGCAGGCCAGCCGCACGGCGCCGCCCGCCATCATCGACTGGCGGGACGCCGAGGTCGACCCGGCGTTGCCGGCCTCGGTGTCGGCTGCGTGCAGCACCACGTCGGCCACGCCGAGCTCGGTGCGGACGATCTGGGTGAGCAGCGTGGACAGGCCCTGGCCCATCTCCACGGCCGCGGTGCGCAGCTCGGCGACCGGGCCGGCCGGACCGAGCGACAAGGTGACCCGGGCGTCCGCCGAGTCGTCGAAGCCCTCGCTGAACGCGATGTTCTTGTAGCCCACCGCGATCGCCACCCCGCGCCGCAGCGACTCACCGCGGGTCACGTTGCCCGCGCCGCCCGGGTAGCGTCGCGGGTCCCGGCCGGCCGCCGGCTCGTCCGCGGGCAGCGGCAGCGCGGCGCAGGCCTCGATGACCTCCGCCACCGGGGCGCTGCCGGTGAGCACCTGGCCGGTCGGCAGCACCGACCCGGGCCGCAGCGCGTT
>Ga0335078_10009680_pt1 | contig 14266 bp, 8 predicted proteins | sample Lox_Sample_32_FD_206711 | JGI IMG/M metagenome (GOLD analysis project Ga0335078, IMG submission 206711) | Soil microbial communities from Loxahatchee National Wildlife Refuge, Florida, United States - Lox_Sample_3.2 | ecosystem: Environmental > Terrestrial > Soil > Wetlands | place: USA: Florida...
CGTTATTTCCGCCCTGCCGGTCGAAGCCGATGAACGCTCCTCGTCGGCAGATTGTTTTCTGCACATACACGTTGGGGTCTACCAGATTCCCCAAGTGCCCGATGACCACGCGATCCGGCTTCACGCCGGCGTCTTCCAGGATGTCGAGCTGTTCGAGAGCGGACTTGCCGGGAATTCCGGTGTGCGTGAAGATCGGAATGTTGGTGGCGACGTGCGCTCTGCCAACGGCGCGGAAGACCTTGCGTTCATCGGCGGTGATCTCGTCCCACGAACCGATCTCCCCGAACGCGCCCAGGACGTCGTCGTCAGCCTGCTTGATGAGCGCCTTAAGAATCTGATCCTCGCTCATCGTCGAGATCTCTTTCGGATAAAACGGCTGCGAATAAAACCCGCCGCCCGCGACGATCGGGACGCCCGACTTCATGGAGACCTGGCGAATAAAGTTGATGTCGCGGCCCATGTCCGGGTGCCCGGCATCCACAATGCACGCCACGCCCGCCCCTTTGACTTTGGCGACTTCCTCAGACATCAAGTCAACGTTATGCATGATGTCCGGGCCTGCGGGGGGCGGGGGACCGCCACGCCCCGGAAGCGGTGGCAAACCATTCGCGGCCCGTGCGGCGGCTGTGGCTGCCCCAAACCTCGCGCCGAAATCCGCAGCCAGCTGCATGTGCTCGTGGAAAAGCGTGGCGCCCCCAGCCAACTCCCCGGGCGCGTAATCTTTGAGGACTGTTCGGATGATCGCGCCTTTCGGAAAAGTTGGGTCCTGCGCGAATACCTTCAGCGGCGTAACTGCAACCGCCGCGCCCAGTCCCAACGCTTCGAGGGCGTGCCGGCGGGTAAGGCGTTCCGTGAGAAGCTTGTGCATCACGGGATCTGCGGCGGCTTTGCCTCTTTTCCTTCCACGCCGCCGAGCTTACGAATTAAAGCCACCGTGCTGTCATGCGGAACCGGTAGCTGAAAAACTTCGTTCTTGCCCATGGCGTAATCGAGCGGCGTCAACCCGATCTTGGTTTTCGCGTCTAACTTGGCGCCTTGTTCCACAAGGTATTGAACGATCGTGTCAGCGCCCCTGCCCGCGGCGCCATGAAGAGCCGTCTCGCCGCGGCTGTCTGCCTGGTTCACATCCATCCCCAGCCCGACCGCCAGCTTCAACGCTTCGAGCGCCTCGCTTTCCGATCCTTTGGTGTTCTTGTCCCTGTACCCAACGCCCGCAGCGAACATCAGCGCTGTGTTGCCATCTTTAGTGGTGAGTTTTGGATCTGCGCCTTTGGCCAAGAGAGCACGCATCACCGCGGCGTCGCCCGCCCGTGCCGCCCGCATCAACGGCGTTGTGCCCGCGCCTAATGTGGTGTCGCCCAAATCCATCCCGCTTCGGCCGGGAAGTGGCTTGAGCAATTGAGCATTCGGATTGGCGCCTCGCTCCAGAAGAGCCTTGATCAACTCGATGCTGGGCAATGGATCGTCTTCTTTATGCGCCGGCATCGCCGAGTAGTCTTGATTACGCATGTCGATCGCGGCGTATAGGGCGGCACGTCCCCGGACATCGGCGACGTTCGGATCCGCGCCGCGATCCAGCAGGAATTTGGCGTAGGCGTAGTGCTTGTTGACGATGGCCGTGGCTAATCCGGTGTTCCCATCCGCATCGACCTGGTTGATATCGACCCCTCCATCGAGCATCACCCGCGCGGTTTCCACTTCTCCTTCCCGCGCCGCGAAATGGAACGCAGTGAGCCCGCCGCGGGCCATCGGCGATATCGAAGATGCCGCGCTCAATTTCGGCATGCCGGTTTCGCGGGACTGGGAAAGCACTTTCCAATCCGCGCCGTGTTCGAGTAGAAGCTTCACGACATCCGGGTGGCGCTCGGCGGCCGCCCACATGAGCGCCGTCTGGCCGCGATAGCTTTCCTTGGCGTTCACGTCCGCCCCGCGAGCCAAGAGAATTTTCACCGCATCGAGATTACCGGTGCGGGCCGCGGTCATGAGTACGGTCTCACCATCCGCTGTCGTTAGGGTTTTGGGGTCGGCGCCGGCTTGCAACAGCGCTTCGATGATGGAGGCGTTGCCCGCTCCGGCTGCTTCGGACAAGGGGGTCACGCCGTAGCGATTGGCTAGCTTGGGATCGGCTCCCGACGCCAACAGAAGCTTGACGCCATCCAAGTCGTTCCAATGCGCGGCCCACTGCAGAGCGGTGGTCCCATCCGCTTGCGTCGCGTTCAAATCTACATGCCGTGCGGCAAGCGTGCGAACCGCCTGCCAGTCGCGGCGCTGGGCCGCATCCGCTGCCTCGCTGGGGGCGCCGAATGCCGAGGACGCCAGGCCCAAGGTGGCCAAAATAAGAATGATCTTCACGCGCTACACCTCCGAAAGCGGGCCGTTGCTATCGCCGATGCTTGCCTGTTCCACGCCGGCCTTGTGCAAAATACTAAGCAGCAGGTTCGCCATCGGAGTTTCCTCCGGATACTTGAGGTGGCGGCCGCCCTTCAGCCTGCCCGCGGCGCCGCCTGCCAGCAGGATCGGCAGCGGCGAATGATTGTGAATATTGCTGTTGCTCATACCGCTCCCGTACAGCATCAGCGTGTGGTCGAGCAGCGTGCCGTCGCCATCGGGAGTCGATCGCAATCTCTCCAGCATGTGCGCCAGCAGGCTCACGTGATAGGTGTTGATCTTGGTGAGATTCTCCAGACGCGCCGGATTGTTCTGATGATGCGAGGCCGGATGGAACGCTTCGGAAATACCGAGCATGGGGAAGGTCCGGTAGCTGACCTCGCGCGCCATCATAAAGGTTGAGATGCGCGTGATGTCGGCTTGAAACGCGACGGCCATCAGATCGAACATCAACTTCGTGTGCGTTTCGTGATCGTCCGGGATGCCGCTCGGAGTGGATGGCACCGCAATCGATGAATTGGCATTCTGTTTTTCGGCCAGCACAATGCGCCGTTCAATTTCACGCACGGTGTCCAGGTATTCGGCTACGCGATTGCGATCGGGTGCGCCCAGGCCCCCTTCGAGGCGCCGAATCTGGCCGGTGACTCCATCGAGGATGCTCCGTTCCTGCTCGATGCGCTCCAGGCGTTCTTCCGCCGTGGAACCGTCGCCAAACAGGCGGTCGAACACCACCCGGGGGTTAATCTCCATGGGCATCGGCGTCGTAGGCGTGCGCCAGGAAATCGTGTTCATGTAGGCGCAACTGAATCCCACGTCGCAGGAACCGACCAGGCCGCTGTAATCCTCAATGGCCAGCTCGAGTGAGGGCAGGCGTGTCTCCTGGCCAATCTGCTCTGCCGCAAGCTGGTCGATGGTAACGCCCGCGCGGATATCGGCGCCATCGGTGCGCTTGGGGTGTACGCCGTTCAAGAAAACGGCAGGGGAGCGCGTATGGTCGCCTCCATTGTCTCCAGGGCCGGCTGGCGCGGCGTTGTGATGCGCCAGGTTGCTTACCACCACGACGTTGTTCCGGAACGGTTCGAGCGGCTTCAGCGTCCGCGACAATTCGAAGCCGGCCCCTTCCGCCGCCGGCGTCCAGTTGCTCATCACCGCGCCGTGCGGCATGAAGCACAGGCCCATCCGCAATTGCGGTTTGGCCGCCGTCTTCACCAGCGGCGTCTGCGCCGGGATCATGGAATCCAGTAGGGGAAGTGATAGAGTCACGCCAACGCCGCGCAGAAACGCGCGCCGCGGGATATGTTTCTTGGTGATTAGTCGCATGGATGCCACCTTCTCAATTGGGTCGCTGCTCGGCAACGGCAATGCTTTCCGCCGCGGGAGTCCGCTTGGTTCTCATCTGAAATGGAGGGCTGTTGACCACTCCGCCGACAATGGAAGAAAACCGAAATCCGTTTGCCGCGGCGTCGTGAACGATCTTTCTCACCGCGGGCATGTCGTGATAGTCCAGCCCCCGGCCTAGAGCGTACGTCAGGAGCTTTTCCGTCATTACGCCGACAAACGTCTCGGGCCGCGCAATCAGCATCTTCCGTAGGGCCACCGGCCCATCCACGCGCGTGCCTTCGAACAGCGTGCCCGAGGGATCGATCCGTGCGCCGTCATCGTTCGTGCGCCAACGGCCGATGGCATCGAAGTTTTCGAGCGAGAAACCGATCGGGTCCATCACCTTATGACAGCCAGCGCAAACCGCGTTGCTGCGGTGGATTTCCATGCGCTCGCGCAAGGAGTGCGGTTCGTCGCCGCTATCCTTCAACTCCGGAACGTTGGGGGGCGGCGGCGTCGGCGGCACGCCCAGAAGATTGGTGAGAATCCATTTGCCGCGCTGTACCGGCGACGTGCGCGCGGGGTAAGAAGTGACCGTCAAAATACTGGCCTGGCCCAAGAGACCGCGCCGCGCTTCGTCATCCACATGGATGCGCCGGAACTGGCTGCCGTAGACACCTGGAATCCCGTAGTGACGCGCCAGCCGCTCATTCACGAACGTGTAGTCAGCGTTCAACAACTCGACCACGCTCCGATCCTCGCGCAGGACGCTGCCAAAGAACAGCTCCGTCTCCTGCTTCATCGCCTGGCGGAGGTTATCGTCGAAATCCGGGTAAGCATCCAGATTCGGCGCGGCGCTCTTCAGGTTGCGCAGGAACAGCCACTGTTCGGCAAAGTTGGCAATCAGCGCGTCCGACCGGGCATCGGCCAGCATGCGCCGTACCTGCTGCTCCAGCACCGCGGGCTCGTGCAGCTTTTTCTGCGCGGCCAGAGTCAACAGTTGCTCATCGGGGATGCTGCTCCACAGGAAGAACGAGAGCCGCGAGGCGAGCGCCAAATCACTGACCGGATAGCGGGCGCCGGCGGGAAGATCGCCGGGATCCTCCTCAAAGCGGAACAGGAATTCGGGGCTGGCGAGGATGAACTGCAGGGCGGACTCAATGCCCGCGTCGAAGTTTCCGTGGTCATTGCGCCGCCGCTGATAAAAGCTCAGCAGCGTCTCCAGATCCGCATCGGCCACGGGCCTGCGGTAAGCCTTGCGCGCGAGATTGGCGAGTATCTTCTTAGCGCACGGCAGTTCCTCCCGCTCGCTGTCGGGCCGGCATACAAAAATGCGCTTCCGCGAGGGCGTCTCGCTGACGCCGGTCGGATGAAACGGGCCCTCAATCGTGATCCGGTCCACCGATGGATCGCCGGTAATGTCCAGGCCATCCACAGTCGTCCGTAGGAAGGGTTTTACCAGGTCGTCTTTGATCGAATGGCTGCGGAGAACCGTGTCCGCGGACACCGTGTGCGGTCCGGCTTTCACCGGAATGCGGACCGTGAGCTTCTGGTCGAGGTCGGCGCCAAACAAGCCGGGGTTCTCACCCATCTTCACGAAATCAGGCCTGCCACCGATCGTCACCGAGGCGATTCTCACGCCATCCAGATTGATTTCGATTTCGTGCGGGTCTTCCATGCCGCGCATCAGATCGAAGGTATTGCGCCACATCCGCAGTTTGATCGTGTATTCGCCATCCAGCGGGAAGGTATGTTGCACCACCATGCCGCCACGTGTACCGAGTGGCAGACCATCGATATGCTGATCCTGAGAGAGATCGGGCCGCACCCGATACGTCGCCGTAGTCGGCGCAATCCGGTTATCGCCGATGGCCTCGCGGCTGATGTTCCACGACGCCGACAAATAACGCTCCATCAGCGAAGGAGACACCCGCAGAACGTCGGCGATGTTGTCGAATCCGCTGCTTTCATCGTCGGGAGGTAACAGCGCGGTCGAATCCACGTCCAAAGAAACCAGGTCGCGGATAGCGTTGGCATACTCCGCCCGGTTCAGGCGGTGCATGGTGGCCGGTCCGGGGTTCGGGCTGGCCGCATAGGCCCGGTCGAGAGACCCTTCCAGAAAGGAAGCCAGACCGTCGAGGGCCGCCTTATCCGGTCGAGGCATCCCTTGCGGGGGCATCGCGCCCACGCGCAGTTTGCGAATCACCTTTTCCCAAGTTTCGGCGTTATCCGGAACATTGGCAACATCGAGACTCTGCAGCGAAAGCCCGCCCGTACGCAACTGATTGCTGTGGCAAGTCACGCAATATTTATCGATAACGGCCTTAGGGGGTTGCTGTGCGGAAACCGACAGGGCGCAAGAAAGAACCAGGGTCGGCGCCCAAATAACCAGAGGACGAAAGTCCGGACATCTTCGCGTAACCGCCATATGCATGCGCTGTAGGCTATTCTACATCTATCGGCGATTGGTTCTTACTGATAGGAGCTATCAGTGGGCTTGATAGGGGGCCATTGTCTTGGCTTGGGGTTTCGGATAGAGCGCAGCAGGACCGCTAAGATGCATGCAATATTTCGGCAACCAGCTTCCGGCGCACTTCAACGCGTCACCGATGTCGCGTTTGACAGCTAGTCCGCCGCGGGGATAAACTGTACCACGGCGGCGAATTGCATGCATTTTGTTTAGAACGCATGCACGCCCGCAACGGCTTCAATAGAACGAAAGGCAACCACCCGATGCGCAGGAGAACATTCGCCGCCCGAACGCTGCTTGGGCTAGCGGCATTGCTGACTTCGGGAATACTGAGTGGGCAGGGCGCCAACCCTGACGCGTTCGCGCGGGGTGCGGCACAGGTGCCCGGCCGCCCCGACGGTGCGCCCACCGGGCCTGCACCCAAAAATGCCGACGGCAAGCCCGATATTTCCGGCGCCTGGGAACCCAACGCCATCCGTCAGAACGTAGACATGGTAGCTACCGGAATCCACCCTCCCTTTCAGCCCTGGGCCGAGAAAACCTATAACGAGCGCAAGGCGAATATCTCGAAAGATGACCCCGAAGCCCGCTGCCTGCCGCCCGGCGTGCCTCGCATGAGCACCACACCTTACCCGTTCCGCATCATGCAGTCTCCCGGACTCACGCTCATCGTTTATGAAGGCGGCGCGCACATCTGGCGCCAGATTTTCACCGATGGGCGGCAGCACGAAAAAGATCCCAATCCCTCCTGGCTGGGCGATTCGATCGGCCAGTGGGATGGCGACACGTTTGTGATCGACACCATCGGCTTCAATGGCAAGAGTTGGATTGATGAATCCGGCCTGCCTACCACCGAAAAGCTGCACGTGATCGAGCGCATACGGCGCGTCGACTCAGGCCATCTCGAAATCGAGCACACCGTCGACGATCCGGGAGCATATACTACATCCTGGAAGTTCACGACCCATCCCAGAGTTCTTAAGGGCGAGTTGATGGAGTATATCTGCCAGGAAAACAATAGGGATGTGGAGCACCTGGTCGGCGGCACCAACAAGTAATCCGGAACTGAAAACCCTTCTATGACAGAGAAAAATCTCGAAGCCCTCCTACGGAACACCACGCCGGTGAAACTGTTACGTAATTCAGGAATTGGGCCCTACGTTTATCCCGGCGTGCAAAGCGAATACACCAACTGGCGGGACGAGCAGCGCGCCTGGCAGCAGGCCTGCGTTTTGTTTAACCAGTCGTACCACATGACCGACATGTACGTGGAGGGTCCCGATGCGCTCAAGCTGCTCTCCGATCTCGGGGTCAACACTTTCAAGAACTTCGGTGCGAACAAGGCGAAACAATTCGTAGTCTGCAATTACGATGGTTACGTAATCGGCGACGTCATCCTGTTCGGACTGGAAGACAACCTGTTCAACCTGGTGGGCCGGCCCTCGGTTCACAATTGGGTCCAATACCACCTCGAAACGGGCGGCTATAAGGCCAAGGTGACGCGCGACGAGCGCGCCGCGGCACAAAAGGGTCCGGTGGTGCGCAAGGCCTACCGGTATCAGGTACAAGGCCCGACCGCACTGAAGTTGATGGAGAAGGTGCTCGGCGGGCCCGTGCCAGAGCTCAAATTCTTTCAGATGACGAGCTTCCAGATTGCGTCGAAAACGGTTCGAGTGCTGCGTCACGGAATGGTCGGCCAACCGGGCTTTGAGTTGTTCGGCCCCTGGGAGGAAGGCGAGACAGTGAAGGCCGCGATCGTCGAGGCTGGCCAGGAATTCGGGTTACGCCTGGTAGGTGCTCGGGCGTATTCCTCGAACACTCTGGAATCGGGCTGGATCCCATCGCCGCTTCCCGCTGTCTACACCGGCGAAAAAATGAAAGCATACCGGGAGTGGTTGCCCGCCAACAGCTACGAAGCTATCGGTTCGCTCGGCGGGAGCTTCTACTCCGAGAACATTGAAGACTATTACCTGACTCCGTATGACCTCGGCTACGGGCCTAGCGTCAAGTTCGATCACGAGTTCGTGGGCCGGGAAGCCCTCGAGAAGATTGCGAAAAACCAGAAGCGTACTAAAGTCACACTGGCACTCGATAGCCAGGATGTGATGCAGGCCATGGGAACCATGTTTGATAAAGGCGATCGCGCCAAATTCTTCGAGTTTCCATCAGCGGTGTATTCCACTTGGCCGTATGACAAGGTCATGAAGAACGGCCGGGACATCGGAATCTCGACCTGGGTTGGCTATAGCTCCAACGAGGGCAAGATGCTCACTCTGGCAATTCTGGACAAAGAGCACGCTGACATTGGCAGTGAAGTCACCTTCGTATGGGGAGAGCAGCCCGGAACCGGGTCGAAGGCAACTGTCGAAAGCCACGTTCAGAAAGAAATCCGAGCCTTGGTTTCCCCGGTACCCTATTCGGAAGTAGCACGCGAAGCATATCGCACGGCGTAGATTCTTCCTGCTCCTGTGCTTCTGGCTTCCCGGTGACGCTGCACCGCTGGACGCGCTGCGCGCCCGCGTCTCGCCCGCGTCGCCGGAGTGCGTGGCGCCACCAAGCCGGCCCAATCCGCCACCGTGCGAAAATATGTGATTGGTCCCTGTAATTGGACATGAGTCAGGCTGCTCGCGAGGATCTGGCCTGCTGACACGCCGCGCCCTCATCTTCGCCAGCCTCAGTCTGGCGGCCGGTCTCTTGCTGTGGACCACCGTCGCCACCGGGCAGCAATCGCAGGGGGGCATGGCTTCGGGCGGAGAACACGCGGCCATCCTCGATTCCCAGAACCGCCCGATCACCGCCGGGGGCTTCGTTGACAGCGGACCAATCGTCTTCCAGGACATATCCGAGAAAACCGGCTTAACCACGTGGCGACATTCCATGGGAGCCGGTCCGGCAGAGAAGACTTTCATCATAGAGGAGAATGGCTCCGGGGTCGGTCTCATGGACTATGACAATGACGGGTGGCTGGACATCTATCTGGTCAATGGCTCGACCTACAACGCCATGAAAGGCGCCGCGGAGCCGCCCCACGCGGCGCTATTTCACAATAACCACGACGGCACCTTCACCAATGTCGCGGCCAAAGCGGGTGTCACCAACGACCGCTGGGGATACGGCGTGGCGGTGGGCGATTTCGACAACGACGGCTGGCCCGATCTCTACGTGACTAACTTCGGGAAAAACCGCCTCTATCGCAACAACCACGACGGCACCTTCACCGATGTCGCCGAAAAGGCTGGCGTCACGCTCGGCAATTGGTCAGACGGCCCCACGTGGGGCGACTATGACGGAGACGGCCGCCTCGATCTCTTTGTCCCTGGTTACATCCACTACGATCTCGACCATCCGCCCTTGGCAGGAAGCGAGGTAGTCGGTGGCCGGTATTGCGTATTTCGCGGCGTCAATATTATGTGCGGTCCGCGTGGTCTGCAGGGTGAACCGGACCACTTGTTCCATAACAACGGCGACGGCACCTTCACCGATGTCAGCGTGAAGGCAGGTGTGGCCGATAAGGACCGCCACTATGGCATCAGTTCCGCATTTGTGGACGTGAACAACGACGGCAAGGTAGACCTCCTGGTCACCAACGATTCCACATCCAACTATCTTTACCTGAACAAAGGTGACGGCACGTTTGAAGATGCCAGCTACGCATCCGGCTTCGCGTTCGATGAGAACGGACACGAAAAGGCGAACATGGGATTGGCCATTGGGGATTACCGCAACAATGGTCTTTTGGATATCTATGTGACCGCATTTTCCGACGATTACAATCCGCTCTACCGCAACGACGGCGACGCCAACTTTACCGAAATCAGTTACCAGATCGGCATTGCAGCAGCCACGATTCCTTTCCTCGGCTGGGGTGTCGGCTTCGTCGACTACGATAACGACGGCTGGAAAGACATCTTCGTCGCCAACGGCCACGTCTACCCGTTCGTGGACAAAAGCACTTGGGGCACGACGTACGCCCAGAGGCCGCTGCTGTTTCACAATGTTAAGGGCAAGACGTTCGATCTAATCCCGCCGGTCATAGGGACCGGACTGGCCGGCCTTTACGTCTCGCGCGGCGCCGCCTTCGGTGATCTGTTCAACGACGGCAAGATCGATCTGGTGATCAACCAGCTGGACCGGTCTCCGGTGGTCCTTCGCAACGTCAGTGTGGACGGCAACCACTGGGTCGCCTTCCGGTTAATCGGGGGGCCGCGCAGCCCGCGTGACGCTACCGGCGCAGCGGTCTACCTGACGGCAGGGGGAATGCGCCAGCGGGCTGATATCTACAGCGGTGGCAGTTACGCCTCGACGAACGATCCGAGGCCGCACTTCGGCCTGGGCACCAGTACGATGATCGACGATGTGGAGATCCACTGGCCGAGCGGAGCCCGTGAGCACATTCGGCCACCTGCAGCCGATCGCTTCTACACCGTTGAAGAAGGCAAAGGAATCGTGCCCGGCCCCTATGACGGTGCTGCGAAACAATCGCCACGCTAGCGCTGACCCACCGCTCCCTATGGTCGCGGCTCTGTATGAGGCGCCTTACCGAGCCGCGACTGTAAGGAGCGGTGGGTCAACACTAACGCCCCGTTTCGGCCTCCTGCACCGTGACTACGCGGTCGCCCGAAATATTCGAGAGCTGCTGCACAATCCCACTCGGCCAGCGAACCTCGATGCTCTTCACCAGAGACTCGGTTCCCAATCCGAAGTGCGCCCGCCGGTCGTGGGAGGAGCAGTAACTGCCGGCCGTGCTCACCGTTTGCCACTGGGAGCCCAGGGACGTGGTTATTTGTATTACCGCTCCAATGCCATCGCGATTACTCTTGCGGCCTTCCAATTTCACCAGCAGCCAGTGGTGAGGAGTCTGGGTTTCGTTGCGCAGCAGATGTGCGGGTCCGTTGGTTTCCGACACCAACACGTCGAGCCGGCCATCGTTGTCGATATCGCCTACCGCCAATCCGCGCGCGGCCCAACGCTGATCGAAGATACCGCCGGAAATCTTCGAAACGTCCTCGAAGCCATGGCCGGTGTTGCGCGCCAGTAGCGCGCCCTCCTTATAATGCAGACCGGGGCTGCTGGTTTCAATGGTATCCAGCACGTGGCTTTGCACTACGAACAAGTCCTTCCAACCGTCATTGTCATAGTCGAAAAAACGCAGCCCCCATCCGGAGTGAAACATCGTCATCGAGCCCAGTCCGGCGGTGTAGCTGGCATAGGTGAAGGTCCCATCTTTTGAATTCAGGTAGAGGGCGTACTTCTGGTTGGCGAGAGTGCCGATTACCGCGTCAGGCCAGCCGTCGTTGTTGTAGTCCGCAAAATCCACGCCCATGCCCGAGTACGTTCCGCCATCGCCATCCACGGCAATCTCGCTTTCCAGAGCCACTTCCTCGAATGTCCCATTGCCCTTGTTGTGGAATAAGAACTCCTGCATGGCGTCGTTAGCGACGAAAATGTCGATGTAACCGTCACGATCATAGTCGGTGATGGCCACTCCCAGACCTTTCCCCGGCATCGTGAGACCGGCCTGCCTGGAGACCTCCTTGAAGTGCCGGCCGTCCTCGTTGTGAAAAAGTAGCAGCGTTTCCGGCTTGAAGATGTCCGGGTGGCAATAGGCGCGGTGCCCTTCCAGATGTTCGCCGCACCACAGGTCGGAGAAATCCCACTTCATGTAGCGGGCGACTACCAGATCGAGTTTCCCGTCATTGTCGTAATCCACCCAGGCGGCGCTGGTGGACCACCCCCCGCCGGCCACGCCAGCCTCATCGGTAACGTCGGTAAACGTGCCGTCACCATTATTGTGATAGAGCTTGTTGCCCCCATACGCCGTCACATACAGGTCTTCGAAGCCGTCATTATCATAGTCCCCTACGGCTACCCCCATGCCATATCCGGTGCCGGCCAGCCCGGCCTTTTCCGTTACGTCTTCGAAGGTTCCGTCCTGTTTCTGGTGGTACAGCCGGTTCCAATACTGCGGCCCGTCCTTCTTAGGGATCGTGCCCGCCGGAGTGGGATCGTCGATGCGGGCGCCATTGACCAGGAAGATGTCCAGCCGGCCATCGTTGTCGTAGTCGAGCAGAGCGACGCCGGAACCCATGGTCTCGGGCAAGTACTTCTTAGGTGTGGGGGAGGCGCGATGCAGGAAATTGATCCCGGCCGCGCGTGTGATCTCGGTAAACTTTGCCGCCGGCCCCGTCGGCGGTTTCTGCGTGTCATCGCCGGATAGACGGCCGCCCAGAACTGCTATCGAGATGGCCGAAAGAAAGAAGGCCCACGTCCCGGCCGCTTTCTTTCCTGGCATGCGGTTCACGGGCGGTCCGGCGCCAGGCGCGCAGTCGGCTTGTCGCGCTTCTGCAGGTCCGTAGAAATCTTGAACTCCCGCTCTGCCTCTTCCGCTTTGCCCAATTTTTTCAGTGTCAGCGAGTAGTAGTAGTGAGCCTTGTAATAGGATGGCGCGAGCGCCACCGCTTGTGCCAGCTTGCTTTCTGCGTCGTCCAGCTTTCCGTCGCGGAATGCCAGCATGCCCAGTCCTGTAAGCGCGCCCGCATGACGGGGGTCGCGCGTCAGCACCTTGCCGTACTCTTCCGCGGCCTGCTCACGTTTGCCCTCTTGCACGGAAATCTCGCCGAGTTGGAACAGCGATTCGGTCTGCTGCGGATCGAGGGCGAGCGACTTCTCAAAGGCCGGGCGTGCCTCATCCACCTTCTGCTCCGCTACCAGCATCAGTCCCAAGCCATATTGTGCGCTGGCGTCATCCGGCTTCATTGCCAGGTACTTCCGCATCTGTTCTTCGGCCAAAGGAAGTTTGCTGTCCCCCATATAGGCGCGCGCCAGCGCGTACGTCGCGCGCGGAAAGTCGGGCCGGATCCGCAAGGCGTCAAGCGTGAACTTCACACCATCCGCGTACAGTCCCTTTTCCATAGCCGCCAGGGCCGTATCGACCAGTAAATCGGGATCGTCCGGCGCCGCTTCCCGCGCTCGCAACATCAACGCCAGCGCCCGATCCGGGTCCCCGGACCGGACGTAACCCGCAGCGGCCTTGGTGGCGATTTCGCGCAGCAGCAGGCGCGCCTGTTCGTGCCCGGGGGACAGCTTCAACGCCTCGCTCAGTTCCACGATGGCATCTTCCGCGCGCGCCGCACCGAAAAGCAACGCGAGGTTGACATGGGGTCCGGCCAGATGGGGACCTAGTTTTGCCGCGCGGCGGAACAACTCTTCGGCTCTGACTGGCTCCTGTTGCTGCATGCGGATGAAGCCGAGCAGGTTGAGGGCTAACGGGTCATCCTTCGACTGGCTGAGCAGCTTTTGTAAAGCCGTCTCCGCACCGGACAAATCATGGGCGCCGATCAGCTTGGCGGCCAGCTCCAGCGTGGCAGCCCGCGAGGCCGCGTCTCCACCTGCCTGCAGCGCCAGACAGCATGATGGAACGATCGTAGCTGCCAGAACAAGAACAGGCCAGTGAAGCTTCCCTCGCATCTCTCTTTTAGTAGGGTAGCGCGGAGTGTGTTCCGAGGAGGGTTCGGCTGCGCTCAAACTCCTGCTTGGCTTCCTCGTTTCGCCCCAGACGCTTCAAGACACGGCCGAGTTGGTAATGCAGCACTCCATTGTCAGGTTTCATCGCTATGGCGGCGCGAAACGCAGTCTCTGCCTCGGGTAGGCGGTCTTCCACCAGCAGCGCCCGGCCCCGCAACGGCTCGATCCTATCGGAGTTGCGGTCTATTTGTTTGGCGGCGTCGAGGAGCTCCAGCGCATCAGGAACGCGATTGTGGTCGATCAGCAATTCGGCAAGATTGATGTACGGCTGCTCGCTCTTGGCCCCGCTCGCCTCTCCCAGTTGAATTGCCCGGCGGTAGGCCGCTTCCGCGGCTTCGAGCTTGTTCTGGGCAGCCAGCGCAAGGCCAAGGTTGTTCTGCGCTTTGGCATGCAGCGGATTCTGCTTGAGTACTCGGTCGAAGGTGCTGATCGCCTGGTCAAACCAGTTCTGCGCATAGTAGGCCCGGCCCAGGTAATACACCGCTTCCGTGTCCGAGGGATTTTCAGCTACGGACCGTTCCAGCCAATGAATCGCATCCGGATAATCGTTCAACAGAACATAAT
>Ga0335078_10009683_pt1 | contig 14261 bp, 16 predicted proteins | sample Lox_Sample_32_FD_206711 | JGI IMG/M metagenome (GOLD analysis project Ga0335078, IMG submission 206711) | Soil microbial communities from Loxahatchee National Wildlife Refuge, Florida, United States - Lox_Sample_3.2 | ecosystem: Environmental > Terrestrial > Soil > Wetlands | place: USA...
TGCCTGATTCGTCGATCGTTGAGTCAGCAAACTTGATTTTAGGTCATATAAGATCAGTGGCCTGCCCGTTGACAATGGCGCGCGTCATCTTGTTGGCATCGTCAACAATCATCATCTTTTTGCGTCTGAGGCGAAAAGCGGGTAGCTAGCGACGGCCAACATTGGTTGCAATTAAAAATCAAACGGAGAAGCTGCTCGATGAATCGGTTCGATTCCGCAATGCGTAAATAGCTCGAAGGCTTCGGCGGCCCCTACTCGGATCGAACAAGCCGCTGCTTAATGCTACGAATCAGGAGTTACTCAGTAGGCCAATCCCGCCAATGAGTAACCTCAATGACAATCAGCTTCCCAGTCTTTGCGTTGATCCATCCATCCTGCGTAAGACGGCATGGGAAGATAAGAGCATGCATGCCGGCGTGGTTAAGCGCGGCTAGTTGGATATCGCGATTGTGGGGCGGGGTGAGAATTGGGCTCCAGTCCATGGCTCATAAGCATCAGGTTGGTGCCATCCTAAAGCTCGCAAACCGCAGTCCGCTCAGTTTTGATTTGGATCAAGGTCGGGCTCGCTTAAGCCCGTATGAATCATTCCTTTGGTCGAGCCCGTCCCGCCCCGACACAAGCTCGGCCGAGGAGCCAAGAAGCCCCGTCCCCCCGACGGGGCTTCGGCGCACAAGCCCAACGCATTCCCGGCGAATTACGCGATGGCCGTTGAACGCGGGCGCAACGATGCTCGTTCATGATCACCGGGGAATACAGTCCAGATCCCGCTATAAGGGGGGCGAGCACCCCGATGCGGCTACTGGCCCTTTTCGAAGCCATGTCTCTTTTGCATTTTTCGTCTGGTCCTTTTGACTACTATCGTCGCGATAACGCGGGATGACTGCTCGCTATTGAGGGGACCTAATTGCTATCGGTGCTGACGCGGCGTCACCCGCCGTAATGTTCGCGGTATGGGCATCTAGCGGTCAAAAAAGCGTCCGTGTAGCTGGAGCGATGCAAATAAAGCTGAGACAGATTCGCCATCATGTGACTTCGAAAGTGATCCCATACAGAAGGCGCAGAAAATTCCGACCTTGCGCTTAAGGGCAAATTACGGAGCATTCGGCCACGCGACGTCGTTGACTTAAATCAAGGCGAGATCAACCTAGCCGGGCAAGAAACAAACCTGCTTTCACGTTTCAAAAACAGGAAAGCGTTCACAATGTCTGGTTGGCTTTTAGACCGCACTCTGGCTGTTCTGTTCGCGTATGTGATGATCCGAAGTGTCCGCAAGGTGATTCGGCGTGACGACAACGGAATCTTTCGAAGTTGACCTCGGAGCACCTTTAGGAACGGGGAGATGGTGCGATGGGCTTATTTCAGTGGATCGCCGTCAGAGTGTCAGCCGACAGACACGTTGCCTACCCTCAAGTGGGTGGCCAATTGCGCGATAACAAGCCGGCGGATCAAGTCGTGCAACGGCTATTCACTCAGATCGGCCGGGGCGGATAGAAGGAGCGCGCGGCTTGGATCAAATTAGCTGAATATCTCGCGCGACAAGGATCAGCGCATCGAGAGGATTTAATGCGTCCATAGTTTTGGCGTTTCTTTCGCCTGCCGGTTGTCGCTTGAAAGTGGGTGGTATTTATACCAACGCGCGGAGACGTTGACTTACTCACGCGGCGCGCTTGGCGGTATTTACGGCGCACGAGCATCCCTATGAAATCAAATGATGATTTGGCGTTTGGTCCCTGCAGGTCGCTCGTGCTGAAGAGTCGGAGTTTCCGAGAGTTGGTATTAGTTGATCTAGTACCCGGAATCACAGCTGGGTGATACGGCGATTTTTGAACCGGCGCTGACGGACCTTCTTCTTGGTCCATGCAAATGGCATGGCTGTCTGGTTATAGGCTGCGATGAAAGCATTGATCTGCTCTTGCAATTGCTTGACCGAGGTGAACGATGCGCCGCTCAGCGACGATCCGCGCCCGCTTCACCTCACCTTGCGGCGTGCTCGCAGCTCGGCAGCGAGCCTCAAGTACTTTGCGTATCTTCGGCCTGAGCCGAACTTCTCTTGCTTCGGGAATCATCCCGATCTTGAATCATGACTCACCCGCAAAGAAAAGTGGGTACTAGCTCAGTGGTTCTTCAGGCCCCATCGCTTCGGCGCAAGTGGCCATGAAGGCGGTGGCCATTATGGCTGACGGGGACAGGTCACCGCTAGCGCGGCCGCCGTGACGAGTAGAATTTTACGGCCGACAACTCCCAACACGCTGCCTTGCCGGGATCCATGGACGGGATTTGCGTCGGCGTCAGGTCCGGGAATACTGATCTGGATCAAAGACCAACTGTAGCCCCCGGGTCATAGGAGTAACATACCTAGTTTGGGCGCGAGTAAATGCATTCACCGTTGCATCTTTGGTCGACATCTCAAGCGACCAAAAAGGCGTCGCCCAGACGGCTGTCCTGGACCTGGCCGGTCGCAATAATTATCGCCGCGGTGGCGGTCGCAGGCTATTTTGAGAGAGGCACGCTACACGATTGGTTCTTCGGACCCAGCCTTCCTCCGGCCATCGTCGTTTCCGGCAATATCGAGGCGCATCAAGCCGTGCTCGGATTCAAGACCGTGCAGTCGAGCATTGTCGAACTGCCGTTTGATGAGGGCCAATGGGTGGAGAAAGGCACTTTGATCGCCCGTCTCGACGATTCCGATTATCGGCAGCAAGTGGCAGTCAACAAGGCGGCGCTGGAGATGCAGGAGCGTCAGCTCGCCGCCGCGGAGAAGAATCTCACTGCGGCGCAGCGCACTGTCGAGTTCGATGCCGCCGATCTGGAATTCCGCGATGCCGAATACAAGCGCGCGGCTTTTCTCTTGGAAAAAGGCGCCGGCACCGTCGAGCAGCGTGATCAGACCTATGCAGCGTTTCGCCAAGCGACCGCCGCGCACTTGCGTGACCAGGCGCTGGAAAGTGCTGCCGAGCGCCAGGTCGAACTCGCCCAGGCGAGCATCCGCAATGCGACCGAAACGCTCAAACTGTCACGGATTATCCTCGGCTATACAGAATTGCGCGCTCCGTTCTCAGGCGTCATCCAGATCCGGCAAGCGGAGCTTGGCGAGATCATGGTGCCGGGCACGCCCGTCGTAACGCTGTCTGATCTCGATCATGTCTGGTTGCGCGCCTATATCAACGAGACCGATATCGGCAAGGTGCGTTATAATCAGCCGGCCACGGTTACAACGGATACTTATCCCGGGAAAAAATACGAGGGCCATGTCACCTTTATTTCCGGCAACGCCGAGTTCACGCCGAAGAGCGTGGAAACGCATGCCGAACGGGTGACGCTGGTCTACCGTATCCGCATCGATATCTATAATCCCACCCACGAACTGGTGCCGGGCATGCCGGCGGATGCGACGCTCGAAGCGCTTCCTGCCGGTCCGCTGTCCCCTAGTAAGCCGTCTCCGGATCGGCCGTCTCAGCCAAGCCCGGGTCAACCGTGATCGACGTTCGCGACCCCATCGTCGCCGCGGAGGGGCTGACCAAGCGCTTTGCCGAGGTCGCCGCCGTGGACGGTCTTGCTTTTGCTGTCAACCGCGGTGAAATTTTTGGTCTTGTCGGGCCCGATGGCGCCGGAAAGACCACAACGATGCGAATGCTGGCCGGCGTCATGCAACCGGACGCCGGCGGCATTATCATCGATGGCGTCGACGTGGTGGCGGACCCCGATTCTGCCAAGCAACATCTCAGCTACATGCCGCAACGGTTTGGCCTCTATGAGGACCTTACCGTCGACGAGAACATCCGTTTCTACGCCGATCTGTTCGAGGTTCCTTCCAGTGTCAGGGACGAACGAGCGGCTAGGTTGCTGCAAGCTTCGGGTATGAGCCAATTCCGCGGACGACGCGCCGGACAGCTTTCGGGGGGAATGAAACAAAAATTAGGTCTTACCTGCGCGCTGGTCCATACGCCGCAAATTCTTCTGCTCGACGAGCCGACCACCGGTGTCGATCCGGTTTCGCGTCGCGATTTTTGGCGCATCCTCTACGGTTTGCGCGAAGAGGGCGTGACCATCCTTATTACCACCGCGTATCTCGACGAAGCGGAACGCTGCAATCGCCTGGCGCTCCTGCATAGCGGGCGCATGCTTTATTGCGACGCGCCGGCTGCGCTCAAGGAGCGCATGCCCGGTGCGGTCGTCGCCATTTCCTCGGGCGACGGCCGCGCGGTGCGCGCGGCTATCACCGCGCTTGCTGGCGTGAGCGACGTCATTCTGGTCGGCGGCGGCGTTCACGCCGTGGTCGATGACGCCGCTTTGCGCATTCCAGAGCTGCGCAATGCATTGCAAGGGCAAAAGGTGCCGTTCGATGACGTCGCCGTCGCTGTGCCGAGCATCGAAGACGTGTTCGTGGCGCTGCTAGAAAACAACGGGCGCACGTAATGAATGGCAGCGAAATTTCAGATCCCCAGATCGCCGCCGAGGATCTGGTGAAACGTTTCGGCGACTTCGTCGCCGTCGATCACGTGAGCTTTCGCGTCGCCCGCGGGGAGATCATGGGATTTTTGGGCCCGAACGGCGCCGGGAAATCCACCATCATCCGCATCCTCTGCGGCTTGCTGCGGCCGAGCTCCGGACGGGCGCGGGTCGCCGGCATCGATGTCGCGCGCGACCCGGAGGGAGTGCGCGAGCACATTGGCTACATGTCGCAGAAATTTTCACTCTATCGCGATCTCACTGTCGAAGAAAACCTGCGGTTTTTCGGCGGAATTTATCGCGTACCACACGCCTTGCTGCAGAAGCGAATACAGTTTGCCATCGACATGGCCGGACTTGCCGACCGCGCGAACGCCCTGGTGTCGACGCTTGCTGGCGGCTGGCAGCAACGCTTGGCGCTCGGTTGCGCCATCCTGCACCAGCCGCCGATCCTTTTCCTGGACGAGCCCACATCGGGCGTCGAGCCCACCTCGCGGCGCCGGTTTTGGGATTTGATCCACACGCTGGCGGCCGAAGGCGTCACTGTGTTGGTGTCGACCCACTACATGGACGAGGCGGAATATTGCGACCGCGCCGCGCTGATCAATCAAGGTCGTATCATCGCCATCGATAGCCCGGGCGCACTGAAGAACACGCCGCTCGGCGGCGAGTTTCTTCTGCTTGAATGCGAAGCGCTCGGACCGACGCTGGCGGCCTTGCAAAAGGGGCCGGGTGTTATCGATGCGTCCGTATTCGGCAATTCCATTCACGTCCTTGTGCGTAACGCCGAGCAGAGTCTGACGAGGCTACCGCCTTACTTAAGTGAGAAAGGACTGCCGCCGCGCCGGCTTGAACGCATCCATCCCTCGCTCGAGGACGTTTTCGTACACTTGGTCGCCGCCGATCTGGCCAAGCGGAGAGAGGCGGCATGAGATTGCGCCGGCTCAAGGCCCTTGCGCTGAAAGAAGTGCTGCAGATTTGGCGCGATCCGCGCAGCCTGGTCATCGCGCTGCTGCTGCCGTTCACGCAGATGTTTCTGTTCGGCTACGGCATCAATCTCGACCTTAAGCACATTCCGATCTGCACGTTCGACCGCGAAGGGAGTCAGCAAAGCCAGGACCTGTTCAAGCATTTCCAGGCTTCGCTTTATTTCGCCATCGTCGAAAATGTCAAAACCTATCAGGAGATGGTGACAGCGCTCGACCGCGGCGCCTGCAGCGCCGGCGTCGTCGTCCAGCCGGACTTCTCGCAGCGCCTGAACGACACCGGCACCGCCTCCGTGCAGGCGATTCTCGACGGCACCGACGACAACACCGCGAATATCGCCTGGGGCTATGCCGCGGCGGTGGTCAGTTCGTATTCGAACGACGTTCAAGTTGCCGCTCTCGACCGGCAGGGCCGTACCCTGCAGCAAATTCAGCCTTTGTCCGTGCAATCACGAGTTTGGTTCAACGAAGATCTGGTGAGCCGCAACTTCATCGTTCCAGGCCTGGTCGCGGTCATTCTGGCGTTGGTCGGCGCGCAGCTCACCTCGCTTACCATCGCACGCGAATGGGAGCGCGGAACGATGGAGCTTCTTGTTTCCACGCCGGTAACCTCGACCGAAGTCATGTTCGGCAAGCTGCTGCCATATCTGGCGCTCGGCTGGCTCGATGCCGCCTTCTGCCTGGTGATGGCCGCGCTATGGTTCGAAGTACCGTTCCGCGGCACGCTGTTCGCACTCTTCCTCACCACGACGTTGTTCCTCGCCCTCGTTCTGAGCATTGGCTATTTGATTTCCGTGTTGATCCACAGCCAGGTCGGCGCCAGCCAGATTGCGCTGGTGGTGACGCTGCTGCCGGCGATGCTGCTCTCGGGTTATGTATTTCCGATCGATCAGATGCCCCCAGTCGTCCAGGATCTAACCTATCTGATGTATGCGCGCTATTACGTCACCATCGTCAAGGCGCTCTTCCTGAAAGGCTCCGGCATCCCCGAGCTGTTGACGCCGATTCTGTTTCTTGTCGTTTACGCGATCGCCGTCGTCGCGCTTGCCGCGCGCGCTTTCCGTAAACGCCTGACCTGAGCCATAAGGGCGAACAGATGCTCGCGCGCCTCCTGGCGATCATGATCAAGGAATTCCTTGAGATCAGCCGCGACGAGGCGGCGCGCTTTATCTTGGTCGTGCCGCCGATTTTGCAAATGCTGATCTTCGGCTATGCCGCAAGCTTCGAGGTCTATCACGTGTCGACCGCCGTGCTCGACTTCGACCATTCGCAGGAAAGCCGCGAATTGATTGCACGCTTCACCGCCAGCAATCGCTTCGATATCGTCAAGGTGGCGAGCTCGCAGCATGAGATCAACGAGACCATTGATGGGAGCGCAGCTGCAGTTGCGCTGGTTATTCACGCCGGCTTCGCGGAATTATTGCGCAAAGGTCAAAACGCGCCGCTGCAGGTCATCGTCGACGGCACCAACTCCAACACCGCGCTCATCGCGCTCGGCTATGTCAACACCATCGCGGAGGGATTTGCGCAGGAATACGCAACCGATTTGGCCCAGCGCGTCCAGGGGTTCGCGCCAAATACAGGTGCTACTCGAGCAGCGGCCTTGGTTTAATCCCGACCTGAACGGGCGCTGGTTCTTCGTGCCCGGCGTCATCGGGACGCTGACGTTGATCCTAATCGTCAATCTCACCGCGTTTGCCATCGTGCGCGAGCGCGAGGTCGGCACGCTCGAGCAGATCATGGTGAGCCCGATACGGCCGGCCGAGTTCATTCTCGGCAAGACTGTACCATTCTTCCTGATCGGCCTCGGCGAGGTCGCGCTCGTCGTTACCGTCGGGCTCATTTGGTTTCGAATTCCCTTCGTCGGCAGCCCCTTCGTGCTGTTGCTCGGCACTATGCTGTTTCTGCTCTGCACGCTGGCCATCGGCCTCCTGATTTCCACGATCTGCTCCACGCAGCAGCAGGCGTTCTCGAGCAATTTCTTTATATTAAGTCCGTTCTTCATCTTGTCTGGGTTCGCATTTCCGATTTCGAGCATGCCGCAGGTCTTGCAGTGGCTCACCTACATCAATCCGCTGCGCTATTACCTGGTCGTCATCCGCGGGGTCTTGCTCAAAGGCGTAGGCTTGAGCGTGCTTTGGCCCGAATTCGTGGCGATGGCTTTCCTCGCGAGCAGTCTTCTCGCTCTCAGTATCCTTCGCTTCCGCAAGACACTCGAATGAATGATTACCTGCCGATCCGTCCATGCCGACGCTACGAGCGAGAGTAAACTAGTTGCTCCGCTTTATTAGGGTTTAATCTTCAAGTGATAGGCAAGCTGCGGCGGGGCATTATCTCAAAACAATTCTGCATGCCACAAGTGTGAGTCTCAATTCGTGCCGTGACGGTCAGTAATCCCGATCCGATCGAGGTATTCGAACCGGAGCATGTCTTTCAGCTGCTGGAAATCCACTCGCGCGCTTGAGTGACTTCGGATCGCGAATATATCTTGGTCGTACCCGGCATAACGAAGCTGAAAAACCGCACGACATGTTTAATCCACGCTACATCGGTGACCACCGCAATCCGCTCCCAGCGCATCAGATGTTCCACGCCGATCTTGAAATCCTCCCACATCGCGCTGGCTTCGAGGCCCGCAAAGTCCGCGTCCGTTTCGTAGTATAGCCGGAGCTTGCTCTGGGTCTGAAGCGCGTTCCGTACGGCAGGCACCAAAACGGCGTCGTAATCCGCCTTTGTCACCGCGCCTTGCAAATGAAGGCAAGGACGTTGCTGGCAAAACCTTTGAGATGCTCAATCATTTACGTTATTCGTTCCCGAATTTGCCGCTATGCCACCGCGTAATTCGCGTGTCTAAGGCTTCATGCCACAAGGCTGATACCACGTGCGGAATGTCAGCTTCGCGCGCGGCCCGGTGCGCCGAAAATAGATCGATCTTCGCCCCATGCGCTCTAGCTTTTGGTGGTTAGAACGTACAGTGAGCTTTAGTTTTGATGTAGATCAATTCGGCCGCACCGTTTTTGCGGGTACTGATCCAACCCAAGGAGGAAGTGCTATGGCCGAAGCGAGCAAAGTCCCCGTCAAAACCGGAAAAGCGTCCACTCTCACACCGCACGCGTGGCGGCCGTTCGAGAGTCTTCATGGCGAGATAGATCGCGTATTCGATGATTTCGACGGTGGATTTTGGCGTACGCCGTTCCGTCGCATAAAATCGACATTCGACACCATGCCTGCCGTCGACTTCACCGAAACGGATAAGGCATACGAGGTAACGGCCGAACCGCCCGGCCTGGATGAAAAGGATGTCGAAGTGAAGCTCGCCAATCACATAGTGACAATCAAAGGCGAGAAGCACGACGAAAAAGAAGAGACGAAAAAGGACTATTATATCCGTGAACGAAGCTTCGGCTCGTTCCAGCGCATACTTACCGTCCCGGAAGGCGTCGATGCGGATAAGGTGGCAGCGACATTCAAGAAAGGCATTCTCACCGTCACGCTGCCCAAAACTGCTGAGGCGCAGAAGGCGGAAAAGAAGATCTCAGTAAAATCCGCCTGACGACCTTCGCACATTGCTCCTGGATTTCCGCCCCTTCGGGTGTATGAACGTGTCTGTTACTGAGCCCATTCTAATTGCTCGCATACGCCGCGCCCTGCGCAAGGCCGGCGAGGATTTGTACGGGGCCACGACTGAGCAGCAGAGGGCCAAGGGTCTCGGAAAATATTATCTGATCGACTCCAAAGGCGTTATCGAGAAGAACGTCGACATTAGGATACTTGCGCGGGAGCTAAAATTGCTGCGTCCATGGGAGACTCTTTCAGAGTGAAATAGGTCGCTTCGAACCCACCTTACTGTGGAAAAGAGGACGTGGTGCATGGCGGAATCCAATCTTGATAAAGCCGATTTGCCGAGCCCCGAAATTGCGCCGTTGCTTCGCTTGGCGGCGACATGGCTGCGGATAATATTTATGCTTTTGCTGGGTGCAGTAACTCTACGCGTCGCCTTGCCTGAGCGAGAGACCGTCTTTTCGGCGTACGTCCCTTGGGAAAATTTCGTTCGCAGGGCGTTAGGCCTGGCCGTCTGCATGTGGCTAGCGATGCGGCTCTTTAAGGGGCCGGAGACCATCAGAGGCTATTGGGTATGGCTTTATGTTGGGCTCTTCGCGGTGCCGTTCGCGCTGATTTGCCTCATCGCTGTTTGGTGATTTTCTTAAGCCAACGAGCGCGCTTGCAAAGCGGTTGCCAATCGAGATCGACATTGCTCGACTGCGCTGGAACCTGCGCATCAAAACCTAAGAGATGTGTCATGCTTGCCGCGAGCTGGAGGTCTTAGCTTCTAGCGCTTCAAATAGCGACGGATCGTCACCGCCGCTCACTTTGAAGATCTTCTGAAAAAGAAGGTAGTTGGGAATGTGAATAAGATTCTCGTTCTGCTCGCGCAAGCTCACAAACATCAAATTCCGATCGATCACCCGCCCCTTCGCAGCTTCCGGTAGCACTTCCACGATGTCACCGAGATGGAATGGCCGCCAGATACTGATATAGATACTGGCGGTAATGTTGCTCACCATTGTCCAAGTGGCGAGGAAGCTGACCCCGATTACCGTGGCCGCGGCGCTCGCCAACACCGCCCAAAGGGCAGCGACCCTGACGCCCCACACTTCCAGGATCAACATTACGGTAATTACCCAGACGGCACCCGTGATCACCCGGGTGATCGTAAACACTGTTTCGAGCGAGAGGCCGATCTGGGGTTCAATGCGCTTCAACGCATTGCGGAACAGGCGCTTGACTAGGAGAACAACAACCGATGCGCCAGCCAACAGAAAAACAGTCAATAGCGCCGTCATCAGATGCGCGCTGTCGTGACTAAACCATGCGGCAACCTGGTCCATGTCCTCTCTCAAGGTGGCGGCGAAGGATAATTAATCCCGGCTTTTCCGGCGAACGCAATTGATATTGATCAAGTTCACGGGAAAATCCTCGTCTATAAAACTCTAAACATACCCGTGGAGGAACGGCTCCAATGCGCGATGCGGAAACGGCCACCTTCGACAGAAAGCTCAATGAGTTCTCCGACCGTCTGAAGGCCCGGACGGAAGAATTCGGCAGGTCGGGCGGTTTCTCGGATGTTCACCGCGCTATGCTGAGAGATATTCAGCAGCGCAACGAGAAGCTGAGAAGGAAAGTCAAGGAAGCAGAAACCGGCCGCTCGGTTTGGGAGCTGATAAAGACTGAGGTTGTGCGGGATTATAACGCGCTCTTTGATGACCTGCTGCAATTCGAAGACGGCCTTGATGCGGAATTCGAAAGAGCGAACAAGGAAAGGCCTCACGTTGAAGTGACGGCGCTCCGCAAATTGTAGACAGGTAAAGTTGGCGGAACGCGAAGATTCTCACTCATGCGGGAGCCTGTCGGATGAGACCCACGAATTCACTAGCGACGTTAGTTTTCATCGTCATTATTATTGCCGGCCTGGCCTTCACCTATTCAATCTATGGCATTTCGGCCGGCTGGGGAAGCAACTGGCTAATTCTTGTCACGATTGTCGTCGCCGTCATCGTCGCCTTCGCGGTGAAGGTCGCTGATCAGTGGAGCCGAGCGGTTGTCTTGCGGCTCGGCCGCTTTCATGCGTTGCGTGGACCAGGCTTGTTCCTGATCGTTCCCGTGATCGACACGATCCCTTATTGGATAGACATCCGCGTGATCACCACCGCTTTCAATGCAGAGCGGACGCTCACCAAGGATACTGTGCCGGTGAACGTGGATGCCGTGCTGTTCTGGAAAGTCGTCGATCCCGAGAAAGCTGCGCTAGGCGTGGCTGATTACCAAAGCGCCATCAACTGGGCCGCGCAAACGGCGCTGCGTGATGTGATCGGCAAAACCCTATTGTCTGACATGCTGGAAGGCCGGGAAAAGATCAGCGCGGAATTGCAGCGGATCATCGACCAGCGCACCGAGCCATGGGGCATCAATGTCATTTCAGTGGAGGTGAAGGACGTCCTGATCCCACAGGCTCTCGAAGACGCTATGTCAATGCAGGCGCAGGCCGAACGTGAGCGCCAAGCTCGGGTCATTCTCGGCGATTCGGAGCGGCAGATCGCTGAGAAGTTCGGCGAAGCGGCAGCAACTTATGCTGACAACCCGACCGCGTTTCACTTGCGGGCCATGAACATGCTCTATGAGGGATTGAAGCAAAACTCCACCATCGTCATCGTTCCGAGCACGGCGGCTGACACCATGCAACTGGGCGGCATCGCCGGACTAACTGCACTGACGATGGGACTCAGGCACCAAGGCAATAAGCCGGCGCCATCCTTTGGCACATCCTCACAGACTTAAAAGCGCAGTGTGCGAGATCTAGATCAAAATCTGCTTAGACATTGACCGTTGCTTGCTCTTGCCGCAGCCAGTCGACGTCGGCAGCAACGCGGCGTGCGACGTCAACGGCCGCCGCGGTGACGTCCGCGGTGATGGGTGCGCCGGCAGCAAAACAGGCGCCTTCCACCGCATAGACGATAATTTGGCGCGGCGCCTCTTGCAGCGCGCGGGCGAGTGCAATTGCCTCTGCCAAGCCGAGAGCGTGACTGGAAGCGACGGCGAGTTTGCTCGGCAAGCCGGCCGCCGTGAGATCGAAGCGGTGGATGCGTCCGGGCGCGTTCGCTGGCGCTGCGGCGTCAATGCAGATTATCGCGTCGAAATCCGCCCAGGTGGGGATGAGGCTCAAAGCGTCGCCGCTCGCGGATATAATTTGGACGTCACTCGGCAACAACTCGCGCAAGCATTGTGCCACCACCAGGCCCACGCCGTCGTCGCCGCGGTCCGGGTTCCCCAGCGCGATTACGAGCACGCGCGGCGGCGGCAGCCTCATATGCGATGCACCGATAAATTGAGGAAGTGCGTTGAGCAAGAGATGCAGGGATCGTGGTTGCGGATGCTCTGTTCACAGCGGCTGCGGATGAACTCGTCCGATTCGGCGACGAGGGGGATCGTCACCGCCATGAGGTCAGCCTCGATACTCGGCTGGTTCTGTGCGGTCGGCGGAACGATGCGCGCCGCTTTGATCGTGCCGTCGGCGGCAAAGGCGTAGCGATGCCAGCACATTCCCCGCGGTGCTTCTGTGCTGCCAAAGCCAATGCGGGCGCGCGGCTCGATCGGCGCCGCCGACGCATCCGGCGGCTCGTAGGCGGCGATGATGCGTAGTGCCTCTTCGCAGGCGAAGACGATCTCGATGGCGCGCACGACGATGCTGCGGAATGGATTTTTGCAGGCCGGACCAAGTCCCGCCTCGGCCGCAAGTTCGCGCGCCACCGCCGGCAGTCGGTCGAAGTTTAGCGCGTAGCGCGCGAGCGGTCCGCAGAGGTAGGCGCCGCGCCGTTTGATCAGCGAATGCAGCGCGGTCGAATGGGCGACTTGGCGCTCCTCAAACTCGCTTTCATATTGGGCGATGTCGATGTCGATGCCGCGGTTGGAGACGATGCGGCCCTCGTTGAATGGATATTCGTGCGGATGGCGCAGCGCGACGAACTCATAGTCGCGCTCGAAATCCGGGAAGGGAAAGTCAGCCACCCAGCGCACGAGAGCGATCGCCCTGTCGCGCGCCGCCTTCAGGCTTTCGGCGATCGGAGCAAGCTCGGCGCGCTGCGGTATGCGATAGAAACCGCCAGGCCTGACGTTCACTGGATGAATCTCGCGGCCGCCGAGACAACGCAAGATTTCGTTGCCGGTCTTTTTCAGCGCCAAGCCTTCGCGGACTCTATCGCCATGGTCACGGGCCATGGCGATGGCGTCGGGATAACCGAGAAAATCCGGCGCATGCAGCATCACAACGTGCAGCGCATGGCTCTCGATCCATTCACCGCAATAGATCAGCCGCCGCAGCGCCCGCAGCTGTCCGCCGACCGTCACCCCGAAAGCGTTCTCGATCGCATGCACGGCGCTCATCTGATAGGCAATCGGGCATATGCCGCAGATGCGCGCGACGATGTCGGGAGTTTCCATATAGCCGCGGCCGCGCAGGAACGCTTCGAACAGGCGCGCTGGCTCGAAAATGTTCAGGTGCGCGGCGATGACGCGGCCGCCGCTGATGGTGAGGTCGAGCGCGCCTTCGCCCTCGACGCGGGCGAGATTGTCGACCCGGATGGTCCTTTTTTCCGGCGGCGCCGTAGTTTCAGTGGGCATGGGCCTCGCTCTCTTTGCGGAAGGGTTCGGCCATGGCGTTGAAGGTGCGGAGTGCGTGGCAGACATCGCGCGGGGAGGCGCCGAGCGCCGCCCATTGGCGCGTAAGGGCCGCAGTGTTGGGCGTTTCCATCGGCCCGTAGCAGCCGTAGCAGCCGCGCCGGTAGGACGGGCAGATGGCCCCGCAGCCGGCATGCGTCACCGGCCCGAGGCACGGTGTGCCCTGCACCATTACGCAGACCGTGCCGCGCTGCTTGCACTCGATGCACACGCTGTGAGTAGCAACTGCTGGCTTGCGGCCGGCGAGAAAGGCCGCGATCACTTCGAGGAGTTGCGTCTTGTTGATCGGACAGCCGTTCAGCTCGAAATCGACGGCGACATGGGCGGAAATCGGCGTCGAGGTGGCAAGCGTGGAGATATATTGCGGCGTGGCGTAGACCGCAGCGACGAATTCGTTGACGTCCGCGAAATTGCGCAAAGCCTGGATGCCGCCATGGGTAGCGCAGGCGCCGATGGTGATGAGATGCTTCGATTGCCGCCGCACCTCGCGGATGCGCGCAGCATCGTGCGCTGTGGTGATCGAGCCCTCGACCAGAGAGAGATCGTAGGGTCCAGGCGCAACAGCGCTCGATGCTTCAAGAAAATTGGCGATCA
>Ga0335078_10009684_pt1 | contig 14260 bp, 11 predicted proteins | sample Lox_Sample_32_FD_206711 | JGI IMG/M metagenome (GOLD analysis project Ga0335078, IMG submission 206711) | Soil microbial communities from Loxahatchee National Wildlife Refuge, Florida, United States - Lox_Sample_3.2 | ecosystem: Environmental > Terrestrial > Soil > Wetlands | place: USA...
GCGATCGCGGCGCAGGCAAACGTAAAAATTAATAAAGCCGCAAGCAGGTCCCGCAGCCAAAAGGATTCCACAGCTCCAACGGAGAGCGTGACGATCAGCACGACGATCGAAATTCCGAACAATCGGGTTCGCTTCATTTGTGCCGGCCTTTAGCGTTCCGGTGCTCTGCACGTTTTCCGCTTTCCCTTTATACGTGATGTCTTCGGCCAGCGATGTGATGTGAGTCACCGTCGCCACAGCCGAGAATCACATCCGACTCAACGAGCTCGACGCTCCAGGCAATCAGCGGCGGGCGCCGCAAGCAACGCCACCACCAAGGCTCCGGAGGAAGGCGCGTCGGGATGACGGCGAGAGGGAGAAGGGAATAGAATTCAAGGGCTCCAATCTCGGAAGCGGAGCGTAAAAAACCCGCAAGGCGAAGGCACGCGGACGGAACGAACGGTGGGAGCACGGGGCGCTTGGCTGAGGAAAACTCAATGATGCGGAGAATTTTGAGGACGATCGCGATGGCAAGCTGCGCGATGGGGATCATGATGGGCGTCGCGGCGAACGGGCCGGCTCGCGCGCGGGGGCAGGATAAAAAGGCGCAATATCCGAGCATGGCTCCCCTTGAGCAATATCTGATGGACCGGAACGCGGAGATCGCGCTGGCGCGAAGTGCGGCACCGCCGGCCATTTCACGCGACGCCGAGGTGATGGTGCTGGGGCGGCACGGCTACGAAGTGGCGGCGAAGGGCGGCAACGGCTTCGTGTGCATGGTGGAACGATCGTGGACGGCGGGAATCGACGATCCGGAATTCTGGAATCCCAAGGTGCGGGGGCCGATCTGCTTCAACCCGCCGGCCGTGCGAACCTATCTTCCATTGACGATCAAAAAGACCGAGTGGGTGCTGGCCGGACAATCGAACGCGCAAGTGGCCGCGAGTCTGCGCGGCGCGTTCGAGAACAAGGAATTGCCGACTCAGGAACCGGGCGCGATGTGCTACATGATGTCCAAGGATGGATACCTGGGCGGCGCAGACGGGCGCTGGCATCCGCACCTGATGTTTTTTGTGCCGCAGACGGACGCAGCGACGTGGGGCGCGAGCGTGCCAGGCTCTCCGATTATTGGGGCTGTGGTGCCGGAAGACCGGCTGACGATCTTCATGGTTACGTTGCCAAAGTGGTCGGACGGGACGGCGGACGCCCCGGCCGGGCATTGAGAAAAAGTTTCCGGGAACAAATCATCCCGCGATTGGTTGCGGGGAACAGCGAGAGCGCCGCAGGCAGCAACAGTTATTGTTTTAGCGGTCCGGTGAACCGGGCAGATAAATTATGGTGTTGGTCCGCCCGGCTTCGCGGCCTCAGCGGGTTTGGCGGTTTTCGGATTGGCCAAGGATTCATCCACGCGCTTTTTGAAATCGTCCCGGTCGTTGTGCTCAAAGCCGCTGTAGTTTGATACGACCTGCATCTGGCAGCCGGTATCCTTGGGAACCAAGGTAACCTTGTTGGTTCGCTGGAGGACGGCTCCGGTGATTGTGACGTGGGCGGTGTGCTTCACTTTGTAGGAAGCAGTCATTTTGGCCTCGTCACTTCCCACCACGTCGTAATTATCCGGATTGCTCAGCGCGTCTTTGACCGCAGGCCATAACTCGCTGCACGGCATGGGGTACATGCTCTTGTAGGTTTCGCCGAATATTGGCAGAGCGAATACAAGAGACATCAAACCTACTACTGCGATTCTAGTCTTCATGTTGGCGATCTCCTCGGCACGGCGTTTTGCAATGTGAGAGCCGAACCTGTAGCCGCAGATCTGGGTGAAAAGGTAGGCCAGTCGGGGCAGTGCGTCAGTGAGCGCAGTCACAGGACTCTGTGACCGGGCCCGCAAGAGAGCTGCAGCGCACGGCTAGCGGAGAATGGCGAAGTAGAGGAGAAAAAAAGCCGGACGTCTGGGGTCCGGCCTCGATGAATCTCTTAATTGGTTGCGGGGGTTGGATTTGAACCAACGACCTTCGGGTTATGAGCCCGACGAGCTACCAGACTGCTCCACCCCGCGAATGAATGATAGCGGAACGGTTGAAAGGCGTCAAATTACCGGCTGCGCTGCGATTTAAGGGGGTGCGCTCACCAGGTATCGTAAGCGGTGTTTTCAAACGGCGAGACAGTGGTTGCGGCGGAGTGAACGTCGGATATTCCAGTGGTGGTTTGGTCGGGGCTGAGCAGAACATCGTCATTTACGATCACCCAATCCTTTTGCTGCGTGATGGGGTCGCGCGGCACCTCACGCATGTAGCCGGCGCTGACGAGATCGTCGAGGGACTGCGGCGCGGCTTCCTTATCAAGTGTGTATTGCTGGATGGCTTCGCGCATCACGCGGAGATCCTGCTTCAGGACGGCTTCGCGCGAACGCAGCACGGAGCGTTGGTATTGTCCGACGGCGAGCCCGAGCAGGATGATGATGATGGCGATGACCACCATCAATTCGAGCAAAGTGAATCCGCGGGAGCGGCCGCGATTCGCGCCGCGAGCGGAAATCGGCGACAGGAGCGGATGGCGTCTACCAGTCCGCATATTTTGTTCCGTTCAGGGCTGTGCCGGTGGAAAGGGAATAGACATCAAAAACATTTTTGCCGCCCCAGGAGCTTGTATCCGGAGCGTCCGAGACGGAGCGCAGCCCCCATTCAGCTTTGCCGGTCATGGGGTCAACGGGAATTTGGCGGAGGAAGCGGACGAGTTGCTGTTGCTGCTGGCCGTTGGCGTTGCCGCTGTTTCCGCCGCCGCTGGAATTGCTTGAGCTGCCGGAACTGAAATTGTTGGAACTGAAGCTGCTTGATGACGAAGAGCTGCCAATCGGAGCGCCGTTGTTGGCGGGCGCGCCCATCTGATTCGCGCCAACCTGCACACCTTTGACGAGTGTTTCCAAATCCGGCGGATAGCCTTCAGTATCCTGTTCGACGCGAATCAGGCCGCGATCGGCGGCGTCCTTGTAGCGATCAATCGCGTCGCGCATCTGCTGCAAGTCTCGATGCAATTCTGCTTCGCGCTGGCGCTGAACGGTCCAGCGGGCCAGCGGCATGGCCGCCGAAGTGAGAATCAGGAGAATGAGCGTGGCGAGCATGAGCTCGAGCAGAGTCATGCCCGAGTCTGAATGAGATGTCATGTGACGGCGGAGATGCATGAAAGGCTTCCAGAATCCTGTCAAGGCCTACTGTTGAACATGAATCGTGGCTTCGTGAGTGCTGAGCGGAATCGGCTGCTGCGCCGAATTCTTTGCGTTCACTTCCACGATGGAAAGCTGAGAATCGCCGGGCGCGAGCGCTTTGATGACCAGCGCGACGACGGTGCCGGTGCCGTTCACGCCGGCAGTGTTCGGCATGCGCGTGACGGAAACCACGGCCTGTCCGTGCGGCTGATCGATGCGCTGCACGACGGCGTCTTCGGTGCCGCCGCCCAGGAAGCCACCATGACGCGCTTCCTCGATTGAAATCACGGCCGGGTTGTACTGGAACAAGAGCGGAATACTGGAAAGATCTTTAACGTTTTCGACCACGACGCCGACGGTGACCGTCTCGCCGGGCTTCAGAGAAAGAGTGCCGGGTTCAAAGTGCAGATTTGGCGGCGCGTTTGGATTTGTGGGCGCCACGCTGGCCGGCGGAGCGGATCCAGGGCCGACGGCGATCACAGGAACCGGTTGTGGCTGCGCGCCAGGGGCAGGCGGAGCAGCCTGCGTTTGCGAGGTTACGACGGGCGGCACTGCCTGAGCTGATTGAGACGGCGTTGCCTCCGCAATCTGGACAGTCGGATTCGCGTCCGTGCCGGATGCGATGCTCTGCAGATCTTCTTGCGTGATGTCCGGCATGCGGACGACGTGCGGAGTGAGAATAATCAGCAGTTCGTTGTCTATGTGTTCAACGTCTTCACCGGAGAACAGATAACGCATGATTGGGATTCTTGCCAGGCCGGGATAGCCGTTGATGCTGTTGGTGTCAGTGCGTGTGACCAGACCGCCGAGGACGTTCACTTCGCCGTCCTTCAGGCGAACATCGTGCTCGATGAGGTTCTGGCTGATTTCGGGCTCGTTGATGCCGCCGATGGGGATCTCGGAAGCGACGGCAGAAACTTCGATCTTGACGTGCATGGCAACGTCACGATTGGGAAGAATGTGCGGCGTCACGTCGACGTTCACGCCGACGTCCTGATACTGGAATTGCGTGTTGACCAGCGGGCTGACGACGGAGGCTCCAGCCGTGCCAACACCCGCGCCGATACCGGCTTGGAAGCTACCAGTCGCCGTCGGCACGCGGTCTCCGATGCGAAGGGAAGCGTGCTGGCCATCCACGGAACGGATTTCAGGATTCTGCAAAATTTTCGTGCGCGAATCGGTGAGCAATGCGTTCACGGTGGCACTCGGCAGCGTGACTTGATAATCCGCGCTGGAGAGGTGCCGCAGGGCGTTCAGCGCCAGGCTTGCAGTGGCAGCCACGGTGCTGCCGGTGGTCGAGGTGCTCGATGAGGAGGAAGTCGAGGTGGAATTTGGCGGCGCGAAGGTGAGCGAAGCGCTGGTGCCGGGTGTGACACCCAAATTGCGCAGGACGTCGCGATTCACTTCGGCGAAAGAAACCTGGATGACGACCTCGGGCTTGGCCTTGTCCAGCCGGTCGATCAATTTGCCGACGAGCATGACCTTGTCGGGCGTATCGCGCACGATGATGGCGTTTTGCGCGGTGATGACGTTGATCTTGGCCAGCGCCGGAGTGAAAAGATTGCGGATTGCGGTGACGATTTCGGTGAGGTCCTTATCCACGGTGATGTTGTTCAGATAAAAAATCTGCACGACTTCGTCTTCGTATTCCTTGCGTTTGGTGGGGTCGCCGCTGGCCACGAAGACGATATTGCTGGTCACCGGCTTCCAAAATGCCTTGGCTTGCAGCGCAGCGATGTCCAACGCCTGCTGATAAGTGACGCTCGGCAATTCCACGGTAATGCGGTGCGGCTGGGCGAGAAAATCCGGGTCGAAAATCACGGTGACGCCGGCCAGTTGGCCGATGGTCTGAAAGACGACGCGAGCGTCGTTCGTCATCCGCAGCGGCGGGATGGTGGTGTGCGGCGGAGAAAGTTTCGGCGGAGCGGTTTCGAGCGGCGGCTCGGCCACCGTGGGAGCTTCAGGGGTGCGGGCGGCGTTCATCCGGCCGACTAATTCAAGCGTTTTCTGCAATTCCTGAGGAGCGAGCGAGTTGGAAGGGTCGAGGGCGGCGGCCTTCTGAAATTCCGCGATCGCGGTGTTGTAATCGCCTTTGTCGCGTGCTTTTTCGCCGAGACTGAAGTGGAAATTGGCAGCCTCGAAATGGAGGCGGTCCACTTTGAGTTTGTATTCGATGTTACCGGGGTCGGCGCGCAAAGCCTGCTGATAATGCAGCAGGGCGGAGTCGTAATCCTGTAATTGCTCCTCTTTATCGGCTTTTTTGGCGTCTTCCGTGTCCTTTGGGCAGCCGGCCAGCAGGAGGGCAGCGAGGCCAAGAGCCATGAGAGACCAATTTCGTCTTTGCATAAAGGTTAGACGCCACACAACTGGGGGCAGTTTAGCATCGCAAGTTAAGATGCCACAAGAATGTGCATGGATGGTTGCTTGCTTCTAGTTAACACGGGCGGATAAGATAACGCGGGTGCCGGCGAAAACGCAGAGAACGCAGAAAAAGTCAGCGAAGGACCGAAGCGGCGAGCAGATGGTCGCGCAAAACCGCTCGGCGAGCTTCCATTACAACCTGCTGGAGCGCTACGAAGCGGGCATGGTGTTGCGCGGAACGGAAGTAAAGGCGCTGCGGCAGGGAAAAGCGAACATCCGGGAGGCGTACGCGCTCGTCCGCAACGGCGAATTGTGGCTGGAGAACTGCCATATTTTGGAATACAACGCCGGCGGGCCGTGGAATCATATGCCGCTGGGTAGCCGCAAATTGCTGATGCACAAGGCGGAGATTCGGAAGCTTTTTGGCAAGACGCAGCAGAAAGGTTTAACGCTGATCCCCACGCGGATTTTCTTCCGCGGCGGAATTGCAAAATGCGAACTGGCGCTGGCGCGCAGCAAAAAGGATTGGGACCGCCGCGCGGAAGAACGCAGAAAAGAAGCGAATCGAGAAGTGAAGGACGCAATTTATCGATCTCGGAGGCGTTAAAAAAGGCACATGAAAATCAATTCTGAATCACGGCAGGCCGCGGCAATTGAAACGCAAGCGTTGATGACATACATATTTGAAGGGGAAGACCCGGCGAGTGGACTAATAGGGCAAATTGATCAGGCGGCAAATGGATTGCTGAAGCGGCTGGCAAAGAGCGGAGAGCTGACCGGAAAGACGCTGGAAATGACGCTGGTGCACGCTCCGGCCGGAATGAAGGCGGAGCGGCTGCTGCTGATCGGAGCGGGGAAAAAGGAAAAGTTCACGTCCTCGGAATTGAGAAAATTGGCGTCGGCCGGATTGCGATTTCTAAAGAGCCGTGGTGTGAAACAGGTGGTGTTTCACGCCCGCGAAGGAGCGTCGGCGCAGATGGCCGAAGCGGCGGTCGAGGGCCTGCTGGTGGGCGATTTCGATGGGGACCGGTACAAGACGAGCAAGAAGGACGGTGGCGCGGTTGAATCCGCAGCGCTGGCCGGGTGGGACTCGAGCGGCGAGGCGGCGGAAGCAATTCGCCGCGGAACAATCATCGCCGAATCGCAAAATTTTACGCGCGAACTGGCGAATGAGCCTTCCAACCTGATGACGCCGACGATTCTGGCCGACCGCGCGGCGAAGATGGCTCGTGAAGAAGGTCTGGCGTGCGAAGTTCTGGATGAAAAGCGCATCGCGGAATTGAAGATGGGTGCGCTGCTTTCCGTGGCGCAAGGCAGCGCGGAGCCGCCGCAGCTGATCGCGATTACGTACACGCCCGCGAATGTGCTGGAAGGCGCGCCGGTGCTGGGACTTGTCGGCAAGGCCGTGACGTTTGACACGGGCGGAATTTCCATCAAGCCCGCGGCGGACATGGACAAAATGAAATTCGACATGTGCGGCGGCGCGGCGATGATCGGCACCATGCGCGCGCTGGCGCGGCTGAAGCCGGCGATGAAGGTGATCGCCGTTGTTCCCGCCACGGAAAACATGCCGGGCGGAAAAGCGCAAAAGCCGGGCGATATTCAGACGGCGATGTCCGGGAAGACGATTGAAGTGCTGAATACGGATGCGGAAGGGCGGTTGATTCTGGCGGACGCGGTCACGTATGCGCGGAAGCTGGGATGCACGCATCTGGTGGATGCCGCGACGCTGACGGGAGCCATCGTGGTGGCGCTGGCGGGGGTGAACACCGGAGTTTTCGGCACAAATCAGGCCTGGACGGATCGCGTGCTGGCCAGCGCGCGCGCCGCGGGTGAGAAAATGTGGCCGATGCCGATGGACGATGAATATCGCGACATGATCAAAGGCACGATGGCGGACATTCAAAACATCAGCAGCGGCAAAGGTGGCGGGGCCATTACGGGCGCGATGTTCATTCGCGAATTTGTGGACGACGTGCCGTGGGTACACCTGGATATAGCCGGGACGGCCTGGTACGACGACGCGAAACCGTGGATGGCGAAGGGTGCGACGGGCGTGGCCGTGCGGACGCTGGTGGATCTGGCGATGAATTTTAAGGATGTGAGATAGGCCAAATATTCGCGGCGTGAGATTGAAGAACAACACCGGGATCCTTCAGCCGCTGCGGCGGCCTCAGGATGACACTTTCGAGGAGTACCGGGCTTCGTCGCGGGCGGCGAGAATCGTGTTCACGTGAATGCGGATTGTGTCCTGCAATTTCCGCGCGTATCCGCCGGCGAGGGTAATCACGACGGGCGCGCCGGCGCGGCGAGCGTGCTGGAAAACAAGTTTGTCGCGCTGCTGCAGGCCTTTCAACGTAAGAGAAAGCCCGCCGAGCTGATCGTCGTAGTAGGGGTCCGCACCGGCCACGTAGAAGAGCATATCCGGCTGAAAATCTCCAAACGCCTGCATCAATCCTTTTTCCAGAATGGCGAGATAGTCGTCGTCCTCGATTCTGTCGTAGACGCCGAGGTCGATGTCCGACAGAGGCTTCTGAACCGGGTAATTATTTTCCTGATGGATGGAAAGCGTGAAAACGGATTCGTCTTTGGCGAAAATCGCGGCGGTGCCGTTGCCGTGATGGACGTCGGTATCAACGACCATGGCCTGACGGATCGCGCCGTTCGCCTGCAGGCGGCGAATCGCTATGCCGACATCATGCAGCATGCAAAAGCCTTCGCCATGATCAGGAAAGGCGTGATGAAAGCCGCCGCCGATGTTCGCGGCGAATCCGTCATTCAGAGCTGACTGCGCGGCGAGAATCGTGCCACCGGCCGCGAGCCAAAATCCGCGGACGGTTTCGGGTTTGGCGAGAATCTCCAGCTTCATCTCTTCCATTTGCGTCAGCGTGCCCGTCTTCAGTTTGTGCACATATTGCGACGTGTGCACGCGAAGCACGTCTTCATCGGCGGCGGGCTGCGGCGAAAGAAAATCCTCCGGCGCGGCGATGTTTTCAGCGAGCAGCAGTTCGCGAATCAGGCGGAATTTCTGGGACGGAAAAACGTGCGAGCCGAGGCGAAGATCGTAATCGTCGTGATAGACGAGCTTGAAAGGCAGCATAAACGCGGCGAAGAGATTCGCGCGGTGATTTAGGAATCGCGCGCGAGGATGAAGTCCGGGACGCTCAACAGGGCGCGGCCCAAGTCGCTATCGGCGGCGCCGTTTAAGGCGGTCTTCGCGCGGCCGGCAAAATCGTGCGCCAGGGTGCGCGTGCGTTCCAGCGCGCCGGTCCCCTGCACGAGCTGCGTGATTTGCTCGGGGCGCACGGTCTGGAAGCCTTTTTCATCGAGCACAGTCGCCACGAGCTTGCGGCCTGCATCGCCGTCTGCGGTGAGTGCGTAAATTAGCGGCAGCGTAACCTTGCCTTCCTTCAAATCGCTCAGGACAGGCTTTCCAAGCTGATCAGGCGAGGCGGTGAAATCCAGCAGGTCATCAATCAACTGAAACGCGAGGCCCGAATAGTGACCGTAGTCGGCCAGAGCGGTCTCGGTGATTTCATCCTGGCGGCCGAGGACTGCGCCAAGGCGCGCGCAACCGGAAAAAAGACACGCCGTCTTGCGCGTGGAAAGTTCGATGGCTTCCTGCTCCGTCAAATCCATGCGGCCGATGCGCGTGAGCTGCAACAACTCGCCTTCGACCATGTTTTGCGTGAGCTCGATGAGCAAATCGAGGACGCGGAAATTACGCTCGGCAAGTGCCATCTGGAAGGCCTGCATGTAAAGCCAGTCGCCGGCCAGCACGCTCATGTGGTTGCCCCAACGTGCGTTTGAGGAAGGCCGGCCGCGGCGCAGTTGCGCGCCGTCAATCACGTCGTCATGAATCAATGTGGCGCTATGAATCAGCTCCACCACCGCGCCGAGGCGAATTGCCGCCTCACCCTGATAGCCGGAATAGCGCGCGGCGAGCAAAAGAAGGGCGGGGCGCAGGCGCTTGCCGCCGCCGCGAAGCAGGTATCCACTGATTTCGGCGGCCGGCTCAAAGGCCAGCGAACTCTGACGGGTGAGTTCCAATTCGACCTTTGCGAGGTCGTCGCGCACGAGATCAAAGACTTCCTTGGCGATCGGCAGCGGAAGGGGCTGCCCCGCATCAGACATCGGACGTGCGCCGGCACTCATATTGTCAGAGGCCAAAGAATCTGCGGAAGTTGGCAGTGGTAGAAGCCGCAATATCCCCGGCGGCTAAGTTTCTCACATTCGCGAGCGTCCGCGCCACTTCCGCGACATAGGCGGGCTCATTACGCTTGCCGCGATGGGGCTGGGGCGCGAGGTAGGGCGAATCAGTCTCAATTAGGAGGGAAGCGAGGGACAGGTCGCGGGCGACGTCGCGCAGATTTTGCGATTTCGGATAAGTGATGTTGCCGGCGAAGGAAACCATGAAGCCCATCTCGATTCCGCGGCGGGCCTCCTCCAAAGTGCCGCTGAAGCAATGAAAAATGCCGCCGAGACCGGCGCTGCGCCAGTCTTCTTCCAGAATTGCGAGGCAATCCGGCCACGCTTCTCGGCAGTGGATGATGACGGGCAGCTTTTGTTGGCGCGCGAGGGCGAGTTGGCGGCGGAAAACGATCTGCTGGACTTCGCGCGGAGAAAAATCGTAGTGATAGTCGAGGCCGATTTCGCCCCAGGCGATCACGCGCGGGTGCTTCGCCAGCGATTCCAGTGTTTCTAAATGCGCATCGGTGACCTGAGCGGCTTCGTGAGGATGGATGCCGACGGTAGCCCAGATCCAGTCGTATTGCTCTGCGAAAGGAATGGCGGAATCGAGTTTCTCGGGGCCGGGGCCAGTTCCGATGGCCAGAAGTCCCACGATGCCGGCGGCGCGAGTGCGATCGATCATCGCGGCGCGATCGTCGTCAAATTGAGGAAAGTCTATGTGGGCGTGCGAATCGATGAGTTCCATGAATGTTGGACGGGCCGACGGAGACGAAATCTCCGATTACTTCAAACGAGTGCCGACCGGAACGTCTTCCAGGAATCCGGCGAGGACCGGCCGGTTTTCCCCTTCGATGCTCGCGGCGACGATCATGCCGTTCGATTCCACGCCACGGAGTTTTCGCGGCGCGAGATTGGCGACCACGATGACTTTGCGGCCGATGAGCTTTTCGGGTTCGTAGACGGTGGCGATGCCCGCGACGATCTGGCGGACTTCGGCGCCGATGTCCACGGTGAGCTTGAGAAGTTTATCCGCGCCGGCAACTTTTTCCGCGGTTTGAATTTGCCCCACGCGGAGTTCGACCTTCATGAAATCGTCAATGGCGATTTTTTCCGGAGCGGCAGGTGCGGCAGCGCCGGGTGTAACAACGGGCGCTTGCGCCGATGCTGTGGGCGGAGTTGGCTTCAGTTCTTCTTGTTCCATCGTTTCAATCCTTTCAATGCTTGCTGTTTTTTCAAGGCGCGGGAACAAGGGCTCGGGCTTCGCGATTCGCGTGCCGGGCTTGAGCTGTCCCCATTGCAGTTGATCGATTCGGTGCTCGTCGAGCCGTGTGGTTTGGCCAAGTTGCTTCCAGATCCTTTGCGTAGTCTCCGGCATTACAGGGTGCGAAAGCACAGTCACGACGCGAATCGTGTCCGCAACTCGGTAGAGGACGTCATTCAAATCGGCCACGGTGGACTCGTTTTCAGCCAGAACCCAAGGTTTCTTGTCCGAGATAATGTTGTCTGCCGCGCTGACCAGATTCTGAATCCAGTTTAGTGCGTCAAAGAAGTCGAACTTCTCATAAGCTGCGACAACTTTTTGGATGATGTCCCGCTGCGCATCGGTCTCCGCACCGGGAGACAGCCTAGCCGGCACAGGCACTTTGCCGCCGCAATACTTTTCAATCATTGTCAGCGTGCGGCTGACCAGATTACCGAGTCCGTTGGCGAGGTCCGCGTTGTAGCGCGTGACCAGCGCTTCATAGCTGAAATTGCCATCCTGCCCGAAAACAATTTCACGCAGGAGGTAGTACCGCAGTGCATCCAAGCCGGGTGAGCCAAAGCTGTTCAGCGCGCTGACAATCGGGCGCGGGCGGACGACGTTGCCGCGCGACTTGCTCATCTTGGCGCTATCCATCAGAAGCCAGCCGTGCGCCCAAATTTGTTTGGGCAGCGGCAGACCAGCGGCCATCAGAAACGCGGGCCAGTAGACGGCGTGGAAGCGAATAATTTCCTTGCCGACCAAATGCAGATTGGCGGGCCAGTAGCCGCGCTCGGCGAATTCGGGGCCGCCGACGGCGCTGAGGTAGCTGGTGAGCGCGTCAAACCAAACGTAAAAAACGTGCGGCTCTTCGCCGGGGACAAGAATTCCCCAGCGGATGGAGGTGCGCGTGATGCTCAAATCCTTCAGGCCACCTTCGACGAAGCGCAGCACTTCATTGCGGCGGGTTTCAGGCTGAATGAATTCGGGATTATCGGCGTAGAGTTTCAGCAGGCGGCGCTGCAAATCCACGTCTGAAAGTTTGAAAAAGAAATTTTCCTCGGTGACGGTTTCCGTTGGGCGGCCGCAGTCAGGGCAGGGATCGCCGGGCTTCGCGTCATTCACGTAGGCGTTGTCGAAGACACAGTATTGGCCGGTGTAGTGGCCCTTGTAGACGTAGCCATTTTCGCGGCAGCGGCGGAAAAGCCATTGCACGGTGCGCACGTGCTGCAAGTCGGTGGTACGGATGAATTCGTCGCCTTGAATGCCGAATTCGTCCCAGATGCGGCGCCACTCGGCGGCCATTTTGTCCACAAAATCCTGGGGATTCATTCCAGCGGCGCGCGCGGATCTTTCCACGTTCACGCCGTGCTCATCCGTGCCGGTGGTCATCACAACGTCATAGCCGCACATGCGCTTGTAGCGGCGGATGACGTCGCAGACGATCGTGGAATACGTGTGGCCGATGTGCGGCAGGCCGTTCGTGTAATAGATCGGCGTGGTCAGATAGAATTTCGGCTTGGCGGAGGGCGCGGGCATCGGTCAGTTGGATTTGTCTTTTGTGCGGCTGCGCACGAAGGCTTTCACTGTGACGTTCGATAGTATTCACAGCATTCCGCGCTGTCAATTCAGCGGGACGGCCGCGAGAACGTGTTTTGACCTGTGGTGAGGCGTTCCCTATAATCAATTTTCCCTCTTTTGAATTAGCATCACGCAAAGGAGCAGCGTGTTTCACCAGCAGGAAGCCCGCGTCCGCGAGCAATTGTCGACATTCATCGCGCAGCGCTACGGCGTGGAGATGAGCGTCACGCTGGAGCGGCCGCCCAAACTGCAGATGGGCGAGTTGGCCTCGCCCGTGAGTTTTGAGCTGGCGAAACGCCTGAAGCGCGCGCCGAGGCAGATCGCGCAGGAAATTGCCAGCGAGCTTGGCGCGATACCGGGAGTGGCGAAGCTGGAAGTGGCCGGCGCGGGATATCTGAATATATTCTTCGACCGCGGCGCATTTTTTCAGGAGATTCTTCACGGACAATACGAGGCTGCGGAACGCGCCATCGCCGAGAGAGCAAAACCCAAGACACCTGCCGCGGGCACGCCGAAGACGGTTGTAGAGCACACGAACATCAATCCCAACAAAGCCGCGCACATCGGGCATCTGCGCAACGCCATTCTGGGCGATACGTTCGTGAGGCTGCTGCGGCATTCCGGCGAATTCGTGGAAGTGCAGAATTTCATTGATAACACCGGCGTGCAGGTTGCCGACGTGGTGCTCGGCTTCATGCACATGGAAAAGAAATCGTTGGCGGAAGTGCGGGCGCTGGCCGGCGCGCCGAAATTTGATTACTACTGCTGGGATTTGTACGCGCGTGTGACGCATTTTCTGGAAGAGGATAAATCGCGCGTCGCGTTGCGCGGGCAGACGATGAAAGCCATCGAGGAAGGGCACACTGCCGAAGCGGAAATGGGGCACGTGGTGTCCGACGCGATCGTGCATTGCCATATGCGCACGATGGACCGGCTGGGTGTGACGTACGACGTGCTGCCGCGCGAGAGCGAAATCCTCGAATTGAAATTCTGGGAGACCGCGTTTGAAGAGTTGAAGAACCGCGGCGCGATTCATTTCTCGTCGAGCGGCAAAACGGCGGGCTGCTGGGTGATGAAAACGGGAGATGCGGCCGAGGCTCCCGCGGAGGGAGAAGGTTCGGCCGACGACGACGCGAAGATCATCGTGCGATCGAACGGCACGGTGACGTACGTCGGCAAAGACATTGCGTATCAGCTGTGGAAATTTGGATTGCTCGGGCGGGATTTTCATTACGGCAGGTTTCACACCGCGCCGGGCGGGCACGTTGTGTGGACGAGCCGGGTGGCGCAGAGCGATGCGGGTGCGCCCGCGTTTGGGCACGCTGCGCGAGTCTACAACGTGATTGACGCGCGGCAGAGCTATTTGCAGAACATCGTCGTGGCGGGTCTGCGGGCGCTGGGATACAACGAGCAGGCGGATCGCTCGACTCATTTTAGTTATGAAATTGTCGCGCTCACGCCGCAGTGCGCGTTGGACATGGGTTATGAGCTTTCCGCCGAGGACAAAAAACGGAACTACGTTGAAGTGAGCGGAAGGAAAGGCCTGGGCGTGAAGGCGGACGACCTGCTCGACAAGCTGGAAGCTGCGGCGCGCGCGGAGGTGGAACAGCGGCACCCGGAGTTGCCGCAGCCAGAGCGCGAAGTCATCAGTTACAGAATTGCGATTGGTGCGCTACGTTACTTCATGGTGCGGTTTGCGCGAAACA
>Ga0335078_10009686_pt1 | contig 14259 bp, 12 predicted proteins | sample Lox_Sample_32_FD_206711 | JGI IMG/M metagenome (GOLD analysis project Ga0335078, IMG submission 206711) | Soil microbial communities from Loxahatchee National Wildlife Refuge, Florida, United States - Lox_Sample_3.2 | ecosystem: Environmental > Terrestrial > Soil > Wetlands | place: USA...
CAAGCCCGGCGGCGGGGCCCATCACGAAACGGCGGAGGCTTTCGCGTTCAACTACGAGCGGGTGACGGGAGCCGATCGATTCCAGCCCGCCACCCGCGAGATCAACATGGTGAAGCTGGGCGAGGTGCTGCTGGAAGAAAAGAACCCGCCCGTGAAGGCTCTCTACGTCTACAACTGCAACCCCGCCGCCGTGGCTCCCGATCAGGCGCGCGTGCATGCGGGCCTGCGGCGCGAGGACCTGTTCACGGTGGTCCACGAGCAGGTGCAGACGGATACGGTCGACTTCGCGGACATCGTGCTGCCCGCGCCCACCTTTCTCGAATACGAAGACCTCTACAAGAGCTACGGTCATTACTACCTTCAAGTCGGAAAGCCGGTGATCGCGCCGCTCGGCGAGGCCAAGCCCAACCTCGAAGTGTTTCGCCTGCTGGCGCGTCGCTGCGGGTTCAGCGACCCGTGCTTCGACGACACCGAAGCGGACATCATGCGGCAGGCGCTCGACACGCCTTCCCCGTTCATGGCCGGGATCGACGTGGAGAAGCTGCGCGCCGGCGAGACCCAGCGCGTCAACGTCGCCGCCGACGCCGACCCCTTCGCCAACGGCTTTTATACTCCCTCCGGCAAGCTGGAGTTTTACTCCGAAAGGATGGCCAGGCTCGGCTTCGACCCCCTGCCCTGCTACCTTCCCTGCTCCGAGAGTCCGGAGAATCACGCGCTGCACGAGAAGTTTCCTTTGCAGTTGCTGGTGCCGCCCTCGGTCCATTTTCTCAACACCACTTTCGGCCCGGTGGAGGAGCAGCGGCGCAGCGCGGGCAGGCCCGGCATCAAGATCAATCCGGCGGACGCGCGCGATCGCAGCATTGCCGCCGGCGATCTCGTGCGCGTGTTCAACCACCGCGGAGAGTGCCGCCTCTACGCCGAGGTCACCGATGATGCACGCCAGGGGGTGGTGGTGGCCGAGTCCACCTGGTGGCCCAAACACATGCCGGGCGGACACGGCATCAATCGGCTGATATCGAATCGCCTCACCGACCTTGGGGGCGGTTCGACGTTTCACTGTAATCTGGTGGAAGTGGCACGAGCGCTGCAGTTCGGTTCTTAGCACTCGGTCTTAGCTGTCATCCTTCAGCCCTCAGCTATCAGCAAGAAGTTCGGTTGTCTTGCTGATAGCTGATCGCTGATGGCTGATAGCTGAATTAAGTCGACATGGGAAGCACCCTCAGAACCAACTTCGGGTCGAGCACGCAAGCTGCCCTGGAATCGCTGCGGCTGGCCGACTCTCATCCCCATCGTGCCGACGGCGAGAGCGTGCTGTTGGAGTTGGTGCCCACCAGCGTGCATCGCGTGCTCGACCTGAGCGGCGGCGACGGACGCCTGATGCGCCTGCTTCAGATCGACCGGCGCGAGGCTGAGTTCGTGGCCCTTGGTTTCCCGCCACCGGCGGTCGAGCAACTTAGGAAGAGCCTCGCAGAGATTTCCTCGGTCAAAATCGTGGCTCATGACCTGATTTGCGCCCTGCCCGACCTGGGACGGTTTGACGCCGTAGTCTGCGACCTTGCCCTGCGCGAGCTCGAACGCGAACGCCAGCGGGAGCTCTATCAAGAGCTGTACGAGCGGCTGACGCCGGGGGGAATCCTTGCCAACCTCTCCCAGGTGGTTTCACCCTCGTTCGCGTTGCACGAGCTTTACCGGCAAAAGGCCGGCAAGCAGGGTGCCGACGGCCCTGGGACTGGAAGGGTGGACGTGCAGACCCAAATTCGCTGGCTGGAAGATGTCGGCTTCGTCGACGTGGACTGCTACTGGAGGTGGCTCGAGCTGGCTTTGGTGGCGGGAGCCAAACCGTGAAGAAGTGGCTCGTGGCTAGAACGAGAAGACAGGGCGCACTCTTTGCTAGCCACTGACCACTCGCCACTAGCTGCCACTAGCCACTTCGGAGACGCTTCGAGACGCTACGCTCTGAGCATCTTGACAAAACGCTTGGCCGCTTCCTATAATCGAGAGTGTGGTGAGGGCGGGGGAGCCGCTCTCGATGCCAGCGGGAATAACTCAGTGGTAGAGTGCGACCTTGCCAAGGTCGAAGTCGCGGGTTCGAATCCCGTTTCCCGCTCCAGTTTTCATACCTATCCTCCGGGCGCGGTACCCAAGTGGTAAGGGAGAGGTCTGCAAAACCTTTATGCGTGAGTTCGATTCTCACCCGCGCCTCCACCTCTTCCCTGAGCGTCACCTGACGCAGCCCGCATGGGATCGGCGCTTGCTGATTGAATTGCGGCGAAGTGCGCCGGAAGTCGATCAGCAATCCACCATGCAATCGCGCGCCACCCGGAAGCCGTAATCTGCATATTGAAATACCGGCGGGATGCTGGCCCGCGCCGTGCACCGGCTCACCTTGATCATGTGCCGCCAGGAACCGCCTCGCGAGGCACGACGCTCACCCGTCGCCGGGCCGCGAGGATTACGCTCCGGCGAGGTCGCGTAGTAGTTCCGGTCGAACCAGTCGGCGCACCACTCGTGAACGTTCTCAGAGAGATCATACACACCGTAAGGATTCGGTGTTCCCTGCCCCGCCGGCAAAGGGCCCCGTACCTCGCCGGTCCATCGAGCGACGTATTCAGGCCAGGCGTCCGGCGGCGTGTCGCCCCAGGGGTAGAGAGCGCGCTCGCGACCACCCAGGGCCGCGTGCTCCCACTCTGCCTCTGTGGGCAGCCGATAGTGTCGGCGCGTGAGACGCGAGAGCCAGTCGCAATACTTCGCCGCCTCAACCCACGTCACCGCCACCACGGGCTGCTCGGGCTGGTTGACGTCGGGATCGTTCCAGAACTTGGGCGCGGGATGACCAGTCGCCTCTATGAACGCCGACCAGTCGCGATTACGGACCTGCACCACCGCCATTTCGAACGCGTCCACCCAGACGCGATGCACGGGCTTCTCCTCGTCGCGGCCGGCCTCGCAGCCCATCATAAACCACCCGGCAGGGATCAGAGTACAAGGTGGTTCGACCAACGAAGTGAGCATCATCCCGCCTGCGGTGTCGGGTGCGCCTCCAGTCGGTCCCTCACTCATTCCTTATTCCTCTTCCCAATATCGCTGCTTACGTTGCATTCTATTACGTTCGGAAAAAGCGCTGGTAAGGGCAAAGGACTCTCGACGACGATGTCAAAAAAACACAAAGAGACGGTGCAGAAGCAATTCACAAAAACGGCGGAAGCGTTCTCCGTCTTCGCCCAGCGCGACACGCCGGAGATCTTGGCCGAGCACGTGGCCTTCACGAAACCGCAACCCACCGACCTCGCTCTCGACGTGGCTTGCGGGCCGGGAGCATTAGTGCTGGCCCTGGCGCCGCGGGTTCGATTCGTTCGCGGACTCGACCTCACCGACGCCCTGCTCCGCCAAGCGTTGAAGCTCCAGGCCGAACTGCACGTCACCAACGCCTGGTTCGACCGCGGGGACGCCGAGCAGCTTCCTTACCCCGACGCCGCGTTTGACCTCGCCACTTGCCGGTTCACGTTCCACCACTTGCCCAAGCCCGCCCTGGTGCTCAAAGAGATGCTGCGAGTGACGAGGCCGGAAGGCCGCCTCGCGATCATCGACAGCGTGGCGCCGGAGATCGACGCCAAGTTCGAGTACCATAACCGCATCGAGCGACTGCGCGACCCCTCCCACACCGAGTCGCTGCGCCTGACAACGTTTCTGGCCATGTTCGACGACCACGGCCTCGAAGTGCGGCGCCAGGCGATCCGGCGCCGCACGCGCTCGTTCAACCAATGGATGCGACGCGCCGGTCTCGAAGCTACCGACAAGCGCTGCCTGGAAGCACGCAAACTTATGGAGGAGTCGATCGCCGGAGACAAGGCCGGATACTCACCAAGGGCCGAGGGCGACGACATTACCATCGTCCACCCCGAGGTGATGTTTCTTCTCGGGCGGTCACGACCGGCCGTTTGAAGCATTGACGATTGAGAACAGCCTGCTGCGATCCGCGCTCGGCTCTCAGCGCGAAAGTCCGGTTCTGGCCCATAGCTCAGCGCTGATGGCTGATTGCCTTTCCAATCGGCGCTCAGGCGGCATCCCTGGCTTTTATTAGCTGGGGACCGGTGGCGGTCGGCCGCGGCTCCGATGGGGGCTTGGGAGCCACTCCGTCGGCTTGCGACTTCGACGTTCGTGCAGTGGTCGGCCGAGTTCTGACCCTTCGGCTCTGGACCTTCTTCGATCCAGCCTGCGTCACCATGGCGGCCCGGCGCAGTTCGTCGAACGAGGTATATAGAAAGTCGCGCAGACGGTTCACGTCCGCGGCCACCTGTGCGTCGGCGATGAGCCCAAAGAACAGCTTCCCGTCATAAGTCTCCACCGCGACGTTGACCCCCAGGTCGTAGCCGGTCGGCACCTGCGGATACGACGCCAGCATCCGCCTTCCCACAGCATAGAGGGGCACGTCGGGACCGGGCACGTTGGTACAGATCATGTTGAGGAGCGGGGCCGGGAGGATGAGCTCCGGGAGGCCCCACCAGAACAACGCCTGCAAAGGGGCCGGAGCGGCGGCGATGCAACCGGCGATGAGCAACACCGCTTGGGCAGCCCCCGCGTGCTTCATGATCTCGGTGCGGGCGGCGACGGCGCGGAGCATCTGCGCCGGGTCGCGCACGTCCATGGGCAGCGCCACGGGCATGAACGAAAGCAGATTACCCAGGTCTCCAATCTCGCGCCCGTGGCGCAGGCTGACCGGGCACACGATGCGCACGAACCGGTCCACCGTGGTTTGGCCGTGCAGCTTCACGTAACGTGCCAGCGCGCGCGTCAGCACCGTGAGCACCACATCGTTAAGGGTGCCTCCCACCGCCTCGCGGATAGCCTTTACCTCAGCGAGATCGAATTCCGCCCAGCAGAACTTCCGGTTCCCGCCGCACGGCTTGTTGAAGGGGAGCCTCTCCACCGGCAGCGCCAGCTCGGGCAGCAAATCCAACAGACTCTTGCTGTCGCTCTCCGTCCGGTCGGGGAAAACAGCCTGCGCGAAACCAAGCAGCCCCGACTCGACCGCGAACGCGCTCTGCAATGTGCTTTGGACGGCGCTGGAAATCCTATCCAGCAGGGAGCGCTCGGCGACGGGGGGCGGCAAAGGTTGAGAGCGCGGCTGGCGACGGGCAAGGGCGACCTCCGGCGTCGTATCCAGGATTACCTTCATCAGTCCGGCGCCCGACACCCCGTCGGCCAGCGCGTGATGCAGACGGAAAATCAGGGCGCCGCGGCCGTCCTTCAGACCATCGATCACGTAAATCTCCCACAGCGGCCTGGTACGGTCGAGAGTCTGGCTAAAGATGCGTCCAACCAAGGCCTCGAGTTCAGCGTCGCCACCGGGAGAGTCGACGCGGACCCGAAGGATGTGACGCCGGATATCGAAGTGCGCATCGTTTTTCCAGACGGGCAAGTCGAGGTTCCACGGCGGCATCTCCACGATCTGCCGGTAGCGTGGCACCAGCGACAGCTTCGATTCCACCCGGGCGACAAACTTGCGGAAGGGTATCTCGCCGTCGAATATGCAGAGGCTGGCGATGGCGAGGGGAATCTCTTTGCGCTCGAGGTAGAGAAAGGCCGCATCGACGGGGGACAAGCGGCGGACGGGCCCGCCCGCGTCACCGGGACGACCAGCCTCCTTGGCTACCGGTGGCCGGCCCGATGGGTTGGCGCCTCTTCCCTGCCTAAATCGGCCGGGACCGGACTTCTGTGGCGATGAGGTTCTGGGCATGAGATCTCCGCTCCCTCGGATCTTTCGGGCGTGGCTCCAACACCTGGAATGAAAGTGTAGGTCATGGGCGGCCCTCGCTCTCAAGTTCTGGGCCAACCACCCGCGTCCTCATTCATGCCCCACTTGACATCCCACCGGCAGTGACACCAGTCACAGGCACGTGTGACCTGCGTCCCCGTGAGGTTTCGCCTGTGCTTCCCAAAATCATTGCGCGCACCACCCACCATCGATAAGAATATCGGTCCCGGTCATGAAACCGGCCTCCTCGGCGCAGAGATAGAGCGCCAGTTGGCCAACCTCCTCTACCTTGCCCCAGCGTCCGAGCGGTATGCGCGAAACAAAGAACTGGTTGAGCTCGGGATTGCGGAGCAGGGGAGTATTCATTTCGGTGGCGAACGGCCCGGGGCTGATGCCATTGACGGTGATGCCCTCGGGCGCCAGCTCCAGCGCCAGGGCCCGGGTCAGCCCCAGCAGTCCGGCCTTGCTGGTGGCGTAAGCTGTCCGCCCAGGCAGCGCCACATGACTCATGGTCGAGGTCAGATTTAGGATACGGCCGTAGCCGTTACCCTTCATCGACGGCACCAGGGCGCGGCACATCAGGAACACCCCGGTGAGATTGGTATCCATCACCCGCCGCCACTCTTGCAGCGTAAAGTCGGTGAGGTTCTTGCGGACGTTGATCCCGGCGCTGTTCACCAGGATGTGGACCTTCCCGAAGCGCGCGGCGACGCGGGAGGCCAGTTCCGCGACTTCGGTTTCGCTGGTGACGTCGGCCCCGAAGGCTTCAGCGGCCTCGGCGTCGCCATTGGCCGCGCGCACGGCCGCCGTCGCCTCGTCGAGTTGCTGACGGCTGCGAGCTACCAGCGCCACGTTCGCACCGGCGCCCGCGAGGGCCAGGGCAATGGCCTTCCCCAATCCCCGGCTGGCACCGGTCACCACGGCCACGCGACCATCGAGGCGCTTCGAACCACTTCCGTTTCCTGCTTCCTCGGAGGTTGTGTCAGGCAGTTTTTTCGGCATAGAGTTCCTCTCCGACAAAAGCGCGGTCTTTCCTTGGTGGTTGTTCTTGGGGCTTCCTCCGCCAATCAGAGTTCCCGGGTCCACCCACCTTTCCTGCCACTGAGCCCACGGCTTACCTGGAAATGGCTTAGATGAAAACTTGGTCGGTTGGGGTCAATCTCGGGGTAGATCTTAAGGCGACCACCACCCCGATGAGCGACTCCCACACCCTTGATCTTGCCCTTCCGGAGCGCCGGAGCCTAACCATGGTCAACATCGTCTCACCCGTCTCCGCCCTTGTCAATGGCTTGCGCAGCCGCGCTTCGCGCGAGCCCGCCGGCCGGACTACTCTCCTAGCACGGGCTTTAGCCTGACGCTTCATCCCGTGGGCCAACGGCAGGGGCCGCTTGACAAGCGGATCATCCGCCCACATGCTTTCTTTCTCCACACCTCACGGCAGACTATTTGGCCGTCAGGGGTGCGGACAGGACAATGACATCTTTGAACGGGAGGAAATATGGGCGCCACACCGACGGCCAGCATTCTGATCAATCTCGTGGACGGGACACGCCAGGCCTTGCCAGCCGGGGTTAAGTGGTCCGCCAGGATCTTCGACGGCCGAACACCGAGCGAGTGGCGGGAGGCCGACGTGAACGGAGAAGGTTCTGCCGAGCTGGTGAAGGGCCTGCAGTTCTTCGACAATCTCTTTGACAACTACACCGTCATTGTTTCGGCGGGCGGGTATCAGGGCGCCGCCTGGAAGCCGGTGCACATCTCTCCGGCAAAGCCTGCCGTCATTGACTTGATGCTGGTGCCCGACGGCGCACATCTCAACTTCAGCGGGGCAAGCTGGCAAGCCTTGAATAGCGTCCGCCCGCGCTTCGCCGGCATTCTCTCGGCGGGGATCGATAACGCCGAAACCCGGTACAACAACCTCAAGGACGACTCCCAAGGTCTGAAGCTGGCTTGCCTGCTGAACCTGCTGACGGCCATGTCGCAGATCAACTTGCCCAGCGGCCAAACTCCGCTAGACTACTACTGGCAGCCCATCTGGGATGATCCGCAGTTCGCCATGGCGCAAGACAGGTTCTTTGCCTACGCGGACAAAGCCCTCATCGACGATGTGGTGAAGTCTGCCGCGCTGGGAGCGTTTGCCCAAGAGAAGGATCCTGGACTCTTGCACGCCGGCGCGACCCTGAGTTACAAGCAGACACAATTCGACGTCACCAACGTGCAGTTGACCTTTCATCAGGGCAACGCGAAGACGATTCAGAAATCCGACGGCTCGACAGTCGATTGCGTGGTGGTGGAGCCCGACATCGACTACTACAAGGACCTCCTGGCCCACTTCTTCCTCGAAGTTGTGCCCAACAAGTTCACCAGCGGGCTCACCGACCCGAGGGCGGTTCACGTCCTGCGCTGGATGGCTGGCAAGCAGGCAGGCGCGGACTTCAACCCTCTGTACACCATGACCGTGTAACGGCCGGCGAGGGCGCGCCGGGCGGTCTTACGGCCGATTGCGTCCCATCTTCTCGTGGCTGTCCAGCCAGTCGCCGGCCATCAGCGCGCCCACCAGGGACGTCTCACCGGCCAGCACCACGGCCGCGCAAATCTCGGCGAACTTGTCGGCCTTGCCATGACCGTAGCAGCCCAGCATCTCCAGGCATTGCTTCTGCGTCGCCAGACCCGTACCGCCGCCGTAAGTGGCGACGATCAGCGAGGTGAGCGTGTTCGACCAATAATAGTCGCCGTTATCGAGAAGCTGGGTGTAGGTGATGGAGGCGTGCGACTCCGAGATGTTGGCCACGTCCTGGCCGGTGGCGATAAACAGGGCGGCTAGCGCGTTAGCCGCATGGGCGCCGTTGTTGGCCACTCCAGCCAGAAACGATCCCGACATGAAAATCTGGCGCGACCAAGCCAGGTCCCCGGTATCAACGTTCATGAGGCGCTTCAGAACCTCCCGTTGCACTACCAGTTCCGACACCACGCGCTTGCCGCGCGTGAGCAGCATGTTGATGTGTGAGTGCTTCTTATCAGTGTCCATGTTCCCGGAGAGAATGTATCTCGCCTGGCCAGGATAGTTTTTCCTGATCCACTCGCAGGCGGCGAAAGTGGCCTTGGCCGTCATGTTCTGGCCCGCCGCATCGCCGGTGGTGTAGTTGAACCGCAGGTGCCGCAAGGGACCGACAGCATACTGGCCGATGTGGGTGAGCTTACCCGTGCGCGTGGTGGCTTCGGCCACCGCCTTGATGGCGGTGAAGTTATCTTTCAGCCAGCAGCCGAATTCCCGCGACTGCAAAGCATCGCCCAGGACGAACACCGGGGCCCGTTGCATGTAGCTTTCAAGCACAGTGGTCTTGACCCCGCCACACTCCGTCACCAGCCGCATCCCGCGATTGTAACTGGCCACCAGCGTTCCTTCGGTGGTGGCAAGGGGAACGTAAAAATCGCCTTGCGCATGTTCGCCGTTGATGCGCAGCGGGCCGGCAATACCGATCGGCACCTGCGCCACACCGGCAAAATTCTCGATGTTGCCGGGAAGGATCGACGGATCGAAGGAGTATTTCCCCACGTGCGAAAGATCGGCGCCGGTCTGCTGACGCGCGAACTCCCGCCGCGTCGCCGCCATCTCGTGCGTGTAGTCATTCTCCTTGTGGCGCGGAATCCTGGGCAGCACTTCACCCTTGCTCATGTTGCGGCATCTCCTCCTCGGCAGGTGGAATTGATGATTGGCTTGCGGCCCAACGACAGTTGAAAGTCAAAAGTCGAAAGTCGAAAGAGGAAGATCCATCCGGCTTTCGACCGTTTTCGTCTTATTGAACTTTCGACATTCGACTCTCGACTATGAACTGCTTCCCCGCGACTGCTCTCCTCACTCGCCCGACAGCCGCCGCGCCACCACGCTGTACACCAGCGGATTGAATGCCAATCCAATGTGGGTGGCGGAAACCTCGAAATCAACCCCCGGATCGCCCGTACAGCAGACGTGCCAGTCCAAGATACCGTCGGTCTTAGTATAGATCGCGGTCTGGCGCACGGACTTGGGAAATCGGCCCTTCAGGGATTCGAGAAAAGCGCAGGTGCAGGCACCCGTGTAGCAATCCGGCAGCACGCCCTTGCCGTTCCGTTCCAGGATCTGTTTCCGTACCGTCTCGGCCATCCGCATCACGGTGGCGTGAGCGGCCACTCCCCGGATCGGCGCCGCCAAGGTAATCACCGACGCGATGCGCTCAGGCATCTGGGCGGCTACCGCGCGCGCGATCGCCCCGCCCAGGCTGTGGCCGATGAGATGGATTTTCCTTCCGGTGGATTGGTATGCTTCCCCGATGGCCTCGTTCACGTGCCGCCGGATCAACAGATTCGGGCACTCGTTGTTGCGGTTGATGCCGGACACATACGGCCGGTAGCCGATCCGGCGCAGCCAGGTGCGGAATTGCGCCAGATAGAGGTCGGTGCCCAGAAACCCGGGAACCACGACTACTGCCGACCCGTCCCCGCTGGGGATGCCGTACCCCCAGAAGACGGGCGAGACCCGCAGGAAGGCCATCTCTACCCCGGCCAGAAGCTCCTGCCAGATCGGCAACGGCACCGATTCGTGTTCGATTCGCACCACGCGGTGGCCGACTCTCATCTGCCTACAGTTTACTTAAAGACGCGTGGGATGCAAGAGGTAAAATGAGCTAACAGTAGACGGTAGACTGCATACGGGGGCCTGCTCCATCGGGGCATGCTTTTTCCCCGTCTGCCGTCTACCATCTACCGTCTACCGCGAGCCTAGTCTTCCGCATCATCGCGCTACGCGGAAACCGGTGTCGCCGCCCTGAACGGGTGCTCGCGCTCCGTCGCCCGGACACCCGGGGCCGGCTTCTTGGCCCTCGGTTGACGGGCGCCGGGAGCCTTGTGGGTCTCCTCCGTGGCCGACGCCTTACTGGATTTGACGGCCAGATCCATCAATGATTTCTGCGCCGTCACAAGATTGTGAACGCTCTTCTCGGTCAATTCCGCCAAAGAACTGCGGGTTGTCTTCCGAACCGCTTCCGCGCGCTCTTCGACCGCTTTCCCGGTTTTCTCCCACTGATCGATGGCCAGGTCCAGCAGCTTCTTTTGCGCCGCGATGTACTTATCGACGCCCTCGCGCGCCAGTTGCGTCGCCGCCCTGGCCTTGTGCATCGGCGCGCCCTCTTTGCCACCCTTGGTGGCAAGGCTCAATTCGTGCGCCGCCAGGTCGAGGAACTTCTTCTCCGTTTCCACCAACCCGTCGATCCCCCGCCGGGCCAGCTCGGCCACGGGCGCGCCGCCCTTGAACCCCTTGCCCGCGCGATAAGATTCGGCCAGCTCATGGGTCTGCTCGGCCGCCGTATCCAGCAGCCCTTTCTGCATGTCGATGAACGTATCCACCCGGTGGCGCACCACGTTGGCCACTGTCCCGGCGATGGGAACACGCAGCCCCGCCTTCACTCCTTCCGCCACCAGCGCGGTTTCGTCATGCGCCAGCTCCAGCAGGATCTTCCCCACCTTGGCGAAGTTCTCGACACCTTTGTCGACGAATTCGGCTGCTGCATTACCCGGATGGAACTTGGGCTCGGCCAGGCGATCCCGCAGCATTCCGAACACCAGGGCGTTCTGCTGCGCGGTGAGATCGAACAAGATCTTCTGTGCCGCTACAAAACTCTCGATTCCCTGCCGGGCCCAGCGCCCCACTTGGTCAGCCGGCGAGGGAATGTGCGATGTTTCTGGATGTCTTTCAGGCATACTTGATTTCTCCTTCCACTACGATGTTATACTGCAATGCGGTCACTGCGTCGCAGTACAATCTGAGTGTACGAGTGCACGAACCGCGTGTCAAGAACTATTTTCTGTGTTAAATCTTATACTTACGAAGGAGTTGACAGTCGAAAGTCGAAAGTCGAAGGTCAAAAACGTTCATCTCGAGCGATCCGCGTTGACCTCTTCGCGGTTCGAATTTCGAGTTTCGAATTTCGATTTTCGGGCTTCGAATTTCAGGGGGACACATGAACAATCAAACCGTGCTCATCAAGAAATACACCGACCGCCGGCTCTACGATACCAGCGCCAGCCGCTACGTGACGCTGGAGGACATCGCCGGCATGGTGCGCAAGGGAATCGACGTCGAGGTGCGCGACCGCCGCTCCGGCAAGGACGTCACGTCCATCACGCTTACCCAGATCATCGTCGAGGACGCGCGCGACCGGGAGTCCACGCTGCCGCTGCAACTCCTGCGGGAGATCATCCGCGCCTCCGACCGCGCCGGTCACGACTTCATCTCCTGGTACCTGACGAGCACGCTCGAACTCTACCAGAAGGCCCAGGAGAAGGTCCGCACCGGGATCGTGGACGCCAAGACCGCGGTCTCCGCTCCCTTCGATTTCGTGCGCGGCCTGCTCGCCGGACAAACGTGGCCCCCTACCTCGGCACCCAACCCGCCGGCCTCGCCTGCGAACGATTCGGTCGAAGTGGAAACGCTGCGCCGTCGCGTGGAGGAGTTGGAAGCGCGCCTGGCCAAAGTCAACAAGCCCGCCAAACCGGCGCGCCGAGCGCCAAGACGCAAGCGCTCGAAGAATTGACGAGTGCAAATCGACGATTGGAAAAGAAGCGCAGGCCACGAACGAGTGCGGGCCTTTCTCTTGCGCCTCCACAATGGTCAATGAGCTTGTCTTCCAAATCGGCAATTCTTCAGCGCTGCTCTTGCTTCAGGAACGTGCCCCGCTCGAGATCTTGGAACGCCTGCCGGAGCTGCTCCTGCGTGTTCATCACGATCGGTCCGTACCACGCCACGGGCTCCTCCAGTGGCTTTCCCGAAACCAGTAGGAACCGAACCCCGTCGTCCCCGGCCTGTACCATGAGTTCATCGCCGCGATCAAAGAGAACCAGCGAGCGGTTGTCCGCCGCGGCCGGAGGAGTGGTGTCCAGCCAGCCGACGGGTTCAGTCGGTACCGCCAGCGGGCCCGACGCGTTGCAGAATTTTCCATTCCCGGCGAAAACGTAGGCGAAGGCGTGGCGAGTGGTCTCGACGGGGAGCGTCTTTCTGCGACCGGGAGGGACGGAGACGTCGAGGTAGATGGGGTCGGCGGCGATGCCGTCCACCGGACCTCTCGTCCCCCAGAAGTTGCCGCAGACGATGCGAACCTGGGTGCCGTCGTCGTCCGTGATCTCCGGAATGTCGCCCGCTTTCACCTCCTGGTAGCGCGGCGCCGTCATCTTGAGGGCCGAAGGGAGGTTCGCCCACAACTGAAACCCGTGCATTCGGCCCGCCGGGTCGCCCTTGGGCATCTCCTGGTGGATGATGCCGCTCCCCGCCGTCATCCACTGGACGTCGCCGGCGGCGATGGCGCCGCGGTTCCCCATGCTGTCACCGTGCTCCACGGTCCCGGCCAGCACGTAGGTGATGGTCTCGATGCCGCGATGGGGGTGCCACGGGAAGCCCGCCAGATAATCCTCGGGAACATCATTGCGGAAATCGTCCAAGAGGAGAAACGGGTCGAATTCGGAAGTGTTGCCGAAGCCGAACGCGCGGCGCAAGTGCACGCCCGCGCCTTCCAGGGTGGGCTTCGCCTTAATCAGACGCTTAATGGGTCGCAGGGACATTGTGGGCCTCCGTAGGATAGTCTACCCGGTTGAACGCAGCGACAGCAACGCTGCGACGCTTCTGACGCTTTCGATTCTCGACGTCGACAGTTGCATCGTCACGGTCTCCGGTCGCCGTCGCTCACGGCGGGACTTCGCGCGTCCCAGGCGGCAAAGGCGGCTCGGCCTCCAGGAAACGCATAGTCTCGGGCAGAACCCGGTTGACGCACTCCACTGGCGCCAGATGGCCGCAGCCATCGAAAATCTCCAACAATGATTGCGGAATGTCGCGGTGCATCTCTTCGCCGCAGGAGAGCGGCACGAGGATGTCTTGCTTTCCCCAAACGATCAGCACCGGTGCCTGGATAGCTTGCAGTTTGCCGTCGAGGAGGTCCGCGCCCTCCTGCATCGACTTCATGGCGCGGTCAACCACCCAAGCCGTGGGGCGCATTTCCCGGATCATGTCGCGCGCGAAAAAGCGGGGAATGCGGCCGCCCTGCGGCGTCAGCCAGTCCAGGAATTCTTCCGCTTGATCCACCGTCGCCGGGTGGAACAACGCCGGGTCCCAGGCGCGCCGGAAGTAAATGCCGGCGCTATCGTCCACGAAGAGGCGGCGTACTTGGTCAGGATGAGCCAGGGTGAATCGGAGCGCCACCCAGCCACCCATCGACCACCCGCCCAGGTCAGCTTTCGTGATCCGCTGGCTCTCGAAGAACTGCCGGAGGATCTCTGTCTGGAGGGCGATGGAATAATCGACATCGGGGCGGTCCGATCGGCCGAAGCCGAGCAAGTCGAGAGCATAGACCCGGTAGCCGTGGCGCATGAGCGAAGGCATCATCGGCGCCCAGTCCTGCGACCTCCCTCCCAGGCCGTGAACCAGGACCAGAGGCCTAGCGTCTCCGCCGGCCCCAACGGGTCCACCGGCGAGGTAATGGATG
>Ga0335078_10009687_pt1 | contig 14257 bp, 13 predicted proteins | sample Lox_Sample_32_FD_206711 | JGI IMG/M metagenome (GOLD analysis project Ga0335078, IMG submission 206711) | Soil microbial communities from Loxahatchee National Wildlife Refuge, Florida, United States - Lox_Sample_3.2 | ecosystem: Environmental > Terrestrial > Soil > Wetlands | place: USA...
GACTGTGAATAAGCCTGGAGTGATAAAAGGTCTTTACACTTATATAATACAGATGGCAAGATATAAGGTTGAGAACAATTGGGCATAATGCGGTATCTCCGCCTAGAATGATTCTAAGATGAGGAAAACATAAATGGATTTGCAGGAAATTCTTGAAAGTATTCTCAAAGGATCAAAATACCTTGGTACGTTCTCTCTTGCCGATATGCTCATATTTTCCAGCTCACGGCAGATCAGTGCTTTGGCGGTGTCAAAAGAAGGGAACCGTCAGTATTATCTTGCATTTCTGAATGGCGAACCGGAAGGAGCCCTTTACGTCGATCCTGAAGGCTCGCTTTTTGGGGACAACGCGGTCGTATACATCCGTGAAGGCAGGCAATATGTTCTATGTGATGTAAAACCTGAGATCATTGACGCCCTGGTTATGGGATGTCGGATTTTTGAAAAAGGACATATCCGAAAAAATATTTCGTATGTTGTACCTGAAATTGGTAAAAAAAGCCAGGGACTCGGCGTAATAACACTCACGGTTCGAAGAGAGAAGATTCCCCAGAATGGGATTCGGGTATCGATAAGAAAAGATGGGAAGATTGTTGGAAGCGACGTAACCACCGGGAAGGGGGAAGTCAGTTTCCGGGTGATGTATGGAGATTATACTTGTCTTGTCCAGGATCGTTCCCAAGTGGTGACGCATTTCACCGTTTCTTTTGACGAATCACATGCATCTCATATTTTGGATTTATAATTCAAAAACCAAATTCAGGGCCAGGTAAGCCCCATTTCTTATTATTTCGCCTGAATTCCTGCCAGGTTCAAGACGAAATCCTTTAATTACATAATAACAGACCAGTCTTTTATGAAGATTGGACGGGAAGATTTTGAGGCTTTTATTAAAGGGGAAAAAGATATCACATCGTATATTGAACTCGATGCAGTCGCCGGGTCCTATTCTGTTTTTGGTGTGAAAACCGCCAGCAATCCCAGTTACCTTATCAAAGCAATCTATGAAATGAATGAATCCCACCTGAACAAGAAACTCGCAGTAAAAGCGGTGCGCAAACTCTTCCGTTCGGTAGGTCTTGGGTCCCTAGGCTTGCATAATCTATTGAAAAAAACCGGAATGGATCTTTCCCCGGCAGATTTCCTCCTTTTGGTTTTTAAACTGCAGCACCAGCAGGGATGGGGTGCTCCATTCGAGCTTGTTGAGCAGAATGAAAAGAGAATAGTCCTGCGGACAAAACACACGTTCGAATCAGAGATCCTTAGAGACTGGAAGATGCCAGTCTGCGGGGTACACATGGGCTGGATCGAAGGAGTGCTCATGGCTGTAACCGGCAAGACTTGGTACTGTCTCGAGCGGAAATGTGTTGCAAACGGTGATGATTGCTGCGAATTTATCGCCGATCAAGTTGAGCCAAGCTGGAAATTCAAGGCCCAGGCGGTCGTCAAAGGGGACTCAGCTATAACCGAATTTATCGACCATCGCCCTGTTGAGGGAACCATCAAACTTATTGATGACCCGGTAGTTATGATGCCCCGTTTTGTTTTTACCTCGATGATGAATTCACTAAAAAAGACCATGGGTGAACTTCCGGCGGGCGGGGTAAATTATCGTGCCTATATGGATATGGGTAAAGAAAACGTTGAACATTACAAAAAAATGGGAATTAATCAGCCGAACACACTTTCTGATATGGCTTTTACATTTTATTCTCAGATGGGCTGGTTCCGTTTGGTTAAGAGTGAATGGAATGAAGCAAAAAAAGAGAAAACCATTGCTCTGGAGCACACGGTTGAATCGGAAGCGTTCGGTCAAACAGGTAAAAACGTCTGTTATTGCACGGCAGGGCTTCTCGCCGGTATCATAGAAGGATCTTTCGGGATTAAAGTGCAAGCCAGGGAAATAAAATGCCGATCGAAGGGCGATGAATTCTGCGTTTTTACTATCACGAACAAACCTGAATGAGAAAAAAAGTGCCAGAATCAATCGGGAAAACCATTTTTTTGTAGTTTGAAAAAAATGATAATACCAATAAAATTGTGCCCGTAAAGAAATTCCTCAGATAATCATTCAAGGTGCTTTATAAAACCAGAAAATCTAAATTTAAATACTCCTGCCTCGTATTGTTAACCGGAACCATCATCCCTCGTGAATACCATGCCATCGCCAATTCAGATCCTGATTGTGGAAGATGACGAGATCATTTCCAATCTTATTGGGGTAATTCTGGAAAAAAAAGTTATGACAGGGGAAGATGCGATCATGAAAGCAGCCGAGCATATGCCGGATCTGGTTATGATGGATATAAACCTCGCCGGCACCTTTGATGGAATTACGGCGGCCCAGTATATTTATTCGATATTTCGCATACCGGTAATTTTCTTGACCGGTCAATGCGATGATGCCGTTCTTGCCCGGGCAAAGGCTGTTGAGCCCTATGGTTTTTTGCTTAAACCGTTTACTGCCAATGAAATTGTGTCCAACATAGAAATTGCCCTCTATAATCATACTATGCGTAAACGTTTTTTTGATAAAGCTGCCCTTTGGGATATGAAAAAAATAATGGCGGCACTCGAATCGGTTATAATCACAGATAACAAGGGCCGGATAATTTTTCTTAATCCCTATTCCTGCCGCATGCTGGATGTACCTGAAAAAGATGCCCTTGCCAAACCTCTAAGGAAGGTCCTCATCCTTGTGAATAAAATTTCCGGGGAGAGAATCAATGATCCTGCACTTGACGTTTTGCGGGACAAGATCGTTGTAACTTATGATCTCAACACGGTCCTTGTCACGCTTTCCAATAAGAAGAGGTACGTTGCTCTCACGGCTCGCCCGGTAAAAGATGATAAAAACGAGATGATTGGCGTCTCTGTTCAAATCCGCGAAAAAACGCTCACTGAAATTAAGATGGCTGAAAAGATCTGAAAAGGCTCGATAATAAAAAAAGTGAATTTAAAGATTTATTTCATTTCTGATTTCTTCTTAAAGAGCGCTTTCGAGAATCGCTCGATAAACCCTTCCCGGGCAACTTTTGCAGTCGCCTCTTCTTTATATGCGACTCCTATCAGCTGCGAACCAATCCGCTGTATCGCTTTTGAAGCGGGCGAATCCGGATAGGTTACTACAATCGGGGAACGCGCGGCCGCTGCCCTCCGGACATTCGAGTCCTCAGGAATTATGCCGATAACCTTGACTCCGAGTACTTTTTCCATTTTACGGGAAATAACATCACTTTTATCTTGGTCGACACGGTTTATTATGGACCCAAGCACATGACCGCCTACAACCTCAGTCAGGATTTTTGTCTTGAGCGCGTCGACAATTGAGGACAACTCAGGGTTTACGACAAGGATAACTTCATCCGCAACTGCCAGAGGAACAACCCCGTCTTTGCTGATCCCCGCAGGGGCATCGATCAGCAAAAACTCACATCTCTTGACGATTTCTGAAAGCACGTCCCTGATCTTATCCGGGTCAGCCTGCTGAAAACCCTGCAGCGAAATCCCGCTCGGAATAACCTTAAGTCCAGCAGGACCGGGATAAATCCCGTCGTCGATGTTATTTTTGCCTGCGAGAATTTCATGGAGGGTAACAGGCGCGTCCTGAAGACCGAGAATAAGTCCTACATTCGCCATCCCGATATCGGCATCCATCAGGTAGGTTTCCTTGCCCAGTTTCGCAAGCATCGTCCCAAGATTTACAGAAACGGTTGTTTTTCCTGTACCTCCTTTTCCGGATGCAATTGTGTATACCTTTACCATCAAACACCTGTTGTCGTCGTAAATGGTTGTCCTTGTGTAAATAAGGGTATTGTTATATTTTATTTAATCTGTTTCATATTCGTGTTATATCCACCAGTTTAAAATATCTTTTGTCTCGCGAAGCAAATCAGGATCTGCTTCCTGAGCAAGCAGATCCCTTGATTTGGCAATTCCCACTAGAGAAGATCCCTTATGTTCGAGACCGAAAAGCAAGATCCCGGGAGGCCATGGACGAAGGTTGTCGGCATACATTTCTGAGTATTTGGCGATGGCTTCTGCGGCTGGAACTTTTGTTGAAGAAGCAAGCAAGAGGCCGTCCGAAGTCGCCAGCGTAACTTCATCAAGAGAAAATCTCTCTGCGAGAGCCGCAAGGCTTTCCGATATATTCTTCTTACCTTCAAGGCAGTTGAGTTTTTTGTTCGGATCGGGTAAAATCAGCTCCTTCTCATCAGTGATTTCTTCATGATAGGCCGGGATTTTCTTGACCCGGAGCGGCGGGCGGGAAGGATCCAGTTTCATGTCTCCCAAACGATCACTCCGGCGAAGGGGTTTTCTGATAAAAAAAATAATAGCAATGCAGAGAAGTGCAATGCATATCACGGCAAAAAGGAAAATTCCGTTATCCACACCAAACATAAGAGTCATTCCCCCGCATGTTTTTTTATTAGTCTTTTTCCATCAGGTGATCAAGGCGGAGATTTTTTACCATTGTTTTGCAGTCATCCCTGATCTTATCAGTTACCTGATCAAGGTTCATCGAATCCAGTATATCAAGGTCGTTTTCAAAATCAGTTTTTTCCAAGTTCTTTTCAGGGATCTCGGGATGTTTATGAATAGGTGAATTTGCGGAACGGATCGACGCAGGAGGAACTGTAACGGGGCTTTTTGGACCTGCCAGATGATGAGCGGTATGTTCTGGTGAGCGCGCCACAAGGGTTGCGATCTCCTCATTTGGAGGTGAAAGAGCAGGGGAAAGATTAGTTCTAGGAACCGGGGCTGGTTTTTTGACTGGCGTGTGGGGGGCGGCATGTTTTGCCGGTGGATTTACACTAATCTTTTCCGAGGGTCGTTGGATGTGCGCGGATTTCAGGATTCTTTCCGGTTTGTTAAATTCGAGAGATAACTGGATTTGTGGTTCATCCAGTGTTGAAAGGGCCGCATCGACACTTTCCCCTGTGAAAGCCTTTAGAAGACTCTCGAAAGCAGCATCACCTTTCGATGAACCAAATTCGGCAAGGATACATTTCCCTGATTTCAGGACCAGAGTGCAGACACTTTCCCTGTTTGAAATGCTGCAAATCCCGGAAAAGCGCCCTCGCTCGAGCTCAGAGAGAATATCATGAGTATTTTTGTTTTTCTGGATCTCGCGGAAAGTTCCGCGGGGAAGTTGCATGATCTTTCTAATGATCTCATAAGGGAATATAACTTCTTTTCTTAAACCTCCAAAAAATACCTCCCAACCCCGATTCCGTAATAAAATATAATTATAATAAATATTATATAAATATATATCAAATTATCATTTGCATAACAGGAAGGCCTTAAATGAGGTTGTTTTTTGATTTTTTAATAGGAAATTCTCTGTTCTTTGCCGGTAAACCAACCCAACATATTAATACGAGAAAAACAAGAAAATCACATTATCGAATGGTGAAAAAATGCTAAAGCCGTTACTGGATGAGTTCCTGAGGGTTGAAGGGGTATCTGCTGCCGTGGTTGTGGGGAGGGATGGTTTTGTCATTGAAAGTGCGGTATCCGGAAAGCTTGACGTTGAAGCATTGGGCGCAATGGCCTCAACTGGCTTGGGTACTTCTGAGGCAATGGGAAACACGCTCGGAAAAGGCGAGTTATCCCAGATGCTCGTTGAGCTTGAAAAAGGACCAATTATCCTTGCCCCCCTTTCCGCCGATGAACTTATTGCGCTTGTCGCAGATTCAACGGCCAATATCGGCAGAATCCGGTACGAATTGAAAAAGAACAAGGAACGCATTGTCGCGGCACTTTAATCATTTTTTATCGGGCTACTTTTATGAAACTGCCTGCGGGAAGACAAGCGAGTGTCGTTATTGATCCGCGGAAAGAAAATACCGTTCGGTATCTCAAGACATTCCGGGGTGCCATCGAAATTGATTCCAATCGCGGTAAGGGGTTCATCCTGATGCGTGACGGAAACCTCATCGCTGCATACTTTAAGGACAAAGAAGATGTGTTCCGGGGAGATGATGCAGCAAGGTATATCATGCGAATGCCATCATCCGACGGCAGCAATCAACAAAATTTCATTATGCGTACTTATAATGAAAAGGATTACAGCGAGGCGCTTGAATTATGCCGTACGGGAGAACTCTTCCTTGGCTCCGACCAGCAAAGTGACGAATCCTCAAAAGTCGTATCCGCCACACCGGACGGATCCCGCCATGCATATCCTCTTCTCGATGAAACGATCCTGAACAAATTGATGAGTCAGCCCGGTGTCATTGCAGTTTCTGCTTTCTATGAAGGGTTCCCCGTCCTTTCTAAAGGGGAAGCAGATTTTGAGCATGTGGCAGCGCGAGCGGAAGATTTTCTCCGTACCGGAACGAAAATCGCCCAAGACATGAATCTTGGTGAGTGCGGACAACTGATCCTTGAGACCGTGGAGCACAAATTCATCATAGTTCCATGTGGGGATCTTTTTCTTTGCATAATTACCCGCGCAGATGCCCAGCTTGGCCTTATGAGAGTCCTGATACGGAGTATTCAAAATGAAGTGGAAAATGAAGGTTGAGGCAAGAACTGGTTGCACGGGAAGGTTTTTCCTTCAATGGGTCAGAGAATAGATATAGTCTGAGATAAGAAGGATCTTTTATAAAAATACCGGGAACGGTAAAATCAGACTGGGGGAAGTTCAGATTGAAGTCACACGATGATGAAGCTCATGACGATGTAAGTACCCTTCTCAAAAAAATCCGGGGGATCCAAACAACTGGGAAAGAAACAGAAGCCCCCGGTGTAGCGCCGCCCCCTGAAAAAAACCCTGGTCATGAGGACGAATCCGACCAGACAGGCGCTGGTGATTTTTCTGCGCTTATAAAGAAGCTCGGCATGGATTCTGCAAAAACGTCCCCGGCTCCGGAACATGCAGAAGCCCTGAAAAAGGATGCAGGAGAAATTGCACCTCCGGTCAAATCCCAGGGAGGTTCCGGTGACTTCTCTGCACTTATCCGAAAACTCGGGATAGAAAGTCAGTCTGTTCCACAAGGATCGGTTCAGGAATCAGCTCCGGCAGAAAACCAGGAATTGGAAGCTGAATCGGGTTCTGATGAAAAAAGCCGTGACAATTTTGATGATCTTTTAGAAGAGGCTCCTTCAGGCCAGCCTTCAGCTCCGGTTCCGGAACCTGTTCCCCCTCAGCCTGCCCTGGAAGAAAAGCCTCAGCATCAGCATATGACCGCTCAAGCGGTAGAGGTTCCAACGATCGAAATTGTCGAGGAAGAAGATCCCCGTGATCACAAGACCTCGCTCTTGTTCAAAAAGAAGAAAGCCGCAAAAATGGCGGGGAAAGAAGAGGAACCCGCTGCCGCCGAGCCAAGTGGGGCGGACGAAAGAATCATTTCTGCAGATCAATTGTCGGAGTATTCCGGGTTGATCCTTCCAAAAGGGGCGACCTTTCAGGTCGATGAAATCAACCTCCACGGGAGGATGAATACGTTTGAAAATACCGGCACGGGCACCCTTCCCCCCGAGCTTGCCGATATCTGGAAAAGAGAATTTTCAAGTGCCGGTTTCAAGGATCTGGAATCTGAATTATCGCTGGAAAAAGATAAGACCGAAAAGGCAGCAGCCAAAAAATCCGGCTTTGCCGCCCTCTTTGGTGCGATCCGGCAGGCAACCGTTGAATATGATCCGAAGCTGCATGGCCCGTTGGTCGATCTCTCGTTTGAATCGAAGCCCGGAGTCGAAGAGATGGAGATGTATCCGGTCAACGATCCGTATGCTTATGTACGGGTGATCTACGACCATGCAACTCACGAATACACCTATCAGGTAATTGAACCGGTACTCTCAGAGCCGGAAAAAGATCTCTTAAAGGAAATTAAAGAGCGCCTCTTTGAGACCCTTGATGTTAACACGAAGGACATTTCGAAAGAAGAGGCACGAAGGCGGCTCCGGAATTCGGTTGATGAAATTCTATCAGACTATGGGATCAAACTCAACCCGGTGCAGCGAGAAAAGATTCTTTACAATATGCACAAGGATTTCCTCGGGGACGGGCTGATCGATGCCATCATGCACGATAAATACATCGAAGATATTTCGTGCGATGGTGTCAATACCCCCCTTTTTGCATTCCACGCAAGCTACGAATCGATGAAAACAACTCTCATGTATCACAACGCAGAAGAGCTGGATTCCTTTGTTACCAAGCTAGCCCAGAGGGCCGGGAAGTATATCTCCATCGCTGAACCAATTCTCGACGCCACCATGAGCGACGGCTCCCGTATCCAGATGACGCTTGGTCAGGAAGTAACCGCTCACGGGTCGACCTTCACCATCCGTAAATTCAAGGATGAACCAATTACTCCGACAGATCTTATTGAATGGCATACCTTTGCTCCCCTTTCGGTCGCATATATCTGGCTCGCGGTCGAAAATGGCAAATCGGCTATATTTGCTGGCGGGACTGCTTCCGGAAAAACGACATCATTAAACGCAATTTCGCTTTTCATTCCCCCTATGGCGAAAATCGTCAGTCTGGAAGATACCCGCGAAGTCAAACTTCCCCACCCTAACTGGATCCCCAGCGTCACGAGAGATTCGTTCGATACAGCAGGTCGCGGGGAGATCAATATGTATGAGCTTCTCCGTGCAGCCATGCGACAACGGCCTGAATACATTATTGTTGGTGAAGTTCGAGGTAAGGAATGCCAGACCCTCTTCCAGGCAATGAGCACCGGCCACGTCACGTATTCAACGATCCACGCCGATTCGGTATCGAGCGTGGTGCACCGTATTGAGAATCCGCCCATGGATGTTCCTAGGAATATGCTTTCCGCTCTTGATATCGTTTGTATTCAGGTTCAGGCCAGAATGGGTGGAAAACGGATTCGTCGGAACAAACAAATCGTTGAAATACTCGATATCGATCCTCGAACAAACGAGCTTATTACGAACGAAGTATTCCGGTGGCGATCTGCAACAGACGAGATCACGTATTCGGGGAAGTCGTTTATCCTTGAGGACATCATGGAGGCAAGGGGATGGAACGAAAACCGTATGCGGGAAGAGCTGAAACGGCGCCAGGAAGTCCTTGAGTGGATGAGAATTAAAAAGATCCGCCATTACAAGGACGTGGCTAAAATTCTCATTTCCTATTTCAGAGAACCTGAGGTTGTTATCGAAAAAGTGAGGAAGGATCTCTATGAATAGCTTCGAACGTTTCTGTTTCAATCTTCTCGGAATGCGAATGAAGGCCCGCAGGGAGCAGTATTCCCAGCTCCGAAATGACCTGATTTCTGCGAGGATCAAGAACCCATTCGAAGTATATATCTCTACGGCTTATTACCTGGATTTTCAAACTACCGAACCTTGTCAAATATAAGGGAGAAGTGCCGGCAACCGTCCTTTTCCTCTCGCAATACGGGCTCGTACTCGGGACGATATTTGCGATAATTTTCTCCCTTTTGGTGTTCGGCGGTATCACCTATGCGATTTTTATTGCATACCCTTCAGTTATGGCCGGAAACCGGAAACGGAACATTGATGCAACACTCCCGTATGCTATTAACTACATCACTTCAATGTCCACCGCAGGTATCACGCCGGCAGAGATCTTCCGCCTCTTAGGGGATAGTCCGATTTACGGGGAAAGTGCCGTTGAAGCCCGGTATGTGGCCCGGGAGATCGATATTTTCGGCAGGGATCTCATCGATGCCCTAAGAATAGTATCCTCCAGTACGCCTTCACTCCGAATGAAGGAATTCCTGCAGGGAGCAATGGCGAGCATCTCGAGCGGAGGGAACCTCACGGAATATTTCCGTACAAAGGCGAACCAGTATGCATTGGAAAACCGGCAAACCCAGAAGCTGTTCCTAGACACGCTGGCATTGATTTCTGAATCGTATGTCACCGCGATGGTAGCGGGAACGCTCTTTTTGATCATTCTCCAGTCCATTATGTCCGTTCTTGGTGGAGATTCAAAGCCAATGTTTCTCTATGTTATCGTTTACCTGATGATTCCCTTCGGTACGATGATGTTTATCATCATGATCAGTTCCATGACCCCGGAGTCCTGATATGGCGTTCAACGAAAAAATTTCTGGCCTGCTCGGAAAACAGAAGGATTCTCAATCTCCCCGTCCCCTTACCCGCGCTGAACTGGATTCGGTGGAAAAGGAATTAAACGAGATCACCGAAAAACTGGATGCCGAAAGGAAAAGCCGCGAAGGTTTTGGCAGGATCATGAAGCACCCCGTTCAGGTGCTCGTGGAAAAACCCGAAAATATCCTTATTCTCTGTCTGCCAATTTCAATTATTGTCTTTTTCGCCGGTTTCTTGACGATGGTGAAAATTTACGGTATTGCAGTTCTATTTAATTCGACGGTAATCGACGATTTTGCAATTCTGGCAATTCTTATTTCAATTATCCCTGTTGCGATTCTTGATCTCCGGGAACAGTCGAGGGTCAAAAATCTCGAGGTCTCGCTCCCTAACTTCTTCCGGGATCTTGCCGGAATGAATGATTCCGGTATGACACTACCCAACGCGGTTCATCTCGTCGCCGGCGCGGAATATGGTGCCTTATCCCCTCATATCAAGAAAATGGACAATGAAATGTCATGGGGTGTCGGATTTGTTGAGGCGATGTACCGGTTTGGAAAAGGCCTTGGAACACCCCTTGCGGACCGGAGTGTGGACCTGATCGCGAAAGCAAGCAAGGCCGGCGGAGACATCAGCGAAGTGCTCCGGGCAGCGGCAAATGACACGTTTGAAGTAGTAAATCTTGCCCAGGAGCGACGGAATAACATGCTGATCTACGTCATCATCGTTATTGTTTCGTTCACCGTATTCCTGTTTGTCATTGCAGTCCTGGTAAGTTCTTTCCTGAGCACTATGGCAACGGCGGGTACCGCAGCTCAGGTGACCGCGGCCAGCAGCAAGTTCATGTCGCGGATCGATCTCCCGGCATACAAACGGCTCTTCTCTCACGCGGCCATGATTCAGGGATTTTTCTCAGGTTTGTGCGCCGGGCAGATGGGGGAAGGCCGGGTGATTGCCGGCCTGAAATACTCTGCAATCATGCTGATCATTTCGTGGGTCGTGTTCCGGTTCTTTATCTGATTTTTGATTGAACCGGGCATTCCAACCCAAGATTTAAAAAATTTTAATTCCCGGATAGCAGTGCCGGATGAAAAAGGAAAATGCTCTTTTTAGGTTCATTCAGGAGATATTTTCTGTACTATATCCTTTTAATGACAGGAGCTCTTTTACGCGGTCCCGGTGGTTTCCCTGGAGTTCGATCGAATTCCCTTTCACCGTACCTCCGCATGCGAGTTTTCCCTTCATGAATTTAGAAAGATCCTCGAGATCAATGTCGGTCGGGTCGAGACCTTCAATTACCGTAACCTCTTTACCGTAACGGCGTTTGTTGACTTTGACATTGATCCTCTGCTGTTCCTTTGCTACCTCCTCACAGATGCATAGTTCCTTAGGAAGTCCACACGTCGGGCAAATGCCACCAATCATTACAGCTATTTTTCAGTTATGGTTATTTATTACTTGGCATTGCTCAAAAGAACAATAATCTTTGATGCTGCTGATTTTCTGCAGGAATCCGTTTTATGTTTTGGAACCCAATGACTCAGTATGCCGCTCATGGTCTTGGGGACGTCATCGCACGTGGGAAAGAGTACCACGGTCGCTGCAATCTGCCGGTGCCTTGTGCATCGGGGGGTCCGGGTTGCACCTTTTAAATCCCAGAACATGAGTCTCAATTCTTTTGTGACCGAGGATGGTGGCGAGATAGGGATAGCTCAGGCAATGCAGGCCTGGGCAGCCGGGATCTCTCCCGCGACTGACATGAATCCGGTCCTTCTCAAGCCCAAAGGTGACTGTGTGTCACAGGTTGTCCTTTTCGGCAAACCCTACAAGGATGTCCCGATTTCAAAATATTACGAGGAAACCCCGTATCTCCTCACCGAAGCTATCTCTGCATTCCGACGGCTCGAAAAAGAATTTGGTGAAGTTGTCGTAGAAGGAGCGGGCGGGGCAGCTGAGGTGAACCTCTATGACCGGGACATCGCGAACACGCTTCTTGGAAGTGCGCTCCGGATCCCCATAATACTGGTCGCTGATATTGAGCGGGGCGGGGTTTTTGCCCAGATATACGGGACGATAAAACTGCTTCCCGAAGAATTGCAACCTCTCGTAAAAGGGATCATTATCAACAAATTCCGGGGAGATCCCGGAATATTTTCCAAAGGAATTGAAATTATTGAAACCCTGACGGGGATCCCCGTACTGGGTGTGGTTCCATATTTCCATATTCCACTCCCCAGTGAAGATTCACTGTCAATTGGGGACAAGGTAAGCCGGGATTTTCCTGTCAGAATCGCAGTTATCCGTCTCCCTCATGTTTCCAACTTCACGGATTTTGAGCTTCTCGAGCAATACGCGTCGGTCAGTTATGTCCCCTGCAGTGGTTCGCTTCACGGTTATGATTGTGTCATAATCCCGGGTACAAAAAATACTATCGACGATCTCTCGATCCTTAGAAGTGAAGGAATGGATCAAAAACTACTGGAAGCCAGAGAACATGGTATACCAGTAATTGGAATCTGTGGCGGGTACCAAATGCTGGGAAAAACCCTTGTTGATGAAGGATATGAATCAGCCCAAGGGGTGTATCCCGGTTTGGGGTTGCTGGATTGTGTCACCCGGTTTTCCTCATATTCCAAAAACACGACCCAGGTAAGACGAAGTGCTGCACCGGTGCTCCCGATTTTATCCGGGATGGGAGAGGTGACCGGGTATGAAATTCATATGGGAATCACGGAACCGGGAAAAGACGGCGAGGCATTTTCCGGTGACGGAAGGGTAACCTCGGATGGACTGGTTTTTGGAACCTACATGCATGGCCTTTTCCTGAACCCGGGTGCGGTAAACGCGTTGCTCTCATACCTCTCGCAGAAAAAAGGAATCGAGTTCAAGCCGATCCCTGAAGGCGGTGCAGATCCGTACGATTTACTGGCGTGTATGTTTGAAGAGAACGTAGATATGGACAGGATCGTCTCTTTAATGTCCAATTGATACAGGATATTCCTTTTTATCCGATGATATTCGTAATACTGTGAAATCCTTCCGATTGCCTGTCTGCACACCGGACCGCTTGTACTTTTTTAAGATCAACTTCTCCGTTAACCTGGCATTTTGCACAATAAGCTAGAGAAGGTGATTTCACGAACTTTCCGTCTACTTTAAACTCCCTGCAGTGAATGCAGAACCGGCAGTGATCTACCGGTTCCCGCTTCTCCGCAAAACATTGTACGCTCCCTTTTGTGACATCAAGCTCCCGGTAAGTTTCGGCCCCCAAACTGTTTTTCCTCCCTACCTATTTTTTTCTCGTACACTATACTTAAAACAATTTAACACCAATCTTTGAACCATGAAGGTGTGCATCATGTGCGGGGGCGAAGGAACCCGCCTCCGTCCTCTTACCTTTGAACGTCCCAAACCTTGCATTCCAATAGTCAACCGCCCTTCAGTGCAACACCTCGTTTCCCACCTCTCAAATTTGGGGTTCCGGGAAGTGGTGATGACCCTTGGGTACATGGGAAAGGATATCGAAGCTGCGTTGGGCGACGGTTCATTGTTTGGTGTTGACATCACCTACGTACATGAGAAAACCAAGCTCGGAACCGCCGGTAGCGTACGGAACGCGAAAAAATATCTCGACGGTCAGGATTTCCTGGTGGTCGGCGGCGACCATGTAACCGATCTCAACGTCCTTGAATTCTACCGGGTCCACCAGAAAGAAAAAGCCATCACCACGATTGGTCTAATCTCTATCGATGATCCCGGGGAATACGGTATTGCAGAGATTGACGTTAACTATGAAATAAAGAGATTTAAAGAAAAACCGGCACCTGGCGAAATATTTTCCAATCTCGCAAGCACCGGAATGTACGTCTGTAGCCCCGAGATCTTCGATCATATCCCGGCGGGGAAAAAATTCGATTTTGCACGGGATCTTTTTCCCACTCTCATGGAAGGAGGGAAATCACTCAAGGGGTGGCTCGCCCGGGGGAACTGGACGGACGTGGGGAGTCCGCATTCGCTTCGTCAGGCTGAACGGTGGAAACTGCAGGAGATTGAAATAACTGATATAATTGGTGACCTTTCCATGCATGGAGCACGCGTTCAGGGCCCTGTCCATCTGGGAGATTCTATCACCCTTGGAAAGAACACGCGGGTCATCGGGCCGGTAGCGATTGGCTCGGGAACAACAATTGGG
>Ga0335078_10009688_pt1 | contig 14256 bp, 14 predicted proteins | sample Lox_Sample_32_FD_206711 | JGI IMG/M metagenome (GOLD analysis project Ga0335078, IMG submission 206711) | Soil microbial communities from Loxahatchee National Wildlife Refuge, Florida, United States - Lox_Sample_3.2 | ecosystem: Environmental > Terrestrial > Soil > Wetlands | place: USA...
GGTCTGCTCGTACAGCGCCACCGGGCAACCCACGTGCGTGCAGATCTTGGAGTAGGCGACGATGTTGTCGACCGTCCAGTTCATCGTGCCTATCAGCGTACTGCCGTTGTACCTGGTCGGGATGTTCAGCTCACCCGGCCGGAACTTGATCAGGATGACCGAGGCCTTGGTCAGCGCGTCCGCGTCGTCCTGGAAGCCGTCGGGCACGATGGTGATCATGCTGCCCGGGGCGCTGAACTGCGCCGGGGTGACCGGCGTGTTGGTGCCGTAGACGAGCAGCCGCCGGCCGGGGCTCCACACGGTGTGCCGCAGGCTGGTTCCCGGCTGCGGGCCCGCGTCCCGCAGCAGCACGATCGGGGCGGCGATCAGCGGCAGCGTGCCGAGCATCAGGGTGCGCCGGACCAGCGGCCGCTTGACGAACTGGCTGTTCGCCGTGCCCTCCTTGAAGTACGCCTGGAACGCCTGCCGGTCCTTCTCGCTGGAGCGCAGGTCATGCCGTTCCTCGGTCACCTCGACGTCCGGCATCAGGTGCCGGACCCAGATCAGCGCGCCGAGGCCCAGGGCCAGCAGGGCGACGGACAGCGAGGTGCCCAGGGCCAGGTTGGAGCGCAGGGTCTTGTCGAGCGTGTGCACCCCGAGGCCGACGTAGGCGGCGATGAAGCCGCACCCGGAGATGAACGCGAGCGTGAAGCACGCCGCGACCACCCGCTCGGCCCGCTTGCCGTGCACGACCACCCTCGGGTCATCCGGCGGGAGGCCCTCCAGGTGCTCCTCGAAGCCTTCCTCCCCGGCTGCCTCTCCGGCCTCTCCGGCCTCGGCCACCGCGGTCGACCCGAGCAGGCGCGGCGCGGGCGGGGGAGTGCCGATCACCCGGCGCGGCGCGACAGGCCCTTCCGGTCCCTGCGTCTCTTCCATGTCGCTCATGACTGCTTCTGCTCCGTCCCCATCGGCATGGGCCCCGTCGGTCTCGGATCCCGCCGCCTGGCGGTGATCCACAACGCGATCAGCACCAGGAAGCCCATCCCGCCGAGGAAGATCACCAGGCCCTCGGTGATCGGCCCGGTCCGGCCGAGCGAGAAGCCGCCCGGGTTGACCTCGGTCCGCGTCTGCGTGATGTAGGCGATGATGTCGCGCTTGGCCTGCGGGCTGATGACGCCGTCGGAGAACACCGGCATGGCCTCGGGCCCGGTCAGCATCGCCGTGTAGATCTGCGTCGGGGTGGCCTGGGTCATCGCGGGCGCGTCCTTGCCGTAGGTCAGCGCGCCGCCCGCCCCGGCGAAGCCGTGGCACTGCGCGCAGTTGGCGCTGAACAGCTGCGAGCCGAGGGCGGTGTCCGCGCCCTGGGTCGACACCTGCGCCGGGGTCGGGATCTCAGGGCCGCCGCCGATGGACTGGATGTAGGCGGCGATGTCACGGATCTCCGTGTCAGTGAACAACGTCGGCTTGCGCTCGTTCTCCGAACCGACTTCCTTGGCCGGCATGCGGCCGGTGGACATCTGGAAGTAGACGGCGGCCGCGCCCGCCCCGGCCAGGCTCGGCGCCTGGCTGGTGCCCTGAGCCTCGAGGCCGTGGCAGCTCGAGCAGTTGGCCTGGAACAGCTCCTTGCCGTTCGCGATGTCCTGTTGCGTCGCGGTCGGAGCCGCCAGCGCCTCGCCGCCCTGACGGGTGAGTGACCCGTAGAGCAGCGTGACAACGACGAGCCCGAGCAGCAGTGCCGCGTAGCCGGCGGCCGGGCGCCTGCGCCTGGCGTTGATCCAGCTCACTCGCTGTCCCCTGACTAGTGGATGAGGTAGATGACGGTGAACAGGCCGATCCACACGACGTCGACGAAGTGCCAGTAATAGGACACGACGATCGCGCTGACCTGCTGTTCATGAGTGAAGGTGCGGGCCGCGTAGGTGCGCCCGAGCAGGAAGATGAAGGCCACCAGGCCACCTGCCACGTGCAGCCCGTGGAAGCCGGTGGGTATGAAGAACACCGAGCCGTACGCGCTCGATGACAGGGTGAGGTGGTCCTGGGTCACCAGCTGGTAGTACTCGAAGCTCTGCCCCAGGTCGAAGTACAGGCCCATCAGGAAGGTGAGTACGTACCACTCGCGCAGGCCCCAGCTCATCGGGTGCCACAGCGGCCGGGTGCGGCTGATCTGCCCGCGCTCGACCGCGAACACGCCCATCTGGCAGGTGACGCTGGACAGCAGCAGCACGGTGGTGTTTATCGACCCGAGCGTGAGGTTGAGATGCGCTCCCGGCCACTCCCCTCCGGCCCCCTTGACCACCGACCTGACGGTGAAGTACATCGCGAACAAGGCCGCGAAGAACATCAGCTCGGAGGAAAGCCAGATGATGGTGCCGACGCTGACCAGATTGGGTCTGCTGGCCGGCGTGCGGGGAGCCGTCTCCACGGTTGCTGTCGCCACGAAGCAATTATTACGACAACCTGTAGGCGATCGCTACGCGACCCCCCGCATCGGTGACGCTGCTCTTCTCAAATGTTCGCGCCATCCGGGAGCCCTTCGGGCCGCCGGCCGCTCGCGCAGGCCGGCGGGAACCCGCCGCCGGCCCACGCTCGCTAGCCGGCCCCGGACGGCGCTCACTGTGCCCGCTGAGAATGTTCGCGCCGTCCGGGAGCCCTTCGGGCCGCCGGCCGCTCGCGCAGGCCGGCGGGAACCCGCCGCCGGCCCACGCTCGCTAGCCGGCCCCGGACGGCGCTCACTGTCGGTACCATGCATTTTCATGAAGGTCGTTGTGTACAGCCACGACGCCGATGTCCGGGCCCAGGTCAGGCTCGCCATCGGGCGTCGTCCCGCGATGGACGTGCCGGACGCCGAGATCATCGAGGTGGCCACGGAGCCCGCGCTGTTCCGGCTGCTCGGCGCGGGCGGCGCGGACGTGATGATCCTCGACGGGGAGGCGCAGCCGGCCGGCGGGATGGGCGTGTGCCGCCAGGCCAAGGACGAGATCTACAACTGCCCGCCGGTGCTGCTGATCATCGGCCGGCCCGACGACGGCTGGCTGGCCACCTGGTCGCGGGCCGATGCCGTGGTCAGCCACCCCATCGACCCGATCGCGCTGGCGCACGAGCTGGCCGGCCTGATGCGGGAGCGTCCCGCTGTCAGCAGCTGATCCGCCGTACGTTATTTTTTGTCCCGAACGGGCGGGGTTTTACGCCTTGATCTCACCCATCAGCTCACCTCGTCCCGAACGACCCCGGTTCACCTTCCTCCTCAGGGGGCCCGCCATGGATGCCCGAACCACCTGGCCCGCGCTGTTGTCCGCCCTCATCCGCGGCGACTCGCTCACCGCCGACGAGAGCGAGTGGGCCATGAACGAGATCATGGAGGGCGCCGCCACGCCGTCCCAGATCGCGGGCTTCGGGGTCGCGCTGCGGATCAAGGGCACGTCGGTGGCGGAGATGACCGGCCTGGCCCGGTCGATGCTCGCCCACGCGACCCGCATCGACCTGCCCGGTCAGCTGACCGACCTGGTGGGGACGGGCGGGGACGGGGCGCGGACGGTCAACGTCTCCACGATGGGCACGATCGTGGCGGCGGCCGCGGGCGCGCGGATGATCAAGCACGGCAACCGGGCCGCGTCGTCGGCGTGCGGGGCGGCCGACGTGCTCGAGGCGCTCGGCGTGGTGATCGACCTGCCCCCGGCCGCGACCGCCGAGCTGGCCGCCGAGGTCGGCGTGGCCTTCCTGTTCGCGCCGCTCTACCACCCGGCGCTGCGGTACGCGGGCCCGACCCGCAGCGAGCTCGGCGTGCCCACCGTGTTCAACTTCCTCGGCCCGGTGGCCAACCCGGCCAGGCCCGCGGCGCAGGCGGTCGGGGTCTTCGACCCGCGGATGGGCGAGATCCTCGCCGGCGTGCTGGCCGGGCGCGGCTGCTCGGCCCTGGTGTTCCGCGGCCTCGACGGGCTCGACGAGCTGACCACGACCGGGCCGTCCACGCTGTGGGTCGTGCACGACGGGCAGGTGGCCCAGACGGAGTTCTCCCCGTCCTCGCTCGGCCTGCCCGCGGCGTCGGTCGCCGACCTGCGGGGCGGCGACGCCACGCACAACGCGGCCGTGGCCCGCGCGGTGCTGGCCGGCGAGCACGGACCGGTGCGCGACATCGTGCTGCTGAACGCGGCCGCCGCGCTGGCCGCGACGGCCGGCGTGCCCGGCCCGGAAGCGGTCGTCCCGGCGCTGGCGCAGGGGTATGCCCGGGCCGCGGAAGCCGTCGACTCCGGTGCCGCCAGCGCCCTGCTCGACCGCTGGATCGAGGTCAGCCGGCGCCTGTCCCCGAAAGCCCTGCCGTCGCGGTTAACGCGCTGACCGCTCAGGCCTCCGCCCCGCCTGGCACCCCCGCCCAGGCCTTCAGCTCAGGCCTGCGCGCCCGCCTGGCTCGCTCCCCGCTTAGCTGCTGGCGCGCCCGGCCCCGGACGCGGCCCCATCCGCCGCTCAGGCCTCGGCGCCGAGCCCGAGCGAGAACGCGGCGTCGAGGTCGTGCCGGCTGTAGGTGCGGAACGCGATGTGGGTCTCGGTGTGCGTGACGCCCGGCACCTTGTTCAGCCGGCCGGGGATGACGTCGTCCAGCTCCTCGTGCGCGCGGACCCGGACCATCGCCACCAGGTCGAACTCGCCGGTGACCGAGTACACCTCGCTGACCTCGGGAATCTGGACGATCATCTCGGCGACCTCGGGGATGCGCTGGATCTCTGCCCTCACCAGAACGATCGCGGTGACCACCGGATGCCTCCCAGCTGTTCGTGGCCGGGCTGTCTCGGCCAGGCTGCCTCGGGCCGCGCCGTCTTCCCTGTCGCGGCTGCCGCTTACGCTACTACGTCCGGCCAGGCGCTGAGCTGGCCGAGGGTGCGGATATCACGGTGCGCCAGCCGGCGGATCAGCCAGCCCAGCACGTCCGCGGTGGCGCGCGCGTCGGACAGCGCGCGGTGGCTCGGCGCCGTCCGCGCGCCGAAGAACCCGGCCAGCGTGCCCAGCTTGCAGTCGGGTACCTCGTCCGGGTCCATCACCTGCCTGGCCAGCATGACCGTGTCGAGCACGGTGAAGCCGGGCCAGGCCAGCCCGCAGTCGCCGCACCCGGCGACCAGGAAGCCGAGGTCGAACGGCGCGTTGTGCGCGACGAGCACGCAGCCGCGGGCGAAGTCGAGCAACCCGGGCAGCACCGCGCCCAGCCGCGGGGCCGAGGCCAGCATCCAGTCGCTGATCCCGGTCAGGTCCGCGATGCTTGGCGGCACCGGCATGCCCGGGTTGACCAGCGAGGCGAATTCGCCCAGCCGCGCGAACTCACCCGGCCGCGGCCCGCCGCCCACCCGTACCGCCCCGATCTCCATGATCGCCGCCGCACCCGGCGACCAGCCCGTGGTCTCCAGGTCCACCACGGCGAACTCCAGCTGGCTCAGCTCCGCCTCACCCAGCCCGAGCGCCGCTCGGCATCCGCTTGGCGGCCGCGTCGTCACGCCCGGACTGATCACGCTGACCAAGGTAGATCCCCCCACCGACATTTTCTTCGCCGCCACGCCGAACCACCACTCTGGTCCCGCCTGCCGCGTTCGCCCCACGCCTCGCAAGCGACCAAGTTCACGCCCCGCAGGCCGCCGGCCAAGTTCACGCCCCGATAGGCCCCGATAGGCCCCGATAGGTCCAGATGTCCCATTCGCTACGGCTGTCACATGGCCTCATGCGCCGCGTACGCCTCACGAGCCCCGCTACGCGTGAGCCCGCAGAAATGTCAGAGGGCGCCGTTAACGTGTGTCCGTCCATTCACGGACTGCATGGGAGGCGTCATGGAGATTGATTGCGGTCGTTGCGAGATGCGTGGCGCCGGCTGCCAAGATTGCGTAGTTGCCGTCCTCGGGCCGCCAAACGTGGCAGGCTTCTCAGCGGAGGCACCCGGCTATCTCGGAGAGGCGGAAGTGAGGGCGCTCGGCGTTCTCGCGGCCGCGGGCATGGTACCCCCGCTCCGGCTTTCGCTGCCCGGCTCAACGGTCTTGCCTGGGGCGCGAGCCTGGACTCAGCGGGCCTTCCCTGATGCGAAAGCGTCGTGATGGTAGCGTAACGGCCCCGTTTCCGCCAGTGAATCGCGGCATCGTAATGGGGTGGTTGGAATTAGGCGAATCGGTTGAATCGCTCTTTTCGCTTCACTACGCTGGCCCCAAAGTTGCCCGGCTAGTAACCAAGGGCCGAAGACCTGGGCAAATGCTCGGGTGAGTGGGAACTGAGTGGGAACAACTTGGGGAGCGTGGTGGGTACGTGAGTACGCGGCTAGCGGGCGGCATGCCCCGGGTCCGCCGCGGCGTCGCCATCGCATCTGCGCTAGTCGCGGTCGCGGGGCTCGCGGTCTTCGCCTCCGGCGCGGCCGCCGCGCCGCAGCCGACGGTTGACCAGGTGCAGGCCCGGATCAACCAGCTCACGTCCCAGTTCGACAAGGTCACTGAGCAGCTCGACCAGGCCAGCCAGCAGCTGTCCGCCGCGCAGTCCAGGCTGTCCCAGGTGCGCGTGCACCTCAGCCATGCCAACGCCCAGTTCCAGGCGGCGCAGGCCGACGTGGCGCGGACCGCGGCGGCGGCGTTCGAGGACACCGGGGCCACCTCCATCGCGGGCGTGCTCACCTCGGGCGACCCCTCGGTGGTGCTGCAGCAGGGGTCGCTGCTGATGGAGCTGTCGGGCAACCGGACCGCCCAGACCAGGCAGCTGCTCACCGACGCCAGCCAGCTGGCCGGCGTGGAGCAGCAGATGCAGCGCACCGAGGCCGGGATCGCCGGCCTCAAGAAGCAGCTGGCCGCCCACAAGGCCTCCCTGGGCAAGCTCATCGACACCGAGAAGGCGACGCTGGCCGGCCTGACCGTGCCGCAGCAGCAGACGGTGGTGAGCAACTCGATCGGCGCCAACGGCAGCTCGGCGCCGGAGCAGTACACCGGGCCGACCACCACCCAGGCGGACAAGGCGGTCGCGTTCGTCTACGACCAGCTGGGCTGCCCGTACGTGTACGGTGGCACCGGTCCGTGCCATATGGGATTTGACTGCTCCGGCCTGGTACAGGCGGCATGGGCGTACGCCGGCGTGCAGATACCGCGCGACACCTATGAGCAGTGGGCCGCCCTGCCGCACGTCCCGCTCTCCTCCCTTGAGCCAGGTGACCTGCTGATCTACAACGGCGAAGGGCACGTGGCCATGTACGTGGGCGGCGGCTACATCATCGACGCGCCGCAGACCGGCATGGACGTGGAGAAGATCCCCGAGAGCACGCCCTGGTACGCCGACAGCCTGGACGGAGTGCTTCGCCCGTAGCCACGTGACCACGAGCGAGCGCACTGCCGGCGCGGCCCTCCGCCGCGTCCGGGCCTCCGGCGGTTGCCTAGCCTTATCGCGTGGACGATGCCGGGCAGCCGGGAAGCCTCCTTGTGCCGCCAGGCCGCTGAGACCCGCATACACTCATCCGGTGCCTCGCACGCTGATCGTCACCAACGACTTCCCGCCCCGTCGCGGCGGCATCCAGTCGTTCGTGCACGCGCTGGCCACCGGGCTGCCCGCAGGCACGGTGACCGTCTACGCGCCCGCCTGGAAGGGCGCGGCGGACTTCGACGCGCGGCAGCCGTTCCCGGTCATCAGGCACCCGACCTCGCTCATGCTGCCGGTGCCCGGCGTGTCGCGCCGGGCCGTGGCCATTGCCCGGGAGCACGGCTGCGATACGGTCCTGTTCGGTGCGGCCGCGCCCCTCGGCCTCATCACGCCCACGCTGCGCAAGCGAGCCGGCGTGACCAGGGCGGTCGCGCTGACCCACGGCCACGAGGCGGGCTGGGCCGCGCTGCCGGGCGCTCGCGCCCTGCTGCGCCGGATCGGCGACGAGGTCGACGTGGTCACCTACCTGGGCGAGTACTTCCGGGTCCGGCTGGCACGCGCGCTGTCCCCGCAGGCACAGCGCCGGATGGTCCGGCTGGCGCCCGGCGTGGACGTGACGTTCTTCCGCCCGGGCGCGGGCGGCGCCGCGATCCGGGAGCGGCTGGGACTGGGCTCCAGGCCGGTGGTGGCCTGCGTGTCCCGGATGGTCCCGCGTAAGGGCCAGGACACGCTGATCAAGTCCTGGCCACGGATCAAGGCGCAGGTCAGCGACGCGGTGCTGCTCCTGGTCGGCGACGGCCCCTATGCGCCCGCGCTCCGCCGCCTGGCGCGGCGCCGCAAGGCCGCTGATATCGTCTTCACCGGCCCGGTCCCGTGGCCCGAACTCCCCGGTTATTACGACGCGGCGGACGTGTTCGCCATGCCCTGCCGGACACGCCGAGGCGGGCTGGACGTCGAGGGGCTCGGCATCGTCTACCTGGAGGCGTCGGCCACCGGCCTGCCGGTGATCGGCGGCGACTCGGGTGGAGCCCCGGACGCCATCCTCGACGGCGAGACAGGCTACGTCGTCCGCGACGCGGCCAGCCTGGCGGCGCGCACCATCGAATTGCTCGAGGACCCGGCGAAGGCCAGGGCCATGGGGGAGAAGGGCCTGGCGTGGGTGGACCGGGAGTGGCGCGGGGAACTTCCCGCCGCCCGCCTGTCCGCGATCTTGGACCCTAAGGCCCAAGGCCCCGGCTAAGCCCGGCCAAGGAACCCCTAAGGCCTGTCTGAGCAGGCAAGATAGGGATTTCCTCCGATGTGGTTCCAGGGGCCTTACCGCGAGACTCGGTGGTGAGCGGCCGAGATAACGGCCGGCCTGTCGAGGAGGAACGATGAACCCGATGACCCCGCGAGGCGGCGCGCGGGCCCGGCTCGTGACCGCGCTGGCCTGGCTCACCACGGCGCTGGCCTGGCTCACCACGGCGCTGGCCCGGTTCGGCCGGCGCGTGGCCGATGTCATCGCCGAGTGCAACTACGCCCAGCGCCGGCTGACCATCCTGATGACGGCCCCTGACGCGTACCTGACCGACCGGGACAAGGCGCCCGGCGACTATTCCGAGTTCCTGTTCAGGACCTCAGGCGCGCTGGTGCACGAGCCGGCCGCAAGCCGTCGCGCGAACGGCCAGCTCATCGGCTAAGGCCGGGATCGCGAAGACCTCAGGAATACAGCGCGTCGATGTCAGCGGCGAAGTCCTTCATCAGCACGCTCCGGCGGATGCCGAGCTTGACGGTGAGCTGGCCGGCTTCCTGGGTGAAGTCGACGTCGAGGATCCGGAACTTCCTGATGGCCTCCGCCCGGGACACCGCCTGGTTGGCGTCGTCGACGGCGGCCTGCACGGCGGCGACCAGATCCGGGTCATCGCGCAGCGACGCGATGGTGGCGCCGGCCGGCTTGCCGTGCCTTTTCTTCCACGGCCCGAGCGCCTCGGAATCCAGCGTGATCAGCACGGCGACGAACGGCTTCCCGTCGCCGACCACCATGCACTGGCTGATCAGGGCGTGGCTGCGGAGCCGGTCTTCGAGCACCGCGGGCGCCACGTTCTTACCGCCGGCGGTGACGATCAGCTCCTTCTTCCGGCCGGTGATCTTCAGGAAGCCTTCCTCGTCGAGTTCCCCGACGTCGCCGGTGCAGAACCAGCCGTCCTCGGCAAAGGCCTCCTTGGTGGCCGCCTCATTCCCCCAGTAACCGGCAAAGACGTTCTTCCCGCTGATCAGGATCTCGCCGTCGTCGGCGATCTTGATCCCGACGCCGGGCAGCGGCAGCCCGACGGTGCCGATCTTGTTCCGGTCCGGCCGGTTCACGGTGGCCGCGCCGGTCGTCTCGGTCAGGCCGTACCCCTCGAGCACGGTGATGCCGATGCCGCGGAAGAAGTGGCAGAGCCGTTCGCTGAGCGCGGCGCCGCCGGAGGCGGCGTACTGCGCCCGGCCGCCGAGCGCGGCCCGCAGCTTGCCGTAGACCAGCCGGTCGAACAGCACGTGCTGGGCCCGCAGGCCGAACGAAGGACGGCCAGGGCCGTCGAGCGCCCGGCTGTACCGGATCGCGACCTCGGCGGCGCGGCCGAAGATCGCACCCTTCTTCTCGCTGGCCGCCTTCTGCTCGGCGCTGTTGTACACCTTCTCGAACACCCGGGGCACGGCCAGGATGAACGTCGGCCGGAATGAGGCCAGGGCCGGCAGCAGCGCGGTCAGGTCCCCGCAGTGCCCCAGCACGATCCCGCCCTCGATGCAGCCCACCTCGATGATCCGGGCGAAGACATGCGCGAGCGGCAGGAACAGCAGCGTGCTCGCATCCGGGATCTCGGTCACCGCGGCAAGCGGTCCGAGGAAGGCGTTGCGCACGTCGGAGAGCAGGTTCTCGTGGGTCAGCTCGCAGCCCTTGGGACGCCCGGTAGTGCCCGAGGTGTAGATGACCGTGGCCAGGTCGGCTGCCCTGGCCACGCCGGCGCGCTCGGCGATGACGCCGTCGCCGACGCCCGCGCCCGCGGCACGCAGCGTATCCAGTGAATCTCCGGAAGCCGCCGGCTCGATCTGCCACAGGTGCTCGAGCGCCGGCACCCGGTCCCGGATGCTGCCGATGATGTCACCGTACGAAGCCGTCTCCACGAAGCAGGCCCGCGCGCCCGAGTCGCCGAGGATCCATTCGGCCTGCTCGGCGGAGGAGGTCTCGTAGACGGGCACGCTTACCGCGCCCGCGGTCCAGATGGCGTAGTCGATCAGCGTCCACTCGTACCGGGTGTGTGACATCAGCGCGACCCGGTCCCCGGCCTCGATGCCCGCCGCGACCAGCCCCTTGGCCACCGCGATGACCTCGTCCTTGAACCGGCTCGCGGTCACGTCCGCCCAGGAGCCGGAGGCGCCGGGGCGGCGCAGCACCACCGCCTGGGGCTGCTCGGCGGCCCGGCGGGACACGGCGTCGGCGAGGTTCGCGGTCGCCGGGATCTCCGCCAGGGCCGGAAGGCTGAATTCGCGCACGGCATTTCTCCCCTGGGTCGCTACTTGGAAGTACCAGCTTAGATCTCCGGCCAGTCAATTCCTGGTTACGATCTTCCGCACCGTCCGGCTTACCGTGGTGGCATGCGAGTCCACGTGGTGAGCGACGTACACGGCCGCGCGGACGCGCTGGCCCGCGCGGCCGACGGTGCCGACGCGCTGATCTGCCTGGGCGACCTGCTTCTGTTCCTCGACTACGCCGACCACGGCCAGGGCATCTTCGCCGACCTGTTCGGGGCGGAGGCGGCCGGTGAGTACGTCCAGCTGCGCACCGCGAAGAAGTTCGACGAGGCCAGGGCGTTCTCGCTCAGCCTGTTCGCGTCCCGGCCGGAGAGCCGGGCCAGCCTCTTCGAGGCGGCGATAGCCAGGCAGTACGCCGAGATGTTCGGCGCCCTCCCCGAGCCCGCCTACCTGACCTACGGCAACGTCGACGTCCCCGGAATGTGGGGCAACTACCTCAAGCCCGGGCACTGCGTCCTTGACGGCGGCACGATCGAGCTGGACGGGTGGACCTTCGGCTTCGTCGGCGGCGGACTGAAATCGGTCTACCGGACGCCGAACGAGATGGGCGAGGAGGAGTTCCGGGCCAAGATCGAGGCGGTCGGCGAGGTTGACGTGCTGTGCACGCACATCCCGCCCGCGGTCCCCGAACTCCTCTACGACACCGTGGCCCGGCGTATGGAGAAGGGCAGCGCGGCGCTGATCGACGCGATTAAGGCGACCCGGCCGAGGTACTCGATCTTCGGGCACGTGCACCAGCCGCTGGCCCGCAGGACCAGGATCGGCGTCACCGAGTGCCTGAACGTGGGGCATTTCCGCGCCACCGGCGTCCCATTCGTCCTGCAGTGGTAGCCGGGTACGATCGTGGGTAGGAGGCGTCAGGTGTCGGAATCCCAAGGCGACAGCCAGCCAGAGAGCAGCGGCTCGTCGCAGAGCAGTGACCAGAGCAGGACCGGGGACCAGGCCGGGCCCAGTGATCAGTCCAGGACCAGTGATCAGTCCAGGACCAGTGATCAGTCCAGGACCAGTGATCAGTCCAGGACGGGGGAGCAGTCCAGGACGGGGGAGCAGTCCAGGACCAATGGCCAGTCCAGGACCAGCGGCCAGTCAGGCAGCCGGAACCAGCCGGGCAGCGGCCGGTCCCGGGGGAGCGACCCCATCGCCGACTTCCAGCGCTGGCTGATGAAGGCGGGCGCCCGCAGCATGGCGAACCAGGTCGCCGACCAGGTGAAACGGACCATCGGCGCCGAACGCCGCGGCAGCGGCGACGTATGGGACACGGCCACCAACGAGCCGCCGCCCACCGAGCCGCCGGAGTGCCAGTGGTGCCCGATCTGCCAGGCGGCCCGCGCCGCCCGCAACGGCGGCGCGGCCAATCTCGGCGCGCAGCTGGCCAGCGCAGGCGGGGTGGTGGCGTCCGTGGTCCAGGACGCGTTCTCCGCCTTCGAACAGGTCATGAAGACCCAAGATCAAAATCGTTCGGCCGAACGGAGCGGGTTGCCAGCACCTGGAAAGCCTGCGTCCGATCGCGGGGAAGATCGCGAGGAAAGCGGTCAGTGACGCTCGCCATCGGCGTTGATGTCGGTGGCACCAAAGTCGCGGCGGGGGTTGTCGACGAAGACGGCCAGATCATCGCCAAGCTGAAGAGATCGACCCCGGCGGCCAGCCCGCCGCGGACCGAGCAGGCCATCGCCGACGCGGTGACCGAGCTCCTCACCCGTCATCAGGTCGCGGCCATCGGGCTGGGTGCCGCCGGGTTCGTGGACTGCGACCGGGCGAGGTTGCTGTTCGCCCCTAACCTTGCCTGGCGTGACGAGCCGCTCAAGCAGCGGGTGGAGGAGCGCCTCGGCCGCGAGGTTGTGGTGGAGAACGACGCGAACGCCTCGGCCTGGGCCGAAGCCAGGTTCGGCGCCGCCCGCGGGTACCGCGACGTGATACTGGTGGCCCTGGGCACCGGCATCGGCGCCGCCATCCTGATCGACGGCCAGCTCTACCGCGGCCGCTGGGGGATGGCCGGCGAGCCCGGGCACGTCCGGGTGGTGCCCGACGGGCGGCTGTGCGGTTGCGGGAACCGGGGCTGCTGGGAGCAGTACTGCAGCGGCAATGCCCTGGTCGCCGAGGCCCGCGAGTTCGCCAGGCGCACCCCGGAAGGCGCCATCCGGCTGCTCCAGCTGGGCGGGGGAGTGCCCGAGGGGATCTCCGGACCGGTGATCACCCAGGCCGCGTCCGAGGGCGACCCGGCTGCGCTGCGCTGTTTCCAGACCGTGGGCGGCTGGCTCGGCCAGGGGCTGGCCGACCTGGCCGCCGTCCTCGATCCGGCTTGCTTCGTGATCGGTGGCGGCGTGTCCGAGGCAGGCGATCTGCTGCTCGGTCCCGCGCGGGCCGCCTTCGAGCGCGCGCTGGCCGGCCGCGGTTACCGGCCGCTGGCCGAGATCAAGGTCGCCGAGCTCGGCGAGGACGCCGGGATAGTAGGCGCAGCGGATCTTGCGCGCCAGGCCAGTCAGGCCACGGCTCGTCCGGCGCCTCCGGACCTTCGTCAGGCCGCGGCTCGTCCGGCGCCTCCGGACCTTCGTCAGGCCGCGGCTCGTCCGGCGCCTCCGGACCTTCGTCAGGCCGCGGCTCCCTAGACGACCGCGCCGTCGTCTCCGTCGTCCGGACCTCCTGGCCCTGGCTCGTTCATGCGCAGCACGAGTATGGCGAAGCCGGTGACGAACGCGGCCACCGCGCAGAACGCGGCGATCCCCGGAACGGGCCAGCCCACAGCGGTGGCGATGACCAGGTAAGCCGGCCCGCCGAACAGCGCCAGCCAGGCGCCCTTGGTGATCGGGTCCAGCTTGGGCAGCGGCGGCGGCGCGGGCGGGGTGTAGTGCTCGTCGTCTTCGGGCTGCGGCGGCGGCGCCTTGCGGGCCCGGATCTTGCGCGCGGGCATCCCGTGCGCGGCTGTACGACGGCCTCGCCTGGCGGCCTGGATCACATCTGGCTCATGCGCCCCCGATCGCCTGTCCGCGCCTCTCCCGGTCCGGCCGTCGGTCCCCGTGCCCGCCCCGGTCCGCCCGCCAGCCCCCGCCCCGGTCCGGGCATCCGCGTTCGCCCCGGTCCGGCCGTCGGTCCCCGTCCCGGCCAGCCCGTCGCTGCCGAACGTCTCCCGGATCCCCTCGTCATCGAACCCGCGTATCCCCTCAACCCCGCGCGTCCCGTGCGCTTCCCGCACATCTCCGTCCCCATGAACACCTCGAGGGCTACCGTCGCCGCGGACCCCTCGTGTTCCCCCGTCTCCTGAGCCTGCTCGTGTTCCCCCGTCTCCTGAGCCTGCTCGTGTTCCCCCGTCCCCGGGAACCCCTCGCGCCCTTCCGTCCCCAGGAACTCCTGGCGCCTCCCCGTCCC
>Ga0335078_10009689_pt1 | contig 14256 bp, 11 predicted proteins | sample Lox_Sample_32_FD_206711 | JGI IMG/M metagenome (GOLD analysis project Ga0335078, IMG submission 206711) | Soil microbial communities from Loxahatchee National Wildlife Refuge, Florida, United States - Lox_Sample_3.2 | ecosystem: Environmental > Terrestrial > Soil > Wetlands | place: USA...
AGCGCTCAGCCCGCCGAGTCCCTTGCCGCGAATGGATGTCAGATCCCCGTCTGTCTCGATGGCGATGCCCAGCGCGCGCATGCACGCCAGAGTAGACTGACAGTCGGCGCCTGCGGAATAATTGCGAATCGTCGACGTGCCTTCCGCCAGCGAAGCCAGCATTCCGTAGCGATGCGAAATGGATTTGTCGCCCGGCAACGTGACCGCGCCACTCAGGGCACGCGCCGGAGAGATATGCTCAACCATGGAAACAGTTAGTGTAGCGAACCACTCAGGGAGCCCCGCATGATCAGCAGAAGAGACCTCATGGGCAGCGCCGCCGCGCTCACCGCGGGCCTGGCTGCCGCCGACACCACAGCCGCGTCGAAGGACATTGTCATCTCCAGCGCCAATGGACTTGCCGCATGCGCGCGCGCCATGGAAATGCTGCACTCGGGCGCAGACACGCTCGACGCGGTGATAGCCGGCGTCAACATTGTGGAGGAGGACCCTAACGATCATTCGGTCGGCTACGGCGGTCTGCCCAACGAAGAGGGCGTCGTGGAACTTGATGCCTCGGTCATGCACGGTCCCACGCGCCGCTGCGGCTCGGTCGCCTCCATCCGCAACGTGAAGACACCGTCGAAAGTCGCGAAGGCGGTGATGCAGGAAACCGATCACGTCATGCTGGTCGGCGACGGCGCAACGCGTTTCGCGAAAGAGATGGGATTTCCACAGGTCGAGCTCCTCACCGAAGACGCCCGCCTGGCGTGGATGGTCTGGAAGAAGTCGCTCCGCGATCCCGAGGGTCACAGCAACTGGTCGAGCGAGCTCGAGGCAGGGAAGCCGTCGGCCTGGCTGAAGCGGGCTTTCCCCGGAGTCGATGATGCCAGGCTGGCCTGGGCCGAACAAGTCGCACTGCATCCGCCCACCGGCACCATCAATTGCCTCGCGCTGAATGCGAAGGCTGAAATGTCCGGCGTCACCACCACCAGCGGCCTCGCCTGGAAGATTCCCGGCCGCGTTGGCGATTCGCCCATCATCGGCGCGGGTCTGTACGTCGATCAGGAAGTCGGCGGCGCGGGGTCCACCGGGCGCGGCGAAGAGAACATTCGCGTCTGCGGCGCCCACACCATCGTCGAGAACATGCGCCGCGGGATGACACCGCGCGAGGCTTGCCTGGACGTACTCCAGCGCATCGCCCACAACTTCAAAGACGACCGCGCTCGCCTGCTGCAATTCGACATCAAGTTCTACGCGCTCCGCCGCGACGGCCAATATGCCGGAGCTTCGCTGTGGAATCGCCAGAACCCCCGCTTCTCCGTGAACGACGGCGGGCCAAGCCGTTTGCAACCCTGCGTGACTCTTCTGCAGCCGTAATCAAACCGGCGGCTGGCGGCGCGCCGGCCAGCCGGGCCGCGAAACTCGGGGCCTATGCGCTCGCGGCCTGTGCCAGCGATGATTCCGCCTCAGCCAGCGTGGCAAACTGCGGGAGCACATCCTCCACGTGCGTGACCTCAAACAGCGTGCGAATTCGATCCGAAGCGCCTGCCACGGCAAAGCCGAGTTGTTTCCGCTGGGCGGAAGCAAGCAGACCCAGGATGGCTCCCAGCCCAGCCGAGTCCATATAGGGCACGGCGGCGAGGTCGATGATGAGAGGTGCGTTGGCCTGCTCGCGCGCCATCGCCTGAAAATCGAAGATTGTTCGAAGAGTGAGCGGGCCTTGAAGTTGTAGTATGCGCGCGCCATGTTGTCCGGTCGCGGCGGAAATCGCCAATTCATCCATTGGCACAGTGTAACCTGGCGTTATCGTTTTTGTAACTGGCCGGTATTGTAACCGGCTTGAAACAAGTCTCGCCGCGAGATACAATTACCGGCATTCTCCCGGTTGGAGGTGCGTATGCACAAGATCAACAGCGGCCGTCTGATCCTCGGCGGTATCATCGCGGCCGTCATCCTCGACATTCTCGAATACGTCGACAACGGCATCCTGCTCGCGAAGCCCTGGGCAGACAATCAGACTGCGCTTCACGTGGCGCAGATCAGCATGCGCGGCTACATCGCGTTCAACCTCTGGTGTCTGGCTGTGGGCTTAATCGCCATTTGGCTCTACGCGGCGATTCGCCCGCGGTTCGGCCCGGGTCCAAAGACCGCGCTGATCTCCGCGGCAGTGGTGTGGCTGTTCGGCTGGCCCCTGCAAATGCTGGCGCCGGTGGTCATGCACGTGGTACCGAAGAGTCTGGCGCTCAACTCGTCGTTGCTGGGCATCCCGGAGGCCGCGATCGCGATTCTGGCCGGCGCGTACCTCTACAAGGAAGAGGCGGTGCAGGCCGACCGGACATCCCAGGCGACCGCCTGAGCCGCTCCGCAACGTGACGAATTCTTCGTTCATCCGTCCAACGACGGCATGAAAACACCGTTTGTGTGTTCCATGCTGCTGGTCTCGATGCCCGCCTTCGCGCAAGGCGATCCGCATTCCGCCTTAAACATGCGCGGCGACCACGAAATGGGATTTTCGCATGAGAAAACGACCCATCATTTTCGGCTCAATGAGGACGGCGGGATCATCGAGATTCGCGCCAACGACATTGGGGATGCCGACAGCCGCGATCAGATTCGCACCCATCTGCGGCATGTCGTCCGGATGTTCGCGGCGGGCGATTTCAACGTCCCCATGCTCGTGCACGCGCGAACGGACGTGCCCGGAACCGCGGCCATGTCCAGGCTGAAGGACCAGCTTCACTGGGATTACCAGGAGACCGCTCGTGGCGCAAAGCTGGTGATTACCGCCGACAACGAACCGGCGCTCGAAGCAGTCCACGATTTTCTGCGCTTTCAGATCGCGGATCACCAGACGGGCGATTGCCCAATGGTCCGCTGATACGCGCCCTCACCCGCGCAGATCGGCGAAGGCTTCCTCGATCTCTTTTCGCGCTGCGGGACAAGGCGGCGTCAGCGGAAGGCGTGGAGGGCCGCCGTAATATCCCGCGAGATCCATGGCGTACTTCAGGCCGGGGATGCCATGCTTCACCGTGACCAGCGTGGAAGGCCGGGCGATGCGGCTCTGCCATTCCAGCGCGGCATCGTGCTCGCGCGTGCGATGGGCCTCCCAGATGGAAACGCAGGCGTATGGTGCGGCGTTGGCAAAAGCGAGAATCCCGCCCACCGCGCCAGCCTGAAGACAGGAAGCCAGCGTCGGCGCCGACCCAACCAGCACATTGAAGCCGGGTTTGACCTCGTTAACCATCTGCACGACTTTGGCCAGATTTCCGCTGCTTTCCTTGATGCCGGCGATGTTTGGATGATGCGACAGCTCGGCCACGGCCTCGGCGCTGATGTCGACACCGGTCATCTGCGGCCAGTTGTAGATCAGCACGGGGATTTGCGCCTGATCGGCGACCGCGCGGAAATAGAGCTTTTGCGCATCGGCGGTGGCAAGCATGTTCTTGTAGTAATGCGGGGTGGCGAGCAGCGCCGCTTTATAGCCGATTCCCGCCGCGCGATTGGTGAGCGCCACGGTTTCACGGACGCTCTCCACCCCCGTGCCGGCGATCAGGATCTTTTCCGGTGCCGCAAACTCGGCCACCCATTCCCACAGCCGCTCCTTCTCCTCGGTTGTGAGCATTTTGCTCTCGCCTGTCGAGCCGATCACGCAGTAGCCAGCCAGGCCGATGCGATTCAGGCGCGAGACATTGTGCTCGACTTTGATTTTCCAGATGTCGCCGTCGTGGTTGAAAGGAGTGGTGAGAGGCGGGAAGATGCCGTGAAGTTTCATCGCTGCTGAAAGCGGGGCAGCGCCGGCCGCCCCGCGATCTAACAATGCTAGCTCACTACTTCGCCACGAAGGTGATGACGAAGGTATATAGCGCCAGCGACTCGATCAGCGCCAGACCGAGAAACAGCGCCAGGCGGATGCCAGCCTGTGCTCCCGGATTGCGCGCCATTGCTTCCGCGCAGGAAGCGCCCAGTTTGCCCTGTCCGATGCCGCAAAGGCCGGACGCAATACCCATCGCGAGATAGGCCATGGGCAGACGCAAGTCCATGGCGCCACCGCCGCCGCCGGCAGTAGGCTGGGCGAACATCGGGCTGGCCAAAGCCATCAGGCCCAGTGCCAGCAAAATCGCTTTACGTGTCATTGTGTGCTCCTTGATGAATCTGTTCCGGGGAGGTGGTTCCCTTTCCGCCCTGGGGGACGGCCGGCTCACGCCCGGAACGAAAGATGCCTTAATGCTCGTGCGCCACCGCCATACTCACATAGATGGTGGTCAGCAACATGAAAATATAAGCCTGCAACAATGCGACAAAGACGTGCAGCCCCATGAAGATCGTCGGGGCGATGAAGTAAGTCAGCGTCAGAAACGTGAAGGTCACCTTCTCGCCCGCGAACATATTTGCGAACAAGCGGACGGTGAGCGAGAGCGGCCGCGCAAGGTGGCTGATGATTTCAATCGGGATCATCAGGAAGAAAAGCCACCACACCGGACCGACAAAACTCTTCAGATACCCGAGAACGCCCTGGGCCCGCAGGCCGGACCAGTTGTAATAGAGAAACGCGCAGACGGCAAGGCCGAACGGGACCATGGGGCTCATCGTCGGCGATTCGAAACCGGGAACGATCCCGATCAGGTTCATGAACAGGATGAAGATGAAAAGCGTACCGAAGAAGCCCGCATAGCGATCCGCGCCGTGCGCGATGGTGTCGCGCGCCGTTCCCCGCACAAACTCGAACACCAGCTCGAAGACATGCTGAAACCCGCCCGGGTTATCGACCGACAGCCGCGCTCGAAGCAGCGCGAACACCACAACGATGATCAGCGCAACCAGGATCTCCATGGAAAACCAGTTCGTCCACGGATACGCGTGATCGTGGGGAATTCTCAGGGCGTTGAAGAGCGCATCGGCCGGACCGGGAGCGAAGCGGTTCAGCAGCGCGGTCAGCCAGAGTTGGTTTTCCATACGAGTTCGAGAAGGATTGCGGCGATGATGGCCGCCGCGGACACCAGCAGGCCAAGGAAAACAGCCACCGCAGTGACTCTTAAGTAGACGATTATAACAAAGGCCGCTGCTATAACGAGAAAGAGCTGAAGGACCCAGCCGAGCGGCGAGCGCCGTCCCGAAGCCCCGCCGACGGCATCGCTGATCTTCTTCCACCGCCAGAGGCTCGCGCCCGACAACGCGGCTCCCAGCAGGAACGCGGCTCCAAACGCGATTCCTTTCAGGACAGCGGCGGTCACCGCACCCGCAACGCCGATGGCTACGACGAGCCACGCAACCCGGCGCACCATGCGCCGGTAGATGTCATCGTCACTTGCCGGGTTACTTGCTGGCGGCATTCATTTCACGAAACAGCTCGATGAAACCCGCGGCGATGCCCAGCAGCAGGAATACCAGCGTCAGCCAGGACGTCCCGAACGCTTTGTCGAGATAATGGCCGATGACGTAGCCCACCACCGCGCAGCACGGCAACAGAAAGGCCAGGCCCATGAACCGCCCGAACTGCTGGAACGGGTTCTCGTCTTTAGGCATAAGCGCGCCACTGTTCGGCGGTCTCTTTCACGAGAATGCCCATTTTCGGGTGTGTCGGTTCCAGATCGGGCGAGATGCCGTACTCTTCGAGCGCCTCAGAGGTGGTGGGACCGATCGACGCGACCACCATGCGTTCCAGCCCGGCCCGCAGTGCGGCCTCAACGCCTTCTTCTTCAGCGATTCGGAAAAGGTGCACCACCTGAACCGATGTCGTGAACAGCACTGCTCCCCCGGCCCCCGAACCGATGCGGCGAATCGCCTCTCGCAGCGGGGCAGTATCTTCCGGCAGGGCCCACTGATAGACGCGAACGGTGGTGACTTCCGCGCCGCGGCCGCGCAGCCGGTCGAGCAGGATGGCGTTGGATTTTCCGTACTCCTGCACGGCGATGCGACGCTCCGGACGCCCCTCGGTGGCGGCAAGTACTTCGCGCCAGGTGTTGGGCTCCGGAACCGTTACCGTCACCGGCACGTTCATATCGCGCAGGACGGCCGCCGGTTTGGGACCGCGCGCAACGATGGTGATCATACGCAGCGCGTCGGTGAATGTGTCATCGGCCCAGCGTGTGGCCAGCGTCTGGCGCAATAGCCGCGTTCCCACGCCGGTGAGGAAGATCATCATGTCGAAATCGCCGCGCAGCAGGCGTTCGCCGAAAGCGAAAGCCTCGTCGTTTCCTTCCAGCGGCACTTCGCGGACCGCTGGCGCGACAAACGGCTCACCGCCATTGCGGCGGATGAGCTCGGCGATCTCATTGGCGCGCCGGCTCTCGAATGAAATGACCCGCAGCCCGTCGAAGGCCATTGCCCTCAGCGTAGCGCGAAATCCGGAAATGAGGTGTACGTCACCGAATTAAAGGACCAGGATCGGGTGGTAAAGGTGCGGCAGCTTCGCCTCGCCTATGGCCACTAGTTCTCCATCGGGGGCCAGCGCTTTGACATATCTTGCGTCCAGCCGGACGCGGAACGGCGACACGCGAAAATCCCGGCCCTGGCGAATCTGTCCGGCGGTCAAAGCATCCACCTGCTCGCCTGGAAACTGAGGCAACAGCGCCGAACCGGCGATCAGCGCGTCCGCCAGCCGGCCCGCCTCCGCCAGGGCCGCTAAATCCTCAATGGTGTGCGCCTGATCCTCGCTGAATTCTCCGGAAGCCGTGCGGCGCAGCGAATCAAGGTACGCTCCGCAGCCGAATCTCCGGCCCAGATCATGCGCGATGCTGCGAACGTACGTGCCCGCCGAGCAGCAGATCAGCAACCGCGCCAATGGCGGCTCGAATGCGATGAGATCGAGCGCATTCACCGTCACCTCCACCGGCGCCAGATCCACCTCCACCTTCCGGCGAGCCAGCTTGTAAGCCGGCACCCCGGCCACTTTCTTCGCCGAGACTGGCGGCGGCGTCTGCAGAAATTTGCCGCGAAAAGCGTCGAGCGCACGATCGAGTTCTTCGCGGGTGACCGACGGCGTCACCGGCTCGCCGATCAGCGCCCCGTCGCGGTCGTACGAGTCGGTGCTTTGCCCGAAGCGAACCCAGGCGTCGTAGCGCTTGGAGCCGGCGGTGAAAAACTGAGCGAGCCGGGTGGCCCTGCCCACCACCAGCGGGAGCACCCCGGTGGCCAGCGGGTCGAGCGTGCCCAGGTGCCCGATCCGGCGCGTACCGGAGATGCGGCGCACCCGGTTGACCACGTCATGCGACGTGCACCCGGCCGCTTTGTCCACCACGATCACCCCGGTCAGTTCCACGCTCTCAGGGTAACAGCCGGCGCGCGCGCTTCAATCGCCGTTTTAGAATGGGAGCGCGGGGGCGTAGCTCAGGTGGATAGAGCACCGGCCTTCTAAGCCGGTGGTCGCTGGTTCGAGTCCAGCCGCCCCTACCACAACAAATCTCCACCCGCACATCTTCATCCGCGATCGAACTATGACCGATTCTGGTATTCTAACCGGCGATTCCGTGCCTCAGTCACTTTGCCGGATTCCTTCCTGTAATTGACGGCGAAAAAGTCGATCCTACGGGCAGTAATGGAGCGACGTTACCTCGTGCAATGGTGATACCGTTGGCCCGTTCAGGCCATTGCGCAAACACGATAGGTGTGATCTAATCGAGCTTCCGAGGACTTTCGAGGTCCGCCGCGCACAAATGGTGGAAGTTAAGTTCACCTCGCCGAAGTCTTGTTCGCTGCTGCGCAAATTCGCGTTGCTCCTTAACCCGGAAGCTGCTTCACGCTCATGCGATCACCCGCCGCGTTCTGCATCTCTTTCCTCGCCACAATCGGTTTTGCGGCGATACACGCCGCGACGTTCGGCGTTCGCGCAAACAGCGCATACTCTCGAATCCCTGTCTATTTCGAAAAGAATCTCGGGCAGGCGTCCGGAATTGCGCTGTTTACCGCGCGGGCGCCGGGCTACGCTCTTGCGCTTACTCGAACCGGGACTCTCATATCACTGCATGGAGCGCAACGAGTAGTCAGCCTCGATTTCGCCGGCGGCTATCGGGGCGTGGAACCCATCGGCGAAGAGCCTCTCGCGGGGCGCAGCAATTACTACGTCGGCCCCGACCCCAGCCACTGGATCGAGAATGTGCCGCATTTCGGCGGCGTGCGGTTTCCGAACGTCTACAAAGGCATCGACCTGGTGTGGCACGGCGATCCGCAACAGATTGAGTACGATCTCGTTCTTCGGCCCGGTGCCGATCCGAATCAGATCAGGCTCCGATTTCGCGGCGCGGACTCAACAGGCATCTCCAAAACCGGCGATCTCATCCTGCAGGCAGCGGGCAGCGAATTCAGACAGGGGCCGCCCACCGTCTGGCAGCAGCATGGCGGCGAGCGCATATCCGTGGATGCCCATTATGTGCGGCTGGCCGGCGGAGAGTTCGGCATTCGACTCGCTAAATACGACCGCCAGGTGCCGCTGACGATCGACCCGGTCCTCGTTTACTCCACCTTCCTGAGCGGATCGAGCAGCGACTGGGCCGCCGGAATCGCCATCAATGCTCAGGGCGAGGCTTTTGTCGTCGGCGAAACCTCGTCCTGCGATTTCCCGGGGTCTTCGGGATTGTGCGGTTATGGCGGCAACGCCTTCATCGCCAAGCTGAGTGCGGACGGAAGCACTCTCCTTTTCGCTTCGTACTTCGGAGGCGCGCCGTTGGCCGTCGCGCTGGACACGAACGGCAACGCATACCTTACCGGGCAGAGTGGAGCCGGTGTGCCGGTAACGCCGGGCGCGCTGAACACCTCGGCGCCTGTGACCGGCGAGGGATTCGTGCTGAAGTTCAGTGCCACCGGCACGCTGAATTATGGAACATATCTCGGCGGAAGCGGCGGCGATCAGGGGAACGCAATCGCGGTCGACGGCAATGGGAACGCCTACGTCGCCGGCCAGACCGCTTCGACCGATTTTCCGGTCACAACGGGCGCCGCATGCTCGGCAAATAAAGACGCGTTCGTGTCGGTCCTGAATGCCGCCGGCAACGCGCTGCTGGGATCGCGATGCCTCGTTGGAAGCGGCGTGGATACGGCGGTCGCAATCGCGCTCGATTCCGGCGGCAATGTCTTCGTTGGAGGAAGCACGGCATCGACCGACCTGCCCGCCACCACAGGCGTATTCCAGACCTCATTGAAAGGCAATGCGAACGGCTTTGTCACGAAGCTCGCGCCGGATCTCTCCATCTCGTGGCTGACTTATCTTGGCGGGAGCCTGAGTGACGGGGTCGCAGGTCTGGTCCTCGATTCGGCAGGAAACGTGACGGCCGCAGGCAACGAGACCTCGCTGGACTTCCCGACCACGCCAGGCGCATTCCAGACAACCCCGCCCTTCAACGTGCAATATTCGGGCGGTATTGGATTCGTTACGAGACTGAACCCGTCAGGAACGGCGCTCGTTTACTCGACGCTGCTCGGGGCTGCGAACATCGTACGGATGGCCATCGAGCCGTCTGCGGGAGTTGTCTATCTCACCGGGTCGGGGGCGACGAACGTCTCGGGTGAGGCGCTTCAGGTCACGCCTGGCGCGTTTAATGTCGCGACCAGCCTGTATGTTGGCAGCACGGGTGCCTACATCGGTGAACTGAGCGCCGACGGGTCGGCACTGACCTTCGTGGGCTACCTCGGGGGATACGGTGCGAGTGCCCTCGGCCGAGGGCCAGATGGATCGCTTTACCTCGCGGGATACGCCGGCACTGATTTCACTACCACGCCGGGCGCCTATGAGGTCCAGGGTTACTATGCGGAGCCGGCTTTCGTGACGAAGATCGACATCAATTCGCCGGTTCAGTGCGCGGTTGCCCTTACTCCGCCGATGGCGGAGTTTCCTTCGACCGGCGGTTCGGGCTCCTTCAACATCGAGATCGCGAACGGTTGCCCATGGACCATAAGCTTGGGCGGGGCGGCTACAACCTTGACGCCGGGCACACCGGCACAGGGCGTTGGACCGGCCAAGATCTCGTACACGATAAGCCCCAATATCAGTGAGTACGCGGAAGTTGGGGCCATTTGGGTCAATACGGCAGAGTTCATGATCCGCGTTGACCTGCCCCCCACCCCCGTGTGCCCTGCGCCGGTTCTCGACCAGACGTCGCTCAGCTTCGGAGCCAGCGAAACGGATTCGCAGACCATCAACGTCACCCTGCCATCATCCTGCAACTGGAACCCAACGACATCCGCCGCCTGGATTACTGCGACGCGCTCGTATGGTACAAACACTGTCTCCGTTTCGGTCGCTGCGAACTCTTTCGGCGCCCGCCAGGGGACCGTAACGATAAACGGAGTTGCCGTAACCGTTTCGCAGGCCGCCGGCTCATGCACCGCTACAGTGACCGGGCCGTCCTCGCCGATACCGGGCGCCGGAGGCACGGCGGCCATACAAATCACTGCCAGCGATGTGACGTGTGCATGGGGCGTCTATGGCACGCCAGCCTGGTTGAGCCTCTCGGGCTCTTCTTCTGCCAGCGGTGTGGGCAGCGCTCTGGTTCCCTTCACTTTCACTGCCAACCCGACAACAGCCCAGCGGCAGACAGTTCTATCGGCAGCGGGCCAGGCCGTGACCATTACTCAGGCGGCCGGGCCGGTTGCCTCCGGCGACGCCAGCATGTTATCTCAGTTTTCGACCACGATTGCCGGTGGGGGCGCGGCCGATCCCGGCGATGGCGGTCCTGCGACGAACGCCGCCCTGCTCGACCCGCAGGCTATCGCGTGGCGCAATGGAACTCTCTACATTGCCGATGGCCATCACCGAACCATCCGCTCCGTCACTCCGGACGGCACTATCCATACGGTTGCCGGCGGAGGCAACGGCTCAACGGCCGGACCGGCCACGAGTATCAGCCTAACCGCGCCCGAGGCGATCACTTTCGGCAACGACGGAACTTTGTACATCGCCGACCAGGGAGCGAACCTCATCTGGGCGGTGGATACAAACGGTAATGCGAGGATCTTCGCGGGCGGCGGAATCGAGACTGGCGATGGCGGCAGCGCCACGAACGCGCAGCTCAGCGGGCCGTCCGGAGTCGCCGTTGACGGCAGCGGAAACGTCTACATTTCCGATTCGAACCGTCACCGCGTCCGGAAGGTGATCCGCGGCACGATTACGACGTTCGCGGGAACCGGTGTTTGCGGTTTCAGCGGCGATGGAAAGGCGGCTTCGGTGGCCGAGCTTTGCCAGCCCGATGGCCTCGCCGCAGATTCCGCAGGGAATCTCTACATCGCGGATGCCGTGAACGAGCGCATTCGCAGGGTGGCCATTGATGGGAGCATTTCGACGATCATCGGTGGTGGCCCTTACTATGTGACCGGCGGCCCCGCTCTGTCCTTCCAGTTGCGGCAACCGTGGCAAGTCGCCGTCGATTGGGCTGGGAACGTCTTCGTCGCCGATACCCAGATTGGCGCGCTGGCGGATATCGCCGGCAACGTGAGCAGCATCGCGGGACAGTACCCACCACTGGCTAACGCCATTGCTGTCGATGTTGCAGACGACGTGTTCGTTGCGAGCAATGGGGTCGTTGAGGAATTCACCGCGAGCAACCCATTCTGTTCGATCGGTGCTGCAGGGGTGAGCCCGGCGAATCCGTGGCCTGCCAACGGCGCGACGGATGTCGCATTACGCTCGGCCCTTAGCTGGTCGCCTGTCGCGGGGGCGACGTCATACGATCTGTATTTCGATACTGTAAATCCGCCGCAGCAGAGATACTACACCAACTGCATTACGCAGGTGCAAGTCAATGAGTCTGATTCCAACCGCACGTTCTACTGGCAGGTTGTGGCGCATACGCCATCCGGAACTGTTTCGTCCCCGGTATGGTCTTTCACGACACAACAAATCAGAGTAACGATGACCATTCTTGCCTACGGAGGGACGGTGACGGTGAACCCGCCGTCCGCTGACGGGACTTACCTCGCTGGCACAAACGTATGCCTGACTGCGACACCGAATTCGGGCTGGTACTTCGTAACATGGGCCAATCAGTACGACGGCAGTCCCGTATACTGCCTCATCCTGTACCAGGATCAATGGCTGGACGCAGTCTTTACGCAACAGGCGTATCCGCTGAATCTGGTCGTTCAGCCTCCGGGCGCGGGAACCATCACTGCAAGTTTTCCCGCGATCAACGGTTTGTACGGCTCCGGAGCCTGGGTCTGTTTGACCGCCGTTGCCAATCCGGGCTGGTATTTCAGCGACTGGGGCGGTTGGATTGCAACATCGGGTCACGCCCCGGGGACAGGTTGCCTGATGATACAGATAGGAGGCGAGTCGATCACGGCGAACTTCGTTTCGTCGCCCGGCGCCAGGGCTCTTCGCTTTGTACCTGTTACTCCCTGCCGGGTGGCGGATACGCGCAATGCAGCAGGCGCGTTCGGCGGCCCGGCGATAGCCGCCGGCAGCTCACGCAGTTTCATCGTCCCGAACAGCTCGTGCGGGGTCCCTTCCACCGCTCAGGCTTATTCGCTCAACATCACCGCGGTGCCCGCGGGCAAGCTCGGCTACCTCGCTGTCTGGCCCACCGGGGGAACCCCGCCAGTCGTATCCACTCTCAATTCGCGCGACGGCCGGACTAAGGCCGACGCCGCCATCATTCCCGCCGGCTCCAACGGAGCCATCAGTGTCTATGCCACCGACACGACGAACGTGGTGATCGATATTAACGGCTACTTCGCAGCCGCTGCCGACAATAACTCCGCCGCCTTGGCCTTCTATCCTGTAACACCCTGCCGCGTCGCCGACACGCGCACTGCCACAGGATCGCTGGGAGGTCCGGCTCTCGTGGGCGGTGCGACCGGCCGCGTGTTTCCGATTTTCTCTTCCAACTGCAACATTCCCTTCTATGCTCAGGCGTTTTCCCTGAATTTCACCGCGATACCGGCTGCGTCCAAACTGGGATACCTGACGGTTTGGCCCGATGGGCAGTCGCAGCCATTGGTCTCGACGCTGAACGCGCCGACGGGAACGATCACGGCCAATGCGGCGATCGTACCGGTGGGGAACAATCTGTCAATCGACGTGTACGCCACCCAAAACACGAACCTGGTGATCGACATCAATGGCTATTTCGCGCCACCGGGATATGGAACGGGTGGGCTGTCGCTGTACAACGTAACGCCGTGCCGGGTGCTGGACACGCGCATCCCGTCCGGAAGCCCGCCGTTCATCGGAAAGAAGGACGTGAACGTGGAGGCCAGTGCTTGTGCACCGCCGTCGGCGGCACAGGCGTATGTGTTCAATGCCACGGTGGTGCCGCCGGGCAAACTGGGTTACCTGACCTTATGGGCACAGGGTCAGACGCAGCCCGTGGTCTCGACGCTGAACGCGTTGGACGGCGCGATTACCGGAAATATGGCGATTGTGCCGACCACCAATGGTTCCATCAGCGCCTATGTCACCAATCAGACCCAGCTCCTGCTGGATCTGTTCGGCTATTTCGCGCCGTGAGCTGCGCATTTCCTGGTAATTGACGGGCCGCTGGCGCATCCATTATGCGAATATCTGGCTATTTTCTTCCGACGTACCTGACTTACGTCATCGCGCTGGCGGGCGTGGGCCCCATCTTCGCGCAGAAGTCCCCTGGCCGGGACGGGGACGCCCTTGCCCGGATTCCGTTTTCGTTCGAGCGAAATCAGGGCCAGTTTGCCGATCGCGACGCAGATTGGCTGCTGCATCGCGACGGGTATCGGATACTCATCGATGCCGCGGGCGCAACGGTTCAGCCCATGGCATCCGGACATGGCGCCATCCGCATGGCGTTCTCGCATGGCCGCGCTGGCGCCGAAAGCGAGGCGATGGAGCCACTGCCCGGCCGAGTGAATTATCTGATCGGGACCGACCCGCGGCGCTGGGTGCGCGATGTCCCGACCTTCCGGCGGGTCCTTTACCGCGACGTCTACGACGGGATTGATGTTTCGTGGTACGGAAGTGAGGGCAGGTTGGAATACGATTTCGTTGTGCATCCGGGCGCGGACGCGAGCCGCATCGGGTTGCGCATCGAAGGCGCGCGCACGCTGGCGCTCGAACCGGGCGGCGATCTGCGCATCGAAACTTCGGATGGTCCGCTGACATTGCGCGCCCCCGCCGTTTACCAGGAGTGGGCCGGCGTGCGGCGGCGCGTGGAAAGCGGTTACGTTCTCCAGGGGGCTGACGAGGTGGGCTTCGCATTGGGCCGGTATGACAAGTCACGCGCGCTGATCATCGACCCGACGCTGGTTTATGCGGGATGGTTCAGCGCTCTCAGCCCCAGCGTGACTTCGTTGGCGCGGGACCCTCGAGGCAACCTC
>Ga0335078_10009690_pt1 | contig 14256 bp, 14 predicted proteins | sample Lox_Sample_32_FD_206711 | JGI IMG/M metagenome (GOLD analysis project Ga0335078, IMG submission 206711) | Soil microbial communities from Loxahatchee National Wildlife Refuge, Florida, United States - Lox_Sample_3.2 | ecosystem: Environmental > Terrestrial > Soil > Wetlands | place: USA...
AGTTCGCATAGATCCGTTGCATGAAGCGCATGTGCCACTCCAGCGTCGCCGCTTCGTAGAGCCGCATGTCCTCGGAAGCGAAGCCGATGTCCCACTTTGCCGCGATCTGCTCGGCGGGCATATGGCGGCCCAGCACCCGCACCTCGCCCGAATCCTGGTGGACCAGCCCCAGTATGATGCGGATCGTGGTCGACTTGCCCGCGCCATTCGGCCCGATCAGCCCCATGATCTGGCCCTCCGGAACTCTCAGGTGAATGTTGTCGAGCGAGAAGTATTTGTACTTCTTCCCCACTCCGCTCAACTCAATCGCGAGATCGCTCATATGGTTTCCTTCTCCGAGACACGGTCCCCGGCCTCCCGCAGCTTCTCTTCCAGCTCTTGGGGCCGGATCCCCAGCATCGCCGCCAACCGCGTAGCCTGCTCCAAGTGCTGCTCCAGTTCCTGCTCTCGCAGCCGCGCTCCCAACCCCGGCGTCGACGCCACGTGCGAACCCTTCCCCTGCTGCGTCACGATGACACTCTCGCGTTCCAGTTCCAGGTACGCCCGCTTCACCGTGATCACGCTAACTTGCAGATCCACCGCAAGTTGCCGGATTGACGGAATCGCCTGACCCTCTTTCCAATCCCCCACGGCGATCCGCTGCTTCATCTGCTCCATAATTTGCAGATACATCGGTCGCTTATCGGATTGCGAGATGACGAAAGCACCGCTCATGTCTGTATACTCAGTATACACAGCTATGCGGGCCTGTCAACGGTTTTTTTCGAGGAGGCTTCGGCGCTACCAGATCACCCGCGCCGGATACTGGCCGATGGCCTCGTCCGGCGTGAGCAGCGTCAGCCCATGCACCAGTGCCTGGCAGACCAGCATGCGGTCGAATGGGTCGTGGTGCAGCGCGGGCAACTTCGTCAGTTGTAGAGCAGACTCCTCATCCACCGGCAGCGCCTCGATCCCGTTCAACTCCCGCCGAGACGGCACATAGCGAAGGGCTGGCTCGGGAAGTTTGAGCCGGCCCATACTTTCTTTCAACGCGATCTCCCAAGCCGAAACCGCGCTTAAGTAGAGTTCCGATTCCGCCGATTCCAGAAGGGCACGCGCCCGTTTCGAAAGTTCCGGCGCATCGAGGTTCATCCACAAAAATGTGCACGTATCGAGAAGGAGCCTCATCGCCTCTCACCGGTGAACCCCGCGATCACATCCCGCGGTAATGGCTGGAAGAATGCTTTCCCCAGCCGGAACTTCCCGCGATCTACGCCTAACACTCGGGGCTGGCGCCCTGCATTCGGGAGCGGACGGATCTCGGCCACCGGCCGATTGTGCCGGCAGAGCACGATCACTTCCCCCTTCTCCACTCGCTCCACGTATTGCGAGAGATGCGTCTTGGCCTCGTGGATGTTCAGCCGGATCATTTCTCCAATTATAGTCCACTAGTGAACTAAATTGGACTAACTTGGCGATCGCGCCTCCACCCCACGCTACAATGATCGAATCCGGCACGAGCAGCGTTCGCTTACCCGAGAAATCTCTTTCGGAGCAGTTCCATGAAACAATCGGGCATCTATTCCCTTTGCCTCTTCTTGCTGGCGCCCGCCGGCTGGAGCGCGGAACCTGAAGCCCTGCGCGGCTATTCCACCGCGTCCGCGCAGACCGAGCACGAGTGGGAAGTCAAGTTTCGCGCCATTCCGGACCCGGCCAATCAGCGTGCCGGCATGCAGCGGTTGAGCGCGCATCCCCATCACGTTGGCTCGGCCTACGACAAGGAAAACGCCGAATGGATCCTCTCCCAGTTCAAGCAGTGGGGACTCGACGCGACGATCGAAACCTTCGATGTCCTCTTCCCTACCCCCAAGGAACGCGCGCTCGAACTGGTCGCTCCCACCCGATTCACGGCTAAGCTGCAGGAACCCGCGCTCACGGCCGACCCCACCTCGTCGCAATCGAACGATCAGCTCCCGAGCTATAACGCCTACTCGATTGACGGCGATGTGACCGCGCCGCTCGTGTATGTCAATTTCGGCGTGCCCGAAGATTACGAAATGCTCGACCGGATGGGCGTTTCCGTCAAAGGCGCCATCGTCATCGCGCGCTACGGCGGTTCCTGGCGCGGCATCAAGCCGAAAGTCGCCGCCGAGCACGGCGCCGTCGGCTGCCTCATCTATTCAGACCCCCACGAGGACGGCTATTTCCAGGGCCCGGATTTTCCCGCCGGCCCGTTCCGCCCCAAAGACGGCGTGCAGCGCGGCAGCGTCATGGATATGCCGGTGCGTGCCGGCGACCCGCTGACGCCCAATATCGGTGCCACCCCCGGGGCGCGCCGGCTGCCGCTTTCGCAGGCCGACACCCTCACCAAAATTCCGGTTTTGCCGATCTCCTACGGGGACGCCCAGCCGCTGCTGGCCGCTTTGGGCGGCCGCGTGGCGCCCGAAGCCTGGCGCGGTTCCCTTCCGATTACGTATCACGTCGGCACGGGTCCGGCGCGCGTGCACTTGAAAGTGGCCTTCAACTGGGATACCAAGCCGCTCTACGACGTGGTCGCGCGCATCCCCGGCTCCGCCGACCCCGATGCCTGGATCATTCGCGGCAACCATCACGACGCCTGGGTCAATGGCGCGCAGGACCCGGTCTCCGGAACCGTCGCCTTGATGGAAGAAGCCCGCGCCCTGTCCACGCTCCTCCAGCAGGGCTGGAAGCCCCGGCGCACCATCATCTATTGCGTCTGGGACGGCGAAGAAGAAGGACTCCTCGGCTCGACTGAGTGGGCCGAAGCGCATGACCCCGAGCTGCGGCAGAAGGCCGCCGTCTATATCAATTCAGACGGCAACGGCCGCGGTTTCCTCCAGGTCGAAGGTTCCCACTCACTCGAGAGATTCATCAACGGAGTCGCGCGCGATATCACCGACCCCGAATCGCACGTCAGCGTCTGGAAGCGCCTGCAGGATTCGATGCTCGCGCGCCTCCCTCCCGACGCGCCGCCCTCGGAACACCAGCAGATCCGCCAGAGGCAGGATCTGCGCATCGGCGCGCTCGGCTCCGGCTCCGATTATTCTCCATTCCTCGACCATCTCGGCATCGCCTCGCTCAATCTCGGCTTCGGCGGCGAAGATCGCGGCGGCATTTATCACTCTATTTACGACGACTTTTACTGGTACACGCACTTTTCCGATACCGACTTCGCCTACGGCCGTGCGCTTTCGCAAGTGGCCGGCACCGCCGTCCTACGGCTCGCCGACGCCGACCTGCTGCCCTACGAATTCACCGGCTTTTCCGAAACCATTCGCCGCTACGTCGACGAAGTCCGCAAACTCGCCACCGACCTGCGCGACCGGACCATTGAACGGAATCGCGAAATCGACGATGGCGTTTTCGCCGCCGTCGATGATCCGCGCGAAAGACTGCTGATGCCTCCGAAAGAGACGGTCCCGCCGTTTCTCAACTTCGCGCCCCTCGAAAACGGCTGGAGTGCGCTCCAACGCGCCGCCGAGCAATACGAGCAGGCATTCGGCAAAGTCGAATCGAACAGCAGAGCCGCGCTCGCTCAAGCCTCCCTCCGCGAAGCCAATCGCAAACTGATCCTGGTGGAGCGTGCCCTAACCTTGAAAGACGGCTTGCCGAACCGCCCCTGGTACGAACACCAGATCTACGCCCCGGGCCTGTATACCGGGTACGGCGTGAAGACGCTCCCGGCCGTGCGGGAAAGCATCGAGCAGAAGCAGTGGGCCGAAGCCGATCAACAGATCGCGCGAGTCGGAAAGGTTTTGGAAAATGCCGGCGAAGCCATCAGCAGCGCGACCGCCGAGTTGAAGCGCGCCGCGCCGTAAGCTCGCGCAAACGCAGGTTCAGGTGGCCGATCGAGGCGAACTGGCCTTCCAGGCGGGCTGTGGCGGAGACCGGCGGCCGGCGCTTGAAATCGAAATCGCGGCGGCGAAACAGATCGCTTGCCGCGATTACCGCGGTTCCCATCGGCCGGTATTCGTAAGTTCCCTGCGCCCAGGCCAGATCGTCATCCAGCCACAGATAAAAGCCCATCAACTCCAGGTTACAATGGGGCGGTCAAGGCGCCGACCGCGCGGGCCAGGTCCTCGGGCGCGAATGGCTTGACCACCACCCGGCACGACCGGAAGGCGGTCTGCAAAAGCAGGTTCGGCGCACTGGTCAGGTACAGAAGCGGCACCCGGTCGCTGAATTCCAGAAACGGTCCGGGAGAGTTGGTAAGCAGAACGCCGATCTCGGAAGCCCCCGCCCGCAGCCACGCCAGGGCTTCGGCCTCCGTCTTCAATTTCACCTCGTAGCCGTGCTTCTTCAGAACCGCCTGCACGAGCTTCGAAACCAGAGGATCTTCTACAACCAGAACGCTCCCCGTCGCTGCAACGCTCTCCGCCGCCGAAGCGCATGACGCTGAAGTAAAAGGCATGTACCTCTTTTATTCTCAGGTCGCTGTCGTGCGAAGGATAGTCCCCCCAAAGGGGGAGAAGGGGGCCCGAGATGCGGGGAATGATTGAACAGAAAATCTATGTCTATTTCAATAGGGCGCACCATCGGCCAAAGACAATTCGCGACAACGCGGCGAGCCGGTCGGCATTAAACTTCGGCTCCACCGGCTCGTGGAGCTCCCGAACGTCCCCGCAATTCGCGTCCTGGGAGCACCAGTCCGCGATCATTTCCGGCGTCACTTCCAGATGGAATTGCAGCCCATACACGTTCGATCCCACGCGAAACGCCTGATGCCGGCAGGCGTCGGAATAGGCGAGCCAGACGGCCCCGTCCGGCAGATCAAACGTTTCCCCATGCCAATGAAATACGGTTTCGGGTTCGTCCAGACTGGCGAGGAGCGGGTCCTGGCGGCCCGCCTCGGTCAGACGGATGTCGAACCAGCCGATTTCTTTTGTCGAATTGCGAAACACACAGGCGCCCAAGGCCTTCGCAATCAACTGCGAGCCGAGGCAGACGCCGAGCACCGGCTGGCCGCGCTCCACGGCCTCTCGGATCAACTGGATCTCCTGGGCGAGATAAGGCAAGTCGTCGTTGGCCGACATCGGCCCCCCCATGAAGATCAAACCCGCGGCGCCGGCGGCATCCGGTACGGCCGCGCCTTCCTGAAACAGATCCGCGTACTCCACCGTAATCCCGCGGTCTTGAAGAGCGGGCTCGATCAGCCCGAGGCCTTCGAAAGGAACGTGCCGGAACGCGACTACATGCATCGCCGCGTGCTCAGTTTTTCGCGACCTGGAAATGGCTGAGCCCGCCCGCGTAGCGTGAAATCCCGCGGTACAGCGCTTCGGCCACTTTCTGCCGGTAGTCGGAGCGGCGGAGGAGCGATTCCTCCCGGGAATTACTGAGAAATCCGATTTCCGCCAGCACGGACGGCATGCTGGCACCAATCAGCACCACAAACGGAGCCTTCCGCACCCCGCGGTTCTTCTCGCCGGGAAACGTCCGCGCGGAAAGCGCATAGAGCGACGCCTGGACGTGTTCGGCGAATTCACGCGATTCCTCGGCCTTGTCGTGGAGCGAAATCTTCTGGATCAGGTCGCGCAGTTCGAAAACCGACTTGTCCGAGCTGGCGTTCTCCCGAGACGCCACTTCGAGCGCATCCTTCGACTCCGTGAAATTCAGGTAGTAGGTCTCGATGCCCGTCACCCGCGGCGCCGCCGGCGAAGAGTTCGCGTGAATCGACAGGAACAGGTCGGCTTTCTTGTCGTTCGCCAGTTGCGTGCGGCCTTCCAGCGGAATGAAGGTATCGTCGGTGCGCGTATAGATCACCTCCGCGCCCATGCGTTGCTCGATGAGTTTTCCGAGCCGCAGCGCCACATCGAGCACCAGGTCTTTTTCGAGCAGGCCCTTCGGCCCCATCGTGCCTTCGTCGTGGCCGCCATGCCCGGCGTCGATCACGATCCGGTTGATCTTCAACCCGAGCGCGCGGACCAGCGAAGTTTCCCCATCGCTGGTGAGCCGGGCGGACCTCGGAATTCCCGTGGGACGCGCGGCCGGCGGGGAGGCCGGGGAAAGGTCAACCGGCGCCGCCACCGGCGGTCTCGGCGTTTCCAGCTTCGCCAGCACCGGCATTTTGGGCGTCTCCACTTTGGCCAGCATCGGCGGGGCATCCAGTATCGGAGGCGGAGCGGCCAGCGGCGCGGGACGCGGGATCGGCGGCAGCGTGGTTTGCGGCAGCGTGGAAATGACCGGCGGATCGGGGGCTGCGGCCACCGCCAGCTCGATGATCAGCCGGCTGGGGTTGATCAATTGCGAGGGCGTCGCCTCTACCCCGTCCGCGAGGTCCAGAACGATGCGCGTGATCCCCGGTGTGGTTTCCGCCACGCGCACCCGCTTCAGCCGCGGATCGTCCACCGCTTCGATATATCCGCGCTTGGAGTTGATCCACGGCCGCGCGTTTAAGATGTCGAAGTACACGCGCTCGGGATTGTGGAGCCGGTCGGTCCGGAATTGGAATTCGCCAGAAACCTCAATCGCGATGCGGGTCACATCGCTCAATTGCCAGTGGCGGACGCCGGTGACCGAAAGCGGCGACGAGGCGTGAGAAGGCAAGGCGGCGAGCAGACAACCCAAAATCGTCAGCGCCGCCCTAGGCCTCATAACGGTTCTTGGCGCGAGATATACCGGACCGTGCCGTCCGGCTGAACTAGCTCGATCACGTGATTTCCGTTCGCGGCGTCCGCCGCGCCGGCCTTGATTTCCTGGCGGGCGGTTCCCGGCTTCTGCGCGCGCGAAATTCGCTCGGTCACCTGGGCCACATACTTCTGTGTTTCCGGAAACGGCGGCACACCGCCATACCGCGCTACCGATTGCTCCCCGGCGTTGTAGGCCGCCAGCGCCAGCGAATAATCGCCGTGATACCGCTCCAGCAGATACTTCAGATACTTCGTGCCGCCTTTGAGATTCTCCACAGGGTTCGAGGCATCGACGCCGAAGCGGCGCGCCGTCTCCGGCTCGAGTTGCATCAGGCCGCGCGCGCCCTTGCGCGAAAGGGCGTTAGGGTCGTAATTACTCTCGGCCCGGATGACGGAATGGACGAGTTCGGGAGGCAGCGACTGCTGAGCGGCGATCTGGTCGACCGCGGCTGACAAGGCGGCCGGATTGTGCACAATCACCGTCCGCACGAGCTTCCCCGTGTGGGGATCGGTGCGCACCACGCTCGTGAGATCGCCCGGGCCACCGGCCCACGCGGCAAGCACGGTGAATGCCGCGCAACCGGAAAGCTTGAAACAAACCCGCATCAGAATGTTCTGCTCCTCACATTATGAAGGCTCGCCCTAGTGGACGCAACGGGGAAATCTTCCCTTCTCTGACGCGGAACCCCTGACGAACCTCAATGCTATCATTTTTCTGTGAGCCGCGCCGGATTCGTCCTGGTGGGAGGCCGGAGCTCCCGGATGGGCCGGAACAAGGCGCTGCTGCCGTTTCGCGGCGCGTCGCTGGCCGAGTTCGTCGCACGCACGGTCGCGCAAGCCGCGGGCAGCGCGGTGCTGGTCGGCGATCCCGCCTTGTACCTGGCGTTTCCCTTCCCCGTATTGGCCGATGAATTCCCCGGCGAAGGCCCCCTGGGCGGCATCGTGACGGCTCTCCACAACACTTCCGCGGATTGGAACCTGGTGGTGGCCTGCGACATGCCCGGTCTTTCGGCCGAAGTGCTGGCGGCGCTCCTCGAAGCCGCCGGGCAAGCCGGCGCCGACGCCCTGATTCCCAAAGGCCCGTCCGGCCACCCGGAGCCGCTGTGCGCCGTCTATCATCGCCGGTCTCTGGAGGGACTCGAAGCCGCGTTCCGCGCCGGCCAGCGCAAAGTGATGGCCGCCGCGGCGGAGATCGACGCCCGGGTGTTGCCGTTCGGGGAGGTCGCCGCGTTCCAAAACGTTAACACCCCCGAGGATTGGGCCGCTTATGGCAGAGACTGAGCGTTACCCGCATTACATCGAATTCCGGCACGTCTATAAGACGTTCGACCACCCGGTTTTGGTTGACACCAACTTCCATATAAATGCGGGCGAAACGGTGGCCATCATCGGCCGCAGCGGCGTCGGCAAATCCGTAACCCTGTCGCACATTATGGGTTTTCTAAAGCCGGACAGCGGCCGGGTGATTGTGGCGCACGAGGACATCACCGATTTCGCCGAATCGGAGTTGCGGCGGATTCGCAAGAAGGTCACGATGGTGTTCCAGTCCGGCGCATTGTTCGACTCCCTGACGGTGGCCGAGAACGTGTTGTTCTCGCTTGAATTGCGAGAGGACTACGACACGCAGAACAAGGAAGATGTAGTCGATGGCCTGCTGCGGGTCGTGGATATTGCCGAAGCGCGCGACTTATATCCATCTGACTTATCGACCGGCTATAAGCGCGCGGTGGCGATCGCGCGTGCGCTGGCCGCGCAGCCGCAGTGCGTTTTGTATGACGAGCCCACCACCATGGTCGACCCGATCATGTCCGACCATCTGGGCGACCTCATGGTGCGGCTGAAGCAGCAATTGAAGCTCACCTCGGTAGTCGTGACACACGATCTCGACCTGATGCACAAGGTAGCCGACCGGGTCGTCTTCCTGTATGAAGGCAGCGTCATTTATTTCGGTCCGGTGGCGGAGTTAGAGAAATCCGAGCATCCGCACATCCGGGAGTTTTTGGAGTTGGACCGGGTGGTGTGACGCGGCTCGGACGCCTTTCAGCCAAGCGAGCGCGGAGCGCTGGAGGCAGGAACTTCCCGGTTTAGCCGGTGGAAATGGCTTTTTCGGATCTGCATCGAGCGGCGTCAATTACGACAGGGGCTTACCGATCTCCCAATGATGTCCAAACGGATCGACGACCCTTCCGAGGCGCCAGCCATGTTGGTTTCCCACCGACCAAATGACCGCAGCTCCCGCGGCAACCGCCTTCGCGAACACCGCATCCGGATTGTCCACCATCAGCACCATTCTTGCGGTTCCGCCGCCCAGCGTCTCCGGACTGAAGTTTTTGTGCGGGGGAGACTCGTCGGCTACCCAAAACTCCGCTCCGTCGGTCGAGAGGCGGGCCACCACTGTTCCGTCGGATGCATCGATACGATACAGAACGTCAGCACCAAAAGCGGTTTTGCAGAACTCGACCGCCGCCGCTCCTCGTCGGACGGAAAGCATCGGAGAGATCGACGTGTGCGGCATCTTAAAATTGTCCCATCGTCGAAGAGGTATTGTCCCATCTTCTTGTCCGGATCAAGCACATCCGGCTCCCCGACCGTTCGTTCCATTTAACGGCGGACGCCCCGCCCAAGCCGAATGATAACGATTTCTTCGTTTTCGGCTTCGCCGATGGGGACTTAAGAGGCTCGGAGTTGGTGCCTCAGCAGTTCCGTGGACTATTTTTCTAAGGCGCAGGTCTTCCGGCGCGGACACCAATGGTCCGCGCCTTGCCGGCTGGCGGGAGCGGCTAGGACGCCGATGCGCGTTTTTCACGAACCATCTCGCGGTATTCCTCCGCCAGCCGCCTCGTAATCATCGCCATATCCCAGTGGGCTTCCACCTCGGCGCGGGCGCGTTCCGCCATGGCCGCCGCCGTTTCCGAATGCTTCCAGAGCTCCACTACGCGCGCGGCAAAACCCTCAGGATCGTCCGCCAGGGCGCAGAATTCACCGTCTTTCCCGGCCAGTCCCTCCGCGCCCACGCCAGTCGAAACCACCGGGATGCCGGCGGCAAACGCTTCGAGCAGTTTCACCCGGACCCCGGAACCGCTGAGAACCGGGCACACAAACAGCGAGTAGCGCGCCAGAGGTTGGCGGATGTCTTCGACATAGCCGAGCATTTCGAGCGCGTCCGAAGAGCCGCCGTAGACGTGAGGCGGCGGCGGATCGGAGCCGGCCACCACCAGCCGCGCCCGCGGCTCGCGTTTCAGAATCAGGGGCAACACGGAGCCGACGAACCAGTCCATGGCCACGCGGTTCGGATCGTGGCGAAAGCTGCCGATGAACAACAAGGTGAACGGCTCGCGGCCGCACGCCCGGAACTCGTAACCCGCCGTATCGATGCCGGCGCGCAAGCCGGCGTGCAGGCGCGGCGCCAGCCGCGGCGAAAACGAGAGCAGGTACTCGCGGTTGGCGGGCGTGCAGACCTGCACATGGTCGAACCTGGGTAAGACGCGCAGTTCGTAGCGCAGCGCGCGCAAGTATTCGAAGCGCGCCTTGAGTTCGTCCCCAATCCCGGGCCAGTGGCCGAGCCCGCGGGCGATGGATTGGAAATAGATGTCGTGCTCGAACAGCGCCGTGGCGATTCGCCGGTACCGCAAGCCGTACTGCGCCATCGACGTGTATTCGATCTGGAGAACGTCGATTTTCCGGCAATAGATTTGGCGATGAATCAGCCAGGCGACATCGTCGATGGCGAACTCCCGAACCGAGTTCGGGAGTAGAGAACCGAAGCCCTTGACCTTGCCGCTCGGCCGCACGAGCCACTCGGCCGAGGCGCAGAACTCGCGCAACTCGCGATTTTCCGGCTCCTGCTCGGGCGCTTCCAGCAACTGAACGACGTGAACTTCCGCATGTTTCACCAGCTCGCGCAGCGTCTGGTACATGAAGACGCCGCCGCCATGCACCGGAGGACAGATGGGGTACGGAGAAACAAACAGGACGCGCAGGCGTTCCGGCGCGCCATCCGTGGTTTCGAAGCGATCGCGAAAATAGCCGCCCAGCGGACGCCGGAAGGCTTCGGTATCCGAGATTCGCGCCAGCCGCCGCGCCTTGCCTCGGGAACGAACGGCCCGGGGTAGCCGGGAGAAGGCGCGCCCCAACGCGGCGAGGTTCGGGCGGCCTGGGGCATCGCCGAACAGGACGCTCAAGAGAGCGCCGGCCCACGCCAGCACGAAATGAGACAGCAGACGGGCCGGCTCATGAATGTTCTTCCACGCAAACAGCAGATAGTTTTTCTTGAGCACCGCCTGAATCTGGTCTTCGCGAAAAGTCCTGCCGATGGTGCCGCGGTGCTCGTGATAGACAACGCTGCGCGGCTGATACAGCACTTTCCAGCCGCATTTCCACGCCTGGTATCCCAGGTCGGTATCTTCCAGGTAGAACGGCGCGAGCAGAGGATCGAACCCGCCCAGCTCGAGAAATTTCCCCCGGTCGAACGCGCACGAGCCGCCGCCGCCGTAAAAGCAGGGAAACAGATTATCGATTTCCGGATCGTCGCGGTGCCGGACGCGCAGACCGCCGTCCTGCCACCAGCCTTGCGTGAGGCCGGTTTCTTCGCGGACCCGGTTCGGATCGCTGAAAAAGATCTGGCAGGAGACGGCGAAGACATCGGGGTCGCGGAAGCCTTCGAGCAGCGGCGCCAGGAAATCGGGCGCCACCCGCATATCGCTGTTCAACAGGACGACGATATCGTTGCAGGCCTGCCGGAACCCCTCGTTGGAACCACCCCCGAACCCGCGATTTTCCGGGAGCGCGACCAGTTTCACCGACGGGAAGGCCGCGCGGACGAAATCGGCGCTGCCATCGACCGAGCCGTTATCGACCACGATGACTTCGTTGTCCGGATGGCCGGCAGCCGCATCCACCACCGCGCCCAAATATTTTTCGAGCAGATCCTTACCGTTCCAGTTGGGAATGACGATCGAAGCCGAAGAAGCGCGCCGGGCCGACGAGGGCGCCGGGCCTTTGCGGCGGCTAAACAGGTCGGAGGCCAGAAGCGTAAGGGCTGCCAGAATTACCAGCAACGGCGATACCACCAGCAGCGGCAACGCGCGTAGCAGGCGCTTCAGCAAAGGCATGTTAGCGGGCGGATCGATCCGGCCCGAGCCCGATAGCCCGGCCGAGTTTCATCCAACGCGAAGCGCGGTACTCCTTCACCAGCGCTTCCAATTGCTGCACCATCGCCTCCCGCTTCTCGATTTCCCCGTTCAGCCGCGTTTCGGTGTCCCGCACCCATTCGGTCCTGGACTGCAGTTCGGCCTCGAGCTCCGCAACTTTCGCCGCGTACCCATTGGCAACCTCGCGGGCGTGAGCTTGGTCGCGGGCCAGTTCCTCTTGGACTTCGACGATGCGGGCACGACGCTCCCCGAGTTCCTGGTCGAGCGATTGCGCCCACTCATTACTGCGCCGCAGCTCTTCGCTAAGCTGGCGGTGTTGTTCGAGGAGTCGCTGGTGATCGCTCTGGGCCTGGGACAGCCATTGGTTCTTGGTTTCCAACTCCTTTTCGAGCAGGGCGATGTGGCGCTCGCGCTCGCGGAGCACATTGGCCGCACGGGGCACATACACGAAGGTCGGGTTGCCGACCTGAGGGCGGTGGGCGCAGACCGCCACAAAGAAGTGTGACTTGGCGGCGTTTGGCTCCCCGGCGTCCACCCGCACTTCGGATGTCGTGCCGGCCGGACAGGGCTGAAAGGCCACTCCTTCGACGTGATTTTCCAGGAATAGCGTCACATGCGGAAACACCCCGGCCAGTTCGGCGCGGAACTCTTCAAAATCGAATTCATGGACGTGAAACGGATTCCGGCCTTCGGTTCCGCGCGATTCCGTATAGTAGAGGCGGTTGGGAGTGGAGACGACGAACTGCCCTCCGGGCGCGAGCAGACGGCGGGCTTCCAGGAGCAGGCCGCGCCAGTCTGCCAGATGCTCGATAACCTCGAAGGCGACCACGAGATCGAAACTGGCGTCCCGATGCGGTAGCGCCGTGCAGGATGCCTGCTCAAAACAGAGGTTGGCCAGCGGATAATTCTCGCGCGCGAAACTCACTGCTTCGCCCGCGATATCGGCTCCCGTCACGCGGAAGCCGACCCGCGCCAGTTCGGCCGATCCGTAGCCGGCGCCGCAGCCTGCATCCAGGACGCGCTTGCCGCCGGCGAGCCGCGCCGCGAAGGCGTAGCGCGCAAAGTGCTCGTTAAACAGGTCGACGTCCACCTGGCCCGGAATCAGGCGTTCGCCTGTAAATTCAGCCATCGGGGTTCGCTCCCAGGCGGGCGTTCACTTCAATGCGGCAAGGGAGGTGGACATACCCGTAAACGATATTCCGCGAACGCTCCATTTGAAGCGCGATGGCGTTGTCAATCCAATCGCAAACGGCAGACGAGGCCAGCGTGGCATCGGAGATCGAAGGTGAGAAAGAGAAAGCCGCGGGATATAATTCGGGCAAGTCGAGATAAAAATCAACCGTGACCATCCCGCCGGCGCGAAGCGGCGGCAGGGCGTGACCTTCGCGAGCGGTGTTGGTTCCGGAAAAATCGATGCCCAATTGATTCCGCACGACGAAGCCGACGATGGGCGCGGCTAAATCCTCTTTGGCGCGCGCCGTGATGCGAACCAGAATCCGCGACTCAGGCGCCAGCAGGGCCAGGGGCTGGCCATACTCGTTCAGCACGGCGATGCCGAGCACTTCGGCGCGGCCGTCGCCATAGCGATGATCGATATTGGGAATGACCGTGACCACTTCCGGCGCGCCGGCGCTTTCGGCGTGGAATCCCGGAGCGGCGCCGGAATGGCGAAGCTGATAGGTGGAATCTTTTTCCGCCATGGCCGCGAGATAGTTCGCCACCACCGGGCCCGGCTCGCCCATGTCGGCCACCCGGCCGTGAGCCAGCCACATCGCTCGATCTCCGATGGCTTTCACGTCCCCGACAGCATGGCTGACGAAAAGAATGGTGACGCCGCGCGCCCGGAGTTCGTGGACCTTGCGCATCGAGCGTTGGCGGAACCCGGCGTCTCCGACGGCGAGCGCTTCATCGACAACCAGCACTTCTGGGTCGACGTGGATGGCGACGGCGAAGGCCAGCCGAACCACCATGCCGCTGGAGTAGGTTTTGACGGGTTGATTGATGAAATCGCCGATGTCGGCGAAGCTTTCGATTGCCGCGTAGCGCTCCTCTATCTGGCGGGTGGTCAGCCCGAGAATGGCGCCGTTCAAATAGACATTGGCGCGGCCGGAAAATTCCGGGTTGAACCCGGCTCCTAATTCGAGCAGCGCCGCGACCCGCCCGTACACCCCGATGGCGCCCGCGGTCGGCTGCAGGATGCCGGCCACCAGTTGCAACAGAGTGCTTTTTCCAGAGCCGTTCTCGCCGATGATGCAGAAGGTTTCGCCGCGGCGGACGTCGAAGGTGATCTCGCGAAGCGCCCAAAAATCCCTGTGCCGCCTGCGCCGCCCGAAGCTCAGCAACTCTTTCAGGCGGTCTTCGGGCGCATCGTAGATGGCGTAGCGCTTGGAGACATTGTGAAACTCTACACTGTTCACGTTTTCAGAGAAAGACCAGTGTATCGGAAGTGGAGCGGGAGAGGGGGAAAGAAAAAAGAAGGC
>Ga0335078_10009691_pt1 | contig 14256 bp, 13 predicted proteins | sample Lox_Sample_32_FD_206711 | JGI IMG/M metagenome (GOLD analysis project Ga0335078, IMG submission 206711) | Soil microbial communities from Loxahatchee National Wildlife Refuge, Florida, United States - Lox_Sample_3.2 | ecosystem: Environmental > Terrestrial > Soil > Wetlands | place: USA...
GAAGCCTGGCCCGAAGCTGAGCCTTGGGATGCATGAGTCCCTTGGACGAGAGCCGCGGTGGAACGCCGGAAGGCGTGCGCATCCTCTGACGAGGATGCGTGCCGCAGCCCGCAAGGCTGCGGTGGTTACGGAACAGCGACTTACGGCGTTCCGCTTCCTTTTTATTTTGGCGAATAGCCAATGGCCAATAGGGATTGAGCTTTTTCCATTCGCTACTCGCCACTCGCTATTCGCCTTCTGATCCTGACCGTGATGGAGCCGGTTCCCACCACCGGGTTTATCTGACGAAGGCCGGGATCTAAGGCGAGCTTTCAGGAGCTGGCTTTGGTGCCCACGACTCGTGCGCGAACAAAAACGCGCCGCGAGAACGAGAGCCTATTCTTCACCTCTCCCCCCGCGCCGGGAGAGGGAGGAGAACGCGTCGCGAGAACAAGACTTTATCTTCAGCCCCGAAAGCGGGGGACGGTGAAAAGCAGGCTACTTGCTACCGGCGGGCGGCTGGGCAATGAAGAAAATCAAACCGGGGAGGACGCCAATGATGATGCACCGCCATTATCTTCTCATGTCCGTCGTAACGCTGATGTCCTTGTGCGTGGCAGCGGGCGCGCAGGCTCAAACTTATCCCGCGAAGACAGTGACGATGATTGCCGATGCGGCGCCGGGGGCGAGCCCGGACGTTGCGGCGCGCATTGTCGCGGACGCGCTCAGCAAGCTGTGGGGACAGCAGGCCGCCGTCGTCAACCATCCGGGCGCCAACGGCAGCATCGCCGCGCGCGCGGCCGCCGACGCGCCGCCCGACGGCTACACGCTGTTCGTGCCGGTTTCCTCAAGCTTCCTCGCGCTGCCGACCGTGGCGCCGAACCTGCCGCTGAAGCTGCCACGCGATTTTGTACCGATCGGCTTCGTCGCTTCGCAGCCGATGTTTGTCGGCGTTTCGCCCTCGCTTGGCGTGTCGAGCCTGCCCGAACTGATCGCGCTCGCCAAAAAGCAGCCGGGCAGCATTACGATTGCGGTGACCGGCGTCGGCCGCATGACCCACCTGACCGGCGAACTCCTGCAGGCGAAGGCGGATATCAAGCTGCAGCCGGTGCCCTACAACCGGGGTCCGGCGGCTGCCGTGAGCGATGTCGCGGCCGGGCGCGTCTCCATGATTATCGAGGGCTATTCGGGCATGATCGGCGCCGTAAAGGCGGGGCAGGTGAAGCTGATGGCGGTGGCTTCGCCGGAACGGCTGGCCGAATTTCCGGATTTGCCGACAGTGGCGGAGACGATTCCAGGCTTTGCGGCCGCCGGCTGGCTGGTCGTGGTCGCCCCGCTTGGCACGCCCACCTCGATCGTCGCCAAAGTCGGAGCCGACCTCGGCACAGTGCTCAATGAGCCCGACGTGAAAAAGAATCTGGCAACGACCGGCAGCTATGCGCGCACGATGAGTGCCGCCGAAGTTCAGGCCTTCGTCGCCAACGAGCAGGCGACTTGGCTGCCGATTCTTGAAAAGGTCATGCCGAAGTAGCGGAAGTTCGCCTCTGGCAGGGACTCGGCGAAACTGCCAATATGCGCGTTGAATAATAAGGGCGCCCAGCCGCTAATGGAGGTTGCGCCATGAACGTTGAAGTAAGACAGGTCGAGCGCAGCTCCAAGACCAAGCTGCAGATCGTCGATTGCGACATTCATCCAAAAAGTTCGCTTGAGGACCTGCGGCCCTATCTCAGCAATCGCTGGTGGGATTATGCGCAGACCTATGGGGCGCGCTCGCACCACGGCTACGTGAAGGGGTTTCCCTATCCGAAGGGCCAGCCGCTGGCGTCGCGCCGCGACTCGTGGCCGCCGGATGGCGGCTTGCCGGCGAGCAATTACGAATTCATGCGCGAGCAGCACCTGGACTGCTACGGCATTGAATATGCGGTGATGAATCCGCTGTCGCCGTCGGGACAGGGCGAACAGAACGGTGAGTTCAGCGCGGCGCTGGCGTTCGCCGCCAATGAATTTCAGCTCAACCACTGGAACGCCCTCGACCCACGCCTGAAGGCGTCGCTCATCGTGCCTTACGAAGATCCGGACGCGTCACGGGTCGAAATTCGCCGCCGCGCGGGCGACCGGCGCTTTGCGCATGTGCTCATGCTCACGCGCACCGCCGAATTAATGGGCCGGCGCCGCTATTGGCCGATCTACGAGGCGGCTTGCGAAGCCGGATTGCCCGTCGGCGTGCACGTCTTCGGCTATAGCGGCCGCGCCGTCAGCAATACCGGCTGGCCCTCGTTCTATGTCGAGGAGATGACCGAGCACGCCAGCGCCTGCCAGGCCCAGGTGACGAGCCTCATCATGGAGGGCGTGCTCGAAAATTTTCCGCAGCTGAAGTTCGTCTTCATCGAAGGCGGCTTCGGCTGGATTCCATCTCTCGGCTATCGCCTTGACCGCAATTGGGAGCGCATGCGCTCCGGCCTGCCGCACGTCAAAAGGCCGCCGTCCGAGTACTTACGCGATCATTTCTGGGTGACCACACAGCCGATGGAAGAGCCGGACAAGCCGGAGCATCTGCTCGAGATCATGGAGGCGATCGGCTTCGATCATATCCTGTTCTCGTCCGACTATCCGCACTGGGATTTCGACGATCCCTTCGTGGCCGTGCCTCACAGCCTCAGCGTGGAGCGCCGCAAGCAGATTTACGCCGGCAACGCGCACGCGCTTTACAGGTTCGCCTGAGGGCTGGTAAGTCCGCTCACTGAATCCTAAATGTAGCGGCATCTTTTACGAAAATATCCCAAGCTCTTGGGTTCATCGGCTGGTATGATGCCGAGGGCGGGTGTATCACCGGCGCGCACGGCGGCCATCCGGTGAGGAGCGAGCATGTCGGTTTCCCAGAGTGCCAAGGAGAGGGCCAAGGAAACGGCCAAGGGGGCGGACGAGGGTCTGTTCAGCGTCCCGCTCGCCGACAGCGATCCCGAAATCGCCGGCGCGATCGCCGGTGAGCTCGGCCGGCAGCGCGACGACATCGAGCTGATCGCGTCGGAGAATTACGTCAGCCGCGCCGTCCTCGAGGCACAGGGTTCGGTACTCACCAATAAGTACGCCGAGGGATTGCCGGGCCGGCGCTACTATGGCGGCTGTCAATTCGTCGATGTTGCCGAGCGTCTGGCCATCGAGCGGGTCACCAAGCTGTTCGGCTGCGCGTTTGCCAATGTGCAGCCGCACTCCGGCGCCTCCGCCAATGCCGAAGTGTTCATGGCGCTGATGCAGCCCGGCGATACCTTCATGGGGCTCAATCTTGCGGCGGGCGGTCATCTCACCCACGGTTCACCGGTCAATCTCTCCGGCCGCTGGTTTAAGGTCGCCCCTTATGGGGTGCGCCGCGACGACCATCTGATCGATATCGATGAAGTCGAACGGCTGGCGAAGCAGCATCGGCCGAAGGTCATCATCGCGGGGGGCTCAGCCTATCCGCGTATCATCGACTTCCGCCGTTTCCGCGAAATCGCCGACGAGGTTGGCGCCACCCTCATGGTGGACATGGCGCACTTCGCAGGCCTCGTCGCTGGCGGGGTACACCCAAGCCCATTTCCGCATGCGCACGTCGTCACCACGACCACCCATAAGACGCTGCGCGGCCCCCGCGGCGGCGCCATTCTCACCAACGACGAAGAGCTGGCGAAGGAGCTTAACTCCGCGGTCTTTCCCGGCATGCAAGGCGGCCCGCTGATGCACGTCATCGCCGCCAAGGCGGTAGCATTCGGCGAAGCCTTGCGCCCATCCTTCAGACTTTACGCGAAGAACGTCGTCGAGAACGCCAAGGCGCTTGCCGAAAGGCTGAAAGCCGGTGGCCTCGATATCGTCTCCGGAGGCACCGACACACACCTGATGCTGGTCGACCTGCGCAAGAAGCGGCTGACCGGCAAGGTCGCCGAAATAGCGTTGGGGCGCGCCCGCATAACCTGCAACAAAAACGGCATCCCGTTCGACCCGGAAAAGCCGACGGTGACCTCGGGCGTGCGCCTGGGCACGCCGGCAGGCACGACCCGTGGATTTGCCATCGCCGAGTTCAGGCAAGTTGGCGACTATATCGTGGAAGTACTTGACGCGCTGGCACAAAAGGGCGTTGACGAGGACTCCCTTGTTGAGGCCAGCGTGCGGGAAAAGGTCCGGCGGCTGGTGAGCCGGTTTCCGATCTATGAGGGTTAGGGGTACGGGGGCAAAAGAGTATGCGCTGTCCGAGTTGTAATAGTCTCGACACTCAGGTGAAGGACTCGCGGCCGACGGAGGATTCCTCCGTCATCCGCCGCCGGCGCGTGTGCCTGTCATGCAATTTCCGCTTCACCACATTCGAGCGTGTGCAATTGCGCGAGCTGATCGTGATCAAGCGCAACGGCCGGCGCGTGCCGTTCGATCGCGACAAGCTTTTGCGCTCCGTCCAGATCGCGTTGCGCAAGCGGCCGGTCGAGCCCGAACGCATCGACCAGTTGGTCTCCAAGATCGTGCGCGAGCTGGAAGGGCAGGGCGAGAGTGAGGTTGCGTCCGAAGTCATCGGCGAGACCGTGATGGCGCATCTGCGCGACCTCGACGACGTCGCGTACGTGCGCTTCGCTTCGGTCTATCGCAATTTCCGCGAAGCCAAGGATTTTGAAACTGCGCTGGCCGAGCTGTCGGCGGACGAGGCCGGCGAGATCGCGCGCAGCAAGTGAGCGCGAAGCCCGCGAGTCCCGGCGCGGATTTACTGGCGGACAATCGGCGCTTCATGGCGCTCGCGCTGGCCCTTGGCCGGCGTGGACTCGGCCGCACTTGGCCAAACCCCGCGGTGGGCGCGGTCATCGTGAACGACGGTGTGATGGTTGGGCGCGGTTGGACGCAGCCGGGCGGGCGGCCGCACGCTGAAGTCGAGGCGCTGCGGCGTGCGGGAGGCGCGGCGCGCGGTGCTACACTCTACGTGACGCTCGAGCCGTGCTCGCATCACGGTAAATCGCCGCCGTGCGCTGACGCGATTATCGCCGCAGGTATTGCTCGCGTCGTATCGGCGATGGAAGATCCCAACCCTAAAGTGGCCGGTGCGGGTCACGCTCGTCTCCGCGCCGCGGGCATTGCAGTCGAGGTTGGCGTTGGCGCCGACGAAGCGCGCCGCGATCACGCCGGCCACTTCAGGCGCATGCGCGACGGCCGCCCCGAAGTTACGTTGAAGCTTGCAGTCTCGGCGGACGGCAAGGTGGCCGCCGCCGGGCGCGAGCCGGTTGCGATTACCGGAGAGGCGGTGCGCCATCGTGTCCATCTTCTGCGCGCGGAGAATGACGCCATCATGATCGGCATTGGCACGGCGCTCGCTGATGACCCGATGCTCACCTGCCGCCTGCCGGGAATGGAGAAAAACTCTCCCGTGCGCAGTGTCCTCGACAGTTCGCTGCGCCTTCCGCTGAGCTCGCGCCTGGTGCGTAGCGCCCGCGAGGTGCCGGTCTGGGTCATTGCGGGGGCCGAGGCGGCGCGGGCCTCCGAGGACGCCCTGGCGGAGCGCGGCGTAACCGTCCTCAGAGCAGGCGGCAAGGGTCGCCCGGCTTTGGCCGAGGCCCTTAAATTGCTTGCCGCGCGGGGCATTACGCGGCTGTTTGTCGAGGGCGGCCCCACGCTCGCCGAGAGCCTGATCCGTGCTGATCTCGTGGACGAATTGATTTTGTTTCATTCTCGTAAATCCATCGGCCGGGAAGGGGTCGATGCGTTCGACCCAGCCTCGCTGGCGCTGCTGACGCAGCGGCTGAAAAAAGTTGAGAGCGAGGCTGTCGGCGCTGACCGATGCGACAGGTTCTTACGGACATAATTCATGTTCACCGGCATAATCAGTGACTTAGGTGAAATCGTTGACGTAGAAGAGAAGGCCCACGGACTACGTCAAGTCACCATCGGCTGCAGCTACGACCCCGACACGATCGATATCGGAGCCTCCATCGCTTGTTCGGGCGTTTGCCTCACGGTCGTTGCCCGCAAACGAAGCGGAAATCGCTCAAGCTTCGCCGTGGACGCGGCCGCTGAGACCCTGCGGATGACTACAGCCGCAAGCTGGCGGCGCGGCACCCGGCTCAATCTCGAACGAGCACTGCGCATGGGCGACGAACTTGGCGGTCATTTGGTCAGTGGTCATGCCGACGGTGGGGCCGAAGTCATCGCGCGTGACGATTTCGTCGACATGGCCGGCTTGTGGTTTCGCGCCCCGGCCGAGCTTGCCCGTTTCATTGCCCCCAAGGGCTCGGTCGCTCTCGACGGCGTGTCCCTTACGGTCAATGAGGTCAAAGGCGAGACTTTCTCGGTCTTGATCATTCCGCACACTCTGAAAGTCACCACTTTCGGAGCCTTGGAAGTCGGAGCGCTGGTCAACCTGGAAGTTGATTTGATGGCCCGCTATGCGGCGCGGCTTCTGGAAGCATCGCAGCCGCGCTGAAGTGTGCTTGTTCGCCTTTTCTTCGCTTGCTACCACGACGTGGAAATGGAGCGCAGCAATGGCCGGCCCGCGGCGAGGCAAGCGTGAGCAAAGCGGCAGTAAAGGTGCGCGCATCCTCGTCGTCGAGGCGCGCTTTTACGACGCTATCGCTGATGCGCTTCTGGCCGGCACCATGAAAGCGCTGAAGGACGCGCGGGCCGAAGTCGATTGCATCAGTGTGCCGGGCTCGCTGGAAATTCCAACCGCCATTGCAATCGCGGCTGACGCGGCGCGGCGGCGGCGTCGCCCTTATGACGGTGCCGTTGCGCTCGGCTGCGTGATCCGCGGCGAAACAATTCATTTCGAGATCGTCTCGCATCAATCGGCGCGCGGATTGATGGAGCTTTCGGTTGCGCGGGGGCTGCCTATCGGCAACGGCATTATCACGGTCGAGAACGAAGCGCAGGCTTTTGCTCGCGCCCGCATGGATGAGCAGGACAAAGGTGGCGACGCGGCGCGCGCCGCGCTGGCGCTGGTGGCGCTTAAGCGACAGCTCGGAAAGCGGTGATGTAGGTCAGCCGCCGATGGACAGCGCTCAAGCAAAAGAAACTCGCAAGGCTAACAAGCGCGGTGCCGCTCGGCTCGCCGCCGTGCAGGCGCTTTATCAGATGGACCTCGCCGGTACCGGCCTCAATGAGATCTTGGCTGAATTCGAAAGCCATTGGCTCGGCGGGGAAGTGGAGGGCGCTCAGTATCGTCCTGCCGAGGCGGCGTTCTTTCGCGACATTGTCGGCGGCGTGGTCCGCGAACAGACGCGCCTTGACCCGCAGATCGACGCGGCGCTCGCGCGCGGATGGCCGCTGCGGCGCATCGAGGCAATTCTGCGCGCGGTGCTCCGTGCCGGCGCGTACGAGCTTGCTTGCCGCTCCGATGTGCCGGCGCGGGTCGTCATGTCGGAATATGTCGATGTGGCAGCAGCGTTCGTCGACCAGGAGGAGACCGGCATGGTCAATGCCGTGCTCGATCAATTGGCGCATCAGTTGCGCTCCGCCGAGTTTGCCGGCGGATAGGCCAAAGGCGTGACCATGGCCGCTCGCGAAGAAACGTCGGCCGAGGAGCGCCTGATCGCCCGCTATTTCCGGCAATTGGCGACGCACCCAGGTGCTCTCGGTCTCGGCGACGACGCTGCGGTTCTGACCCCGCCGCCGGGGTGCGATCTCGCGCTGACGACCGACGGCGTCATCGCCGGCGTGCATTTCTTTCCCGACGATCCGCCCGACTTGATCGGCCGCAAGGTCTTGCGGATGAATCTTTCCGATCTGGCCGCCAAGGGTGCGAAGCCGCTGGGCTTTCTCATGTCGGTCGCTTTGCCGGCGAGCATCGAGGAGAAATGGCTTGAGGGATTTGCTGCCGGGTTGGGTGACGACGCTCGGCGCTATGGTTGTCCGCTCCTTGGGGGTGATACCGACCGCACGCCCGGCCCGATTTCAGTTTCGATCGCGGCCTTCGGCAGCGTGCCGCAAGGAAAAATGGTGCGCCGCTCGACCGCAAAGCCGGGCGACTGCATCGTGGTCACCGGCACAATCGGCGATGCGGCACTCGGCCTGTTGGTTCGGCGTGAACGTGATCTCGCCGATCGCCTGCGCCTGTCCGAGACCGCGCGCGCGTATCTGGTGCGGCGCTACCTGCTGCCCGAGCCGCGCAACGTGCTGGCGGAATCCGTTCTGCAACATGCTTCCGCCGCCATGGACGTGTCCGATGGGCTTGGGGGGGACCTCGCGAAGCTTTGTCGCGCATCGTACGTCGCCGGCGAAGTGGACGTCGCGCGCGTCCCGCTGTCCGATGCTGCGCGTGCAGTACTCGATGCCGACCCGGCGCTGCTCGAAACGTTGCTTACCGGAGGCGATGACTATGAGATTGTCTTGACGCTCCCCGCGCAAAAACTTGGCGCGTTCCAAGCGGCCGCCCGCGCCGTCGGCGTGGCGGTCGCGGAGATCGGCCGGGTGACCGCAGGCGAGGGCACCCGCTTCATGCGCGACGGCAGTCCGCTGAACTTGACGCGGCCCTCATACAGCCACTTCTAAAGATGCGATCTTGGGCCGCCACTTTTACGGTGCTTTTGCTTCTTGGCGACGCGGCCGTTGTCTGCGCCGCGCCCAAAGCGCTGCGCGTAGTCCTGTCCTCGCCGCTGGTCGCGGAGGGCTCCGGCCCCGACGGCTGTACGCCGGTGGTCAGCGGCCTCGGCGGACCGGCAGTCTGGGAGGTGCGCGTCGAGAGGTTCCTCCTCGACGGTAAAGCGCTGGTCGAGACGAGCCGCGAACCAAACCTCAATCATTTTCCACTGTGCATTGCCAGCCGGCCTGTAGCTGGCAACGCTGAGGTCGAGCTGTCATTTGTGACTCACAATGGCGGTGTGGCGCGCGTTGCAGGCATCGTGCTGCGGTTCGCCGATCCGCAGGATTTCTATGTCGTCGAGGCGGACGCGGTTGCTGGGCGCGTGCGCTTGGTGCGCATACTAAACGGCGAATGGCGCGAGATCGCCAACCATGCGGCGGTGCTTGCCGCCGGCAAAGCACAGTCGCTCAGGGTGAAGGCCACGGGTGAAGCCTTCGCTGTTACGCTCGACGGCCACGCGGTGTTCGAGGCGCGCGACAGCGGTCTCGCCTTGCCGGGCCGCTTTGGTATCTGGAGCAGAGCCGACAGCGTCACCAGCTTTGGCGACCTCTTCATTACGATTTTGGATTGAACGCTTTCGGCATCCACCGCGCTATAATAAGCGGCAGGAGAGACGCCCATGCACGATACGACGGCAATCGCCACGCCGCAGCACAAGCCTCGCGCCGGCAAAAACGCCAATCCGCGCTATGCCGAACTCTACCGGCGCTACCCGACCATCGACTATTTGCGCCGCCGCGCGCGCGAGCGCCTGCCGCACTTCGCCTTCGAATATTCGGATGGCGGCTCGGGCAAAGATGACGCCGGCATCAATCGCAATTGGGCGGCGCTCGATGCAGTGGAGTTGGTGCCGCGCTATGGCGTGATGCCGTCGCTGCCGCCCTGCGACGTCGAATTGTTTGGCCGCCGCTACGCGGCTCCCATCGGTATTTCGCCCATGGGCGGTCCGGCGATCGTCTGGCCGGGCGCCGACATCTATCTCGCACGCGCAGCGCAACGCGCCCGCGTGCCCTACACGCTCGGCGTCGTCGGTTGCGCCACGATCGAAAAAATAGCCGAGGTCGCCCCCGACGTGTTTTGGTTCCAGCTCTATCGAGCGGCGCGCAACGATCACGCCATCGGATTCGATTTGGTGCGCCGAGCGCAAGCCGCCGGCTGCCACGCGCTGGTGCTTACCCTCGATGTACCGGTCCGCACCACCCGCGCCCGTGAAGTCGTGGTCGGGCTTGGCGGTGCCTTTACGCCGGACCTGAAGATGATGCTGCAGATGGCGACGTCGCCCGCGTGGTCCATGGCGTTGCGCAAGAATGGCATTCCGCGTTTTTCCAATCTGCGCTCTTATGTGGGAGAGAACGCTTCGATCAACGACATGGTGGAGTTCGCCCGCCGCGAAATGGGCGGCGCCTTCACCTGGGAGGAAGTCGCTCGATATCGCGATCTTTGGAAGGGAACGCTCATCGTCAAGGGTGTTCTTCACCCCGAAGATGCGGAAAAGGCGGTGGCGCTCGGCGCCAACGGCTTGTTTGTTTCCAATCATGGTGGCCGTCAGATCGAGGCGCTGCCGGCGCCCATCGATGCGTTGCCGGCCATCGTCCGGCAGGTCGGCAAGCGCGTCACCGTAATGATGGATTCAGGTGTCCGCAGCGGCACCGACGTGGTGCGAGCCTATGCGCTTGGCGCGGCTGCGGCGTTTGCCGGCAAGGCGTTTTTGTGGGGACTTGGCGCCCTGGGCGAAGACGGTCCAGGCCACGTCATCGATCTTCTCATCGAGGAAACGCAGGCGGCTCTCGGCCAGCTCGGCGCGCACACACCCGACGAGGCGCGTTCGGTAGTGATCCGCCACAAGGGCGCGCTGCAGTTCTGACCTGCGCTGCAAGGAGTGGCGCCCTATCCCTCCGCCAGCTAGAAGGCCGCCTCGGGCGGACATTCGTCCGCGCGAGCATGGAAGTCCCATGGCCGTCGTTGCTGAACCAGCTATCGACTTGACTGACGACGGGCTCGCCCGGCGCAACGCACTGGTGCTCGCCGTCGCGCAGGCGCTGGCCGGCGGCAACAACACCGTCATCGTCGCGACCACCTCGATCATAGCGTCGATGCTCGCGCCCGACGCGACGTTGGCGACGCTGCCGATCAGCGTCATGGTCGCGGGCATGTGGCTTGGCACGCTGCCAGTGGGCGCACTGTCCAAGGCCTTTGGCCGGCGTTTTGCACTGCAGACCGGATCGGTTTTTGGCGCCGCGTCGGGATTGATCTCCTGCGGTGCCGTGCTGGACGGCTCGTTCTGGCTTCTTCTTGTCGGCACTTTCTGCGGCGGCCTTTACGCCGCGGCCCATCAATCCTATCGCTTCGCCGCGGCCGATACCGCGAGTGCGCAATTCCGGCCCAAAGCGGTCGCCTGGGTTCTCGCCGGTGGTGTGTTTGCCGCGGTTATCGGACCGCAACTCGTCATCTTCACCAAGGATATTTGGCCGGCTTACCTGTTTGCGGCGACGTTTCTCGCCCAGTCGGCGTGTGCTGTGCTCGCCGCGGCCGTGCTTCACTTCGTCAAAATTCCAAGGCCGCATGTGTCGCATTCTTTAGTTGACGGCCGTCCACTTTCGTCCATCGTCGCGCAGCCGAAATTTATCGTCGCGGTCGTTTGCGGTTTGGCAAGCTACACGATCATGAACATGATGATGACGTCAGCGCCGCTGGCGATGGTCATGTGCAATCACTCGGTCAGCGATGCGGCGCTCGGCATTCAGTGGCATGTCATCGGTATGTACGCGCCGAGCTTTATCACCGGCTCGCTGATTGCGCGCTTCGGCGTGCGGCAGATGATCGCCGTCGGTCTTGCGCTCATCGTGTTCGCCGCTTCGATCGAGCTGTCGGGGACGGCGCTTTGGAATTTCTGGATCGGCCTGACCGTTCTCGGCGTCGGCTGGAACTTCGCGTTCATCAGCGCCACGACGCTGATCACCGAATGCCATGATCCCCATGAGCGCAATAAGGTTCAGGCGTTCAACGATTTCCTGATTTTCGGTTCAATGGCTATCGGGTCGTTCTCGTCCGGCGCGCTTCTGGCGCGCTACGGCTGGACGGCGGTGAACGACATGGCGTTCCCGGTCATCTTCGTCGCGGCGGCGCTGCTTGCCTGGGGCTCGCTGGTGCGCCGCCCAACGGCGGCGTAATAATAGCCGGCGCTACAATACCGGATCCACCATCGCGAAGGGAGCAGCGCATGGCCAGGGCGATGCGAAAAGCGCGAAAGTCTACGCGATCGAACGCCAAGACGCCGGTGCGCCGGCGCGTTTCTGCAGCCAAAAGCCGGACGAAATCCAAACCGGCACCGCGGCGGCAGACGTTCGTGGCGAGCCATCATCACCCCAACGCCTTTGAGGGCGGCCTGCGGTCTTACGCCAAGTATCGCGATCTCAATATCGTGTCCGCGACCAACGGACTCGCGCGGGCTCATGTGATCAAGATGCTTCCGCCCTGCGATCCGGCCGTCGTGTCCAAACGCCACTACCACGATGTCGAATTTCAGATGATCTACGTGCTCAAAGGGTGGATCAAAGGTGAGTATGAGGGCGCAGGCGTGGTGACCATGCGCGAAGGATCGTGCTGGCTGCAGCCGCCGCGTATCAAACACTCCGTGCTCGACTATTCGGACGATTGCGAGCTGCTCGAAATCATCATGCCGGCTGATTTCGAGACGGTCGAATTGGAGTGATCTTCCGAGCCCGGACATAAGGCAGGGAAAGGCCTCGGCTCGGAGGCGGTCCGCTGAGGAGCGAGCCAGTAGGCACGAATTGCCCGGTGAGCTTTGTGTCGAGCACACCTAAGCGCTGAGAATTTGTCGCGACGTTGCAGCCGCGGGCATTTTATGCAATGTCCGCGACCACTTGCGCGGATTTTGTCGAAATTGTCCGGCACGCGCCTTTGTTTCGGCCGAAGAAGAAATCGGTCGCGGGAAGACAACTGGGGTCGGGTCCATGGTAACCTTGTGGCTTATTGTTCTGTGCGGCGTTCTCGCCATCGTTTATGCGATCTGGGCCACCTCTTCGGTGCTGCAGGCGGACGCGGGCAGCGCGCGCATGCAGGAAATCGCCGCCGCCGTGCGCGAGGGCGCCCAGGCCTATCTGCGCCGCCAGTACAGCACCATCGCCGTGGTCGGCATCGTCATCTTCCTGATCGTTGGCTATTTCCTCGGCTGGCTTGTCGGCATCGGGTTTGCGATCGGCGCCGTTCTTTCCGGCGCGGCCGGCTTCATCGGCATGAACATTTCGGTGCGTGCCAACGTACGCACGGCGCAGGCGGCAATCGGCTCGCTGGCCGGCGGTCTCGAACTCGCCTTTCGCGCTGGCGCCATCACCGGCCTGCTTGTGGCCGGACTCGCGCTGCTCGGGGTGACGCTTTACTTCGCGTTTCTGACGCACTGGCTCCATTTGGCGCCTAACGATCGGACCGTTATCGATTCAATGGTGGCGCTGGGCTTTGGCGCCTCGCTTATTTCGATCTTCGCCCGTCTTGGCGGCGGCATATTCACCAAGGGTGCTGACGTCGGCGGCGACCTTGTCGGCAAAGTCGAGGCCGGCATTCCCGAGGACGATCCACGCAATCCTGCCACGATCGCCGACAATGTCGGCGACAACGTCGGCGACTGCGCCGGAATGGCCGCTGATCTATTCGAGACCTATGCGGTGACCACGGTAGCCACCATGGTGCTCGCCGCGATCTTTTTCAGCCCGGCCGGCCTCGATGCGCTCACGCGCATGATGACTCTGCCCCTCGCAATCGGCGGCGTGTGCATCATCGCTTCGATCATCGGTACCTTCTTCGTCAAGCTCGGCGCCAATCAATCGATCATGGGCGCGCTGTACAAAGGCTTGATCGCGACCGCGATCCTCTCGTTGATCGGTATCGCCGGCGTGATTTCTCAGCTCATCGGCTTCGGTCCGCTGCCCGGCGTGAGCTACACGGGTATGACGCTTTTCGTCTGCGGCATTGTCGGCCTTGCAGTGACCGGACTGATCATCTGGATCACCGAATACTATACCGGCACCAACTTCCGCCCGGTGCGCTCGATCGCGCTCGCGTCCGTCACCGGTCACGGCACCAACGTCATCCAGGGGCTGGCTATATCGCTCGAAGCGACCGCGCTCCCCGCGTTGGTCATCATCGCGGGCATCCTGGTCAGCTACAATCTCGCCAACCTCTTCGGAATTGCCATCGCGGTGACCACGATGCTGGCGCTCGCCGGCATCGTGGTTGCGCTCGACGCCTTCGGGCCGGTCACTGACAATGCCGGCGGCATCGCCGAAATGGCGGGCCTGCCGAAGGAAGTGCGCAAGTCGACCGACGCTCTCGACGCCGTCGGCAACACCACCAAGGCTGTAACCAAGGGCTACGCGATCGGGTCGGCTGGACTAGGCGCGCTGGTGCTGTTCGCGGCGTACAATGAAGATCTCAAATTCTTCATCGCAGGGGCAGCACAGCATCCGTATTTTCTGGGTGTCGCGCCCGATTTCTCGCTGAGCAATCCTTACGTCGTCGCCGGCCTGCTGTTCGGTGGCCTCTTGCCATACCTGTTCGGCGCGATGGGCATGACGGCGGTCGGCCGCGCCGCGTCGTCCATCGTCGAGGAAGTGCGCCGGCAATTCCGTGAGAAGCCCGGCATCATGAAGGGCACTGATAAGCCCGATTACGGGCGT
>Ga0335078_10009692_pt1 | contig 14255 bp, 12 predicted proteins | sample Lox_Sample_32_FD_206711 | JGI IMG/M metagenome (GOLD analysis project Ga0335078, IMG submission 206711) | Soil microbial communities from Loxahatchee National Wildlife Refuge, Florida, United States - Lox_Sample_3.2 | ecosystem: Environmental > Terrestrial > Soil > Wetlands | place: USA...
CGACGACGGGTGAGAAGCCGGCGGCCGCGCAGCCGACCCGGATCACGTCCTCGCACGACCATCCGCGGGGCGGCGCCACGAACGGCTCGGACGCGAGCGCCCCGAGCGGGACCTCGGCTTCCCCGGCGAGCCGGTGGTCCTGGGGGAGGGCGACGTCGAGCAGGTCGCGCATGAGCGGCGTCCGGCTGAAGCGCTCATCGTCATGGCGGGGAGCGCTGTCGGACTCCATCGAGATCGCCAGGTCGACCTCGCCGCGAGCGAGCTCGTCGAACACCTCCGGGCTCTCGAGGTCCTGCACCACCAGCTCGACGCCCGGCGCCCGGTCGCGGAGCAGCCCGACTGCGGGCACGATCAGGCCGCGGATCGCGGTCGAGAACGCCCCGATCCGGACGCGGCCGCGCTCGCCACCGGCGAGCGCCGCGAGCGTCGCGTCCATCCGTTCGAGTTCGCTGAACAGCGCGTTGGCGTGGGCGAGCACCGCCTCGGCGGCGGGCGTCAGCCGTACCGTGCGGCCGTTCGGGAGCAGGAGCGGTTGCCCCACCTGCTGCTCGAGCGCGGCGAGCTGTTGCGAAACCGCCGAGGGCGTGAGATACAGCGCATCGGCGGCCGCGGAGATCGTGCCGCGGTTGGCGAGCTCCCGAAGGGCGCGCAGGCGGCGGAGCTCGATCATGAAGCTCAGCTTACGAGTCTCGTCAAGAAGGTCTAGTCGCACTTCGCAAACCGCGCCGTCAATCTCATGATGTGCCCACCCGTCACGTCATGCTCGCCGCCGCCGTGGCGCTGGTTTGGGGCATCAACTTCGTCGTCATCGACGTCGGGCTCGGCTCGTTTCCTCCGCTTCTGTTCGCCGCGCTGCGGTTCACGCTTGTCGCCTTCCCGGCGGTGCTTGTCGTCCGACGGCCGGCGGTGCCGCTCCGGTGGGTGATCGGCGTCGGCCTGTTCATGAGCGCCGGGCAATTCGGGCTGCTGTTCGTCGCGATCCACCAAGGGATGCCGGCGGGCCTCGCGTCGGTCGTCCTTCCGACCCAGACCGTGTTCACGATCGCGCTTGCCGTCGCCTTCCTCGGCGAGCGCCCGGGCCGAGCCCAGCTGGCCGGTGCGGCGGTTGCGGTCGGCGGCGTCGTTTTGATCGCGCTCGGGCGCGCCCGCGGCGTGCCGCTCGGCGCTCTGCTCCTGTGCGTGGGCGCCGCCGCTTCGTGGGGCGTCGGGAACATCTGCAACCGCCGCGCCCAGGCCCCGGACGCCCTGGCACTGCTCGTGTGGTCGAGCCTCGTCCCGCCTCTCCCGCTGTTCGCGCTGTCGCTGGCGTTCGAGGGGTCGCATGAGATCGGCTCCGCGTTCGCGAACGTGAGCGCCGGCGGGCTGCTCGCGCTGCTGTACGTCGTGATCGTCTCGACCGGGTTCGGCTTCGGGGCGTGGACGTGGCTCCTGCGCCGGCATCCCGCCTCGCGGGTGGCGCCGTTCACGCTGCTGGTCCCCCCGGTCGGGATCGCGGCGGCCTGGATCGCGCTCGGCCAGTCGCCGAGCGCCGGCGAGCTGGCCGGCGCCGCGATCATCCTCGCCGGTCTCGCGCTCGCCTCCTCCGCGGTGCGCGTGCCCCGGACGACGGCCCTGGCGCGCGGGCCGTTGGGCATCCTGCGACCCGGTGTGGTTCGATCAATGGATGGCGACTGAGGAGCCGATCGCGACCGAGCGCCCGGTCGGGGCTGACGTCGACTGGCGGCCGGCGGCGCGGCCGGCGCGGATCGAGCTTGTGGGCACGCATGTCCGGCTGCGCCCGCTCGACGCGGGCCGCGACGCGGAGGCGCTGTATGCCGAATCTCACCCGCCTGCCGGCGATCCGGGTATGTGGACGTACCTCCCGAACGGTCCCTACGGCGATTTTGCGGACATGCGCGACGCCCTCCGGGTCGCCGAGACGTCCGCGGATCCGCTGTTCTGCACGATCGTGCCGCTGCCCGGTGAGCGGGCCGCCGGCGTCGCCTCATACCTGCGGATCACCCCCGAGCACGGCGTCATCGAGATCGGCCATATCTGGTTCGGCGCGTCGTTGCGCAGAACGAGCGCCGCCACCGAGGCGATCTACTTGCTCGCGGCGCACGCGTTCGACGATCTCGGTTACCGCCGGCTCGAGTGGAAGTGCGACGCGCTCAACCAGGCCTCGCGCCGAGCCGCGGAGCGGTTCGGGTTTCGCTTCGAGGGCGTGTTCCGCCACCACATGGTGGTCAAGGGGCGCAACCGCGACACCGCGTGGTTCGCAATCACCGATGGTGAGTGGCCGGCGGTCCGCGCCGGCTTCCTCGAGTGGCTCGGACCGGCCAACCGGGATGCTGCCGGGCGTCAGCGTCGCGGGCTGGGCGAGCTCATCGCCGATGCTCGGGCCGCTACCGATCGGGGCTGAGCGATCGTGGGTTTCGTCGTCGTCCGCTATTCCGAGCGACCGGAGCTATGGGAGGGTCTCGACGCGCTCTCGAGCGAGGTGTGGCCGGAGTACAACCTGCACGGCGAGGTACTCGGCGCGTACTGGGGGCGGCTGTACGAGGAGTTCGCGGAATTCCAGTTCGTCCTTTACGACGCCGAGGCCCAGGAAGTCATCGCCGAGGGGCACACGATCCCGTGCGATTGGGACGGGACGCCAAACGGGCTGGGCGAAGGGATCGACGCGATGATGGTGGCCGGATTCGAGGCGCGTGCGGCCGGCCGCCGGCCGACCGCGCTGTGCGCGCTCGCGGCGGAGATCCGGCCACGCTTTCAGGGCGGCGGCCTCGCCGACCGCATGCTCGACGCGATGTCTGAGGTCGGCCGCGACGCCGGACTCGGGCATCTGATCGCGCCGGTCCGCCCGAGCCTCAAACACCGCTATCCGATCACTCCGATCGAGCGCTACGTCACGTGGACTCGAGAGGACGGCGAGCCGTTCGATCCCTGGATCCGCGTCCACGTCCGCCGTGGCGGTCAAATCGTCAAGCCGATCCCGAACTCGATGCACATCGCAGGCACGATCGCCGAGTGGGAGCGGTGGACCGGGATGCGGTTCCCGGACGACGGCCGGTACACGTTCCCGGACGGGCTCGCCCCAGTCGAGATCGACCGGGCCCGCGACCTCGGGTCCTACTGGGAGCCGAACGTGTGGATCGTCCATCCGCTCGAGGGCTCTGGGCCGCGATGAGGCCCGGGTTATGCAGGTCCGTCGTCCTCATCGCACCGGGCGGTACGGTGTGACCATGCAGGGCGTGCCGCCGCTCGCCGTCCATGGCCTTACCCGCCGCTACGGCGGATTCGAGGCGCTCCGCGATCTGGATCTCGAGGTGCGCCCGGGTGAATGCGTCGCGATCGTCGGCCACAACGGCTCGGGCAAGACCACTGCGGTACGGACGATCGCCGGTCTGCTCGAGCCGAGCGCCGGTCGCGTCGAGGTCGCCGGCGCGCCGGTGCACGCCGAGCCGGCGGGGATCGAGGCCCGGGGGGCGATGGCGGTCGTTCCCGACAGCCCCTCGCTGTACCCGGACCTGACCGTCCACGAGCACCTCGAGCTGGTCGCGCTCGCCCACGGCGTCGCCGGCGATGATCTCGACGCTCGCATCGACGCGCTGGTCTCGACGCTCGACCTCGCCGACAAGCGCGACGCGCGGCCGGGCGAGCTGTCGCGCGGGATGCGGCAGAAGCTCCAGCTCGGGTGCGCGCTGATTCGCCCGCATCGCCTGCTGGTGCTCGATGAACCCGTCGTGGGTCTCGATCCCGCCTCGCAACAGACGCTTCGGGGTCTGCTGGTCGAAGCCAAGCGCGCCGGCGTGGCCGTGATGCTGACCACGCACCAACTCGAGTTTGCGCGCGGGGTTGCCGACCGCGCGGTCGTGCTCGCGGACGGAGTCGTCGTCGCCGACGGACCGTACGAAGAGGTCGTCGACAAGCTCGAGGCACCGTGAGCGCGACAACGAGGGCTGACGCGCACGACCGCGCCCGGGAAGTGAGGCGTTTCCTGCGCGCTCGGCGCAGGCGCTTCCGGCCGACCGCCTACCAGGTCTACGCCACGCTGGTCGTGGGCGGGATTGCCGGCGCGCTCGCCGGCAACGCCGTCTCGGAGGCGATCGGCGGCAGCCTGACCGCGCACAAGCTGCTCGTGTTCGGCCCGGTGGTCCTGTTCCTCGTGCTGTTGGGTGCACTTCGGTTCGGCACCTGGCAGGGCCCGGTCTCGTTCTCGACCGCCGACGTCGGCTTCTTGCTGACAGCACCGATCGCGATCGCGGCCCTGGTCCGACCGAAGCTCGATCAAGGTTTGGTGCTCGGCGCCGCCGTCGGCGCGGCGGTCGGTGGCGTCGCGATCCTGCTCGTGGCCGGTGGGCCGGGAACCCTCGGCCTCGTCCGGGCGCTCGGAGCGGTTGCGGGCGTGGCCGCGTTCGCGGTGCTGGCGGTCGCCGCGAGCTGGCTTGTGGAGTCCTCGCGAGGAGCGTCGGGGCTCGTGCGCCGCGCGAGCCCGGCCGTGCTCGTGACCGGCGCCGCGCTGCTCGCGATCAGCGGTTCCTCGTTCGGCCGCTCGTTGGGAGTCTGGTCGGGACCCTGGGGATGGGCGATCGCGCCGCTCGCCGGGACCTCGCGCTGGCCGGTGGCGGTTGCGCTGATCGTAATCGCGGCCGGGGCGTCGACAATGCTTGCGCTGCGCCGCGCCGGCGCGGCCGGCCCCGAGGTGTTCCTGGCTCGCGCCGAGACGCGGTCCGGACTCACCGCCTCGGCGTTCTCGCTCGACTATCGCGGCGCGGCGCTGACCTACCGCTCGGCGCTACCCGCGCGCGTCGGTCCGCGGGCGCGGGTTCCCCTCCCGCGCGCGCCGCGTTTCGCGGTTCTTTGGCGCGACGCGGTCGGACTCCTGCGCGAGCCGTCGCGGCTTGCGTGGGCGACGCTGCTCGCATCGGCGGCGACCGTTGAGGCGCTGACGCATCCGGGCAGTCCGATCCCCGCCGGGATCGCCGCCATCGCGCTCTACTTCGCCGCCGGCCTGCTGTGCGAGCCGCTGCGTCTCGACGTAGATGCGCCCGACACCGGGGCGCTGCTGCTGTCGTGGCCGTTCGCCCGCCTGCTCCTCGCGCACTGCGCACTGCCGGCGCTCGCGCTGTTCGCGGTCGCGGGAACCGCGGTCGTCGCCACCGTCGTGGCAGGCGCGGCCGGCGCCGGGGCGCTCGCTCTGATTCCGACGGTGCTCGCTCCGATCGTGCTGGTCGCCGTCCTGTGCGCTGCGCTCTCCGCCCGCCGCGGCGGGCGGGTCGACGAGCAGCTGCTCGGACGGCTCCTCAGTCTCGACCCGAACAATCCGGGCGGAGCCGCCGTGCTCGTCCTGTGGCTGATTCCGTGGCTGCTCGCCACTACGATCATCGTCAGCGGAGCGATATTGGTTCTTGGCTCTGCGGTCGCGCACCACCGCGCGTTCGTCCCTGCGGCGCTGATCGCGCTCGCAGTCGCGGGTGCGGCGTGCGCGGTCCTCGTCGCGATCGCGCGCGGATCGACGCGGCCCGATCGCTAGCGCCGCCGAGCGCCAGGCCACGGCACCGGGCGCTAGACCACGGCGCCGGACGACCAGCGAAAGTCCGCGGGCAGGTTCGCTCCGGGCACCGTGCAATCGGCGGCCGCGACCTCGACTGCCGCCGTCGCCGCCCTGACGAGTGCGCCCGGGTCGGCGGCCTCGTGCTGGTTCAGCGCGTGCGCCGTCCACCACGTGAGGAAGCCGGCGACGAACGCATCTCCGGCCCCGATGGTGTCCACGACCTCGACGACCGGCACGGGGATCGAGCGCTCATGCGACTCGGTGAGGACGGTGGCGGGCGACGCGCCGTCGGTGACGAGCACGGCGGCGGGTCCGAGCTCGAGCAGTCCACGCGCGGCCGTGAGCCAGCGCTCGTCCGGGCGCAGCAGCCGCAGGTCGTCAGTGCTGACCTTGACGATGTCGACCTGGCGGATGAAGGTGTCGATCAGCTCGCGATACGCCGCCACGTCGGTCACCGCGGCCGGTCGGCAGTTCGGATCGAGCAGGATCGTCGCCCCGGGCGGACGCTGGTGAATCAGCGCGGTCAAGCTCGACCCCGTCGGCTCGACCAGGAGCCCCAACCCGCCGAGCGCTAGCGCTTCGGAGCCATCGAGGATCTCGACCGGGACGTCGGCAGGGGTGAGCTGCGCGGCTGAGGTTCCGTCTAAGTAGAACTTGTACTCGGCGGTGCCGAGCTCGTCGATCCGTGCCACGGCAAGCGTCGTCGGCGCTGGGGTGGGCTCCGGGACCGCGATCGTTACGCCCGCCTCCTCGAGCGCGGATCGCAGCTCCTCGCCGAACCGATCGTCGGACAGCCTGCCGGCGTACTGGCAGTCGCCACCGAGGCGGGCGATCATGCGCGCGACGTTGAATGGTGCGCCCCCGGGCAGCGGCGTGACCGCATCCGCGGTGATCACGAGATCGATCAGGGCCTCGCCGGCGACCGTGATCATCGGTTGCTCCCGTACACACGCGGGATGTTATGGGCGATCGCGAACAGCTCTTGACGCCGCCGCTACTTCGCTGGTACCTTAGTCAAGTAATGAACCAGCAAACCCGACCTATTTCCGCATCATCCTTTCGCGAACGTGGAGTGGTCCTTGCTCGATGACGCGACGCCGATCTTCTCCCAGATTGCCGAGCGCCTGGCCGACGAGATCGCCGACGGCGAGCTCGCGGAGGGCGACCGCGTGCCGTCGACCAACGAGCTCGCGGCCTTCTACCGGATCAACCCCGCGACCGCGGCCAAGGGGGTCAACGTGCTGATCGACGACGGTCTTCTCGAGAAGCGCCGGGGAATCGGGATGTTCGTCGCCGCCGGCGCCCGCGACCGTCTGCTCGGCGATCGGCGCCAGCGGTTCGCCGAGCGTTACGTCGAGCCGATGGTGGCCGAGGCCAACCGGCTCGGGCTCGACGAGGATGCGCTTGTCGACCTCGTCCTCGAGTGCAGCCGCGCCCAGGAAGCGCTCGAGCGATGACCCCTGTGATCTCGCTAACCCGGCTGACCCGTCGCTACCGAGATGTGCTGGCGCTCGACGAGGTCACTCTGGACATCGACGGGCCGTCGATCACCGGACTGCTAGGGCGCAATGGCGCGGGCAAGACCACGCTGCTGCGGATCATCGCGGCTCAGGAGTTCGCCTCGGACGGCCGGATCGCGGTGCTGGGCGGCGATCCGGTCGAGAACGAGGCGATCCTCCCGCACATCGCGTTCGTGCGCGAGGACCAGGCGTTCCCTAAGTTCCGGGTCCGCCACGCTCTGAACGCGGCCTCGCTGTTCTATCCGAACTGGAGCGCGGAACTCGCGCGGGAGCTTGCGGCTGACTTCGAGTTGCCGCTGAACCGGTGGGTGGGGCGCCTCTCTCGCGGAATGCGCTCGGCCCTCGGCGCGGTGATCGGGCTGGCCGCGCGAGCGGACGTGACCCTGTTCGACGAGCCCTACGCGGGGCTGGACGCGGTGGCGCGGCGGATGTTCTACGACCGGCTCCTCGCCGACTACGCCGAGCATCCGCGCACGGTCCTGCTGTCCACGCACCTGATCGACGAAGTGTCGGGCCTGCTCGAGCGAGTGGTCATGCTCGACCGGGGCCGGATCGTGATCGATGCCGGCGCCGACGACGTCCGCGGCGCGTTCATCAGGGTGAGCGGCGCTGCCGCGGCCGTCGAGGAGTTCGTAGCGGGCCGGGCGGTCCTCGAACGTCGAAGGATCGCCTCGCAGGAGACAGCGGTGGTCGCCGGCGGCATGGACGACGGAGACCGGCCCTGGGCGCAGGAGCTCCACGTGAGCCTCGAGCCGCTGTCTCTTCAGCAGGTGCTGATCCACACCTCAGTTCAGGCCGGACGACCGCCGAAGGAGGGTACGACCGTATGAGCAGTTCGATCAAAGTCGCCCGCTATCAACTGATCTATCCGGGCCTGCTCGTGATCGCGCCGTGGATTGTGCTCGCGGGCACGTTCGTGATCAACCTCCTTCCCACGGTTATCCGCGGTGGCCCGAATCCGACGAAAGCATTGGCCTCGATCTTTGCCTTCATGGTGTTCGTCGGCATGCTCACGATCGTTCGGTCGTTGCCGTTCGCGCTAGCGCTGGGGGCGAGTCGGCGGTCGTTCTATCTCGGGACGGTCACCCTGGTTGTGGCGCTTTCCGCCGTTTATGGGCTCGCGATCGCCGGACTCCAGGCGGTCGAACGAGCCACCGGCGGCTGGGGTGTGTCAATGTCCTTCTTCCAACCGCAGTACATCCTTACCGGCGCGTGGTACCTAACCTGGTTGACGTCGTTCGTGTGCCTCGTGCTGCTGTTCGTGTACGGGACGTGGTTCGGGCTCATCCAGCAGCGCTGGGACACGTTCGGCCTGCTCGTGTTCGTGTTCGGTCAGGTGACGGTGGCGCTCGTCATCATTTTCATCGTCGGCGGCAACCATGACTGGCACCGCGTCGGGCACTTCTTCACCACGATCACCGCGGCGGGGTTGACGGGTCTGCTCGCGGCGGTCGCCGCGGCGCTGTGCGCCGGCGGGTTCGCGTTGATTCGTGGGGTTACAGTGTGAGGGTCGGGTACCGCTAGCCCTACCTCGCACGATTCCGGCTGTTCAGATGAGTGACCGGCATTCACTCTTGGAGCCATGGTGACCACACTGTCGCCGGCAGCCCGTGCAGTCGAGCTAACCAAGACGTACGGAACGGGCGAAGTTGCCGTGAGCGCGCTCGACGCGGTCGACGTCGAGTTCGAGCGCAGCCGCTTCACCGCGGTCATGGGACCCTCAGGGTCGGGCAAGTCGACGCTGATGCACTGCCTTGCGGGGCTGGACGTCCCGACCTCGGGTCACGCGTTCATCGGCGACGACGAGATCGGCAGCATGGATGACGGTGCCCTCACCCAGATGCGGCGTGATCGGATCGGGTTCGTGTTCCAGTCGTTCAACCTCGTTCCGACGCTCGCCGCCGGCGACAACATCACGCTTCCCGGCGACCTCGCCGGGACACCGATCGACCGGGCGTGGTTCGACTACCTCGTCGAACGGCTCGGGATCGCACAGCGCCTGACCCATCGCCCGAGCGAGCTGTCGGGCGGGCAACAGCAGCGTGTGGCCTGCGCGCGGGCGTTGATCGGGCGGCCGGAGCTGATCTTCGCCGACGAGCCGACCGGTAACCTCGATTCGAACGCGTCCGCGGAGGTGCTCGACTTCCTTCGGCGCATGGTCGACGACGACGGGCAGTCGATCGTGATGGTCACCCACGACGCCCACGCCGCCGCGTACGCCGATCGGGTCGTGTTCCTAGCCGACGGCAAGGTGGTGGGGGAGCTACGCTCGCCGACCCCCGGCGCCGTGCTCGAGCGGATGAAGGCGCTGGGCAGTTGACGTGCGCAAGGTCACCGTCAGCGGTCTGCTAGCTCGCAAGCTGCGTCTGGCGCTTACCGCGCTGGCGATCGTGCTCGGGGTGACGTTCGTCACCGGGACGCTGATCCTCGGTGACACGCTCAACAGCACGTTCAACGACCTGATCGGGACCGCGTATGAGCACGTCAGCTTCGACGTCCGCGGCAAGGCCGTCCTGAACGAGGGCAGCACCGCCGCGATCAACGGGACGGCCGACCGCAAGCCGGTCCCGCAGTCGGTCGCCACGGCGATCAGTCGCTTGCCCGGGATCTCCTTCGTGCACGGCTCGGTGCAGGGGTACGCGCAATTCCTGGACCGCGCCGACAACGCGATCGGAAACGGCGGTACGTCGACGCTCGGGTTCTCGTTCGATCCGAACCGGCAACTGTCGCCGTACCGCCTGGTGGAGGGCAGTGCGCCCGCCGGTCCCGACGACGTGGTGATGGACAAGGCGACCGCGACGAAGTACCACTACGCGGTCGGCGACCGGGTCCTGATGAACCTGCCCGACCGTCCGCAGACGTTCACGATCACCGGAATCGTCACCTTCGGCACCGACGACAACCTCGCGGGAGTAACGCTCGCCGGCTTCGACCTGCAAACCGCCCAGCGCATCTTCAATTCCCGCGGTTACTACGACACCATCAACGTGCTGTCCGCGCCCGGGGCCGACAACGTCAAGCTTCAGCGGGCCATCGCCAAGCTGCTGCCGCCCGGCATCGAGGTCGTGAGCGGCCAGGCCGTCGCCAACGAGCTCTCGAACGCGGTCGACAACGCACTGTCGTTCATCTCGACCGCGCTGCTGATCTTCGCCGCGATTTCGCTGTTCGTCGGCGGCTTCACGATCTTCAACACGTTCTCGATCACGGTCGGCCAGCGAACGCGCGAGCTGGCCCTCCTGCGCATCATCGGCGCGAGCCGCCGTCAGCTGTTCGGCTCCGTCCTCGGCGAGGCCGCGGTCACTGGGCTCGTCGCCTCGCTGATCGGACTCGGGCTCGGTGTCGTCGCCGCGATCGGCCTCAAGGCTCTCCTCAAGGCGTTCGGCATCGTGCTGCCCTCGTCGCCGCTGGTGTTCGAGGCACGGACGGTGGCGGTCGCAATCGCGGTCGGCGTCGGCGTGACCGTGATCTCGGCCATCATCCCCGCGCGGCGGGCCGTGCGGGTCGCGCCCGTCGCCGCGCTCGTCGAGGACGGCGAAGACGCAGGCGAGACCGCGCCGCGCTGGCGCGTGACCGCGGGCCTCGCCGTCGGCGTCCTCGGCGTTGTCGCGGTGGTGGCCGGCTTGGCCAAGCCGACGGTCGCGCTGGTCGGCCTCGGCGCGGTGCTGGTGTTCGTCGCGGTCGCCATGCTCGTGCCGGTCGCGGCCCGTCCCCTGTCGAGCGCGCTCGGCCGCCCGCTCGCTTTACTGCTCGGAACGCCGGGAAAGCTGGGGCGCGAGAACTCGATGCGAAACCCGCGCCGGACCGCTCAGACCGCCGCCGCGCTCATGATCGGGCTGGCCCTGGTGTCGACGATCGCCGTCCTCGGCGCATCGCTGAGCACGTCGGCCAAGGACCAGGTCGAGAGCGCGGTCGCCGCCGACTACATCGTCACCGGGTCGGGCGGATTCTCCAAATCGGTCGCGCCGGCGGTTTCGCGTCTGCCAGGGGTCACGACCACGACGACGATCTACCAGGGTCAGTTCGAGTTCAAAAACTCCGTCTCGAACCTCGTGGCCGCGACGCCGGCCAACCTCGACCGGACGGTGATGCTGCATCTCACCGCCGGGAGCGGCGCTCCCGCGCTGGCCGCCGACCGGCTCCTGATCGACACCACGACCGCCACCGCCAACAACCTCCACGTCGGTTCGGTGGTGCCGGTCAAGTTCGCTCAGACGGGCGCGACCACGATGACCATCGGCGGGATCTACAAGCCGAACCCGCTGGTAGGCAGCTTCGTCGTCGGCGACGGGTTCTTCCTCTCGCACTTCGACAACCCCCTCCCGACCGGCGTGCTGCTGAGCACATCTCCCGGCGCCGGCAATCTCGGCCCGGCGCTGAACCGCGTGCTCACGCCATACGCCAATGTCGGCTACAAGACCCGGGCCCAGTTCGAGCAGGCCCAGCAGAACAGCATCAATCAGACGCTCGGGCTCGTGTACGTGCTGCTCGCCCTGGCGGTAATAGTCGCGCTGATCGGGATCGTCAACACGCTGATGCTGTCGGTGTTCGAGCGCACACGCGAGATCGGGCTGCTCCGGGCGGTCGGGATGCAGCGCCGCCAGGTCCGGGCGATGATCCGCTCGGAGGCCGTGATCGTCGCGCTGTTCGGCGCGGTGGTCGGCATCGTGATCGGGGCGGGCCTCGGCATCGCGCTGGCGTCGTCACTCCGGCAGAGCGGCGTCACCAACATCGCGCTGCCGATTCCGAGCTTGGTCGCGTTCCTCGTCCTGTCCGGCTTCCTCGGTCTGATCGCCGCGACCTGGCCAGCGCGCCGAGCGGCCAACCTCGACGTGCTGTCGGCGATCGCGACCGAGTGACGTGTGATCGATTTGTCCTCATAGTGAGAACAAATCGACCACGCCTCCGGTCAGCCGGTCATCCCGAGTGCGCGGGACGCTCGTGCCGCTCCCTCGGAGAGCGACCGCAGCTTCGCCCATGCGATCTGCGGATGCGTCCGCCCGCCGAATCCGCAGTCGGTGCCGGCGATCACGTTCTCCGGGCCGACGACCGAGGCGAACCGTTCGATCCGCTGCGCGACCAGCTCGGGGTGCTCGACGACGTCGGTCGAGTGGGTCACGACACCGGGCACGAGGATCTTGCCCTCGGGCAGTCGCACGTCACGCCACACCGTCCACTCGTGCTCGTGGCGGGCGTTGGCGCCCTCGATCAGATAGGCCTGCGCCTTTACCTCGAGCAGGACGTCGACGAGGTGCACGAGCTCGAGGTCGTGCGCATGTGGACCGTGCCAGCTGCCCCAGCACATGTGGTAGCGGACTCGGTCCTCGGGGATGTTCGTCAGGGCGTGGTTCAACGCCTGCACGCGCGCGCGGCAGCGCTCGCGGAACGCCTCGAGACCCATCTCGATTCCGATCCGATCCCACAGCGCCGGCAGCCAGGCGTCGTCGACCTGGAGCACGAACCCGGCGTCGACGATCAGCTCGTACTCGACCCGTAGTGCGTCGGCGAGGGCGTACAGGTAGTCGATGTCGTCTTCGTAGTACGAGTTCGCGCGATACACCTCAAGGCTCGCCGGCGCGGTCGAGGTCAGGAACGCGTCTTCCCCCGGGTCGCAGGCCCGGAGCATCTCGATCTCCCGACGTACCTGCTCGTGCCCCGCGTATGAGATTTCGCCGGTGCACACCCACCGCAAGCGTCGCGGGCTGACCTGCCCGCCGGCGGTGTAGAACAGCGTGCCGCGCTCGGTCGCGTACCGATAGAACGCGTCGAACTCCTCCCGGTCCTTGCCCTGCGCGATCAATGGCTTCTCGTTGCTCGCGTCGGTGATCTCGAACCCCGCGAAGCGATCGTCGGCGAACGACAGCCAGTCACCGCCCTTCGTGTACTCGCCCTCGTTCACCAGATCGATTCCGAGCTCGCGCTGCAGCGCCACCACGTCCGCCACCGCCGCCCGCAGTTCGTCGTCGTTCCCCGGCGCGACGTCGTCGAAGTACGGCAGGCTGCCGGCGTGCGTGGTCAGGATCCGGTTGGTGCTCCGTTTCATGGCCGGGGGACGATCAGCACCTTGGCGGAGGCGTCGGCATCGAGCGCAGTCGTCATCGCCAGCGGGGCGTCCTCGATCGCGAAGCGGTGGGACACGATCTCGTGCAGCGGGATTCGGGAGTGGTGGCGCGCGAGCAACGCGAGCGTTCCCTCGTACGAGTTCAGATCCTCACCGCCGATGCCCATCAGCGCGAGACTGCGTCCACAGAGCACAGCCGGGTTGAACGCCTCGTCACCCATGTCGACGAAGGCACCGACCTCGATGATCGTGCCGCCGTCGCGGACCATCGCGGTCGCTTGCGCGAACGCCCCGGGAAAGCCCGTCGCGTTGACCACCACATCCGCGCCCTCGCCACCGCAGCGGTCACGCACGTTGCGCGCCGCCTCGTCACCGGGTGCGAACGTGACGGCGCCGGCGACGCGCGCGGCCAGTTCGCGGCGCCGGGCCGACGGGTCGAGCACGAGCACCTGGCCGGCGCCCATCAGCGACGCCTTGACGGCGTGCGCGAGCCCGAGTGCGCCGGCGCCGATGACCACGACGCCGTCGCCCGGGCGGAAACCGGCGGGGCGGCGGAGCGCCGCGGCCCGCTCGAGGCTATGGGTGACCGCGAATATCTCGGTCAGCACCGCCACCTCGTCGGGGAGCTCCTCGGGAACGCGGAACACGGCCGTGCCGGGCTTGAGGTAGAGGTACTCCGACCAACCGCCGAACAGGTGCGGCGCCTGCGCACAGGTCAGCGAGTTCCCGTAGTTCTCGAGGTTGCGGCACAGGTAGTACGGGAATCCGCGCGCGCACATATGGCAGTGGCCACAGGCACGGTTCGGCGCGGGGATCACCCGATCGCCGGCTGCGAGCGGCGTCCCATCGAACGCGGCGGCGCCGCCCGGGCCGAGCTCCGCCACGACGCCTACGTTCTCGTGTCCCTGGATGATCGGGAACGGCGTGCTGCGCTCGTACTCCGTGCCCACGTATTGCTCGGTCTCACCTCTGAACGTGTGCTTGTCGGTGCCGCAAATTCCCGATGCCCGCATCCGCAGGACCACGGCCCCCGGTTCGAGCACCGACGGATACGGGTACTCGCGCACCTCGAGCCGGCGCGGCGCCACGAGCGTCGCCGCGAGGACTGTCGTTGCCGAGCCGGTCATGGTCAGGTGAACCT
>Ga0335078_10009693_pt1 | contig 14254 bp, 7 predicted proteins | sample Lox_Sample_32_FD_206711 | JGI IMG/M metagenome (GOLD analysis project Ga0335078, IMG submission 206711) | Soil microbial communities from Loxahatchee National Wildlife Refuge, Florida, United States - Lox_Sample_3.2 | ecosystem: Environmental > Terrestrial > Soil > Wetlands | place: USA: Florida...
ATCGTCAGCTTCCATTGGGACAGCGCGATCGGGACCGTGTATCCCAGCTCGTTGATGATGACGTAGCTTTTCGTGTCCTGGAAGTCGGGCAGCAGGACGAGGTCGTCGTGCAGCTCCGACACCCCGAAGGTCTGCTTGTAATGGAGCTCCGCGTCCGCGCCCACCGCGCTGACCGATGGCGTGCTCGTCGACGGGGTGTAGTCGTATTTGCGATACGAGATGCCGATGCGGCCGACAAGCGCCTGGTCCTTGGTCTTCACGAAATTGTAGCCGATGCCGGCCGCCGCAATGTCGTCGAACGCGATCTCGTTGACGCGGTCGAACCCGGCCTCGTCGCGAACGAACCAGGAGGTGTCCGCCGAGATGTTGTCGGAATAGTCGACGCCCGCCTTGAACTGGTCGGCTGCCTTGACGCCGTTGGTCACCTGGCGGTTGTACGCTGCGGCGAACCCGAGGGTGTCGTTGGGGCCGTTGAGCGTGGCCTTGAACGAAAGGTCGGTCCCCAGCTGTCGGTTGGTGCCGTTTTCCCCGTTGACGTCCACACCGGCCTCGTAGGTCCACCTGCGCCTGAGCGCGGCGACGGCCGGGTCCTCCTGGCCCGCGGCCCACGAAGCGGCAATCTGCGGAACCGTCGCGTAGAAGTCACCGGCCCCACCCGAGATCTTGAGCTTGCCGTCCGCGGCCGGGGTGACCGCGCCGGTCACCTTGTCGCCGTTCGCCAGGCGCACGGAAACCGGCTGGTCGGTCTCGATGGAGGCCACGAGCGCCTGCTTTACCTTGATGTCACCCGCGTAGTCGGTCGACAACACGACGGTTCCGTCGGCAATCGAGGTGATCTTGCCGACAAGGCGGGCGCCGTTCGTGGTCACGACGACATCCGCGAACGCGGGGACGGCCAGCAAGGCGGCCAGCGCAAGCAGGGCCTTGGTCAGGGGGGAGGTGATCTTGGACATTGGTGGTCGATGGTTCTTGCGGTGATTTTTTCGTGAGCCGGCGATCGTAGGGCCTGCGCGGCACCAATGTCATCACGCATTTCTGAATCTTTTCCCGGAACCCCCTCCCGCCAGTCGTGGCGCGACTCTGCCGGCGGCCGCGCAACGCGCCTGCACGGGCTGCGCTTCGCCTCATTTCCCCCTGGGTATGCTGAGCAGGCATGCTATGACCAGCCAACAGCTTCCAACGACAGGGCCTCGGCTCTGGGTGACGCATTCACGGCATAAGGCACTGGCTTTTCCACCCGGCCCGTGATCGACTTGCAGCCATCGGCCGCACGGCGCCAAGAAGATCCCACCGTCCCATTGCGATGCACCCTGAACCCGCGTCCACGTGGACGACAAGGCGCCGGTGGCGCCCGTGAGCGGGCCCTCGCGGATGGGCCCTTGGGCCGGAGCCAGGAGGATCGAGTCACCCCCGCAACGATGAAGACCGGAATTCCCGAGGCCCTGAAGGCCGACCTGCCGCCCAACGTTTGGGGCAAGGTCTTTGGCGCGACGCCCATCGTGATGACGGTGCTGGCGACGATTCTCGCCGGGCTGTCCTCAAGCGAGATAACGCGGGCGCAGTACGACAGGGCGCTCGCCGCGCAGATGCAGTCCAAGGCCGGCGACCAGTGGAATTTCTTCCAGGGCAAAAAGCTGCGCGGCGCGCTCCAACGCAACACGCTCGACGTGATGGTCGGCACCGCCGAGGTGCACCCGCTGACCCGCGAGGCGCTGCTTGCCTCCCTGGGCGACACTCCGGCGGGCGCGGCGATGCGGTCGACTGCGGGGCAGCCGGTGCTGGCTGCCCTGACGGGTGCCGGCCCGCCGAACCCCGGCCCCGCCCCGGATGCCAACGCGGGCGTTCAGGCGGCGCTGGCGGCGCTTGACGCTTCCCGGCCAGACGCAGAACTCGTCGCGCTCCTCGCGCGCGTCCAGGACGATGTGCTCGAGAGCGCGCTTCGCGGCGCGCAGGCCCAGGCCATGGCCTTCGATGCCATCATCAAGCCGATCGGCCAGGGCATCGACCTCGTCGAGAGACAACTCGCCGGCCCGGGAGCCGACGCGGCCCTCCGGCGCAGCTGCATCGCGGCCCGACTGGGCTATGCCGCACTGCGCTACGACGCCGAGGCGCGGCTCAACCAGACCATTGCGAGCCTCTATGAACTGCAGGTGCGCAAGGCCAACATTTCTGCCGAGCGGCACTACAGCCGCAGCCAGATGTTCTTCTACGGGATGCTGGCCGCGCAGGCGGGCGTCATCATCGCCACGCTGGCCATAGCGGCCCGGAAGCGCAGCCTGCTCTGGTCGCTTGCGGCCGGCGCCGGCACAGCCGCCCTCTCGTTCGCCGTCTATGTCTACCTTGGCGTGTAGGAAAGGCGCACCGGCCCCATTCCGCGGCGAGGGAGGAGAAGAGGTGCGAGGCGCGAGCCCATGGCCCCGCCTCTAGGGCCACCGTTCGCGCCCGCCGGCGCCGGGTTTCCGAGTTTCGCGGCGCCGGAGGCCGGATTGGCAGGCCGCGAACCCGCGAATGCCGGAGCTCATGATGTTTCTCAGGTTGTTATACTGCAACAAACTGGTGGAGGTGCCTTGAGAGCGGTTTGTCTGGAAACTGTCCGGAAAGCCCCAAGCCGAGGCCAATGCAGCGATTGCAATGCGAGATTGACAATAAGCGCTTATCGTGGAGATGTGGATATATGGCTCAGCTCCCAAAGTGCCCCCATTGTCAGGCCACGCTAACGCGCAAGCAGGCTGCGCGGATGCTCGCTTCGCTTTCCGCTGGCAAGGCAAAGAATTTCTCTGAAGCGGAGCGGGATCGCCGTCGGGAGCGCATGAAGGCTGTCAATGCGCGTCGTGCAGCAGTTTCCCTCGGTACGGGCATGGTCCACCGGCATTTGAACCACAGCCGATTTACACCCGCGGCGATCGATGACGTGATCGATCGCGGCAAGCGCGACTCATGGGCGTCACTGCTTGCGGCAGTAGACGCTTCGTCCGAGATCCGTGATCGTGTCCTGCGTGTGTGCGCGGCTCACATCTCGGACGAGTATGCTCAACGCTATCACTTCTGGAATAATTATGCCTCCCGCAGGGCCACTTCCTGAATGGGATCGCATTCTCACGGCGGCAGCCCACCTTCAGGAGCTGCTGCCGGAGGCGGTTCTTGTCGGTGGAACTGCCGCGGCAATTCATGCCGAACATCGCCTGTCGGCCGGTGCGGATCATGTGTTGAAGGATCTGAGCTCGCGCTTCGATGAGGTGCTCGCTCAGCTCGAATCCGTAGCCGGATGGAAGACCGCGCGGATTCGCCGCCCGGTCCGGATTCTAGGGAGCCTGGATGGCATCGAGACGGGCGTGCGCCAGTTGATCCGCGACGACCCATTGGAGACGGAGAAGGTTTCAGTCAGGAATCACCTGATAACGGTGCCCACCAGGGCCGAGATGCTTCGGATCAAGGCCGTGCTGATCCTCAAGCGAAACGCGACCCGCGACTACATCGACTTTGTTGCTATGCACGACCAGCTGGGGATGAAGGGCACCCTGGCTGCGATGGAATCCTTTGACCGGCTTTACCCGCAGCCGAACGGCGAATCTCCGACTCAGCAGCTCATCGTTCAGCTTTCGAGCCCAATGCCATTTGATCTTTCGCAGACCGATCTGAGTGAATTCAAGAAGCTATCCCCGCGTTGGCAGGATTGGTCGGTCATACGAAAGGCCTGCGCGGATTGCGCTCTGCAGCTCGCACCAACCCTGACAAGACCCGCACGCAGAAATGAGCCTGGATTGAATCCGTCCCTCGGACTGCGTAAACAGAAAGAGCGGGATAGGGGCCTCGAGCCTTGAGCGCGCAGGTTCTCCAGGAGGACATAGTCCGTAAGAGACATAAGTTATTGTTTCTCAATAAAATGGTGGAGGTGCCGGGATTTGAACCCGCTATCGGCTGAGACTAGCCCGGTGACCGAAGGCTCTTATTGAGACACTAGGCCTGTTCTCCCTCGGGATTGTCCGCACTTTGTCCGCGGTCATCTAAACACTCATTTCCACGGGCCGGTCTCTTTGCCTTGGGGGTTTGAGATCGGGTGGGGCAGCCTGTCGGGCCCGCGTCTGAGCCCCCGGGGCAAAGCTCCGGGCGCGTAATTCGACGTTCGCGAGCTCGATCCTGAAGGGCTTAGTGTGCCGGTCCCTTTCCTGGGGCGACATCGTTTGAAAACCGCGCTGATTGTCCAAGTCACACCTGCGCGGCGCGGGCCGGATCGCGGGCCGGGCCCGACCCGGCCGGCCTCGGGGACGGGCATGACCGTGACAGTTGCCCGGTTTTTCCGGGGCAACAGTTGGGCGAAAATGCACTCTGTTGGGATCGGATTTCGCGGCCGCTGGCTCTGCTGGGAAATCCGGCCCCCGGGTACGGTGGGCCCATGCCCAATCTCCCGCACCTGCTCTCAGTCGCGGCCCTCGCTGCGGGCCTCGGCGCCAGCGGCCAGCTCGAGGCCGTCCGGCGCGCCCAGGGCCTGCTGGAGCCCCGCGTCTGGACCGAGGTGATCCGCATCGACAACTCGAACCCGTCCAGTCGCTACCCGCGGGCCGTCGACGCCCTGGTTTTCGAGCTCGATTCCGTCCTGTGGCTCTACACGCCGACCGACGGGACGCAGAGCCTCTCGCTGTACCGCAACCGGGCCGAGATGGACAAGGCCAACCTCGGGCCGCTGCTTGCGGCCATCGACGAGGGGTTCACGAGGTGGGAGGTCCTGCCCCCGCCGGGCGGCCCCCTGCAGAGCCGGGCTCGGCCCCCCAACGGCTGCTTCATCGAGTCCATCGCGATCCTCCTGCGGAGGCTGGACTATGGCGCATCCGTCGAGAACCCGAGGCTCCTCTCCTATTACGTCTCCCTCCCCGGGGGGATGCGCGGCCATACCGTGCTCCAATTCACGACCGGCGGACAGGTCCAGGTCGTCGATCCCGACCGGCCGAACCGGGTAATCAGGATAAGCCACGCAGACCCGGACGACCCGAAGAACGTCGCCGACCGGATCCGGGGCGACGTCGCGCGGGCCCGGCACCTTCCCCTCGGCGAATTCCTGGATCGCGCGCCCGCGCATTTCCTCGCAACACTCCAGCCGCATGGCAGCAAGAATGACGAGCAGGCGCTCCCCGCGCAGGCCGGTGCGCCCAGGCCCACACGCTCCTGAGGGCGCGGGCGGGAGGTCCGGGCCATGACCAGCGAACCCCTGTACCGGAGGCTCGCCGACGAGGTGCAGGGCCTGATCGAGAAGCGGTCGCTTCGGGCCGGCCAGCGGCTTCCGTCGGTGCGGGTGACCGCCCGCCAGCGCCAGATCGGCATGGGGACCGTGATCCAGGCCTACGTGGTCCTGGAGAACCGCGGTTACATCGAGGCGCGGCCGAGGAGCGGCTACTATGTCAGGAGCCGGCCGGCGGCCAGCGCCAGGGCCAGCCCCGGCTCGGTCCTCGGCCCGGCCGTCCAGGTCGCGGAGAAGGACCTCTCCGAGCACATGATCGACCTCGCCCGGGATCCGAGCTACTTTCCCTTGGGGACCGCGTTTCCGGACCCCGGGACTTTCCCGCTGAGGAACCTGGCCAGGGTCTCCGGTGCGGTGGCGCGGGCCGAGCCGGAGATCCTCGGCCGGTACACCATGGGCCACCCCTACCCGCCCTTCACCCAGGAGCTTTCCCGGCGGTACCTGCAGACGGGGACGGTCCTGTCCCATGACGAGTTCATCGTGACGTCGAGCTGCTCGGAGTCGCTCGACCTCGCGCTCGGGGCGGTGACCAAGCCCGGCGACGTCGTCGCCGTGGAGTCCCCGGCCTACTTCGGGTTCCTGCGCCTGTTTGCGTCGCGGGGCGTCCGCGCGGTCGAGGTGCCCGTCGACGAGAGGAAGGGCCTGAGCCTCGAGGCCCTGACCGTCGCCCTGGACAACCACGACGTGAAGGCCCTGGTCGTCACCCCGAGTTTCCACAACCCCACGGGCGCCTGCATGCCGAACGCCCGCAAGGAGCAGCTCTACTCGATCCTCTGCGACTACGGCATCCCCGCGATCGAGGATGACGTCTACGCGGACCTTCACTTCGGGTCGATCCGCCCCAAGCCCCTCAAGGCCTGGGACCGCGACGGCCGCGTCCTGCTCTGCTCGTCGCTGAGCAAGACCCTCGCACCTGGCCTCGGGCTCGGATGGATCGCGGCAGGGCGCTATCATAAGACGGTCGATGACGGGAAGTGGTCGACCAACCCGCTCTTTCCCCAGAAGGTCGCCGCCCGGTTCCTGCAGGAGGGGTACGACCGCCAGTTGCGCCGGATCCGCTCGTGGCTTCAGGAGCGGATGAGGGCCGTGCGCGAGGCGGTCAGGACGTATTTCCCGAGGGGGACCCACGTGACGGAGCCGGCCGGCGGATTCGTCCTCTGGGTGGAGCTGCCCTCCTCCGTGGACGCCCTGAAGCTGCGCATCGACGCCCTGGAGGAGAAGATAAGCATCGCGCCGGGCCCGATGTTCTCCGTGCGCCACGAGTTCCGCAACCACCTGCGGATCCACGCCGGCCTCCCGTGGACGGGCGCGCTCGAGAAGGCGATCCAGAAGCTCGGCAGGCTTGCGGAGGGCCAGATTTGAGCGAGGCTTCCCCGCCGCGCCCGCGCCCCCAAGAAACATGAAGGATATCGAGGAGATTCAACGCCTGGCCTCGCCGGCGCCCAAGCCCACGTCTCTCGCGTGGGACGGATCGATTCTGTGGATGGGATCGCGGCAGACGAAGCGAATCTACGGGATCAACCCGGCGACCTGGGCGGTCGTCTGGGAGACGGCCGCGCCCGGCACGCCCTACGGCATCGCCTCCATGGAGAGCGAGCTTCGCGTCGTGTGCGGCGAGACCGCGGAGGACAACAGGTTCATCCGGCGCTGCATCCCGATGCACGGCTTCGACGGGAAGTTCGCCATTCCCTGCCCGGACGATACCGGCTCCCAGCTTGGCTACGACGGCCGCCGGCTGCACCTGAGCCAATGGTACCCGCGCAAGGTGCTGGCCCTCGGCGCCGACGGCCAGGTCGAGCGCGTGATCAGCGTCCCGCACGGCATCTGCGGGCAGGTCTTTGTCGGGGGCATCCTGTACCTGGCGACGACCGACGAGGAGGAGAAGGGCGACTACTGGATCACCCGCGTGGACCCGCGCCCAGCGACGCCGCTCATCACGGATCTTGCCCGCATCCCGTTCGCGGCCCGGGCCCTCGCGTTTGACGGCGAGCGATTCTGGACCAACCACCGCGAGCAAAACCAGATCGTGTCGTTTGCGCGCCCGGGCCGAGGCTTGTGAGGGAGGGCACGCTGCAACAATGGCTCTTAATTCATTATTGTTAAGCGACTAATGCAAAAATGGTGGAGGTGCCGGGATTTGAACCCGGGTGCCCCGGGCTTTCGTTCGCCGCATCTACCTGCGTATCGTCACTTTGTCTCGCCCGGATTACGCGATGACGCGCGCTTAAGCCCGGGCCAACCCCCGGATGAAGGTACGGCGCGCGGACCGCGGGTCGCTCCGCGCGCTATGCCTGCTGTCGTCGCGGTGCTCGGCTAGCAGGTGTCGCCGGAACCGCGTGGCCGCTTTAGTTAGGCAGCCAGGGGCATCTCTTCGTATGTGCCTCTTGTTTTTTCGAAGGGGGATTAGCGAGAGGCCCTCGGCTCTCGACAGGCAGCGGCGCACTCCAACCCAGGGTAGAATCCAGAACACCCCCCCCAAAGGAAAGTGAGCGCGCGGTCAAGGAACTCGGGAGGATAGGGTGGGACCACCGGCTCGTATTGCAAGTCTCCCTACGGACCGGCCCTGGCGCCGGGCCGTTCGGACTCCGCGGATCAAAGGGCGGCCGCTCGAGGCAAGAAGTGACCGCACTTGCGTTAAGCTCCTGTAAAAATGGGATTGCAATTTGAATGGCCGATCTTTCATCTCCCCGAAGGCACGACGCGGCGTTGGTCGCTAAGGCTTAACTAACAACATAAACTACAACGAGCTATGAATAACATCCGTTTTCGGAGGTTAATGGCCGCGCTTTCGCTGCTGGCGGGAGCGGGCACTTTTGCTGTTACGGGCTACGCTCAAGCCACCACGACAACCACGGCCACGCCGACGACCGAGCAGGTCACCGCGGCTACCCCAGCGCCGGCGGCGAACCAGGCACCCGAGGTCCTTGAGAAATACGTCGTCACGGGTTCAAACATCCCGAACGCGGCGGAGGCCCTGTCGATCCCGGTCGCCGTCATCGACACCAAGGTGTTCGAGGACAGCGGCGTCAACGCGGACACGCTGGACATCCTGCGCAAGGTGGCGCCGAACATCAGCGGCGTCGGCGCGGAGGCGGCCCAGATCCAAACCGGCAACAACTTCGGTGGCGCCTCGCTCAACATCAAGGGCCTGCCGACCCTCATCCTGATCAACGGGCGTCGCGTCGCGAACGACCCGTCGGAAGCCGGCGAGGGCGGCCCCGAGTTCGTCGACCTGAACCTCATCCCCCCGGCCATGATCGACCGGATCGAGGTGCTGCAGGACGGCGCCTCGGCGGTGTACGGCTCGGACGCGGTCGGCGGCGTGGTCAACATCATCCTCAAGAAGGACTACAACGGCTGGGAGACGGGGGTCCACTACGGCTACTCCTCGAACCAGGGCCACTACACGGAGAGGTCTGCCTACCTCGTCGGCGGCATCAGCAACGACAAGACCACGATCACGATCGGGGTGGACTACGACCAGCACACCTCGCTTTTCCTGGCGGATCGCCCCTTCACGAACCCGATCTACGGAACCTACACGTTCCCGGGCTCGCTCGAGGTCTACAACAACAGCACCGGCGCGGACAACTTCTACCAGCTGGCCCCCGGCCTCAACGCCCCTCCGACAACCCCGGGCGGCTACACGATCGACCAGTTGGTGGCCATGGGGGTCTACATCCCGAAGACCGGAACCCAGCAGTTCCAGACCTTCAACCTCGCCGCCGGCGAGACGCTGCTCGGCGACCTCAAGCGCTACAGCGCATCGGCGACCTTCGAGCACAAGATCTTCGGCGACAACCTGGTGGGCTTCGGTGACATCATCGCGTCGCACACCTACACGGGCTCCCAGCTGAACGCCCAGCCGAACGTCCCGTACCTCGAGGATCCGTGGATCGACGTCAACGTGATCGGTCTGCCCGGTTCCCCGCCTCCCGCGGGCGTGGCCTATGTGCCCGTCACCGCGCCGGGCAATCCATTCAACCAGGCCTGGCTCGACCAGAACCAGGCGACGCCCGAGTCGCAGCCCGGCTACGGGGACGGCAGCGGCTATGAGGTCCTGGCGCGCAGCCGCTTTGTGCAATATCCCAGAATCTACCAGCAGGACGCGCAGCTCTACCGCGTCGTCGGCGGCCTCAAGGGCGACATCACCCCGGACCTCCACTGGGAGATGGCGGCCAACATCGACCGCTACGACCTCAACTTCACCAATCCGGGCCTGCTCTACACGAGCGCCCTGATCAGCGCCATGGCGAGCGGTCAGGTCAATCCCTTCGCGATCACGCAGGCCCCCGGCGCCTTCAACGGCGTCATCGGCACGGCCTTCGTCAACATGATCAGCACGCTCAACTCGTACGACATCAAGGTTGATGGAACGCCCTTCGAGCTACCCGGCGGCAAGGTCGGGTTCGCCCTCGGCGGCGGCTACGTCCGCGAGACCCTCTCGGCCGTCCCGGACATCAACAGCCTGCCCAATTCGAGCGGCAGCACGCAGGGATGGGACAACGCGACCACCTGGCAGTACTTCAACGCCGCCCGCAACTTCACGTCCGAGTTCGCCGAGCTGAGCGTCCCGATCACGGGCGCCAAGCAGAACATCACGGGCGCGCACTCGATCAACATCGACGCGGCGGTGCGCCACGACGACTACAGCGGCCTGGTGGGGTCGACCACCGATCCCGAGGTCAACATGAGCTGGGCGCCGATCGACGACCAGTTCAAGATCCGCGCGTCGGCGGGCAAGTCGTTCATCGCCCCGGAGCTCTACAACCTCTACGGGCCGGTCAGTTCCGGCTCGACCGTCTCCATCACGTATAACGTGTACAACGGGGGCGGCGCGCAGAACACGGCCCAGTTCAACCAGACCGGCGGGGCCAATCCGGACCTGAAGCCCACCACGGCGAACTCCTGGACGGTCGGGTTCGTCTGGACGCCCAAGTTCGTCGACGGCCTCTCGCTCACGGTGGACTACTCGGACATCGCCATGAAGTCGATCGTGGGCACCGTCCCGGCGTCCACGATCATCCAGAGCGTCGAGTCCCTGGGGACGGCCTCGCCCTATGACGGCGACGTCCACTACAACATCCCCACGGGCCCGAGCCCGAGCGCCCCGGGCGGCATCAGCAACCACTCGCCGCAGCAGATCTTCGTCATCGCGAACCTGCTCAACCTCGCCGGGCAGAAGATCAACAGCACGGACATCGTCCTCGACTACGTGAAGAAGGTCGCCGGCGTCGGCAGGTTCGACCTAACGTCGACCTGGACCTGGTACAACAGCTACCAGCTGCAGCTCGTCCCGAGCGAGCCGTACTACCAGTACGTGGGCACGACGTCCGTCAACCTGGGCACAGTGTCCCGGTACCGCACGTACACGACCCTCGACTACTCCAACAAGGGTGCGGAGGCGTTCGTCGGCGTCACCTGGGTCTCGTCCGGCACCGACATCGGCACGGGCGGCGACGACCAGTTCGGCCTCGAGAAGGTGGGCACGTTCACGTCCTATGACCTCGGCTTCACCTACGACTTCGGGCACCTGCACATGAGCAAGTGGCTCGACGGCCTTAAGGCCACCATCGGCGTGAACAACGTGTTCAACCGGTATCCGCCGCTCGCCCCCAATGCGTTCCCGGACACCAACGCGGACACGGGCAACTACAACGGCGCCGTGGGCCGGATGTTCTACGTCAACGCCAAGTACAGCTTCTAGGGCTGCCCTGGCAGCGGACCTCTGACAATGGCCCGGCCGTTTGGCCGGGCCATTTTTTTTGCGGCAACCGGGCCGGCGCCCGCCTTCAGCCGGACGCGGCCCCCGGGGCCGTGTCGATGCGCCAGGTGCCGGCGTTGCGCGACCAGTCCAGCCTGGGCAGGCCGCGTCGGGGTGCCCGTGCGCCCAGGACGACCCGGTCCCTCCCGTCGCACGGGCGCCGGGTCTCGAGCCCGTCGGTCACGGCGACGCGGCTGAGCGCTACCTGGCCGACCCCGCGGACGGCCACGCGCAGGACGGCATCGGGCGACTCCAGCGGCGCCGTGAGCTCCCGGCGTATGCCGGCCCGGGGACGGGCGCCCGCGGCGCGGAACTCATTCAGGTGAAGCGCCGCCAGCTCGCGCCACGCGCCGCCGGGCCGGCGCTGCTCCACGACCACCTGCTGGAGGGCCGGCGCGAAGTTGTGCACCCAGAGCTGCAGCTGCCAGGCGCCGCACAGCGGGGTCGCCCGGAAGGCGATTCCCGGGCGCAGGAGGGCGCGGCCGAGCCAGGCCCGCCAGCGGGCCAGCCGCCGGGCGTCCGCGCGCAGGGCGGCCCCGTTGGGCCCCGGCGCGCCCCGGTGGCGCGAGAGGTTCCACATGGCCCGCGCCGCCCTGCGGCCCCGGTCCAGGGAGCGGCGGAAGGCGGCGGCCTCGCGGCCCATGGAGGCCAGCTTCGCGGCCGCCTGCCGGGCGGCCCCCCGGCGCACCAGGCGGCGCAGCCCGAAGACGTCGCGCGCGGCCCTGCGGACAAAGACGTCGCGGTCCGCGAGGTAGGACCTGAAGGCCGCGCTGGCCGCGAGGGCGGCGGGCATCCCCCCGGCCGGCGCCAGCCGGCGGAAGAAGCGCTGGTCGGCCGCGTAGGGCCCCAGGGATTCGCGGCCGGCGAAGGCGTCCCAGCGACCGTCGATCTGCAGCCGGGCGTAGCCGCAGAACGCATGCCGGTCGGCGGCGAGGAGCCGCCTGGCTAGGGCGCGCGGCCGCCTGACCGAGAAGACCCGCCCGAGCCCGCCGGCGAGCATCGTCTCGGGATCGGCCGTCCCGGGCCCGAGCCAGAGCGACGCCGCGGACGCGTCCACGACGGTCGTCGCCTCGATTGCCAGCCGGCTGGGCTCCCAGGACGTGACGAGGAGGCCGCCCGCGCCCACGGCCCGGCACCGGCGCCACCAGTCGCGGATGTTCGCAAGCCGCTCGCCGAAGACGGGCAGGGGCTCCCGGCGGAAGGCCCCGTTCATCGGGCAGCCCCAGTACTCGACGCCGCGCGCCCTGAGCGCGGGGACAAGGTCGTACTCGGCGAAGTTGCGCAGCTCCATCCGGGGCAGCCGGCGGAACGGATAATAGTACCAGTCGTAGGCGATGATGCCCGGGGGCAGGTGGGCGATCGCGCCGGGGATGAGCGCCAGCATGTCGGCCCACATGCCGAGGCGCAGGCCGTGCGCGAGGGCCACCCCGTTCAGCCGCCCGACGTAGCGGCCGAGGTGCGCGGCGAGGCCGATCCGCGAGACCTCGGCGGCGCTCAGGGGATGCCGGCCGAGGCAGAACGACTCGTCGAGGCCGACGTGCACCTTGCCCGCGGTGCAGAAAGGGGCGACGTCGCGGATGAGCGCCTCGGCGACCTCGAGCGTCCGGGGATGCAGGGGGCAGAGCTGGCCGCGGTCGAGCGGCGAGCCGTCCGGCGCCCGCAGCTCGTTCAGGTCGCGCAGCCCGGGCACCTTGATGAGGTACTGGGTGTGGCCGAGCAGGTTGACGATCGGGACGACGCCGATCCCGACCCGGGCGGCCCCGCCGACGAGGGCGGCGAACTCGCGCCGGCTGTAGGCGCCCCGGCGCGCGACCTGCGGGAGGCTGGGGTACTCGACGGCGTCCTCGAGGTGGAGGTAGAGCTCGCGGTAGCCCCAGTCGGCGTAGCGCGGAAGCTGCGCCAGGAGCCAGTCGAGCCGCTCGACCTGCCGGGCGAGGTCCCACTGGAACGCCGCGATCACTTCAGGCGCTCCCCGAGCCAGGCGAGCCCGCCGGCCTCGTCCGTGAACGCGCCCTCGAGCTGGGCCTCGAACGCGGCGTCGAGGATCGGCTTGAACTCCGGCCCCGGGCGCCGGCCCATCGCGACCAGGTGGCGGCCGAGGATGATCGGCTTCGGCGCCGCGGCCTCGAGCGCGAGGCGCGAGGCCCGCGCGCGCAGGCGCTCGATGACGGCGTCTATCTCGGCGGAGCCGAGCGGCGGGCGGCCCCGGGAATCGGCGGCCATGACGAGGGCGAGGTCGTCGATCGTCGCCGGCGAGAGCTTGCGCGCCAGGCGGCGCACCTGGGCGTCGGTGAAGTCGCCGGCGGGGCCGCGGTGGTGGACGAGATGGTGCTCGACGAGGGCCCGCACGGGCGGGTCCAGCTCGAGCGGCGCCCCGATCCGGCGCAGGAACGCCTCGGCCAGGGGGCCGCCCGCCGCCTCGTGGCCGGGGCTCACCCAGCGCATGGCCCCGTGGCGCTCCGCCCGCCCGGTCGTCGCGGGCTTCCCGAAGTCGTGGGCGAGGACCGCGAACGAGAGCAGCCGGCGCCGGCCCGCGGGGGAGCCGGTCCAGCCCCCGAGCGACACGAGGGCGTCCAGGCAGTGGGCGGTGTGGTCCAGGACGTCGCCCTCGGGGTGCCAGTCGGGCTCCTGCGGCGTTCCGCGCAGGGCGGCGACCTCGGGGAAGTGCGCGATCCAGCCGGTCGCCTCGAGGACGGCGAGGCCCCTCGAGGGGCGGGTCGACTCGGCGGCCCACTTTTCCCACTCGCCCCAGACGCGCTCGAGGGGAAGCTCGGCGAAGGCCGGGGCGATCGCGCGGCAGAGGGCGGCCGTCTCCGGCGCGAGGCTGAAGTCGAAGCGCGAGGCCAGCTGGAAGGCGCGCAGGACCCGCAGCGGGTCCTCGGAGAACGCGGGGCTCGTGTGGCGCAGGACGCGGGCGCGCAGGTCGGCCTCGCCGCCGAACGGGTCGGCCAGGGCCCCCGTGAAGGGGTCGAGGGCGATCGCGTTCACGGTGAAGTCGCGCCGCGCCGCGGCCTCGGCGTCCCCGAGGCCCGGCTCGGGCCGGACGGCGAAGCCGCGGTGGCCGGCGCCGGTCTTCGAGTCGCGCCGGGGCAGGCTGAAGTCGTACTCGGCGCCGGCCGGGCCGCGGACCTTGACCACGCCGAAGCTGCGCCCGACGACGTCGGTGGCGCCGAACGGCGCCAGGGCCCGCGCGAGGCCCTCGAAGTCGACCCCGGCGACCTCGACGTCGAAGTCCTTGGGGGCGAGCCCGAGCAGCC
>Ga0335078_10009694_pt1 | contig 14254 bp, 11 predicted proteins | sample Lox_Sample_32_FD_206711 | JGI IMG/M metagenome (GOLD analysis project Ga0335078, IMG submission 206711) | Soil microbial communities from Loxahatchee National Wildlife Refuge, Florida, United States - Lox_Sample_3.2 | ecosystem: Environmental > Terrestrial > Soil > Wetlands | place: USA...
ACGCCACCGCCGACGCCTTGAACGCCCGCGTCGAACCGCTCGGACCCGACGAGGACTGCATCCTGCTCGACGGGCGGAATGCGGCGGAGTGACCATGGCGGCTCCCCGCATCCTGTTCTTCGGCTACAGCGAGGTGGGCTACGAGTGCCTCGAGCTGCTCCTGGCGCGCGGCGACCGGGTCGTGGCGCTGATCACGCACGAGGACAATCCGCACGAGAAGATCTGGTTCCAGACGCCGGCCGTGGCGGCGCGGGCCCGCGGCGTGCCGGTCTTCACGCCGGAAAAGGTCAACGCGCCCGAGTGGATCGCGAAGATCGCCGCGCTGCAGCCCGACCTGATCCTCTCCGTCTACTACCGGCACATGATCAGTTCGAAGATCCTGTCGCTGGCCCGGCTCGGCGCATACAACATGCACGGCTCGCTCCTGCCGAAATACCGCGGCCGGGCGCCGATCAACTGGGCCGTGCTCCACGGCGAGCCGCGCATCGGCATGACCCTGCACCGCATGGTGAAAGCCGCCGACGCTGGCGCCATCGTCGACCAGGAGGGCGTCGACCTCGGGCCGCGCGACACCGCCGAGCAGGCTTTTCGCAAGGTCCTGCCCTGCGCCCGCCGCGTGCTGGCGCGGCAAATCGACGCCCTCCTCGCCGGCACGGCCAGGGAGACGCCGCAGGATGAGGCGCAGGCCACCCACTTCGGCGGCCGCACGCCCGAGGACGGCCGCATCGACTGGACCCGGACCTCGTGGCAGATCTTCAACCTGATCCGCGCCGTCACCGATCCCTACCCCGGCGCGTTTACCGACGTCGGCGCGGCGCGTCTTATGATCTGGTGGGCCGAGCCAGACAGCCCCGCCGCCCGTCAATTTGTAGGGCGGGCGCTTGACGCCATGCCGCTCGACCCGCTGACACGCCGCGGCCCTACCGATGCCCGACCGAAACCGGGAACCGTCTTGTCGGTGTCACCGCTCGTCGTCGCCACCGGCGACGGCGCGCTGGAGCTCACGAAGACCGAGTGGCGCGGCGCGCCGGCGCCGAGGCTCTCGGTCGGCACGGCCTTCCGAGCGTCATCCTGAACGCAGTGAAGGATCCATTGGGACGGTGCCGGAACCGCCAGCGAAGGCTCACGGGATGCTTCGCTGCGCTCAGCATGACCGGCGGCGACATTGCCCCGCCATTTTAGTGTTCATTCGCATCCGTTCGTGGTTCAAGTTTTCCCCATGCCGCTCAAAGTTCTCATCCTCGGCGCCAACGGCTTCATCGGCAGCTCGCTCACCCACGCCATCCTCAAGCAGAAGGACTGGGAGGTCTACGGCATGGACGTCGGCGACCACAAGCTGGACCGCTGCCTCGGCCATCCGCGCTTCAAGTTCGTCGAGGGCGACGTCACGATCTCGCGGGAGTGGATCGAGTACCACGTCAAGAAGTGCGACGCGGTGCTGCCGCTGGTCGCCATCGCCAACCCCGCGCAGTACGTCAAGGACCCGCTGCGGGTGTTCGAGCTCGATTTCGAGTCCAACCTCGAGACCGTCCGCAAATGCGTGAAGTACCGGAAACGGATCATCTTCCCCTCCACCTCCGAAGTCTACGGCATGTGCCCGGACCCGGTGCTCAACGAGGAGACAAGCCCGTTGGTCTACGGGCCGATCGACAAGCAGCGCTGGATCTACGCCTGCTCCAAGCAGCTTCTCGACCGCGTGATCTACGCCTACGGGGTGCGCGACGGCGTCGACTACACGCTCTTCCGGCCGTTCAACTGGATCGGGCCGAAGCTCGACAACGTCTTCGAGCCCAAGGAAGGCAGCTCGCGCCTCTTCACCCAGTTCATCTCGAACATCATCTTCAAAAAACCGATCCAGCTCGTCGACGGCGGCCGCCAGAGCCGGTCGTTCACCTTCATCGACGACGGCGTCGACGCCCTCCTCCGCATCATCGAAAACAAGAACGGCTGCGCCTCGCGCCGCATCTTCAACCTCGGCAACCCGCGGAACAACGTCAGCGTCGCGCGGCTCGCGCAGCTCATGATCGCCGCGTTCCGGCGCTATCCCGAGTACCGGGACCACGCGGCCCGCGCGAAGGTGGTGGTCGTCCCCTCCGGCAAATACTTCGGCAAATACTACCAGGACATTCAGCGGCGCGTGCCGTCGATCGCCAACGCCCGGAAATATCTCGGCTGGTCGCCGAAGGTCGACCTCCAGACCGCCATCCGGCGCACGCTCGACTACCACCTCGCGCACAAGGACTACGAGCTGGAGTGAAATGGTGGGGCGCAACCGCCGGGCGCGCCGAAACGATTTCCACAACCAAGACGCGAAGTGCGCAAAGAAGTCCGAACTGACCTTGGCGCCTCGGTTGTGACCGAAGCCGTGTTGTCAAAATGTCATTGCGAGGAGTCCCGTCGGGCGGGGCGACGAAGCAATCCAGGTTCGCAATTACCAGATCGGGACCTGGATCGCCACGACCCGCTCAGCGTGCCTCGCGAGGACAACGCATTTTGGCGATACAACCCCGTCTTGGTGCCTTGGGGGTCTTGGTTGTGAAATAGATCCGGCCATGGCCAAGATCCGCCTCGCGCTCAAGGCTGACGTCGACACCGACCGCGGCACGCGGCTGGGCGTGCCGGCCCTCGCCGCCGAATGCCGCGAGTTCGGCGTGCCGGCGTGCTTTCTCTTCTCGCTCGGGCCGGACCAGACCGGCCGCGCCATCACCCGCCTCTTCCGCCCCGGCTTCCTGAGGAAGGTCAGCCGCACCGGCGTGGTCTCGATGTACGGCGTGCGCACGCTGCTCAATGGCACGCTGCTGCCCGCCCCGCACATCGGCCGCCGCAACACCGCGGCGCTGCGGGCCGTGCGCGACGCCGGCTTCGAGGTCGGCATCCACTGCTACAACCACTACCGCTGGCAGGACCACGTGCACCGGATGAGCCTGGAGCAAATCCGGGCCGAGTTCGTCGCCGCCCGCGCGGAGTTCCTGCGGGTCTTCGGCCGCGAGGCCCACACCGCCGGGGCCCCCGGCTGGCAGAGCAATGCGCGCAGCCGGATGGTCTACGACGAGGCCGGCCTGCTCTACGCCAGCGACACGCGCAATGGCGCGCCGTTCTTTCCGCGGGTCGGCGGCCGGGTGTTCCAGACGTTGGAGATCCCCAGCACGCTGCCGACGTTCGACGAGCTGCTCGGGCGCCGCGAATATCCCGACGACCGGATCGTGCCGCACTACCTGTCGCTGCTGCGCGAGGACGCCGTCAACGTCCTCACGATCCACGCCGAGATCGAGGGCATGGGCAAACGGGCGCGCTTCCGCGCGCTGCTCACCGCCGCCCGCGACCGGGGGGTGATTTTCATCCGGCTCGACGACTACGCCCGCGAGTTGCTGGCGCAGCGCGGCGCCATCCCTGTCCGCGACCAGGTGCTGGCGCCGATCGACGGCCGCTCCGGCGTGGTGGCGGTCCCGGCCCCGGGCACCTAGCCGCCTGCCGGCGCCGCCGCCTTCCGCCGCAGGACCGCGTACTGCGCGTCGACCTCGAGCCATTCCCGGCCCGGCAGGATGCGGACCTGGTCAAGGTCGGGCTGCGAGTCCCACAACTGCACGAACCGGTAATCGCGCCGGATCCGCCGGGCCGATGCGCCGGAGCCGGCCAGTTCGTCGGCCCGCAACACCAGCCACTCGGGCCGCAGCCGCGCAATGATGTCGGCATAGCTCTTCGCCCCCGCGCGCACGGCGGCCACCACTTCCGGCGAACTCAGCCCGGGAAAATCGTAGGTCTTGAGCTGCGAAAAGTAGCCGATGTAGCCGAGCGGCTCCAAAAACACCGTGTCGGTCGGTGCCGCGTGTTCGTGCAGCCAGATCCCGATGGCCCGGCGGTTGTGGTCCTCGACCAGGCGCTGCTGGATCCGCGTCTGCCAGGCGACGGCGAGGAGCAGCGCGCATTGCACGCCCACGACCAGCAGGCCGGCGAGCCGCACCGCCACCGCGAACCCGCGCCGGCCGGCGGCGGCGAGGCGGGCATGGAGCCCGTCCACGGTCCAGGCGAGCGCCAGAAACGCCAGCACCGTCCATGGCGGCACGTACCAGGGAAAGAGGATGATCGAGTTCAGGTAGAACATGCCGAGGAACAGCGCGAGGGAGGCGCGCCGTCCCGGCGCCGGCAGCGCGGGCCAGACCCAGGCGAAGGCCGCCACCGCCGCCAGCACCTGCGCCAGCGCGGCCACCGCCGCCGGCCAGCCCCCGAACACCCAGTACGTGGGCAGGAACAGGTCGCCCAGCATCGACCGTCCCGTCAACGCCCGCAACGGGATGAGCAGCAGGGCCGACGCCGAAACGGGCGGCGTCACGGCGGCCTTGGCCACGATCGTGTGCGGGATCGGCGACCCGTAATACCACCACGCCCAAATGAACCATGGCAGGTACAGCAGCGCCCCCAGCAGGATGCCGCGCGTCAGCGCCGCCCACGGCGGCGCCGGCGCGTCCGGGCCTCGGCGGCGGATCAACACGCTCGCGACGATCACCGCCCCGCCAAGGATGAAGCCGTCCGGCCGGGTCCACATCAGCCCCGCGCACGCCGCGGCGAGCCAGGCGGGCCGCGGCGGCCCGGCGGCCTCCAGTTCGCTCCAGAGCAGGAGCAGGAAAAACACGCACAGCGCCGTCTCCTGGCCGTTGATCGCAAAATCCGTCAGCTTGGCATCCGTCAGCAGCAGGCCGAACAGCACCACCCGGCCGACCCGCCCGAGCCCTAATGCCTCCGCCCGCCGCCAGACCAGCGCCACGCCGCCGGCCAGCAGGGCCGCGCTCAGCAGGCGGAAGAGCCAGAGCGCAACCTGGTCGTCGCCCCCACCCAAGGCAAGGCCGAGCGCCGGCAGCAGCACGCCGAGCGGCGAGGTGAAGGTGTGCACCCGTTCGCCGGGATTGAAGACGAGTCCGTGGCCCTCCACCAGGTTTCGGCTGCTGCGCAGCGTGATGTAGAAATCCTCCCACGCGTGGTGGGTGAACGCGGCGAACGCCAGGGGCACCGCGCAGGCCAGCACGAGCACCAGCCGCCTGGAAGTCCCGGATTGCATTGCCGACTCGCCGCCCCGCGCCTCAGCCACTCGTGGCGCGGTCCGTCCGCCAGAACAGCCACAGGCCGGCCGCGAGGAAGATCAGGTTGGGCAGCCAGATCAGCAGATCGGGGCGCAGCGCCGGGCGGTCCTCCAGCCAGCCGACGATGACCGTCAGGAAATAGTAAGTCATCGCCAGCGCCAGCGCCACACCCAGGTTGGCGGAGGTCTCACGGCGGGACACCTTGATGGCGAGCGGCACGCCCATGAGGGCGAAGGTAAACACGGCAAAGGCGGTGGTGAACTTGTCCTGGATCGTCAGCTGCACGCGCATGCGCTGCTCGGCCTGGGCCGCCCGGGCGGCCGCGGTGGCCCCCGGACCCGGCGGGGCCAGGCGCCGCCATTCCGCCATCAGCTGCGGGAAGGTGTACCATTGGAGCTTGCGGTGGACCACGATCGGGCCGAACAGCCGCTTGAGCGACAGGCGCAGGGGAAAGCGCCCGAATTGCCCGTAGGCCACCGGGGCGGCAAAATCATCGGCGCCCGCCTTCGTGCCGCCCGTTTCCACGCGCACGTTGACCAGGTCCAGCGCCAGCTCGTCGGTCGCCTCGTCGTAGGCGAGGCGGCCCGACTGGGCGTGGATGAAGTGGCGCACGCCGCCCTGGCCGTCGAGTTCCCACAGCCAGAAATCCTTGACCGTCTGCCCCTGTTTTTCCCCCACGTAGAGCACTCGGCCGGGGAAATCGCGGATGAAGGTGCGCGGCACGATGAAGCTGAGCGGATTCGCGCGCACCGCGCCGGCCAGCTCGGTGTGGTAGACGACCCGCGCCCACGGCATGAACTGGAAATTGAGGGCCAGGCCCAGCAGCACGCCGGCGGCGCCGAGCAGGAGGACCGGCCGCGCCACCCATCCCAAGCCGCGCCCCGCCGCCCGGATCGCCGTGATCTCGTGCTCCGCCGACATCCGCCCCAGCACGAGCAGCACGCCGGTGAGCATGCCGATCGGCAGCGCGTAGGCGGCCACGAACGGCACCAGCAGCAGCACCAGCTCGGTGAACGTCTCGAGCCGGAGCTGCCCCGCGACGACATAGCCGAGCAGGTCCTTGACCGCGTTCCCCACCATCAGCACGAAGGCGAACAGGCCCACGGCGATGGCGCAGGCGAGGAGGACGCTCTTGAGAATGTGCCGCTGCAGCAGGCCCATTGCCCGCCCAGTTAAGCACCGGCGGCCCGGAGCGCACGACGGAAATGATGGTGAGAGTAGCGCAGCCGCCCCTGGCCGCCTGGTCCGACGTGCTGAAATGCAGGCTGGAAGCCTGCGCTACCGGCGAAAGCCGCCCCGCCGCGCCTTTGACTTCCGGGCCGGCTTGGTGTTCTTCGTCGCGGGATGAAGTTCACGCCCGACCGGCCGCCGATCCACGGTGAGACCCTCGACTCGCTGACCGCCCGCCTCGCCGCGGCGGGCGAGCCGGCCTACCGCGCCCGGCAGGTGCTCGACTGGGTCTACAAGAAGCGGGCGGCGGGCTGGGACCGGATGACCAACCTGCCCAAACCCCTGCGCGCCTGGCTGGCGGAGCAATTCGACTTCGAGCCCACGACCCTGGTGTTCAACCGCGCCTCGGCCGATGTCACGGACAAGCTGCTCCTCGAGCTCCGCGACCGCGCCTTGATCGAGACCGTCATCATCCGCGCCCCCCAGGACGGCGTCGGGCTCGACCACTCGCGCAAGACGATCTGCATCTCCACCCAGGTCGGCTGCGCCATGGGCTGCAAGTTCTGCGCCTCCGGTCTCGCCGGCCTGAAGCGCGATCTCGCCGCCGGCGAAATCGTGCACCAGTTGATGCAGGTTTGCGCCCGCGAAGACGCCCGCACGCCGCGGGCCCGCGTCGAGCTGGCCTCGTTCGACAACGTCGTCGTCATGGGCATGGGCGAGCCGCTGCACAATTACGACGCCTTGCTCCGGGCGCTGACGATCGTGAATGCCGACTGGGGCCTGGGCTTCGGGGCACGGCGCATCACGATCTCGACGAGCGGGCTCGTGCCGCAGATCCGCCGGCTGGCCGGCGAACCGCTCGGCTTCCGGCTGGCGGTCAGCCTCCACGGCGCGACCGACGCGGTGCGCGACCAGATCATGCCGGTGAACCGGCGCTGGCCGCTGGCGGAACTCCTGCCCGCGGTGCGCGAATTCACCGAGCGCCACGGCCGCATGGTGACGCTGGAGTTCATCCTCATCGAGGGCGTGAACGATGCGCTCGACCAGGCGGCGAAGCTCGGCGACATCGCCGCGGACCTGCACGCCCACGTGAATCTCATCCCCTACAACACGGTCGCGGGCCTGCCCTGGCGGCGGCCGAGCCTCACCCGCCAGCAGAAATTCGCCAGTCTCCTGCAAGCGCGTGGCGTTTCGACCACCCTGCGCCGGGAGAAGGGCCACGACATCGACGCCGCCTGCGGCCAGCTGCGCCTGCAGACCGAGGCGGCGCGTGAAGCGGCGTCCATTGCCTAGGAACCCCACTCGCGGGCGATGGCCGCGATAATCGGAGGGAACTTACGCTTCGCCTTGTTTTCCCACGAGGTCGCGTTACTTTCTGTCCTTTTTCACGGCACCCCAATGATTGAGGTCAAAGGTCTGGTCAAAGACTACGGCGCCTTGCGGGCGGTCGACGGCGTCTCGTTCACGGTCCAGCGCGGCGACATCCTGGGGTTCCTCGGACCGAACGGCGCCGGGAAGTCCACGACCATGAAGATGATCACGGGCTTCCTGCGGCCCACCGCCGGCATCGCCCTCGTCGGGGGCCACAACGTCGCCGCCGAGCCGATCGCCGTGAAGCGCCTGATCGGCTATCTGCCGGAGAACGCGCCGACCTATCCCGAGATGACGGTCGAGGAGTTCCTGGATTTCATCGCGGAGGTCCGCGGCTTCCGCGCCGGGGCGGAAAAAACCGCGCATCTCGAGCGCGTGGTGAACCTCTGCCACCTCGGGCCTGTGCGCCGGCAGTCGATCGAGACGCTGTCCAAGGGCTACAAGCAGCGTGTCGGCTTCGCGCAGGCGCTGCTCCACGACCCGCCGGTGCTGGTGCTCGACGAGCCGACGGACGGACTCGATCCCAACCAGAAGCACGAGGTGCGCGTGCTCATCAAGCAGATGGCGGCCGCCAAGACCGTCATCCTCTCCACCCACATCCTCGAGGAGGCGGAGGCCGTGTGCAACCGGATCATCATCATTTCCCGCGGGCAGGTCGTAGCCAACGACTCGCCCGAGGGCCTCCGCGCCCGTCACGACGGCGCGCGTCTGGAGGATATCTTCCGCAGCCTGACCCAGACCGACACCTGAAAAGCGGGAAAGGGAGAAAGCGGAAAAGCGACAAACGTTCCGCCCAACCTCCCCGAGCCGCGCCACACCCGCACTCACCATCGCCCGTTTCCCGCCTTCCCGCTTTTTGCTTTCCCGCCTTCCCGCTTTTCGTCCGATGTCCCAGATCCCGCCGCTCTTCAAACGCGAGTTCCTCGGCTACTTCCGCTCGCCGGTGGCGTATGTCTTCCTGATCGTGTTCCTCCTGGCCTCGGTCGGATGCGCCTTCTTCCTCGGCGGGTTCTTCGACGCCAACGTCGCCAGCCTCGAGACCTACTTCACGTTCCTGCCCTGGCTCTTCATTCCCTTCGTGCCGGCGGCGGGCATGCGGCTGTGGTCGGAGGAGAAGCGTTCCGGGACCATCGAGCTGCTCTTCACCCTGCCGGTGAATCCGCTCGAGGCCGTGGTGGCCAAGTTCCTCGCCGCCTGGGCGTTTCTCGCCCTCGCCGTCCTGCTCAGCTTCCCGCTGGTGCTGACCGTGTCCTACCTCGGCTCCCCGGACTGGGGCGTCCTCGCGGCGGGCTACCTCGGCAGCCTGCTCATGGCCGGCGGCTACCTCGGCATCTGCTCGCTGACCTCGGCGTTCACCAAGAACCAGGTGATCAGCTTCGTGATCAGTGTGTTCATCTGCTTCGTCCTCGTGCTCCTGGGCTGGAGCGTGTTCACCGACTTCCTCGGCGGCTACCTCGGCCTGCCCGTCTGGCTCGTGGACGTCGTGTCGGATTTCAGCTTCAAGACGCATTTCGACGCCTTCATCAAGGGCATCATTGATCCGAAGGACGTGATGTTCTTCCTCTCGCTCGCCGGCTTCTGCCTCTTCCTCAACGTGCTGGCGCTGGAACGCTGAGCCCGCCGCCGCCCCGCCCGATGAAACCCGGTTCCAAAGCCCTCGCGATCGCCCTGCTGTTCGTCGGCCTTGTCCTCCTCAACTACCTGGCCGCCTCCATCCCGTGGCGCCTCGACGCGACGGCGGAGAAGATCTACACCCTCTCGCCCGGCACCAAGACCCTGCTCGGCAAGATCGAGGAGCCCGTCGAGCTCGACTTCTACTTCTCGCGCAGCGCCAGCACCCTCCCGATCGCGCTCAAGAACTACGCCGACCGCGTGCTCGAGATGCTCGGCCAGTACGTCCGCGCCGCGCATGGCAAGATTGTCCTCAACGTGATCGATCCCAAGCCCGATTCCGCCGAGGAAGACAAGGCCACGGCCGCGGGCATCGCGCCCCAGACCTGGCCGTCCACCGGCGAGCAGTTCTATTTCGGCCTCGTCGCCATCCAGGCCGACCACCAGAAGGTCATCCCGGCCCTCACCACCGACCGGGAGCAGTTCCTCGAGTACGACCTCTCCCAGTTGCTCTACCAGGTGCAGCTCGTCGACCGCCGCAAGCTCGGCCTCCTCACCAGCCTGCCGTTGCGCGGCCAGATGGACTACGCGGCCATGCAGAGCGGCCAGATGCCGCAGAGCCAGTACGTCATCCGCGAATGGGAGAAGACCTACGACCTCGTCACCGTCGACCCGTCGGCCGACGCGCTGCCGGACAACCTCGACGTCCTGGCCGTGATCCATCCGGAAAACCTCTCGCCCAAGCTCCAGTTCGCCATCGACCAGTTCCTGCTCGCGGGCAAGCCGGTGTTCATGGCGGTCGATCCCTCGTCGCGCTACTTCCGCTCCCAGAGCAACCAGATGGCGATGATGGGCGGCCCGCCGCCCAACGTGTCGAGCGACGCGCCCGACCTGTTCAAGGGCTGGGGCATCGTCTACGATTCGCAGAGCGTGGTGGGTGACCCGGCGGAGGCCCTGTCTGTGCAGTCGTCCCCGGGCAACGTCGTGCAAGTGCCGATCTGGCTCAGCCTGGAGAAGGGGGCGTTCAACAGCACCTCGCTCGCCACCAGCGATCTCGAGAACGTGTGGTTCATCGAGCCCGGCAGCTTCACGGTGAAGCCCGCCGCGGGCCTCAAGGTCACGCCGCTGATCCAATCCTCGCCCTCCAGCGGCACCGTGCCCGCGATGATGCTCGGCATGACGCAGCCGGACCAGATCGGCAGCCAGCTCAAGCCCGCCGGAAGCCAGATCCTCGCCGCCCTGATCCAGGGCCGGTTCCACAGCGCGTTTCCGGACGGCCCGCCCGCGGAGACGAAACCGGCCGCGGAGGCGAAGACGCCCGCGCCGCCGCCCCCGAAACCCGCGCCTCACCTCACCGAGTCGGCCAAGAGTTCGACCCTGCTCCTGGTCGCCGACACGGACTGGCTGTTCGACGACTACAGCGTGCGGAAGATGAACTTCCTTGGCGTCGACGCCGCCGAGCCGATGAACGACAACCTGGCGTTCGCCAGCGACGCGCTCGACTTCCTCGCCGGCTCGCCCGACCTCATCTCGATCCGCGGCAAGGGTGTGTCGCTGCGACCGTTCCAGGTCGTCCACCGGATGGAGGTCGCCGCCCAGCAGAAGTACCAGGAGAAGCTCGACGCCCTGGAGAAAAACCTCGACCAGGTGCAAAGCCAGCTCACGGAGCTGGAGGGCAAGAAGACCGAGGGCGGGCGGCTGGTCGCCTCGCCTGAATTGACGAAGTCCATCGAAGACCTGCGCACGCAACAGGTGAAGTTCCGGGTGGAGCGCCGCGAGATCCGCAAATCGCTGCGGGAGGGGATCGAGACGCTCGAAAACCGCCTGCTGCTGGTCAACCTGCTCAGCACCCCGCTCCTCGTCGGGTGCTTCGGGCTTTGGTTCTACTGGCGCCGCCGCCGGAAATGACTGCCGCCGGTGTGTCACCGCCACTGCCATCCATCCCAGATCGAGTTCGTCACTCTGAACGAAGTGAAGAATCCAGCCGGACATCGCCTTCGCCCCTCGCCGCGACCCAGGGGATGCTTCCGCCTTCGCCCCATTCGGGAGGTTCAGGGCGTCGGTGGACAGGTCGCTGCGCTCAGCATGACTTCGGTTTGGTGGCAGGAGTCTGCCCTCGGCCCCCGGTTCCGCCGCTTGCCGCTTAGGGCTTATCGCCTCCCGCTCTTTGCGCGATGAAACTCAAGACCCTCGCCTCCGCCGTCGCGGTCCTCGCCGTGCTGTCCGCCGTTGCCTGGTACCTGCAGCGCCCGCCCCCGCCGCCGGCCGCCGATCCGCGGGTCGGCCAGCCGGTGCTCGACGGGCAGTTGCTGACCCGGACCGCCCGCGTCCGGCTCACCGACCAGGGCAAGACCGTGGTGCTGACCAAACAACCCGACGCCAAGTGGCGCGACACCTCGTATTATGACCTGCCGGCCGACTTCGACAAACTGAGCCATTTCACCGACGACCTCACCACCGCCAAGGTGGAGCGGCTCGTCAGCCGCAATCCCGAGGTGCTCGCCCGCCTCGAATTCAAGGATTCCACCGTCACGCTGCTTGACGCCGCCGGGAAGGAACTGTGGCGCCTCACGCTCGGCAAGGAGGCCGACAGCGGCGGGCGCTTCGTGAAGTTCGACGACGAGGCCAAGGGGTACCTGGCCAATCTTTCCACCTTCCTGGATTCCGACCCCAAGAACTGGGCCGACTCGCTCCTGGTCGACCTCAAGCCCGACGACATCGCCACCGTGAGCGTCGGCTTCGACGCGGGTGAGCCGGTCGTGGCCGTCCGGGCGAAGCAAGGTGCGGCTTGGGCCGCGGAAAAGACGCCGGACGGACGGCGCCTCGACGGCGAGAAAATCACCTCGCTGCTGAGCTCGCTGACCAGCCTGCGGTTCCAAGACACGGCGGCGCCCGACGATCCGAACGTGGTGGCGGCCCGTGAACACAGCCGCACGATCACGCTCACCACCTTCGACAAAAAGACCTTTGCCATCCAAATTGGCCGGAAGCCGGAGGAGAAAAAAACGGAGGCCCGAGGTCAGAAGCCAGCGGCCGGCGGCAAGCCGGAAGGCAGCGGGCAGAAGACCGAGGGAAGGGCGGAGAAGGTGACGACATCAACTCCAGAACCCAAAACCCAGAACGCAGAACCCGCGGCGGCCGCGCCTGCCCCGCCGAAGCCGGAAGGCGAAGGCGGGAAGCCCGCCGAGGAGACGATTCCCGCCGGCCCGGTGTATGTCTTCATCACCAGCTCCGATCCCGCCGCGCCGGTGAATGCGCTGATGAAGCTGCGCGCCTTCCAAGTCTACGACTGGAACTACACCAGCCTGCCGCAAAAGGCCGACGAGCTGTTCGAGGCGCTGCCCGCGCCGCCGCCGAAAACCGAAGCCAAGCCGGCGGCGGCCACCGCCACGCCGGCCGCCTCCGATGCGAAACCCGCCGGGGCGGCGAAGCCCTGACGGCCGAATCACCCCGCCAGCGCCCGGTGGCTGACGCGAAACCGCTTGGGCGGGATCCCCATCTCCCGTTTGAACGCGGTGCTGAACGCAAAGGCATCGCCGTAGCCCACCCGTGCCGCCACGGCGGCGATCTTCTCGTCGGTGTGCCTGAGGATGTCGGCCGCGAGGTTCATCCGCAGGCGCGTGAGGTGCGACAACGGCGGCCGGCCGACTTCCTCGAGGCACCGCCGGCGCACGGACTCCTGGCTCATGCCGGCGACACCCGCCATGCGTTTGAGATCCCATGCCCCGCCGAGATCGCGGTGCGCGGCTGACCAGAGAGGCCCCAGCGTCGGACTGCCTGCGTCCGGCGAAAGCATCTGCATCGCCAGCCGGTGCACCAGCGCCGCCCAGAGTTCCAGCGCCGCCGGCGCCGTCTCGCCCGCCGCCTCGTGGCACAGCCCCTGAACCGCGAGATGCAGCCCGGCGGCATCGGTGCGCAGCAGTCGCGGCGGGGTGCCCGCCTCAAGCCCGGGCAGCCGCCGGCTCTCATGGTACAGCACCCAGGCGACCTGCCAGCGGCGGCCAGGCCGGACGTGGTAGGCGCACAAGGCGCGCGGCGCCGTCAGATAGGCGTAACCGGCGGGCAACCGCTGCCAGCGCCCGTCGACCAGCGCCACGCCTTCGCCGCCGACACAGGCCAGGATCTGGCTGAACGCCGGCTGGTGCCGCACGAAGGCATAGCCGCGGCCGGCGTCACTGTATCCGGCCACGAAGGTCTGCGTGCGTTCGAACGCCGGCACCTGCCGCTCGCGGACCACCCACTCGCGCGTCGCCGGACCGAGGGAGTGGATTTCACGAAGGTTTTTGGGGATGCGGTCCATGGACGCCATGAGACGGTTGTGATATCAAAAGGGTTCGCTGCAAATCCGATTCCAGCGGATCCCGTCCCGCCGCCACCCCTCCCCGCCTTATGAATCCGTCCCGCCTCCGCCTGATTCCCTTTGTCCTCGCCGGCCTGCTCGCGCTGACTACGCGCGCCGCCGCGCCCGATCCCGCTCCGCGCGAGCGCCTGTTGCTGGATTTCGGCTGGCGCTTCCATCTCGGCAACGAGTGGGGCTCCGGCCAGAGCCTCGCCAAGGCGGATTCCGGCCTCGGGCCGGCGACCAGCGCCTTCAGCGACGCCACCTGGCGCCAGGTCGACCTGCCGCACGACTGGGCGGTCGAACTGCCGTTCGACCGGAAGGCCGACGGCTCGCACGGCTTCAAGGCGATCGGCGACGGTTTCCCGCAGAACAACATCGGCTGGTACCGGCGGACCTTCGACCTGCCGGCGGCCGACACCGGCCGGCGCCTCTGGCTTGAGTTCGACGGCGTGTTCCGGGACTGCACGGTGTTCGTCAACGGTTGGTTCGTCGGCCACCACGAGGGCGGCTACAACGGCTTTCGCTACGACATCACCGACGTTGCCAACTGTGGCGGCGGGAACGTCCTGGCGGTGCGCGTCGACGCTTCGCAAACAGAGGGCTGGTTCTACGAGGGCGCCGGCATCTACCGCCACGTCTGGCTGGTGACAACCGCGCCGCTCGCGGTCGCCCCCGACGGCGTGTT
>Ga0335078_10009695_pt1 | contig 14254 bp, 13 predicted proteins | sample Lox_Sample_32_FD_206711 | JGI IMG/M metagenome (GOLD analysis project Ga0335078, IMG submission 206711) | Soil microbial communities from Loxahatchee National Wildlife Refuge, Florida, United States - Lox_Sample_3.2 | ecosystem: Environmental > Terrestrial > Soil > Wetlands | place: USA...
GCCTCGCAATCGTTGAGCTTTATCACCGCTCCCCTGCCAGCCAATTTTCCCCACAGTACCGTCCTGAAAAGTGAACCGGATAAAATGGAGCCGGGTTACACGTTGTTCATTGTTCGACCCAATTCCAGCGCCGCTGGCTATATTACGATCCTGGATAACGCTGGGGACGTGGTTTGGTATAGTCCGGCCCAGTCAACCAGCAGCTTCGACGTGCGGCAACTTGACGACGGCGATTTGTTTACCGAGGCGAGTAATTTCCGGGAGATTAGCCTGCTTGGACAAACCGTGAGGACCTGGTCTCCGCCCACGGGATACCCGGTCAATGTTCACGAGGGCGTCCCGACCGGTCATGGCACCATCCTTTATTTGAGCGATGTCAGCCGGTCCGTATCGAACTTCCCCAGCAGCGCCGTCTCAAACGCCCCGTTGAAGACGGTCAACGTTGACGACAACCCCGTGGTCGAAATTTCCGCCACCAACAGTGCGTTTCTCAAAACATGGTCGCCACTGACCAACGGACTGTTAAATCCGACGCGCATTACCTATCTCACCTATGAATTTAACACGCTTTATGGAGTGGATAATGAGCATGCCAACGCGATTATTGACGATACAAATGACAATTCCATTATTGTTTCCCTGCGCAACCAGAATGCGGTCGTCAAATTTTCACGGTCCGGGCAATTGAAATGGATTCTCGGCCCGCCGGCCAACTGGGGACCGGCCTTTCAACCCTACCTGCTCACCCCGGTGGGCACGCCGTTCGAGTGGAATTATGGCCAGCATGCGCCGAGGCTCACGCCCCAAGGCACGTTGCTGCTCTACGACGACGGCAACGACCGGGCCAGTCCCTTCGACCCGCCGGTGGCCGACCAGGACAATTACAGCCGCGCCGTGGAATACAGCATTGACGAAACCAACATGACGGTTTCCGAGGTCTGGGATTCGACCACCGCCGACACGAACCGGTTTTTTACGCTGGTCATGGGTGATGCGGAGTGGCTTCCCCAACGCCAGAACGTATTGGTCACCTATGCCTACATCACCTACCTCAATGGAGTTCATCCGAGTGCCAGCGCTCCCAACGCGACCATGGCCCGGATCAGAGAGCTTACGCACGATCCAGTCCCGGAGGTGGTGTTTGATGTCTCCTTCTTTGACTACACGAACAAAAGCCCCAGCTATGCCGGCTATTACATTTACCGCAGCCACCGGATTCCCGATCTCTATGCGCATCCTGTCGAACCGGTCACCGACCTCATGATAAGTCAAGAGAATCCGACGCCTCGCCTGGAATTCTCGGCGGACCCGGCGCTTAGTTATGTGATTCAGGCGTCAACCGACCTGACGCACTGGACGACCATCGGAACGCCCGTGCAGGAAGGAGACCTCGGCGACTTTGACTTTGAGGACCTGACCGCCAATCAGTTCACGGCCCGTTTTTATCGCGTGGTCACTTATGGTCCCGGGACCGGCCAATAGTTTCGTGCTATTTTTCATGACGTCTCTTCGAGCAAAACAGGTGTGGAACATAGGCTTCGTGCCAGTACGCAAGAAGGGCAAGCTGCTCTTCATAAAAAGTAAATAAAGGGGTCAGTCCCGTAAAGGGGTCAGTCCCGCATAATGATGGATTTGGGGATTGACAACGAGCGCAGCGAGTTGATGCTCCCGTGCATGGCCCGGAAGTTGAGGTTGCAATATGCCGGAGCGATTTATCACGTGATGAATCGCGGTGACCGCCGTGAACCCATTTTCCAGGATGACAAAGACCGCAAGCGGTTTCTGGAAACCCTCGGGGAAGCTTGCACCAAAGCGGGCTGGCAGGTGCATGCGTATTGTTTGATGGGCAATCACTTTCATCTGGTGGTGGAAACGCCCCAAGGCAACCTGGTGGCGGGCATGAAATGGTTTTTGGGGACTTACACTTCGCGGTTTAACCGGCGGCACAAACTCTTCGGGCATCTGTTCAGCGGACGATACAAGTCCCTGATCGTGGATGGGAGCGGCAACGGTTATTTGCATACGGTCTGCGATTACGTGCATCTGAATCCGGTGCGGGCAAAACTGCTCAAGCCGGAGCAACGGTTGCGGGCGTATCGGTGGAGCAGTTACGGCGAATACCTCAAACGGCCCGGACAGCGGCCGAGGTGGTTGCGGGCGGATCGGTTGTTGGGGGGATGAGGATTTTCAAGGACAGCACTGCCGGACGAGAACAATTTGAGCGGCTGATGGAAGAGCGGCGGCGGGCAGAGAATCCGGAACAATGGAAGGCACTGCGGCGAGGCTGGTGTTTTGGAGAGGAAACCTTCCGCGCCGAACTGCTGGAACAAATGGGCGGCCAAATCGGGACGCAGCATGGTGGCAGCGAACGGCAGGAGACCGCAACGGCGAAGGCTGAACGCCTGCTGGCTGAAGAATTGCAGCGGCGGGGGTGGGATGAGGAGGAGTTGACCCGGCGGCGAAAAGCGGATGGAATGAAGCTGGACTTGGCGCAACGCCTGCGTTCGGAGACGACGATGACGTGGGCGTGGATAGCAAGCCATTTGCACATGGGGACGGCGGGTTACGCTGCCAATTCTCTGCGCCTGCAATGAGAAAGGAAAATAATGCAATATGCGGGGCTGACCCCTTTACGAACATAACAGCCACGGTTTGCAGGATAAGCCGCATCGGAACCACTCGCAAATTCTGCAAACTTAAAAGTTTCAAATTCCTCACGGCGCAATTCAGTTTTCAACTTTCGATTTCCCGCTACACTGGCGGCGATGCACTGGCTGCAAACGCTTGACACAAACCTGTTTTTTTTCGTCAACCGGTCGCTGGTCAATCCATTTTTTGACTGGCTGATGCCGGTTTTGAGCGGAAACACCTGGTTCATTCCGCTCGCCGTCGTGTTTGGTCTCGCTGTGCTGTGCTTTGGCAACACCCGCGCGCGATTGTGTGTATTGTTGATGATGCTCGTTGTTGCGCTGGGCGACCCGCTGATCGTCAATACCGTCAAACACGACGTTGCCCGACCGCGTCCGTTCGCCGTGCTGCCCGAAGCGCGATTATTCGGCACTGTCGGCAAAGGCTATGTCCCGCTCGACGCGAACGGTCGCAGTACAGACATGGAAGCCAGCGCCGGCAGCCGTACCAGCATGCCGTCATCGCACGCAGCCAATTGGTTTGCGATGACTATGATCGCCTTTCTGTTCTATCGGCGCAGTGTGTGGTACCTGTTGCCGCTGGCGCTGGCGGTCTCATTTTCGCGTGTTTACAACGGCGTCCATTATCCCGGCGACGTGCTGGTCGGGGCGATCCTGGGCGCGGGTTACGCGGCTGCCCTGGCGGTCGCGCTTGAAACCGCGTGGCAAGGGCTCGGGAAAAGATGGTTCCCGCTCTGGCACAGCCGGCTACCGTCGCTGCTCAACCCGGAGCCCTCAACCCTCAACGCTCAACCTTTAACTTTGGATTCACACTGGCTTCGCCTGGGCTACATTCTGATTCTCGTCATGTTGATCGGGCGATGGATTTATGTGGGCAGCAGCAGCATTGACCTGGAAAAAGACGAGGCTTATCAGTGGCTTTGGTCGAAGCACCTTGCCCTGTCGTATTACAGCAAGCCGCCGGGAATTGCGCTCATTCAATTCGTCAGCACGTCGCTTTTTGGCGACACACAATTCGGCATCCGGTTTTTTGCGCCTTTGTTTGCGGCCATTTTGAGCGTGATGGTGCTCCGCTTCTTTGCGCGGGAAGTCAGCGCGCGTGCGGGGTTCTGGTTGCTGCTCATTGTCACTGCCGCGCCACTGCCCGGCATCGGAACCATTTTGATGACGATTGATCCGCCGCTGGTCTTGTGCTGGATGTGGGCCATGGTTGCCGGCTGGCGGGCGGTGCAATCGGGCGGCAAAACGCGCGACTGGCTCGTTGTGGGTCTGGCGATGGGGCTGGGTTTTCTGTGCAAATACACCGCCGCCTGCCAGCTTGTGTGTTGGGTAATCCTTTTCGCGCTCTGGAAACCGGCGCGCGCGCATTTGCGGCGGCCCGGCCCGTGGCTGGCATTGCTGGTGCTCCTGGTCTGCACACTGCCGGTGGTCGTCTGGAACACCCGCCACGGCTGGGTCACCATGGATGAGATGGCGGGAAACGCGTCGCTGCACAACCAATGGCATCCGACATTGCGTTATTTCTGGGAATTCCTGTTCACGCAGGCCGGGTTGCTGAACCCGGTATTTTTCGCCGGCATGGTTTGGGCAATGTTTGGTTTTTGGAAGCGCAGGCATGAACGCCCATTGTGGTTTTATTTTTTCTGCATGGGCGCGCCGCTTTTCCTCGGTTATTGGCTTTATTCCCTGCACTCGCGCATCCTGCCGAACTGGCCGGTAGCCGGCGTCCCGCCCCTGTTCTGCTTGATGGCAGCCTATTGGGATGAACGCTGGCGCTGCGGTTCCAGATGGATCAAACCATTTCTGGCGATCGGAATTGCGCTCGGCCTCTTCGTCGTGGTGATGATGTATCAAAGCAACCTCATCGGCAAAATCACCGGTCAGTTGTTGCCCGGCGAGAAAGACCCGCTGCGGCGGGTGCGCGCGTGGAAACCGACCGCCGCGCTCGTTGAGGCGGAGCGTGAAAAACTGGAGGCGGAAGGCAACCCCGCGTTCATTATCTCTGATCATTACGGCATGGCCGGCTTGTTTTCATTTTATCTGCCGGCCGCCAAGGCCGCCCTCAAATCCGAGCCTCTGGTTTATTGCGTGGATTCGGATAAACCTCAGAACCAGTTCTATTTCTGGCCGCAGTATGATTACCGCGCCCAGCGCAAAGGCGAGAACGCCATTTACGTCACTGAGCTTGACCCCTATCCACTCGAACACGGTTGGCTCTGGAAATGGCTGAGGCATCAGCCGGTAAATTACGCCGAAATTCCGCCGCCGTTCCCCAAGCCGCCCCGGATGCTCGACGAATTTAAATCCGTCACCGACCTTGGCGAATTTGAAATCAAACTCGGCGATCGCGTCTTCCGCCGGCTGCATCTCTGGGCGTGCTACGATTTAAAATGAGTACCGAGAGCTGTGAAGCGAGAGGCACCGATCGGCGGCCGATGGTAGCGGGATTTGCCCCTGCCGCCGCTTCGATTCTGTTGCCCGTTCGCGATTATGATCTGGCCGCGACGCTCGATTCCGGTCAGGTCTTCCGCTGGCAACGGCAAAATGACTCCTGGATCGGCGTGGTTGACGGGCACAGAGTGCGGTTGACCCAAACCGGCGACGGCATTCAAGCTGAAGCGAACGGGCCGGTCGCCGACTGGCAATGGCTGCGCGATTACCTGCAAACCGAAGTGGATCTGAAAACCGTGCTCGAAACTTTTCCCGATGATAAGGCGATGCACGCCGCCATCGCCGCCTGCCGCGGACTGCGCGTGTTGCGCCAGGACCCGTGGGAATGTCTGGCCTCGTTCATTTTGTCCTCAACGAAACAAATCATCCAAATCCGGCAAATCGTCGCGCTGCTTTGCGAACGCTTTGGTGAACCCCTCCCCCTGTCCCGTGACGGCGTGAGCACCCTCTCCCTGCCCGGCGAGGAGACGGATGAGGCGAGGGACGCGCCTTATTCAAACGAGAATCATCTGTCTCATTCCTTCCCCACGCCGGAATGTCTTGCCGTCGTATCCGAAATCGAATTACGTGCCTGCAAGATGGGATTTCGCGCGCCGCATCTGCTGGCCGCCGCGCGGCAGATTGCCAACGGAAACTTTGATTTAAAGCGGCCGCGTGGCCTGCCGCTGGCCGATGCTCGCGCGGAATTGATGAAACTGCGCGGCGTCGGCGGCAAAATTGCCGATTGCGTGCTCTTATTCGCCTATGGTTTTGATGTCGCATTCCCGGTGGATGTCTGGGTCGAGCGTGCGCTCCGCCGGCTTTACTTCCCGCACCGGCGCGTCACGGCAAGAAGACTGCGCCACTTCGCCGCGACCCGTTTCGGGCCGCACGCCGGCTACGCCCAGCAATATCTTTTTCACTACATGCGGACAAAAATGAAATAGGTCACTAAATGCACGCAGACTTTCCTTTCGCGTTATTGAATATGCTTCACGGTTTTAATAATCCTGCCCGAGATGAAAACTGAAGTCATTTTGATCCCGGCGGAATTGCCGGCGTTGGCCAAGCGCGATCTGCGCAACGCCGTGTGCATCGCGTTCGACGTATTGCGGGCTACGAGCACATTTGTGACGGCGTTGCACCACCACGCAAAGGCCATTGTGCCCGTGTCTGAAATTGCCGCGGCACTGGCTCTCCGCCAAAAAACACCGGACACACTGCTCGGCGGCGAACGTGACGGGGTGCAAATCCGTGCGGCGCAAACCGGCAGCATTGATTTTGACCTCGGCAACTCGCCGCGCGAATACACGCCGGAAAAAGTCCGCGGCAAAATCATCGTGAGCACAACCACCAATGGCACGCGGGCATTGCGCGCCTGCACGGGAGCAAAGGCGGTGCTGGCCGCATCGTTCCTGAACCTCAGCGCCACGGCGGAATTCATCAAAAAACTGCGACCGGCAAATGTGGTGGTGGTTTGTGCCGGCACGCGGGAGAATACGGCACTTGAAGACGTGCTGGCGGCGGGCGCACTTTGCGAAATGTTACCGGGCGAATTGTCCGATTCGGCGGAAATAGCGCGGCGCGTTTATGCCCAAGCAAAGTCCGATTTGGCGGCAGCGGTGCGCACTTCGGAAAATGCCAGGCGGCTGCTGGCCATTCCTGAATTGCACGATGACGTCCTGTTCTGCCTGCAGCGGGATGTTTTCCCGCTCATTATCCAATTACATACCGATGGAACAATTCGTTCAACATGATTCGACCTTGCACAGATTCTGATATTCCAAACATGTTCGCCATCGTCAACGATGCCGCCCAAGCCTATCGCGGTGTGATTCCGGTTGATCGCTGGCATGAGCTGTATATGCCTTTTGAGGAATTGAAGGGAGAAATTGCGGCCGGGGTCAGGTTCTGGGGTTACGAGAGTGACGGCCAACTGGTCGGCGTCATGGGAATGCAGCCGGTTAAGGACGTCACGCTCATCCGGCACGCCTATGTCCGGACCCAAATGCGCAACCGGGGTGTCGGCGGAAAATTGCTGGCGTATTTGTTGAAGCAGATCAGAGGAAAAATTCTGGTCGGAACCTGGAAAGCCGCCGGTTGGGCGATCGGATTTTACGTAAAGCACGGATTCCGGTTGGTCAGCGAGGAAGAGAAGGACCGATTGCTCAAGGCGTATTGGAATATTCCCGAGCGGCAAATTGAAACGTCGGTGGTACTGGTTTACAAAGGCGTTCCGTCCTGAACGGACAAGGTCAAATTACAAACTCCAACTCCTGCCGGTGGGGAATCAGGCCGCGCTCGAAGGCCCGGCCCAAAAATCGGCGGATGGATTCCCTGCCCCGCTCACCGTAATCGAGCGTCCAGTGGTTTACGTACATCCCGACAAATTTGTCGGCGAGGTCCCGGCCCATGTTGCGCGCGAATTGCAGCGCGTGCTGCACCGCCTCGGCCCGATGATCCAAACTGAATTGAATGCTCGCGGTCAAAATGCGGGAAATTTTCCGGCGAACGTCCTGCGGGAATTTTTTGTGAATGACGTTTCCGCCCAGCGGCAACGGCAGGCCATCATTCTGTTTTCCCCACCAGAGGCCGAGATCTTCACAGACGACCAGGCCTTCATTCTGATAGGTCAACTGGCCTTCGTGAATGATGAGACCTACATCCGCCTGGTCGGAGCGCAGGGCCTCAAAAATCCGGTCGAAGGGCACAACCGTAAAAACAAACTCCCTCGCGCTTTTGCCGAGCCAGAGCTGCAACGCAAGGAATGCGCTGGTCATAGTTCCAGGTACGGCAATTTTCTTCCCGGCAATTTCATCGCGGGAAAATTTTTGCCGGGCCACAAGCATCGGCCCATAGCCATCGCCCATGCTCGCGCCGCTGGGCAACAGGGCGTATTTGTCGCTGATGTAGGCGTAGGCGTGGAGGCTGACGGCGGTGACGTCCAGTTCGCCACGCGTGGCGCGTTCGTTGAGCGTTTGGATGTCCTGCAAAATGTGCTGGAAGCTGAAGCCGTGCGTTGGAATCAAATTTTTTGCCAACGCGTAAAACATGAAGGCGTCATCGGGGTCGGGCGAATGGCCAAGCGTCAACTTGGTTTGTTGCATGGCAGGAAATTAGCCAAACCGGCAGCCGAACGCTCCAAAATTTTTGCGCCGGGAGCCTGCAAAGATTGCACTTGAAATCTTTGAAATCGGGCTGGCGTTCGAACAAAGCTGCGGGGGGGACGACGAAAATTGAGATGCGACTGATGAGACGCACTGGCAGGTATAACAACAACGCACAAGCAAAGTGCGTCGGGCTTTACAGCCAATGCCGACCGGAATTGCGGCTTACTTCCTTACCCCGAAGTGGAACCCGGTCTGGTCCTGATAACCAACGGGAATTTTGCTTTCAAACATCTCACGCAATTTGGCAGCGAGACCAAAGATCAGCAAATTCAACGTCAGAACCGGCAATAATATTTTGCTCATCATGCCGTTTAACCCAGCATATACAGTGCCTATGCAAACTCTTGCCGGAAAGAAACATATTAACATTTTCAAGGGTGACCTTTGTCCTGTTTTCATCCACACTGACCAAATATTGGGCACACTCCTTCAAGCATTGCGACAACATGCGATTCTACCGGCTCGTTGCCAGTTGAATGGCAAACATGCTGCCCTCGAGGGAGCACAAGCAAACGACTGCCGGAACTTCATTGACTTCCCGGTTTTACGGCCATAACCTCGCACAAAAGAGGCGATCAAACATATGAAGAACGATTCAAATGTTGCGACGGGCCGCGTGGATGTGAATGACAAAAAGAACCGCATTTCAGGGCGAGTGTTTAAGTGGGGACTTGCGATCTGGCTTTCGGCTCTGGTTGCAGGTTGCCAGACCCAGCCACCTCAGACTGGTGAAGTAAAGGAACAGTCAGCCCCTTCCCCTCAAATCGTTGAGTTACGAGAAGGTGATATCCTGCGAATTTCGTTCCCCGCTTCGCCCACCTTGGACACCTCTCAACAAATCAGGAGGGACGGCAAAATAACGCTCCCTTTGGTTGGCGAAGTCCAAGCCGCCGGAATGACCACCGAAGCCTTACAACAGAATCTGGTCAAATTGTACGCACCGCAACTGTCCACCAAGGAGATCATTGTCACGTTGACCTCCTCCACTTTCCCGGTTTTTGTGACAGGTTCGGTTATTCGTCCAGGCAAGATAGTCTCCGATCATCCTATCACCGCACTGGATGCCATCATGGAAGCCGGAGGGTTCGACTATACAAAAGCCAATTTAAAGGATGTCAAAGTGATCCGCCACAACGGCGACCGGGTTAAAAACTACACATTGAACCTGAGGTTGGTCCTACAGGGGAAGGAAAGCAAACCATTCTATCTCCAGCCGTCGGACATTGTATTTGTGCCGGAACGATTCTCGTGGTTTTAACAGCAAATAAAAACCCCCGAAGCGGCTGCTTCGAGGGTTTTGTGGAAAGGTCCGTTTGGATCAATTTCCGGCGATTGCTCGCCCGGCACCTAATAGGAGTACGAAATCTGGAACCCAACCTGGCTGCTTGAGTAACCGAAGCCGGCCAAGGTGGATGAATTGCTGCTGGCTTGATAGAACGCCGCAACCGATCCCCGCTTGGCGAAGGGGTAACTCAACTGGACGCTGACGGAGTAGAGATCATCCTCGCGACCGGCGGTAGTATTGTTGGCTGAAGCGACATATTTGACCACGTGGTAACCTCCTTGCAAATCCAGGTAAAGTTTCCCAAGCAAGCGCTGATTCAGATCACCGGAGAAGTCGGTGTTTTCCGTGGTTTGACCTGCGTAGTAGGACGGGGAAACGTTGCGGCCGGCACTGATGGTTATTTTAGTTACTTCAAACGGTTGATACTGAATCGCGGCCCCGAAGATGAAACTCAACAAATCGCCCGCGCCGCTACTGCCAAGAAACTGGCTGTCCTGCCCGCCCGCGTTAATCTGAAAACTGATTTTGTCCGTTGCCCGCCAGTTGACCCGGCCCTGGAACTGTTCATAAACCATATCCGGGCTGTTGGTCATAGCCGAACCGGGCTGCACATTGTCATAACCAAAACCCGCGCCGACACCTGCATTTAACCGCGGCCAAAATTCATAATTCAACCAGTCGAGCAAGGACCATTCACGTGAACTGTTGAATTGGTCGGCGGAAATAATGTTCTGGTTGAGTCCCAAATCCGTGAACATTTTACTGTTGATCTGATAGGATGCGTTGAATGTGGTCGTGTAGGTCTCCTGAGTCGTTTGGGCGGCGGTTTCGACGACAGGATCCGAGGTCAAAGCAACAACTTGCGACAGGCCTAAAGTCCAGTCTTCATATGACGTGCCACCGGTCAAAGTGATGATATGATCCAGTGTGTCATGGAAACGGTTGTTCGAATAAAGCGTCCAGGTAGGCGTATAATCCAGCGTCCAATGTCTGCCTATGTCTATAAGAAACCCGGGTGAAATTTGATTTATGACAGTGTTTTCGGCCTGATTTGTATTTGACAGGATTCCATTTCCGTAAAGAAAACGGTAATACGGATGCGGACGCAGAGTGAATATTCCATATTGAAACGGTTGTGTTTCCTGTGTGCCGGGAGCGTTTCCTTCGGAGCTGAATACTGTCATCTCATTATTGGCTTCGCTTTCCTGGACGGCAGGCGGGGTTACAGGATATGAAGGCGCCGGGATAATGACCTGCTGCGCTCTGGCCGCGAACGACAATGCCAGCAGGACGGCCAGCATGGCTTTCAGTGCCGTTGATTTTCCGATTCCAGGAGCGGCAGGAATGCGATTGGGGGAGGTTATGTTCATAGGATTATTTTCGAATATGATTGGGAGTACCGACATGGTTTGTGAATTGCCCGGCGGGAGTTTCCTCACGCCAATTGCGCAATGAATCCTCCAGCGCCTCCTTCAGAGGCCGCATTTTGACTCCGGTGGTAAGCAATTTGGAAACATCCAAAATCGCGTGTGAACGAGGTGATTTGGCGCCAAGGCGGTCGGACGACATAATTACATCATGTCCCAAAGGTTTGATAGAAGGGCCGGACGATCCAGCATTGGGGTTGTAGAACTCTTCGTCATCCCTCCAATATTCAAAGCGGCGGGCCGGCTTGAGGATTTGTTGAATCATCTCAATGACCTGCCGGGTCGCCACGGCGCCCGGATTTGTCATATTGTAGATGCCGAAGGGCGCGCGGTATTCCCAAAGATCCAGACTGGCACGCACAAAGTCGTCCAGATGCGAGAGCGAGGCGATGGCGTCATAGACCTTCGGATAGTGCTGGAGTTTCCATAGGAAATTTCGCGGTTCACTATTCTCACCAAACGGAGTGCCGGGCCGCCAGATATAACTCTGGCCAATGCCGCGGATGGCCTCCTCCGCCAGCGCTTTGGTGCCGCTATAAAAATTGCAGGGCGCATGACGGAAGGAAAAGTTGGGCTCATCCCATTCGGTGAAGCCGAAGAGGCTTTCGGGAGACTGCTCGAACAGCCGCCGCGCCTCAGGCTGATTGAGATCGCGAATCACCCGCATCTTTCCACCGTCAATGATCTTGGCGCCGGTATAAATGCCCCCCGACGAAATATGTCCCCACGGCGTGTTGGTCAGCAGGCAAACGCGGGCGATGGTTTGCGGAAGCAGCGTATTGGCGAACAACGTTTCCTCGCGGGTCGCTTCACAGGCGTCCACGTTGGGTTTACCGGTGTAACCCGCAGCGTTGATGATGAACTCCGGCCGGATTTTCCGGACATAGTCAAACAACAGATCGAAACTCGTGTAATCCAACGCCGTCCGGGTGAGCGGAATAAAACTGGAGCGCCGCCGGTGCAATTCGCGCGCAAACGCGTGGCCGACGTAACCGCTGGCTCCCAGAAGCAAAATCATGGCGCGTTACGACTTAAACCAACAACCGAAACTTCTCCAATCCGGACATGGGATTTTCGTCAGAAAGCAAGAAACGCTTGTGTTTCTCTGGCGTTCAGGCTTTCCAGACCTGACCGCCTTTTGTCTTTACACCGGCCATTTGATTTCGCGTGTCCACGATACAACCGGCCCAGTCAGCCAGTTCATGGTATTTGACGGACTGGTGGTTGGTGGCGATGACCACGACATCAAAACTCTCGACAGTTTTACGGTCCCATTTCACTGACCGCGTTCCCGCCCAGTGCGGATGTTCACGCGTCATGCGAATCATGGGTACAAATGGGTCGTAATAGGCCACTTCCGCGCCGCGCCGTTTGAAAAGGTCCATCAGCTCATAAGTCGGTGATTCGCGGTCATCATCCACGTTCGGCTTGTAGGCCAGGCCCAGCAGCAATATGCGGCTGCCGTTCACCGACTTTTTCCGTGCGTTGAGCGCTTCGGCCGTCCGGTTCACGACATATTCAGGCATAGCGGTGTTGATTTCGCCGGCCAGTTCGATGAAGCGGGTGTGCTGTCCGAATTCGCGGGCCTTCCACGTGAGATAAAACGGGTCAATCGGAATGCAATGACCGCCCAGGCCCGGGCCGGGATAGAACGCCATATAGCCAAATGGTTTTGTTTTCGCAGCCTGAATCACTTCCCAGACGTCAATTCCCATTGCGCCATAAACGAGTTTCAGTTCGTTGACCAGCGCGATGTTCACACTGCGGAAAATATTTTCCAGCAGCTTGGTCGCTTCGGCCGCGCGGCAGGACGAGACCGACACGAGCGTTTTGATGGCCTTGCCATAAATCGACTTTGTCCGTTCCAGACAAGCCGGCGTGTAACCGCCAATCACCTTCGGAATCACGGCCACCTTGCTTTCCACATTTCCCGGGTCTTCCCGCTCCGGGGAAAAGGCCAGATGAAAATCCACCCCCGCCTTCATCCCGGAACCGGTTTCCAGTACCTCGCGCAATTCCCCATCCGTGGTGCCCGGGTAGGTCGTGGATTCCAACACCACCAGCGTCCCGCGTGACAGGTGCGGCGCGATGGATTTGCCGGTTTCAACAATGAATGAAATGTCCGGTTCGCGATTCCTGTTCAAAGGCGTTGGCACGCAGATAATCACTGCCTCGACCTCTTTAATGCGCCGGAAATCGGCGGAAGCGGAAAATTGTTTCGTCTTCACCGCTTGCGCGATGTCCTGTGCCGTGATGTGTTTGATGTAGCTCCGGCCGGAGTTCAGCGATTCCACCTTTGTCCGGTCAACGTCCAGCCCCAAAACCGTTACCCCGGAACGGGCAAACTGGAGCGAAAGCGGCAGGCCGACGTAACCCAAACCAACAACTGCGATTTTCATGGTGTATATGTTTTTAATCTGAAGACTCTGGACAAAACCGGCCCGGTTTCACAACTCAGTATCTGCCGGTGCCAATCGGCAAAGCATGATGATCTTTTGTGCCGCGCGTGGGAGCCGTTCCCAGGGAACCAACCCGCACAGGGTTTTCAACGAATAAACCCCGGTCAACAACGTCGCTGCTGTACCGAGTGCGCCGGTAACCAGATACGGGAGGAAATACCAGCTCAAAAAAAGAATCGTTATCAGAGGAACAAACATAAACCCCAGGCGCCGGTTCGGCTTCGACAGGCGAAATCCGCACAGCCGGCGGACAATGAAATACATGCCGGCGAAATAGATCCCATACAAAGCCAGAAACGCCATGCCGGTCCCGTTCAAGCCAAAAATGAGCAAACCGGCCCAGGTCAATCCCACGCAAAACAGGTTGCTGAACAACTCGCTGAAGAAGTACAGTTTCCTGTTGTTTTTCGCGAGCAGGATGAATCCCATCGGCCAACTGGCCACCCGCAAAATCATGCCGAGGCAAATCCACCGGAGAATTTCCACCGCCAGCCCGAATTTGGCGGAATAAAACAACGTCATAACCCAGGGTGCGAACGTGAGCGTGGCCAAGACGCCGGGTCCCGCAATCAGCAGGCCCACTTCCATCTGTTCATTCACCAGGCGGTTGCATTCGACGTTATCATTTGCGACCGCGGTCAGGCGGGGATAGAAATCTGTGCCCATGGCCTGAAGAATGAATCCGACGTAGAGCCCACCCAACGCCCAGGCGGCCTGGTAGCAGCCCGTGTCCTCGATGCCCGTCGTGTGCAGCACCAGAATGCGGACCAGATAACCCACACCCAATGCCATCAGGCTGCTGGCCATCAAGATGGCTCCCAGCTTTAACAGCGCG
>Ga0335078_10009696_pt1 | contig 14253 bp, 7 predicted proteins | sample Lox_Sample_32_FD_206711 | JGI IMG/M metagenome (GOLD analysis project Ga0335078, IMG submission 206711) | Soil microbial communities from Loxahatchee National Wildlife Refuge, Florida, United States - Lox_Sample_3.2 | ecosystem: Environmental > Terrestrial > Soil > Wetlands | place: USA: Florida...
TTGCCGCCGATTTCGACAACGACGGCTACACCGACCTGCTGGTGACCAGCTACGGGAAAGTGACGCTTTACCGCAACAAAGGCGACGGAACCTTCGAAGATGTGACGGCGAAAGCCGGGTTGGGAGGCGTGAAGGGGTGGGCGATCGGCGCGGCGTGGCTGGATTACGATCGCGATGGCTGCATCGATCTCTTCATCGGCCGCTATGTGAAGTTCGACCCGAATTATCACTCCTACTACGCGGCCGACAATTTCCCCGGACCGCTCGACTACGAGGGCGACACCAATCTGCTGTTCCACAACACCTGCAAAGGCACTTTCGAGGACGTGAGCAAGAAATCCGGTATTGCCGCGTTCAAGGGCCGGACGATGGGCGTCACCGCGGGCGACTACGATGGCGACGGCTACCCCGACATCTACGTTGCCAACGATAAGACCGAGAATTTCCTGTTCCACAACAAGCGCGACGGCACCTTCGAAGAGGTCGCGCTCGAAGCCGGCGCGGCGTTCGGACAGAACGGCGAGAACACCTCCGCGATGGGGCCGGTGTTCTTCGACGCCGACAACACCGGCCACGTCGACCTGTGGGTGAGCGACTCAAAATACAACCGGCTGCTGCGCAATACCGGAAAGCTTCCGTTCGTCGATATCACCGAGCAGGCGGGAATCTCGCAGCTCGCCGCGCAGTACACCAGCTGGGGCACGGGCGCTTACGATTTTGACAACGACGGGCTGCGCGACATCTTCATCGCCCATGGCGGCCTGATTCATTTGATCCCGCAAGAGGACTCGGTCTTCAAGAACCTGGGTGCGGGCAAGTTCGAGGATGTCTCCACCGGCGCCGGACCGTTTTTCGCCACCAAGAGCGTGGGGCGCGGGGCATGCTTTGCCGACTACGATAACGACGGGCGCGTGGACGCTTATCTGGTGAGCCTGGGCGCGCCGGGCACGCTGCTGCATAACGTCACCGCGCCGGTGGGTCATTGGCTGAAGGTCAAACTGGTGGGCACCAAAAGCAATCGCGATGGAATCGGCGCCATGGTGGAAGTGGAGGCCGGCGGTGTGAAACAGCGCGCGGAGCGGGTAGCCGGGTCGGGCTATCTCAGCCAGGACGACTGGCGTCTGCATTTCGGCCTGGGTGCGGCCGCCAAGGCCGACAAGATCACGGTCCTTTGGCCGAGCGGCATCCGCCAGGTGCTCGAAAACGTCTCCGCCGGGCAGGTGGTCACGATCACGGAGAAGTAGGGGATGCGAGGCGCTCTTGACAGGAATCCGGGCCAGCGAGTGAACGCCCCGCCGGCTGCGCTTTGTGCGCGCCGGGTGGGGCATGCCTTAGCCTGCCCGCTGCCGTGGCTCCTGCTTGCCGGCTCCGTCCTCGCCGCGGCCCAAAGCGGCTATCCCAGCCCCGATGACATGGTGCGATCGCCGGATGGCACGCGCCTGTACGCGGTCTTGAGCGGCACGGGCGAAGTGGCCGCGATCGATACCGCCAAGCGCGTGGTGGCCGGCCGCGTCGCGGTGGGGAAGGTGCCGCGCGGCATCGCCATCACGCCCGACGGCGCGCGCCTCTATGTCACCAATTCCTGGTCGGATACGGTGAGCGAAATCGATGCCGCAACGCTCCGGCCGCTGCGCACTCTGCCGGCCGGCTTTGAGCCAACCGGGATTGCATTCGATCACCACGGCGCTCTCTATGTCGCGAACCGGCTGAGCGACAACGTCACCGTGGTGGACCTGGCCGCGGGAGAGATCACCCGCCACCTGATCGCCGCCCGCGGCGCCAGCTACGCCACCGCCGCAACGGATGGAGCGCGCATATTTGTCACCCACATCTATCCCATTCCGGGCGGATTTCGCACGCCGCCGCGGTCGGAGATCGCGGAAATCGATACGCGCACTCAGACGGTCGCCAATCGCATCCCGCTCCCGGACGCAGCAGGAGTATTTCATGTTGCCCTTTCCGGCGACGGACGGCTCGGCCTGGCGGCGCTGTTGCGTCCGCACAACCTGGTTCCGTTGGCGCACGTGGAACACGGCTGGGCATTTGGCGATTCGCTGGCAGTATTCGGCGACGATATCGGCGGCGTGGTGCAACTTCCGCTCGACTACATCGAGGATTACTTCTCGCTGCCCTTCGGCGTGGCGATCGCTCCGGATAAGAAGCGGGCTTACGTGTCGGCCAGCGGCTCGAATGAAGTCGCGGTGATCGATCTGGTCCGTCTGGTGGCGGCCGCGCGCGCGCCTTCCGCCGCGCGCCTGGCCAACGATCTTTCGGCGGCCGCGCGTTACGTGATCGCGCGCATTCCGGTGGGTCGCAACCCGCGCAACATCGTACTTTCGCCCGACGGAGCGACCCTGTGGGTAGCCAACCGCCTGGATGACACGATTTCCGTCATCGATACCGCGCGTATGGCGGTGAGCGGTAATATCGCGCTGGGCGCCCCGGCCGCATTGACGGCGCAACGGCGCGGGGAACGTCTGTTCTACACGTCAACTGTTTCCTTCGGCCACAGCTTCGGCTGCGCCAATTGCCACATCGACTCCACTTTCGACGGTCTCAACTGGGATTTGGAGCCCGACGGATTCGGCATCGACATCGTCGACAACCGCGCCCTGGAAGACATCGGCGACACCTCGCCGTTCAAATGGAACGGCCAGAATCCGGACCTCGAAACCGAGTGCGGGCCGCGCACCGAGCGTTTTTTCTTCCGCTCGCAAGGAATCCGCGGGGACGACCTGGAAGACCTGGTGAGTTACATCAAGGGCATCCCGCTGCGCCCAAACCGCTATCGCGCCCCGGATGGCGAACTGACGCCGGCGCAGGAGCGCGGCAAAGCGATCTTCCTGCGGACCGTCCGCAAAGACGGCAGTCCGATTCCGGAAGGTAACCAGTGCTTCGTCTGCCATTCGGGCAAGTATTACACCAACCAGCTGGTCGCCGATGTGGGAACCGGCAAGCCCACCGACCGGTCGCCCCTGATCGACGTTCCCGAGCTGACCAACGTAGTCAACAGCGCGCCATACCTCCACGATGGCTCGGCAGCGACCCTGGAGGAGATCTGGACCGTTTTCAACCCGAAAGATCAGCATGGCGTCACCAACGATCTTGTCAAAGATGAGTTGAACGACCTCATCGAGTACTTGAAAACCTTATGAGAGCCACGATCATCGCCGCTTACCTGGCCGCCTCGGCGCTATTCGCACAGGATCTGCCGCGGTTTCGCTGGGAAAACTTCACCACCGCCAACGGGCTGCCCAACGATCGCGTTTATAGCGTCTGCGTGGATGGCGACCGCATCTGGGCGGGCACGGACAACGGGTTGGCGCTCTATGAGAACGGCAAATGGCGCGTGTTCACGCCGGCCGACGGCCTGGCGCACCGCGCCGTGCTCTACCTGGCGCTGGACAAGAAGACACACACCCTCTGGATCGCCACCATGGGCGGCCTGAGCCGCTATTCGGCCGGCCGCATCGATACTTTTACCCAGCTCAACAGCGGCCTGCCGAACGACGTGGTCTACGGCGTCGCCGTGCAGGGCGACCTGGTCTGGGTGGCTACCGCGGCCGGCGGCGCGCGTTATGACACGCGCACGAACCAGTGGAGCATCTTCAATGAACGCAACACGCCCATGTACGAAATCTGGACCTACAATGTGACCGCCGCCGAGGACAAGGTATACTACGCGGTATGGGGGGGAGGAGTGCTTGAGTACGACGTCAAGACCGAACGCTGGAAGGACTACAACGATCCCGACGGCGAAACGGAAATCGTGCTCTTCAAGGACCAGGGGCTGATTCACGAGATCACCACCTCGGTGAGTTATGTGAATAAGATCCTCTGGGCCGCGACGTACTTCGGCGTCAGCCGTTATGACGGGCGTAACTGGCGTAACTTCCTGGATAAAGATAGCGGCCTTCCCAGCAATTTCTTGAATCAGGTGAAAACAGTGGACGGGACCCGCACGTGGTTCTCCACCGACAAGGGGCTCGCGTATTTCGACGGCGTCCGGTGGGCCACTTACCGGCCCGCCCTGGATACGCACGCGCCCGAAATGCTGGTGCGGGACGCCGCCGGCGCCGTGACACGCATACCTGTCGCGACCGCGCCGTCCTTTCACTACACTTTTGGCATCGATTTTCAGAATGACGATGTCTGGGTGGCCACGGCCAAAGGCCTGAGCCACGGAATCCGTATGAAACCGGGAGACAAGTAAACCATGACGATACTCGATACGTTGGACCGGATCGGCAAAACCACTCAAGTAAGAAAGAAAGCCATCACTGAGCTGTCCGTTCTCAACGAGGCATATAGTTACGAGAAGCCCAGCTCATTTTCGCGCGGCTTGCGCATTGACCTCGATAACCTGGTGATCCTTCTGATCTCCGGCACCGCCAGCATCGACGACCAGGGGCAGACTGTGCATGTCGGCGACTTCGACGCGCAGCTTCGCCGCACCTATCACAACATCACCGGGCTGCTGGCCGCCGAAGGCGCCACCTGGAAGGACGTAGTCCGCACTACCTGCTACCTGCGCGACATCGAGCGCGACTACGAGGCCTTCAACAAAGGGCGCACCACGTTTTTCAGCGAACAGGGTCTCGATCCGCTGCCGGCTTCGACCGGCATCCAGGCCATTCTCTGCCGCCCCGAGCTGCTGGTGGAAATCGAAGCCATCGCGATGTTCGTTCCCAAAGCGAAAGAGTAGAAAATGGCTCTGGCAGGGACGTGGTGCGGGCTGCCGGCCGGCGCGCCAGGCAGCGTGAGAGGCCGCCGTTTCCCGGCCGTGATATTGGCGTTAATGCTGGCCGCTCCACTGGCGCGGGCGCAATCCGGCGCCTGCTCCTGCGGCGCGAACCCGCCAGGGCCGCCGCAGACGCGCAGCGTTGAGTCTTACGCCAACACCCCCGAGGACCTGAAGCCGTTCTCCAAGTTCACCCAGCCCTATTACCAGAATTACACCAAGACGCCGGAATACTACGGCGCCGCCGATTATGTGGCCACTCCCACGGCGGCGGACGTCTCCGAGGTCGCCATCGGCTTCCTGGGGCCGATCGAGGCGAACAAAGACATCGCGCTGGGCACGGCGATGCTGCGCGGCGCGCAGATGGCAGTGGACGAGGCCAACGCGCGCGGCGGCTACGGCGGGAAACCGTTCCATCTCAAGATCCACAACGATGCCGCTACCTGGGGCGCCTCGAGCAACGAAATCGTCAGGATGATTTACGACGAGAAGGTGTGGGCGATGCTGGGCTCGATCAGCGCGGACTCGACCCACATTGCCTTGCGCGTCTCGCTGCGCGCCGAACTGCCCATTGTCAACAGCGCGTCCACGGACCCAACCATACCGGAGACAATCATCCCCTGGATTCTTACCACCATTCAGGACGACCGCGTGCAGGGTTACACGCTGGCCCGGAGGATTTACACCGATCTCGGCTACAAGCGCGTCGGCCTGCTGCGCGTCAACGAGCGGTATGGACGTTTCGGAATCGTCAAGTTCAAAGATGCCTCCCGCCGGCTCGGCCATCCGGTGGTGATCGAACAGAAATTCGCGCCCTACGACCAGAGTTTCACGCGCGAGCTGCAGGTGATCAACGATTCGCGGGTGGACGCCATTGTGCTTTGGGCCGACGCCCCGGCCGCCGGCATGATTCTCAAACAAATGCAGCAAATGGGGATGAAGCAGCCGGTTTTCGGCGCGGCGCGGGTGCTGGGCGATGGCCTGTTCGCGAACGCGGGCAAGGCGGCGGAGGGGTTGGAGATCGTCTACCCGTTCGATCCTGATCGCGACGATCCGCTCTGGCTCGATTTCCAGAAGCGTTTCACGGCGCGCTATCAGGCCGAGGTCGACGCTTTCTCCGCGCTCGGTTTCGACACCATGAATATCCTGCTCGACGCCATTTGCCGCGCCGGCCTGAACCGCGGCCGCATCCGCGACGCGCTCTACGGACTGGAGCGGTACAAGGGCGTCACCGGCGAGATGGTGTTTGACCCCAACGCCAAGAACGTCGCGCCTCTTTACCTCGGCAAGGTGAAGGACGGCAAGCTCACCTGGCGGCGCTATACCATGGATTTGCCGTACGCCAGGGTCGGCGAGCACGGAGTGGATTACGCGGGACCGGCGGTGGCGGATGCGCCCGCCGGCGAGCACAAAATCGGCCTCTTCGGGCCGGGTGCAGAGACTCTGGCCAGGCGCCTCAGCGCTGCCGGCTACCGCGTGGTCGGCGTGAGCTCCGAACAGGCGTGGGGAAAAGCCTCCGACGAATTGGTCAAGCTGGTGTACGATTCCAGCGTGCTCGGCCTGGTGGCCACCGATCGCGCGTCGGCCCACCTGGCCGAGCAGATCGCCGTCAAGACATTCATCCCCGTGATCGGCATCTCCGCCGACCGCACGCTGACGTCCACCAACCTGCCTTGGATCTTCCGCCTGGATGCCGGGACCAGCCCGGCCGATGCGGTGCGCTGCCTGACCGATGCGGCCGATCACGCCGGCGCCAACCGCGGCGCCATCCGCGATTACCTCGCTCACGGCAACCTGGTGGTGAACCGCTTTGCCTTCGGCTCAACGGGCGAACTGCGGTAGCGACTGACCGCGCGGCCCGCAAAGGGAAGCGCCGCATCCAAAACGGCTCGCCGCCGCGCGCCAAATTCCTCTGGCTGCGGGTGCCCGCACGCGTATGTTCTTCCTCGCACATGGGTTCGTTCCAGGACTGCTAAATCGTATGCTCCAGAAAGTCCATGGCCTGGCTGTTGAAAAACACCGCCCCTTCTTCATGAAACAGCTGGGCTTCGGCCTGTTTTTCCACAGTTTATTGATTTTTGAAACTGTTTATTGACGCTTGGCGAAGGTGCGGTATATAATCCACCAATATCAATTTGCACAACTTCGACCCCACGGAGGGTTGGTGTTGCACGGTTAGTTGGGACCTACGTAAAGGAGACAGTATGCAAGGCTTCAACGGGCGAGGGTTTCTCTATCTGCAGGTATTGGCACTGGCGCTTTTGCTGGCGTTGGTGGCAACGCCCGCATTTCCGCAGGCCAGCTCAACGGGAACGATTTCCGGCCTGGTAACCGACCAGCAGAACGCTGCGGTTGCCGGCGCGGAAGTCACGATCGTGGATACCACCACGAACATCGCGACCAAAAAGACGACCAATGAGTCGGGCCGCTATGTTTTCGTAGAAGTTCCGCCGGGGACGTACAACCTCACGATCTCCAAGAGCGGCTTTTCGACGCGGCGCGCGGCCGCGCAGCGGATCGATGTGGGTCAGGTTCTCACCATGAACGCGGTGCTGGAGGTCGGTTCGACCACGAGCACGGTGGAAGTTACCGCAGCGGTCGGCGCGGAATTGCAGACCATGAGCGCCACGGTAGGCCAGACCATCTCGGGCGATGACATGCTGTACCTGCCCAACATGGGCCGTGAAGCTTCCACGCTGGCCATCTTCCAGCCCGGCACTTCACCGGAAGGCAGCGTGGCTGGCGCGATGTACGATCAGAATACGTTCCAGCTCGATGGCGGCAACAACTCGAATGACATGGATGGCAGCATGAATGTGTACACGCCGAGTTACGCGTCCAATGGCGCGCCCACCGGCGTGATGCCGACGCCCATCGAGAGCGTCGAGGAATTCAAGGTCGCCACCTCGGGCCAGACGGCGGATTTCAACGGCTCCTCCGGCAGCCAGGTGCAAATGGTGACCAAGCGCGGCACCAACGGCTTCCACGGCTCGGCTTACGAGTACTACTACGCCAGCGATGTGGGCGCGGCGAACAGCTGGGACAACAACTGGCAGGGCATCCCACTTCCCATTACCCACAACAACCGGTACGGGGCAGCCATCGGCGGGCCGTTGGTTCCCAAAAAAGTGCTTGGCGGCAAGTGGTACTTCTTCGTCAACTACGAAGGCTTCCGCTTCCCGCAGTCGGCCCTGATCACCAGGTTGGTGCCAAGCGACCTCTTGCGCGCTGGTGTCATCCAGATCAACGAAGGTGGCACCTTTGTGCCGTACAACTTGAACCCGACCGCGGTGACCGTGAACGGCCAGACTTACCAGCCGGCGGTCTGCCCGGCAGGGAACTGCGATCCGCGAAATCTGGGCATGAACCCGCTGGTGTCGCAGCTTTGGACCAAATTTGAGCCGCAGCCGAACCTGCAGGCGGCCGGCGACCACTACAACACCGAGGGATTTCAAGGCGTGGTGCAAACGCCCACCAAGAGCGACAATGAAGTCGCCCGCATCGATCATGATTTCAACGATAAATGGCGCTTCTTCACCAGTTATCGTTATTACCGGTTCCTGGAGACTACCACGAACCAGGTGGATATCGGCGGCGCGCTCCCCGGCGATACGCTCGGAACACCCGCGGCCCAGGCACCGCGGCCCCAGGTGGCCGGATACTGGGTGGCCGGCCTCACCACCAACATCAGCCCCTCCACGACCAACACCTTCAACTTCAGCTACCTGCGCAATTTCTGGCAGTGGGCCTCGGACGGCGCGCAGCCGCAACTGGGCAGCGTGCCTGCCGCGCTCGAGATCGGTGGCGAGTCGGTTAACGCCTTGATACCGTACAACGTCAATACCCAACAGACCCGGCAGCGCTTCTGGGACGGCCAGGATAAGGGCATTCGGGACGACGTCACCAGGATCCACAACAACCACCTGATTACCTTTGGCGGCCTGTATCAGCGCAACTTCGACTACCACCTGCGCACCGATAACGGTGGCGGCATCATGAATCAGCCGGTCGATCAGATCGGTCCCTCCAGCGGTACCGCTCCCGGATTGTCGGGCTGGTCGAATTACATACCGGCGGGTGTGCCTTCCGCTCAGTACGCCACCTACGAGAGGCTGTACGAAGAGGTCATGGGCATCGTAACCCAGCCGCAGGACTTGTATACGCGCAGCGGCGCGCAACTGTCGCTGAACCCGGCGGGAACGCCGATGTTCGACCAGAGCATCATTCCCTCCTACCAGGTGTATGTCACCGACACCTGGCACATGAAACCCAGCTTTACCCTGAACTACGGGTTGGGTTACTCGCTGGAAATGCCGCCCTATGAACTGAACGGCAAGCAGGTGGAATTGACCGATTCGACCGGTCATCCCTTCATACTCGCCAACTACTTGGCGGACCGCGAGAGCGCGGCTCTGGGCGGCGGGGTCTACAATCCGGAACTCGCCTACACCAACATCAAGAACATCCAGGGCGCGAGCACCAAATACCCCTACAATCCGTTCTATGGCGGTCTTGCACCGCATGCTTCCGCCGCATGGAATCCGCACTTTCAGGACGGGATTCTGGGCACGCTTTTGGGCGATGGAAAAACCGTGATTCGCGGCGGATACGGCCGTATTTTCGGCCGGCTGAACGGCGTTGACCTGGTGCTGATTCCACTGCTGGGCGTTGGTCTCGGCCAGCCGGTTTCGTGCATCGGCGCCAGCATGACGGGCCAATGCCTCGGCAATGGCGGGGTTACGCCGGCAACCGCGTTCCGCATCGGGACCGATGGCAACGTGGCTCCCTTGCCTGCCATCTCCCAGACGCTGACCGAACCGTTCGCTCCCGGCGAAAACGGCAATGCCGCGGCTGGCGCAGGATCGGTTCTCGATCCAGCTTTCCGGCCGAGCCGCACCGACAACTTCACCTTGAGTATTCAGCGCGAACTGTCGCCGAAGAACATTCTCGAGGTCGGGTACATCGGCCGCATGATCCGCCACGAGTGGCAGGAAGTGAACATCGATGCGGTTCCTTACATGACCACTTTGGGCGGCCAGAGCTTCGCCCAGGCGTTCGCCAATACCTATTGGGCTGTCAACAACACAGGCAATGCACCGGCGCCGCAGCCGTTTTTCGAGAGCGCTTTTGGAGGCGCCAAGTCGGCATTCTGCGCCGGGTACGGCAGTTGCACCAATGCGGTAGTCCAGAACTTTGGCAGCCTGATTTCGGGCACCCAGGTCTATGACCTGTGGGCCGCGATGAATTCGGCACCCTCCTGGACGCTGGGCCGCACCATGCCGAGCTCGCCGATTAACGGAGGCAGCGGCCAGGTCTCGGGTGTTTTCTACGATACCAGCAACGGATTCGGCAACTATAACGCCGTATACGTTTCGCTCACCACTCGCGACTGGCACGGCGCCACCCTGCATTCCAACCTCACCTGGGGCCGCGCGCTGGGCACCGGCAACCAGGTGCAGGCTACCAGTGAGTACACGGTTCTGGACCCCTGGAACATGCACGCCATGTACGGGCCCCAGTTCTTCGACTACAAGTTCATCTACAGCCTCAGCATGGTTTACTCGCCGCCGGTGTTCCGCGCGCAGAAGGGCGTGCTGGGCCATCTGCTGGGCGGCTGGGTAATTGCTCCCCTCTTCACCGCGCACAGCGGCGGCCCGCAGAATGTTTATAGCTACGGCTACGGCTGCGAGTCGTTCGGCGAAACCAACTGCTCGGTTGGCAGTTCACTCGACGGCGCGGTGCTCAACGCGCCGTTCACCTACGGCAATTCCGTGCATTACAACGTGGCGGTGAACGAAAGCTCCTCGGCGAACCCGCTGGGAGTCGGCGTCAACTCCAATCCCGACAACGGGGGCCAGGGCGTAAACATGTACACCAACCCGGTTGCCGCTTATAACGATTTCCGTAATTGCGTACTCGGCTTCGATACCAATTGCGGTTCGAACGGCAACATCCGCGGCTTGCCGTTCTGGAACCTGGATGCCACGGTCAGCAAGGATATCGGCGTGTGGAAAGAGGGCCGCGTCGGTGCGACTCTGATCTTCCAGATCACCAACGTGACCAATCACGTTCAGTTTAACAATCCCTATCTGGATATCACTGATCCTGGCGACTTTGGTGTGTCGGGCACCTCGAATCCAAACGGCGGCCAGGCAAATACGCCGCGCAACATGGAGTTCGGCGTCCGCGCCCACTTCTAGGCAGAACTCGAAGACTGTTTTGTCATCTCTCCAAGGGGACCGCTCATGCGGTCCCCTTTTTTCTGGCGGGCAGCCTGGTAGCCTGCGCATGCATCGCCCGGTGGCTGCAGGGGCCGGGCTTCCTCCAGAAACGCTAGTGCATCACCCAGCCGCCGTCCACATTCAGGCATTGGCCGGTCATGCCGTCGCTCAACTCGCTCGCCAGAAACAGGCACACGCGCGCAATGTCGAGCGGGGTGATTCTGCGGTCCAGGCATTGTTCGGCGACCATCTTCCGCGCTTCGTCCTGGTTCACGAAACGCACCTCGGATTCGGTCTGAACGAAGCCGGGGGTGACGCAGTTGACGTGCACATTGAACGGGCCGGCGGCGCGCGCCAGCGAGCGCGTCAGGCCGATTACGCCTCCCTTTGACGCCGTGTAGTGCGCCAGGTTGCCGACACCCAGAAAGAACGTGACCGACGAAATGTTGACGATCTTGCCGGCCCGCGCCTCCATCATCGGCTTCAGCGCCAACTTGCTGGCGCGGAAGATGCTTTTCAGGTTGACATCCTGCATTTCGTCCCACTGCTCGTCGGTGATTTCGAGGAAGGGCGAGCGCGGGAAGATGCCGGCGTTGTTGACCAGGATGTCGATGCGGCCGCATCGCGAGCGCGCGGCCTCCACTAAGGCGGCCAGGTCGGCGGCCCGGCACACGTCGCCGGCGATGGCTTCCGCCCATCCGCCGGCAGCGGCGATCGATTCCGCCACGCTGCGGTTGCTGGCGCCGTCGCGGTCGAACAGGAAGGCGTGGGCGCCCTCTTCCGCGAACCGCCGCGCGATGGCTTCCCCGATGCCTGTGCCTGCGCCCGTCACCAACGCCACCTTCCCCTGCAACAGCATTTCTGGTCCTCCTTGCCCACCTGTAATGGGCGCGCGTTCGCACTTTCGGGAACTCGTGTCTGCATCATTGTGGCACAACCGGTTTTTGTTCGGGCAGGGTTTAATGCCTGCCCCACCAGAACGGTTATGCTAAATTTACCCAGAGGACAGTCTTGGGCCGACCTTCTTTGGCATGCCGTCTGGGGGCCTTTTGCTTGCTCACCATCGCGCTGCGGGGCCAACCCGGCCAGGGCTACTCCGGACAGAGCTACTCCGGGGCGGAAGCATGTGCCAGGTGCCACGCGGCGATTCACCATGAGTGGGCGGAATCGCGCCACAACAAGATCATGCAGCCCGCGACGAAGCAGAGCGTCGAGGGAGATTTTACGCAGGGTAAGTTGGTGCTGAGCGGTTCCACCTACCTTCTGCGGCAGAGTAATGGAGCGTATTTCATTACCGAGACCGATCTGACGGGCAAACCCTGGGAGCATCGGGTGGACTACACGCTCGGAATCCGGCGGATGCAGCACTACCTCACCACTCTCCCCGACGGCCGGATCGTCATCATCCCGCCCACCTGGGACAACGTCCGCAAACAGTGGCTCCTCGATCGTGACATCGAGAACCCGGAAGAGGCTCCGGGAACTCCTTTCCAGGTTTGGAACAAGAGTTGTTACTCGTGCCATGTAAGCCGCGAAGAGAAGAATTTCGATCTGCCGCAGGCTCGTTATCGCACGGTGTGGCAGGGTTTTGGGGCCGATTGCGAGCGATGTCACGGTCCGGGAACGGAGCATATCGCCCAGGCCGCTGCGGCGCCGGGCTCCAGCAAGGGCGCGGGCGGCGATCCGACGATCATCAACCCGGCGCGGCTGGACCCGGCGCGCAGCACCATGGTCTGCGCGCAGTGCCACTCCCTGCGCGACATTTACGCCGATGGTTTTCCCGCGGGTGCGAATTACTATGACTACTTTCTGCCGGTGATGGAGTACCGGCTGCCGGAATCGGAGGACTCAGCCTATTGGCCCGATGGGCGGCCCCGCTGGCTTTCCAACGAAGCCGTTGCCTTATGGCAGAGCGCGTGTTTCCTCAAAGGAGGCGCCACCTGCGTGACCTGCCACTCACGCGCGCATGAGAGCGATCCCGAACGCAACCCGCAGCTGCGGCCGGACAGTAATGCGCTTTGCTCGCGTTGCCACGGCGCGATGGCAGCCGATATTTCCGCCCACAGCCATCATGCGGCGCACAGCCCCGGCAGTTCGTGCGTGGAGTGCCATATGCCAGGCGCGGTCATCAGCCTGAAAGCGAGAATGCGCGACCACTCGATCGGTATACCGGTTCCGGAAAACACGACCCGGCACGGCATACCGAACGCGTGCAATCTCTGCCACAAGGACAAGAGCGCGGAATGGGCGGTGCGCGAGATCGCCGGGTGGTACGGCACCGAGCGGCGCCGGCGTCTCATGCGGCGCGCCGATGCTTTCGCCGCGGCGCGCCAGGGAGACGCGGCGGCGATCCCGGGGCTGCTCGAAATCCTGGCCGATGGCTCGGAAGGGCAGTGGATCCGCGCCAATGCGGCCGGATACCTGGGAGCGTTCCCCAACGATCCTGCGGCGTATGCCGCGGTGCGCCGTTCCTTTACCGATTCCGACCCGCTGGTGCGTGCGACCGCGGCGGCAGCCATCCGGCCGCGCGCGGCGCAGCGCGAAGCCGTGGCTCCCGAGCTGGTCGCGCTGCTCCGGGATCCTGTGCTGACGGTGCGCATGAGCGCGGCGCTTGCTCTGGTGGCGATGGGAGTACAGCCGTTTCCCGGTGAGGATGGCGCGCGCTTCGAAAGCGCGAAGGGACTGTACCAGGCGCGCGCCGAACTGAACTCCGACGATGCCCAGCAGCAGTTCGCCGCCGGGAAATTCTTCTTGCTGTCTGGGGATATGGATCGGGCAGCGGCGGCCTTCCGCGCCACCCTGCAGCTGGACCCGGCAATTCCCGCGCAGGTTCTTCTCGCCCAGTCCCTGGTGAAGAAGGGCGACCTCTTGCCGGCGCGCCAGATTCTGCAGGCGATTCCGCGCGATGACCCGCAGTACGCCGCCGCGCAGCGTTTGCTTGCCGATGCCGCAGTCCAGGGCCGCGGCAACGGTGAAGTGCCGTCTCCGGGCGCCGCCGGCGGGAGCACGACGGATGGTGAAGCTCGCTTCCTCGAGGGCCAGGTGAAGTTCCAAAGTGAATATTATGGCGCCGCGCTGCAGGATTTCGAGCGGGCGCTCGAGTTGGCGCCGCAGGCGGCCTGGGTAACCAAGGCCCAGATCTACCGCGCCATCTGCCTGGAAAAGCTGGCGCGCGCGGGCGAAGCCGAAGCCGCCATGCAAGCGCTTTTTGCCCAGCCGGCCGCCCGCCAGGATGTCGACCTGCAGCTTGCGTTTATCGAGTTGCTTTATCAAACCGGGCGCGTGGAGGAA
>Ga0335078_10009697_pt1 | contig 14253 bp, 13 predicted proteins | sample Lox_Sample_32_FD_206711 | JGI IMG/M metagenome (GOLD analysis project Ga0335078, IMG submission 206711) | Soil microbial communities from Loxahatchee National Wildlife Refuge, Florida, United States - Lox_Sample_3.2 | ecosystem: Environmental > Terrestrial > Soil > Wetlands | place: USA...
CGATCTGAGCTTCGATCCCGTCGGGCGGAGAGTTCTACTGCCGCTCGAGTGCTACTACCCGGAGAACGGCGGCAACACCTGCGGCATCGGGGCGATCGGCGTCGCCGACCCCGTCAGCCTGCGGTTCCGCTACTACGTCAATCTCGGCACCGCGCAGATCCAGAAAGCGATGTGGGCGGAGATCAGCCCAGACGGTCGCTGGATCTGGACGTCGAGCGGGACTCACCTGCTCGTCTACCGCGCGGCCGATGTGAACCCGACGACGGCCGCGCGCCAGCGCGCCGGCACGCTCGGCGGGATAACCGGGAAGGATCTCGGATCGGTGCTTCCGACGGGCAGCGTGACCGGCGCAGCGTTCTACCAAGATGCGTTCATGCGCGCGCCGCGACTGCTGCTCGCGCTCAACCAGGACACGTACTCCGAGGTCATCTCGTACGCGATAGGCAGCGCTCGCAACGGCTCCCCGACGATCGCCGGCGGCCCGAGGTCCGAAATCACCGTGGCTGTGTCCGCGCTGGACAACGAATCCGAGGGGCTCGCCGTGACGGGGGCGGGCCTGGCGCTGAACCCGCTCGGGGGCGTGCTGGATTGGCTGATCCTCCCGGCCGTTACGCCGACGAGCGTCAACAGCGAGATCCTCAGCTACCTCCCGACGCCGGCCCCGCCGCAAGACGGCGTGAGCGTCCGGCGAAGCGAGCAACTTCCCACCGCGCTCGGTGGTCTCACACTGACGGTGGTGTGCAACAGCCCGTGTACCACCACCGCGACGGCGGCGATTCCAGGACAGCTGGCGCGCCGCATCGGCCTTGCACCCCCAACGGCAACGCTGAGGTCATACGTCGTTGCGACGGGCACGTTATCTGCCGGCAATGGTCGCCGCAAACTGAAGGTCAGATTCCGAGCGCAAGCTCGTGCCAGGCTCGCCGGGTTGCGGGCTGTCAAGCTCACCATCGTGGTCCGCACGATCGATCCATTTTCTCGGCGCTCCGCGACCTACAAGCACTCAGTCACCCTGAGCCGCTGAGCCGTCGCGGCCGACTTGACCGCGTGTGGGAGACGCGTTCAGCGCCGGTGAAGCGAAGGGGGTCGCCCGGCTGGCCGCGCGGCCCGTCTCGTTCCTACGGCGGGCTGTGAGAGGGGGCTCGCAGCCGGGTCGGGCGCGGGCGCGGCGGCGGGCTCGGTGCCGGGCTCGGTGGCTATCCGCGGGAGCCATTCGAGCCATCCGGGCAGATACCAGTTCCGGTCGCCGAGTAGCTTCATCGTTGCCGGGAGCAGCACCGCGCGCACGATGGTTGCGTCGATCAGGATCGCGGCGGCGAGACCAACCCCCATCATCTGGAAGACGATTTCGCCGAGTGTGGCGAAGATCGCGAATACGGACACCATCACGATCGCGGCACTGGTCACGACGCCGGCGGTCGCCTTGATGCCGTGAGCAACTGCGTCTTCGGTAGTCATCCCTCGGTCGTGCGCTTCGCGAACGCGGCTGAGGATGAACACGTGGTAATCCATCGAGAGGCCGAAGAGGATGACGAACAGGAACAGCGGCAGCCAGTTGACAACGCCCCCGACCGAGGTGAAGCCAAGCAGGGACTGTAGGTGACCCTGTTGGAAGATGAGCACCAGGACGCCATACGCCGCGCCCACGGAGAGCAGATTCAGCACGATCGCGGTGAATGGGATGACAATCGAACGGAATGTCAGTAGGAGCAGCACGAACGCGAGTCCCAGGACAAATGCGAACACGAACGGGGCACGGGACTTCATCGTGTTGTTGAAATCGAGCGTCTGCCCGGCGACGCCGGTGGTGTGGACGCTCACGCCTGGCACTCGCCCGATCGTGGCCGGGATGATGTTGTTGCGGAGCAACTTGAGTGCCGCCAGCGACGCCGCGTCCGTGCCGGTGCCGGCGAGTGGAATCGAGATGCGCGCGGCTCGGTGTGAGGCGCTGATGTCGACGCTGATCGGCTCATACATCCGCCCGGTCGCGAGCGCCGCGCGCTTCAATGCGGTGATGCCGAGCGTGACCTGCGGCGAGGTCGCGTCGGGTGCGCTGATCACGACCGTCTCGGGTACTGCGCCACCGGGAAACTCCTGCTGTACGCGTTGATAGACCTTCATCACGGGGAGGTTGGGCGGCAGTCCCTGCATGCCCGGGCTGACGGTGTGCAGGCTGAAGGCCGGGATTGCGAGTGCGACGAGCAGCGATGCGGCCGCTCCGCCCCAGATGATGGGCCGGCGCAGGACCACGTCGACGATCGGTCCCCAGAACCGGGACTCTCCGGGTCTGGACCGCAGCGCTTTCAGGCCGGGGATCTGGCCCCGGTCGACGCGGTCGCCGAGCCTTGACAAAAGGGCCGGCAGCACGGTCAGCGAGCCGACGAGCGCGATCGCGACCACCAGCACCGTGCCCATCCCGAACGAGGTGAACACCTGATTGCCCATCAGGAACATCCCCATCATCGCGATCATCACCGTGAACCCAGAGATCAGCACCGCGCGGCCCGAGGTCTCGGCTGCGGTCCGCAGCGCCTCGGACGGTGTGCGGCCATGGGCTCGCTCCTCTCGCGCTCTGCGCACGTAGAACAGCGAGTAGTCGATGCCGACCGCCAGACCGATGCACAGGATCACCGACGTGATCGATTGCTCGACGTGCAACAGGTGGCTCAGCAGCTCCGTGATGCCGAGCGCCGCGAGGACGGCTGTGAAGCCGAGCAGCAGCGGCACGCCCGCTGCAACCAAGGCGCCGAACGCGAGCACGAGGATGAGCAGCGTGACCGGCACCGAAGTGGCCTCCGCCTTGTGAAAGTCATCGCCTACGAGCTTGTTGACGGCCTTGTTCGTGCTGGCGGCCCCGAGCTCGCCGATGAACAGCCCGGGGTGGCTGCGCTGCACCGCCGCGGTCGCCGCCAGGGCGGGCGCGACACGGTTCTGCGCGGTGTCCGGGTCGCCAGTGATCTGGAACGTCACCAGCGCGGCGCGACCATTCTTCGAGATCTGTCCGGCGTTGCCGGGGTCGAGCGGCGACCTGATCGCCGCAACCGACGGGGTCCGTGACAGACGGGTGACAAGATCTGTCACGGCCACGCGATAGGAGCTGCCGGCAAGCGGGCCGCTCCGGTTCTCGATCAGGACCTCCTCGCCAGCCCGCTCACTCGGGAACTGCTGTGCCTGCGTCAGGTCCGCCAGCCGCGACTGGCCATTCTCCGCCTCAACGGCCTTGAGCTGCACCATGCCGGCAAGGCTGCCGAGCATGAATGCAACGACCACGAACGCCAGCCACCCTCTCACAACCGCCTTGCGGTGGACAGCGCTCCAGCCTGCAACCCGAGACGTGAAGTTCTCTGACGGCATCGGTCCTCGTGAGCGGGTCGATTCACCACCGAGGATGGACAAACGCCGCCGCGCCGGCATCCGTAGAAGTGCGTTGTGCTCGCGCGGGGATTCCCTATCGCGATCGAGTTCGGTGCCCGTCGGTGAGCGCGCGATCGCGTCGATCGCCGGCTCGACGTTCAAGCAGGATGTGGTCCTGGACCCCGAGCGCACCCCCGGGTACGTACGCGCGGATCTCGAACCACCGACCCCAGCGCTCGAACACGTACCAGGGGGCGTGGTAGGTGCGCTGGTACCAGTCGGGCAGCGGATACTCGGGTCCGAATACGTTGTCGATGAAGACGATGCCCTCGTCCTCGAGACGCTCGCGGATCCGCCAAACGTCATCGCCGAGCGCGACCTCTCCGTGGGTGCTGAGGACCAGGAACCCGCCCAGACTCGTGACCCGTTGCAGCTCACCGAGCCACGCGTCCTGGCGCTGCTGATCGAGGTGAGTGAACACGCTGTGGCCGAACACGAGGTCGAACACGCCATCCGCGTACGGAAGAGGGGGCTCGGCATCATTGACGGTCACCTCGGCGAATGGCACGTACTCGCGACACCAATCGATCGCGTCGGTGTCGATGTCGGTGCCGTGCAGCGCGCGTGTCCGACCCAGCTCCTCCATCCACAGCAGCATCCGCCCGCAGCCGCACCCGAAGTCGAGGATCGACTCGAACGAGTGCAGCGCTCGGCCCGCAATCCCGAGGGTTCGATCGAGCTCCGCGACGGATTGTCGACCCGACCAGTAGAACCACGTGCGATCTGCACCGCCAACCACACGGGAGATGAGGTCATCGCCCGGGTCCGGCATCGCGGCTGCTTCTCGGGGCATCGTCACATCGAGCATCTCAGAGGTTCTCCGCGACATACGGCGCTGCCCGGCTAACACTACGACCCGGGAACCGGTACACGCGTGCGCTGTTGCCGCGAGCGCGCGGTGGCGTTATGTTCCGGGGGAATGGATGCGCTTCGGAGGCGACTTTCGTTGGTTGGTGTGCTTGCGGCGGCCTGGCTCGCGGTCGGCGGTGCCGCTCCGGCGGGGGCGGCCGTCCCTGCGGGCAACCTGATCGTCAACGGGGGTGCCGAATCAGGGACGGGTTCGTCCGACTCTTCGACGAGTGCGCCGGTGCCGATTCCGGGCTGGACGACAACGACCAACTTCACCGAGCACACGTACGATCCCGCCGGCTCGCAGAACTTCCCCGACACGACCGTGAGCGCCGCGATCGGCGGCGCCAGCCAGTTCTTCGCCGGCGGTCCGGATAACGGTGCCGGCAACGACGTCGAGACCGCCACCCAGGATGTCGACGTTGCGGTGGCCGCGAATCAAATCGATGCCGGTGGGGTTTCGGCAACGCTGTCTGCAGATCTCGGTGGCTTCGCAACCCAGGAGGACCAGGCCAAGGTCACCGCGACGTTCCTCGGTTCGGCCGGGCAGGCGCTGGGCACTCTGACCATCGGCCCGGTCACCGCCGAGGATCGGACCGGCGTCACGGCGCTGCTGGCGCGAACGGGGTCGGCCACCGTGCCCGGCGGCACGCGGACGGTCAGGGTCGTGATGACCGCGACCAAGTTCGCCGGCGCCTACAACGATGCGTATCTCGACAACATCTCGCTCGCGCTGAGCTCGGTCGCGTCGCTCCCCCCGCCGAAGATCGGCAAGACGCTGGATGTCGCGTCGTTTACGGGGAAGGTGTTCGTCCGGCTGCCGCACGGGAAGGGCTTCGTCGCGCTCACGCAGGCGCAGCAGCTGCCGGTCGGCTCGCAGATCGATGCCCGCAAGGGCACGATCCAGCTGGTTGCGGCCTCCGTGAACGCGGGCAAGACGCAGACGGGAAGCTTCGGTGGGGCCGTGTTCGCGCTGGCCCAGTCGGCCAAGGGTCCGCAAGCTGGGTTGACGACCCTCTCGCTGCTCGAGGGCGCTGTTCGCGCTGGCCCGTCGTATGCCAGCTGCAAGGCCCGTTCCATGAGCGACCGCTCCGGGCCGGGCGCGGCGGCGGCTGGCCTGAGCAGCCGGGCCCTGCAGCTCCTGCACGCCACTGCCAGCGGTCGTTTCCGCACCCGTGGGCGCTACAGCGCCGCGACCGTGCGTGGCACGGCGTGGGACACGATCGACCGTTGCGACGGGACCCTGACCCGCGTGCACCGAGGCACGGTGATCGTCAACGACTTCGTACGCCACAAGACCGTCGCAGTGCACGCAGGCCAGAGCTACCTCGCCAAGGCCCCCTGACGCTGGGGCTGCTTCCCGCCCTGCATCCCGCCGATCGATCCGGGCTCGCGCTTCTCGGCGGATCCGAGCTTCAGTCCCGGCGTCGTAGAGCGGGGTCGAGCGCGCGGGCGATCACTCGGTCGCGCAGCTCCTCGACGGTCGCGCGGCGGCCGGTGCCGAGGCCGTGGCGCAGGAAGTTGGCGCTCCCCGCGGCCGCGCCGAGCATGAGCGCGTCACGGAGCGGCAGTTCGCGAGCGAGCGCTGCGGCGACGGCGCCGGTCATCGAGTCGCCACAGCCCTCGCGGTGGCCGGCGGGGAAGCGGGGCGGCACGATCTCGTACGGTGGTTCTGTCTCGGTGGCGACGAGGATCGGGTCGCCGGCGCGAGTGATCGCGACCGCCCGCGCGCCGGCAGAGAGCAGCCGCTCGACGGCGGTCAGCGCCCTGGGACCGTCGACGGGGCCGCGGATGTATTCGGCCAGCTCCCAGTCGTTGATCTTGACGAGGTCCGGGCGGTGCGGCAGCGTGGCGTCGAGCCACGGGGTTGACAGGTCGACGACGATCGGGACGCCGGCCTCACGCACGTCGCCCACGAGCGTCGAGTACGCGTCGATCGGGAACGGTTGAGGGGGATAGGGGTTGCAGACGACCAACACGCGCGCCGCCAGCGCGGACGTGACGGCGTTCGAAACAAGATCGTCGACCTCATGCCGGTGCGGCGCCGGTCGCAGCGCGGCGGCGATCACCTCGCGCTCCCCGCCGCGGCGGTCGACGACGTAGCTGCCGGTACCGCCGGCGGCAGCGGTTGGTCGCCAGACGCAGCCGGCCGCGGCCAGCAGCGGGGCGAGCACGATGCCCGCCTCGCCTCCCGCAAGTCCGCACAGTTCCGGCAGACCGCCGAGCTCGGCAGCCATGCGCGCTACCCACACACCCTGGCCGGCGGGGTGCAGGTGGATGTCATCGGTGCCCGCGTCATGCTCGATCGTGATGCTCAACAGCGGATCGGGAGAGAAGATCGCGACGGCAGGCGGTGCGTCCATCCGAGATTCCGGGGCGATCGTCATCGCGCGCGTCCAGGCTTCATGTGCTGCACGTCGCCAGCTTCCCACGTGCCGGCCGATCGTGTAGAAGGTGCTGTGGCGAGGGGCGGATCGGCGGCGCGATAATCGTGGCGTTCACGTCGTCGTCGATCTCCACTGTCACATCCTCCCGGGCCTCGACGACGGAGCCCGGGACCTCGACGACGCAGTCGAGATGGCCAGGCAGGCGGAGGCGGACGGAATCGAGGCGATATGCGCCACTCCCCATATCCGGGTCGATCACGAGGTCGAGATCGGGTCGCTGCCTGGACGGCTCACGGAGCTTCGTGCCGCCCTCGTGGACGCTGGTTGCGCGACGCGGATCCTGGCCGGCGGCGAACTGTCAGCACCGCTGGTGGACGCGTTGGACGACGAACAGCTGGACGCGATCGCGCTCGGAGGCGCCCGCCGCTGGGTGCTGCTCGAGCCCGCGGCGGGGCCGCTTGACGACGGGATCGAGCAGGCGGTGCAGGCGCTCCACGCGCGCGGCAGACGCGCGGTGATCGCGCACCCGGAGCGGCATCTCGCGCCAGACCTCGGCGACCGGCTCGGGCGCCTGGTGAAACGCGGCGCCCTCGTCCAGCTAACCGCGGACTACTTTCTGCACGAAGGCACCCGAGACGGGATGCTCTGGCTGGCGCGGCGCGGGCTCGGACACCTGCTCGCAAGCGACGCCCATTCCTCGCGCGCCGGGCGGCCGGTCGCACTCAGCGGTGCACTCGATGCGCTGGCAGCAGCGGGCGCCGATCCGGACGCACTGCAGTGGACTGCGCAAACGGCACCGATCGCAGTCGTCAGCGGCCGGGAACTCGAGCCGCGGCCGTTGCTGGCGCTCTAGAAGTCGCGTTCACGGTGCCTGAGCAGCTGCTCGCGCTCGCGTGCGGCGCGTCGCTTGCGAGCTTCTTGATGCGCCTGTTCGTTGCGTTGTGCGATCTCTTTCCGGAGCTGGTTGAACGCCGCGTCCGACGTCGATTTGCCCGGGCCTGGTTCCTGACGGACCGGGTCTGGGTTCTGATTGTGCTTTGGCATGTGCGCACTCCTGGTCGCTCCGGATGGAAGGCTGGGCCACTGGAAGAATGCGGAAGCGAGCACTCAGGCGGTGGAGGCTGCTCTTGACTGTACTCGCCGCCCGCGCTGCCTCGCGACCCGCCGTGCGGAGCTTGGTTGGAGGAAGGAGCCGGCTGCTCAGCCGACCGGCGATCGGTCCCGAACGATCCTGATGTTGCTGGTGCGGGCTTGCAGCCGGTCAAGCGCCTCATCGAGATCGCTCGGCGGCCGCTCGGTCGACCAACGCTTGCCGACTTCGCGGACCTCGCCTGATGCCTCGAGCTGGCGCAGCCGCCTCAGCGTCTTGGCGTGATTCAGCCCGGCAGCCTTGGCGATCCTCCCGATCGAGTGCTCGCCTGCGGGCAGCTCCTTCAGCACCTTCCTCACCCGATCCTCATGGCGCCCGGGTCGGCGCTCGTGTGCGGGCGGGGGCGGTTGAGCCGCAGGCCCGGGAGCGGCCTCGCGCGTCTCCCGCACCGGAGGCGCGGTTCCGTAACGCGCTCGGCATGCGGGGCAGATCACCACCGGCTCGCCACCATCCGGACGGACCACCGCCAGCCGACGCCACTGGCGCCCCGAGCGGCAAACCGCGCAGCGCCGACCGGCCCGATCGATTTCGACGACGTCTTCCGCGCTTACTGACTTCACCGGCCCCACGATAGACCGTCCGCGAGGTACTGCGCCCGGCGCCGTTGCTCAAGGACATGGGCGATCCCCACCGGTCACGCCCTGATCGTGCTCAGCAGCCTGCATCCGGCGGGCTTCCGGACCGGCGGTGAATCGCCTCCTGCGCGATGACGCCGGCGGTCCGGCGATCACGCCTGGGGGATCAGACGACCCGTGTATCCCCGGCCGGCGCCACATAGTCGCCAGGCCCCGGGGTCAAAGAGACCCGGAAGCGGCGGCGTGTCGCGCGGCCGATCGCATCAGCAAGGCGCACCCCGTGGCGTAGCTGGGCGACCGCCTCATCGGCGCCCTCGCGGTAGTAGTTGCCCATGACGGAGTGATCGACGTAGACGCCGGGTGACGTCGCGGTGGCTCGGTTGATGACCTGGGCGTCGACGTATTCGTCGTACATGCCGAGCTGGTGCCCGAGTTCATGCGCGCGGGAGGTGGGTGGCTTCTGGACCGACCAGTTGGCGAGGTCCTGGGCGCGCGCGCCGGAGTGCAGTGCGACCGTGACGTGCTCATGTTCGCGGACGAACTGCACGTGGACGCCGATGGTGAAGCGCTGGTGGGTGTCGAGGTCCTCGAGTTCGAAACGGCGATCCCACACGCGGCGTAGCGCGTTCTGCGCCTCCGTCTCGACGGTGCGTTGCTGCTCCTCCGTGACGTCGCCGTCCCGGACCAGCCGTACGCGCACGGTGACGAGGCACTCGGTCGAGGTGAAGTCAACGTCGTAGGACGACGTCCACGCGATCGGTGCGAGACCGCCGCTGCGGGCCTCACTGAGCGGGTTGCTGACCGTGGTCGTGTTGCGGGCCAGCGTCCGGAAGCCTCCGAGCACCCGGCCGACGGAGCGGTTGCCGATCTGCCGCTGGAGCAGGAGGACATCCGCCACGGCCGCCGGCGACCGGGGTGCGGCCGTTGGCGCGGTCTTGGCCGCGAGCGGCTCGTGGTCGGCTCCATGTTCGCTCTCGCGCGCATGCAGGTTCACGGCAGCTGTCCCCCCGATAGGTCACTCACGAGCGACTCCCAGCGTCGCAGGATCGCGTCCAGGCGGCCGTCGCGATAGCGCTCGGAGTGCCACAGCATTGCCTGGTGCAGGACCTCGTCGCCGCGCAGAACCCGCACGCGCACCGGGACATCGCCAGGCGGGCTAGGCTCACCAAGTGGCTCAAGCGCCTCGAGGTCGTTCGCTGTGAGCACGTGGATGAGGTCGGCGTGGGTCTCCCGGTCGAGCCTCGCGTCGCGCTCATGCACCTCACCGGCCACGCGCTGGACGATGTGGGTGGACCCGTCGCCGTCGACGACGAGCGTGATCTCCCCGGTGTCGAAGCCCTCTACGCCGACCGAGATCTCCACGGAAACGCTGGGATCAAGCAGATCCCCCACGGCGCGAGTATCTCGCGCCCGCGGGGTATGCGCAACGTCAGCGGCGCTCCAACGGCAACAAGAAGGTCGCCTGGCTCCTCGTGGGGATGCTCGACGGTCCGACCTGCTGGACCCGCGCGTGCGTTGCTCTCGCGGGCCACGTCGCTTGATCTGGGGGTGCCCGGGTGCTGGAATGTCGGTGGGGCCAGCCCGGGTTCAGCAGAGGGAGTTTGATGATGGGGAGGTCGGCGACGGCGGGTCGTCCAGTGCGCGGACGGCGGACTGTCTTGGTCGACGGCGACCGGGTGATCTCGCCGCGCCAGCGCGGGCTGGCCATCGCGCTCCTGAGCGCGATCGTGCTGTCGGGGTGCGGTGGCTCGCGCCACGCTGCCCACGGTGGGCCCGGCGCGGGGACGTCGATCGCGGCGGCCGTGGTCGCGTTCCTGGCTCCTCGTGACGGTGCCGACGTTGTGATCGGGGCCCAGCTTGGGAGTTTCGCGCAGACGGTGCAGTCCAAGGTGCTCGATAACTGCATGACCAGCGACGGTTTTGCGGCGCCCCCGTTCTTTACGGCTTTTGGGCCACCCTCCGATCTCGGCAACCCGCAGTTTCCCAATCTGCCGGCGATCGAGGCTAGCCACGACCTCGGGCTGTTCACCGGCGGCGGCGTCCAGTTCACCGATCCGCAGGGCGGCATGAGCGCGCCTGAGCGCAAGGCGTGGCAGGCCCGGATCAGTCATTGCTTCAGGACCATGCAGCGGCAGATCCCGCTGTTCGGCTCGGCGAAGTTCGGACAGCTGAGCTCCGGCTGGTTCAACGTCGTAAACCAGATCAGTCGGTCGCCGCAGATTCGGGCGCTGAGCAAGACGGCGGCGACGTGCAGCGCCGCGCACGGGGTGCCGGCGACTTCGGTCATGAGCCTGTACGCACGGTTGCAGCAGCAGCTCGGACCGCCCTCGCAGTCGAGCGCGTATAACACGAAAGTGCAGCAGCTGCAGGCGAAGGGAGCACGCGTGCTGGCGGCGTGCTGGGCGAAGGTGATCGACGAGACTACGGCGCTGTTGAGCGGCCGCCGCGCGGCGTACCTGGCCCAGAACGCGAGCGCTCTGGCGGCGCTCGAGAGCCAGGTCGACGCGCAGGTGACCTCGCTCGAGCGCCGGTATGGGATCAAGCTGGCGCTGGTGGGGTCATGACCAGCGGGCGCAACCGGCTGGTGGTGCGGCGGCGCGTGGGGCGCGAGGAGCGGGACGGCGATCGTGGTACGCCGCTGCGGGGGCGTGGTGGGCTGGTGATCGGGGCCGTGCTGGCGTTGACGGTCGTCGTCGGCGTGGTCGCGTTCCTGATCGGGCGGGGGGTGTCGACGCCGGCCCAGCAGGCGGCGCGAGCGCGGCCGCCGACAGCGTCGCTCCTGACGGCGCCGGTGGTGTTGACGCACGCGCGCACGACCGTGGTGCTCCGTGGAACGTTGACGGATGGCGGCGCGATTTCGGTTGGCGTGCCGGGCGATCTGGCGGGCGATCTGGCGGTCGTGACCGCGGTCGCGACCTCGCCCGGGGCGCACGTCGCCGACGGCAGCCTGGTCGCGGCCGTCGCGGGGCGGCCGGTGTTCGTGATGCGGGGCCGGATCCCGGCCTACTCGGCGATGAGCTATGGCAGCACCGGCATCGAGGTGACCGAACTGCAGGAGGGGCTCGAGGCGGCCGGGTTCTCGGTCGGGTTGGACACGGCCGGTACCTACGGCGCCGGCACCGCGGCGGCGGTCGCCGACCTGTATCAGCGGGACGGGTATGCGCCGGTGACGGCACCGGGTCCAGCGGGCGGATCGAGCGGCAAGCACAAGGCCCGACCCAAGCAATATGCGACCGTCCCGTTGGGGGAGATCATGTTCACGCCGTCGCTGCCGGTGACCGTTGTGTCGGTTGCGCATCTGGGCCAGACGATCGCGAGCGGCAAGCCGCTGGCCACGCTCGGATCCGGACAGCTGACTTTTCGGGCCACGACCGACCTGAATACGGCGAGCTTGCTGAAGATCGGCGCGACCGGACGGGCGACCTCTGATCTGAGCAACGGGTCGTTCAAGATCAGGCTGAGCGCGAAGCGGCCGGGGAGCGGGCCAAGTGGCGGCCCGGGCGCGAAGTTGACGCTGACACCGGTGAATCCGGGCGCGGCGGTGCTCTACATCGGCCAGAATATGGCGTTGCACATTCGCACCGGTCAGGGTGGCGGGCTGCAGTGGGTGGTGCCGGTGTCGGCGGTGATAACCAACGCGTCCGGCGCGTCGTCGGTCACGGTGGTGCACGGCTCGCGGCAGGTCTCGGTGCCCGTCCACGCGGGGCTCGCGTTCACCGGCAGCGAGGTCGTGCGGCCGATCGACGGTGGGCTGAAGGCCGGAGACCAGGTCGTGATCGGGGTCGGCGGCTCGGGATGAGCGCCGCGCGAGGGCCCTCGCGGCAAGAGCTATTGACGCTGACCGATGTCGGGCGGACGTATCCGGGCTCGCCGCCGGTGCACGCGCTGCGCGGCGCCACCTTCTCGGTGGGGACGGGTGAGGTGCTGGGGATAATCGGCCGCTCGGGATCGGGGAAGTCGACGCTGCTCAACGTCCTGGGGTTGCTTGACCGGCCGACCAGCGGTGACTATCGCGTCGACGGCCAACGGGTCGGATCTTTGAGCGACCGCGAGCAGACCGCGCTGCGCGCCCGGTTCTTCGGGTTTGTGTTCCAGCAGTCGTTCCTGCTGCCGTCGCTGAGCGCGCAGGAGAACGTCGAGCTCGGGTTGCGGCCGCGACGGCTGGCGTCCAGCGAGCGGCGCGAACGCGCGATCGAGGCGCTCGAACAGGTCGGGCTGTCGCCTCGGCGGCGGTTCCTGCCGGGCGAGATGTCCGGCGGCGAGTGCCAGCGGGTGGCGATCGCGCGGGCGCTGGCGCAGCGGCCGCGCGTGCTCCTGTGCGACGAGCCGACCGGCAACCTCGACGAGCAAACCAGCACCGAGGTGCTGCAGACGCTGATCGACAACCAGGCGCCGGACGTCGCGGTGGTGATCGTCACCCATGACATGGGGATCGCGCGGACTCTGCCGCGGCTGTTGAGCGTCCGCGACGGCGCCGTGTCCGATGGCGCGGGAGAGTTTCTGGACGCGGAGACGCTCCCGGGCGGCGGCCAGCGGTGAGCGGCCTGCGCTCGGCGTTCGCGGAGGCCGTGACGTCGATCGTGCGTCAGCCGATGCGGACGCTGTTGTGCGCGCTCGGGACGGTAGTCGCGGTCGGCGCGTTCACGACCACCAACGGCCTGACCGAGAGCGCTTCGGGCGCGGTCTCGGCATCGTTCAACGAACTGCGCGCGACGACGGTCGAGTTTCAGGGGCCCTCGACGCTGTCGGAGGCCGACGTGGCACGGCTGGTGCGGCTGCGCGGCGTCGCCCGCGCCGGGCTGGTGTGGGATATCGATCAGCAGCAGCCGCTACCGGTCGCCGTCGGTCCGTCGGCGAGCGGCTCGTCGCGGACGCAGCTGTCGGTCACGGCGATGTCGCCCTCGGCGCTGGCGGCGGTCGGGGCGGTGCTGTCGTCGGGGCGGTTCTACGACACCGGCGCCGACCTGCACCATCAGATGGTCGCGCTGCTCGGATCCGGGGCGGCATCGCAGTTGGGGATCGGCTCGTCGCTGGGCAACCCGGCGATCAACGTCTCGGGGATCGTGGTGACGGTGGTCGGGGTCGTCTCTAGCTCCCAGCAGGAGTCCCAGGCGCTGCTCGGGGTGATCGTGCCGCCCTACGTGGCCGGCGTGATCGCCGGCAATCACGACCCACGGCGTGTGATCGCTCGGACCGCGCCGGGCGCAGCGCAGCTGATCGGGCGCCAGGGGCCCCCCGAGCTCGATCCATACCAGCCCGGTCAGGTCACCGCCGAGGTGCCGCCCAACCCGGCGACGCTGCGCTCCCAGGTACAGGCGTCGCTGTCGACGCTGTTGACCGTGCTGAGCCTTGCCGGCCTCGGGATCGGCTTCCTGGCGATCGCGGCGGTCACGATCATGTCGGTAGCGCAGCGCCGGCCGGAGATCGGGCTGCGTCGCGCGGTCGGCTACAGCCGGCTCGAGGTCGCCCGGCTCATCGTGCTCGAGGCGGCCGGAGTCGGGATGCTGGGCGGGATCCTGGGCACCTCGATCGGGGTGCTCGCCACCGCCGCGATCGCGTCGGGCAACCACTGGACGCCGGTGATGAACACCACGCTGGTGCTCGCCGCTCCGTTCCTTGGCGTCGCCGTCGGGGTGCTCGCCGGCTGCTACCCGGCGATCCGCGCCGCCAGGATCACGCCGATGGCGGCACTGCGCTCCTGACGTCGGCCGGCGACGCAACACTCGACGCCGGGGAGATCGCCGGCGCGCGCCACGAGCACCGCGAGTCGTTCGAGTCCGACTGCTCGTCGGCCGTGGCCCCGACCGCAGCAACCTCCTCGGGGTGCTCCGGGGAGGGCAACGCGTACGCCCGGATGTTCTCCTCGAGCAGAGAGTGC
>Ga0335078_10009698_pt1 | contig 14252 bp, 9 predicted proteins | sample Lox_Sample_32_FD_206711 | JGI IMG/M metagenome (GOLD analysis project Ga0335078, IMG submission 206711) | Soil microbial communities from Loxahatchee National Wildlife Refuge, Florida, United States - Lox_Sample_3.2 | ecosystem: Environmental > Terrestrial > Soil > Wetlands | place: USA: Florida...
GATCACCATGTCGCAAGCGATGAAGAAATTCGAATTCGGCACGGGCTCGGGCCGCCTCCGTCCTGAAGCATCCAGCGGTCCCAACTCCATTCGCACACACTCCAACGAACCGACCGCGCTCCCCGACGCATCGGCGTGAATCGCGACCGGCTGCGTCTGCAACCGGAAGTGCACGCCTTCGAGCTTGGAGTTTTCGTACTCGAACAGAAATGCCGGCATCTCGCGTTCGCTGCGGCGATAGATCAAATAGACTTCTTCAGCGCCCAATCGCTTGACGGCGTTGGCGGCATCGATCGCGGTGTTCCCTCCGCCTACTACGGTGACGGAGCGGCCGACAGGAATCGTGTTCGCGGTCTTGTAATTCGCGATGAAGCGCAGGGCGTCGACAACACCGGACAAATCTTCGCCTGGAAGATGCAGCGCTTCGGGCGGGCCTAAGCCGACGGCGAGGAAGATGGCTGCATAATCGTTTTCGATCTCATCGAGGCCGATGTCCCTGCCGACCGTGGCGCCGAACCGGAAGTCGACCCCGAGAGATTTCACCACGTCGACTTCACGCAGGCTGTCGGCCGGACGAAGCTTGTATTGCGCCACGCCATAGGTATTCAGGCCCCCGGCGAGAGGACGGCTTTCGAAAATCGTGACGCCGAATCCATGCTTGCGCAGCTCAGCCGCACAGGCCAAGGACGCAGGACCGCCGCCGATACAGGCTACCCTAGCGGTCTTGACGCTGACGGCCGCTATGTCCAACTTGGCGCCCTGGTCATAAAAATCGTCCATGGCATGGCGCTGCAGCCGTCCGATTTCGATCGGTTGTTTGTTGAAGCGGTGAAGCACGCAGGAGCCCTCGCATAGTACGTCCACCGGGCAGACGCGCGAACAACTGGCGCCTAAAATGTTTGCATCGAGGATCGTGCGCGCGGAACCGCGCAGATTTCCGGTCGCAATTTTTTTGATGAAACTCGGCACGTCAATGTGAGTCGGGCAGGCGGCTGTGCAGGGAGCATCAAAGCAATACAGGCAGCGGTTGGCTTCGACAAGCGCCGCTTGCGCATCGAGGGGCGGGTGGATTTCAGCAAACCGCCGCGTAAGCTCGTCGCTGGGGAAGATACTCATCCTTTGCGCCTCAGCACAAGCAAGAATAATCGAACGAACAGCCGGTACGGCAAATGTTTAGGTTTTATTATCCCTCGCCAGTAGGCTTAAGGCAAATCAGAGCAGCGGGAAGGCGCGTGCCGATTCTAGCGACCTGTTCCGACGCTGTACCCATGGTTACCAAGAATGCTTTGCCCTTGCTGGCCAAGCAGGAACGCGGTGAATTTTCGAGCCTCATCGATACGCTGAGCGTTAGCGACGATTCCAAGCGCCTGATCGATAGGCGCATACAGCGATTCGTCGACGCGAATCACTTTGCCGGATTCTTTTAAGACCAACGAATAGGCGGTGAAGACGGCGTCGGCATTTTTCGATTGACCAAATTGCTTCGCCTCGTTGATGTTTTCGGCGTAAACGATCTTGGGCTCGGCCTGCTTCCAAATGCCGGCGCGCGTCAGCGCTTCCACGGCGGCTTGCCCATACGGCGCAAGCTCGGGTTTGGCGACAGCGATGAAGCGAACCTCGGGTTCGATGAGATCCGTGATGCCGGACACTTGGGCTCGGCTGCGGGGAGGAATCCAAAGCGCGAGGATCCCGCGCGCATAGATCGACCGGCTGCCGGGCAGGAGCAGACCTTTCCGGTTCAGCTCGTCAATATGGGTCGAATCGGCAGCGGTGAACACGTCGAATGGAGCGCCGTTTTCGATCTGCTGGGTCAACTGCGCAGTCGATGCGAAACTGAAAACGGCGTGAATGCCTCTGCTCGAAAACGGGCCCGAGCTGCTGGAAGACATCGGTCAGGTTCGCCGCGGCCGCCACTGTCAGTTCCGGTTTCGCCGTTTGGCTGGAGCTTTCCGACCGGCAAGCCGTCAGCGCAATGACGGCCGCAAAGAGAGTTACTCTAACCAATTGGCTTGCCTTGCGGTTAGTGTCGTTTTCGAAAGACAATGTAATCTAAGGTGAGCATAGCACTGCGGGGCCGCAACTAACGAAACATGGAGACTCGGACGCAGCTCAATGAAATCCGCGAACAGCGTGGAATTTCCGCCGCGCGGCTGGCGAAGCTTGCCAACGTGAGCCGTCAGACCATTTACGCGATCGAGGCGGGCGACTACGTTCCCAACACAACCCTGGCGCTGCAATTGGCCAGGATTCTCGAAGTCCGAGTGGAAGATCTCTTCCGGTTGGAAGCCGAGCCTACTGCGGTCGCGCCTCCAGTGACCGTGGATCTGATTGCCAGCACGCACGTCCGCAAAGGACAGCCCGTGCAGCTTTGCCGCGTTGGCAAACGAATGGTGGGTGTTTCCGCCATTCCGCAGCCGGCCATGCTTCCGCTGGCGGATGGCGTAATCGTGAACGGTTCCGAGCGCGCCCACCAAGCCGAGGTTCACGTCTTCCAAGATGACCTGGAATCGGCGAAGCGCTTGTTGATTGCCGGATGCGATCCGGGAATTTCGCTGCTGGTGCAGCACCTGGCGCGATACGACGATGTCGATACGGTGGTGGCCCCGTCATCAAGCCAGCAAGCCCTGGACTGGCTGCGCGAAGGAAAAGTACACGTGGCTGGATCGCACTTGCGTGACTTGCCGACGGGTGAATACAATCTGCCGGTGATTCGCCGTCTGTTCGGCAAGAACGATGTCAAAGTGGTGACGTTCGCCATTTGGGAACAAGGTTTCGTGGTGCAACCGGGAAATCCAAAAGCGATTCACAGCGCAGCCGATCTTGCGCGCAAGGACATCTCGATCGTAAATCGCGAAAAGGGCGCAGGAAGCCGCGAGCTTCTGGATCAAAAACTGCGTGATGCCGGCGTCGGGCACACGCGCGTCAAAGGATACGATCGGCTCGCTTACGGTCATCTTCCAGCCGCCCTGGCAGTGAGTATGCAAGAAGCCGATTGCTGCATCGCCACGCGCTCAGCGGCGCGAGCGTTTGGGTTAAGTTTTGTGCCGCTGGCGACGGAACGCTACGATCTGGTAATCCGCAGGCAAAACGTCCGGCTTCCGGCCGTCCAGGCGCTGCTGGACGTGCTGAATCGAGCGGCGGTTCGGCGCCGGCTGGAAGTCCTCGCCGGATACGACACCAGCCGGACCGGCGAAGTCCTGATTACATAATTACCAAAGCAGCTTCAATCCGAATTGAATCTGCCGCGAGGTCGTCGCGGTGCTGGTGATCACGCCGGCTGTGGGCGAAACTCCCGAGGGCGTGAAAACCACCGCATTGGGCGTATTGAAATTCGGATGATTCAGAACGTTGAAGAATTCGGCGCGGAACTGAAGATTCAGCCGTTCTTTGAGCCGAGTGTCTTTCATCAATGACAAATCCCAGGTTGCAAGACCCGGGCCGATTAGGGTATCTCGTCCCAGGTTTCCGAAAAATCCGCTGCTGTTGGGCGGTGCGAGGAACGCGTTCGGATTGAACCACTGGTTCGGGTTGCCCAGAATAACAGGGCCGGTGAAATTCGGGTTCACGTACGGCCGAACCGGATTGCGGGTGTCGCCGGTGTTGGAGGGGTTGTAGCTCAACTGCGGAGTGAACGGGAACCCGCTTTGCAGCGTGACGATCGAATTGAGTGTCCAGCCGCTGACAAGCCAATTTCCAAAGCCACTAGTGTTCGTCAGCAAGGGCTTGCCGGCTCCGAACGGCAGAGCGTAAGTAGCGTTGATCACCCCGACATTCCGGACATCGAAGTTCGCGAGGCCGCGGTCGGCGCGCAGGTCGAACGGGTTCGACGCTAAAGCTGGCTCGTTGCCGGACGTAGTCGCGTTCACCGAATCCCCATCGTCGATTGTCTTCGACCAGGTGTACGCACCTCGCAGCGAAAGCCCGCCGCTGAAACGGTGATTCATATCGATCTGAAGCGCGTTGTACGAGCTGTCAGCCTCGGAAAACCAGGTCCAGGTGTTGGCGATTGCGGCATTGGGCTTGGTGGCGATGGGCTCGTAGTACGTTCCTCCGGGAATTGGCGAGCCCGCGAGCGGCGTAGGGAAACTGCTTGGGTAGGTCGCAGGGCATGGTGAGGCTGGGCAGACCACCGGGAATGGCTCGTTCGCATCGATCCCGAGAATTTCGTGATAGCCATGGGAGCCGACGTAACCCACGCGCAGGGCCGTGTTGGCCGTGATCGCCTGCTCAATGCGGAAGGACCACTCGATCAAAGTGGGAGTCTCCAAGTTCGGCTGAACGCCACCGGGGACCAGCTTCGCGGTGGACGGCACCGCAGAGCCGGTGGGTACCGGCAGTGCGGAAACAGGCTCGTTCGGAAGACTGTACGTCGGATTGAAAGGCGCGTTCTGGTCGGTGCGATAGCCCAGCGCGTCTTGCAGGTCGTTATACATGCCGAATCCAGCGCGCAGAACGGTTTTGTTCTGACCACCGAAAGGACTCCACGCCAGTCCGGCTCGCGGTTGTGGCAGGAACTTCGCGTTATTGACCAGCAATGCGGAACTTCCGATGGTTGGCTGGGACGAAATAATTCCGCCCGGGAATGGGTACGTTGCGGCCCGTCCGTGAACTTCGTTCCAACCCGTGCTCGATTCAGAGCGGAAACCAAGCGTCAACGTGAAGTTTGGAGCCAACCGAATGGTGTCGGTGACATAGCCGGCGGCAAACAACGAACGCCAGCCGAGCGGCGTGGGCACAGGGTCGTACAAGAACGTACCGACGGTGCCTTGTAGGAAGGTCTGCAGACTGGTGAAGGTCGCCTGCCCGTATTGGCTCAGCGCCAGATTTTCGTTGGATTGCAATCGCTGGAACCAGGCGCCGAAAGAGATTTGATGACGGCCTTTGATCCAGGAAACACGATCTTCGTACGTGAACAGATTTCTCGCAACGTGGAGATTGCTGCCATTATTGCTACCGGCGAGACTGACTTGGGCAGTCGGATTCGATGCGGCGCTGCCTCCCACCACAGCCGCGCCTATGGGATCGCCGGCTAGAAAGCCGGGTAAGCTGGCCGCGGGACTTCCGGGCGTCGGCTCACCGGTGAAGAAATAGCCAGCGCGCGAGTAACCCACACGCGCCGTATTGATCAACGACGGAGAGAAAACGTGCGTCTCTTCGAGGCTCGCCACCTGCTCGCGCAGGCTGGTTACGTCGGTGCTGTAGGCATTTGTGCTGGTTGGGGTGAAGTCGGCGCTGTCATCAACTGTGTAGACGGCGCTGAGCGTGTCGCGCGGCGAGAAAACCTGATCGAGCCGCACAGTGCCGAAATCGTCGCGAATCGTCTGCAGTGGATTGTTGAACGCTTCCGAGATTCCGCCGAAGTCGGGGGCGCCGAGGCTTGGAACTGGCCACAGGTTAATCAGCGGCGAAACGCCGACAAACGCTAGTCCCGATTGCGGGCAGGGATTCGGCGCAGGCGTAACCAGCTTACACGGTAACGATCCTGCGCGCGCCGCCGCATCCGGCACCAGATCCACTCCGGTCTGGTGGAGGTGTTGAAGGAAGGCTTCGAAATTGCTAAACACGAAAGTTCTGTTTTTCTTGACCGGACCACCGATCGATCCGCCGAATTGGTTGCGCTCGAAGCCTGGTACCGAGGCTGGATCGAAGAAATTCCGGGCGTCGAAGGCGTTGTTCCGCAGGAATTCATAGAGCGATCCGTGCAGCTCGTTCGATCCCGACTGCGTAACGATCAGAATCTGGCCGCCGGGCCGTTTTCCGTATTCGGCGCCATAGGAATCGCGCAGCAGATTGAACTCCTGAACCGCATCTACGCCGAGCAACTCCTGGCTGACGCCCCCCGGCTGCATGTTGTTCTCCGCGGCTCCTGTAAATTCAATGCCGTTCAACAGGTACAGGTTTTGTTGCGGCCGGTTGCCAGAGACCACGAAGTTGTTGCCGGCCGTCGAATTCGAGACGCCCGCGCCGCCGATTTTTTCCCAGGTGAAATTCACCACGCCGGGATTGAGCCAGAGTAATTCGTCATAGCTTCGTCCGTTGAGCGGTAGATCTTTCACCTGTTGTTCGCCGACTAAGCCGGATATGTCGGTGGTTGCGACGGTGACAGGCGGTGCATCGCCCGTGACGGTGACCTGCTGACTTACCTCGCCCACGTTGAGCGAAAGGTTCACGGTGGCTTCCTGGCCGACGGCGAGATTCAGTCCGCGGCGGACTCCCTCCCGGAAGCCAGTTTTGCTGGCGGTAATCTCATATCGGCCCACCGGAAGCGCGGCTACACGATAGTAACCGGCGTTATCGGTAATCGTAGTGCGCGCCGCGGAAGTTTCCACGTTCTTGACGGTTACCGTGGCGCCAGATAGAACCGCGCCACTCTGATCAGTGACGGTTCCGGAAAACACTGCCGAGACCTGGCCCCAACCTAGCGGTGAACACAACAATGCCAATGCGATTGTCCTCATAGTCGTTTGTCCAGTATACATGACAGAGTAGTGTATTGGGGACAGCGTTGCCGGGATAAACCGGTAGCGAGCTGCACATGAAACGGAGAGAAGCGGGGGCTTACTTCTTGATTGCCAAGCGCAGCGCCAAATCTACGGCGATCATCACCGCGGCCATACCCGGCAGGACAAGCAGGGCCTTTTGGAGGCGTTTGGGATCGCCCCCGGCGAGGGAGCCGATCACACGCGAACTGACCGCCAGCCCAAGCCAGCCGGAAGTGATCACGATGCCCAGCGCTGTACCCGTCATGCGCGGCAATATCCCAGCAGCGATCGCCAGCGTGGTTGGAAATACCGGCGCCATGCTAAGGCCCGCCAAAAACACCATCAGCCAGGCCAGCATCGGAGTGCGCGCCTGAAGCATGAAGTAAGTCGTGATTAGCATCAGCAGCGAGCACGATAACGTAACGGTGAACGCGGAAATCGAGAGAAGGATCTGGGAGACCACCAGCCGCCCCGTCAACATCCCGAGTGCGAAGCCGAGCGAAAGGATATTCAGCGCCTGCGATTCCGGAATTCCGACAGCGATCAGATGGCGCACCAGCCAATTCCACACGCCGACCTCGCAGGCGACGTACAAGAATAAGAGCAGGGCGGCGAGCCATAGCGCCGGGAGGCCTGCCAGGTCACCGATATCGGAAAAGACGAAACTTTGGGCGCCGGTGGGTTGCGGCATAGGCGTCGCAACGGTCACTAGCAGAGTCGCGCCCGTGAGAGCCGCCACCAGGTAGCAAAGCTTCACCGAACTTCGGGAGAGAAGATTTGCGGAAATGAACGGGGTCAACAGCCCGCCTAGGCCGAAAAAGAGGTTCAGAAGATTCAGCGCGGTTCCTCGTTTGTCAGGTGAAACGTCGGCACCTAATGCATTCGCGACCGTAACAATGCTTCCGCCACCCAATCCGAGCAGCAATAGATAAGCGGCAATGCCCCGAAAACCGCGCGAGCGGGGTAGCAGCACCAAGACGACAGTGGTCAAGACAAGGCCGAAGAGCAGCCCCGCTTTCTTTCCTTCGTTGTCGATGAACGGCCCTACTGAGAGAGACGCGAGAACTAAGCCGAGAGCTTGCGAGAGCGCGATGGTGCCGTTTTGCCGGACGGTAAGGCCGAAGCGCGCCGACAGATCGGGCAGGATAGTGCCGAGCATGGCGGCGATCATGCCGTAGACCAGCATGGCCAGCACCGCCGCCAGGATCAGCATCGCCTAAATGTCAGAACGGTCAGCGCCGCACCACGCCGCCGCCGCCGAAACGATGCCAGGCGCCATCGGCAGCTCCACCGCGGAAGCCCACGAATCCGCCGACGTAGCCGGGATAGTAGCCGCCGCCGTAAGCATATGGGTACGGATATCCATAATCGTACGGGCCATACGCATAGGGGTATGGATAACCATAAGCGTAAGGGTAACCATACCAGCCGCCGTAGTAGCCAGGCCAATAACCGCCGAATCCGAGGCCAAAGCCCCAGCCGCCGTATCCCCAACCACCATAGCCGCCGTAGCCGCCACGGAATCCACCGCCGCGAAAGCCGGCGTAGCCGCCGCCTCGGAATCCACCGCCGTTAAAGCCGCCGAATCCTCCGCCTCGGAAGCCGCCCCCGCCAACGAAACCGCCACCCGTGCCTCGTCCTCCGAAGCCTCCGTGGGCACCACCCCCACGACCTTGCGCCGAGCAGGTTGCAGCAAAAACAACTGCCAAAATTACAATAGACAGTTTGCGCATAGACACTCCTCGACCACAAGGATATCGCAGGAGCGAGACGGTTGTTTCTAGCTGCGGCCGGCGTCGTACAACTGATCGATCTTCGCCGCCATCACAAAATCGCTTTCGGTCAGCCCGCGAATTTTATGCGTGTAGATCTGAACATCTACCTTGCCCCAGGCCAGGCACAGATCGGGATGATGTCCCTCTTGTTCGGCGACGGCGCCCACGCGATTCACAAAATCGAGGCCGGTCTTGAAATCGGGAAACGAGAAGCTCTTTGCGATGTGATGCTCTTCGATGATTTTCCAGTCGGGCAATTGCTCGGCATACGGATTCAACTGCTCGCCTTTCAACGGCGGCACGCCTCCTCGGCATGGAACGCAGTGTTGGTCAACTAGTTTTGTCATTGGAGATCCATCCGAATAGTCGCGATCGCTCGCGCACAAATTCGCCCCATTGTACACTGGCACTTGTTACAACGGGCTTCGTCCTTGGATCTCTCCACCCCCCTTCAATATGTGAAAGGCATCGGTCCGGCGCGAGCACAGATGCTGGAGTCGAAAGGGCTGCTCACGGTCGAAGACCTGCTAATCTATGCGCCGTTCCGATACGAAGATCGCACCAACGTAAAGACGATCGCGCAGCTTGCGCCGGGCGAAATGGCTACCGTGATGGCTGAGGTCAACTCGGCGCACCTGGCGGGCTTCCGCCGGCGTAATCTCGGACTGTTCGAGGCGATCCTGACGGATTCGTCGCACGAGCGGCTGTTAGCGAAATGGTTCCACGGCGGCTACCTCGCGGATCGCTTCCTGCCCGGCGTGCGCGTGGCCCTGTACGGCAAGATCGAACTCGACAACTATACGGGCGATCTGCTGATGATGCACCCGGAGGTCGAGTTTCTTTCAGCGGACGATTCGGAAGCGGACGCCGCGTTGCACACAGGCCGGATCGTCCCCATTTACGAAGCGGCCGGCAAGATTACCACACGCGCTTTTCGCTTTTTGATCGCTCGAATCCTCGACTCGGTCGAACCGGTGGAAGATCACCTGCCCCATGGCGTCCGGAAGTCGCTCAAATTGCCGGATCGCTGGACTGCGGTACGCGAACTCCACTTTCCCCCAGCAGGCGCCGATCTTCGCTTGCTGAATGCGTTTCGCACTCCGGCACACTGGCGGCTGATCTTCGAGGAATTTTTTTGGCTGGAGTGCGGGCTGTCGTTGAAGCGCGCCAAGGCGCGCGACGAGACCGGTATTTCGTTCGAATTGAACGATCGCGTGCGCGAAAAGATCAAAACGATGCTGCCGTTCAAGCCGACCGGCGCACAGAAGCGTGTCTTGAAGGAAATCGCAGAAGACATGCAGGTGCCCCATCCGATGAGCCGTCTGCTGCAAGGCGACGTCGGCAGCGGCAAGACGCTGGTAGCCGCCGAAGCGGCTGTGATCGCAATCGAAAACGGTTATCAGACTGCGGTGCTGGCGCCCACCGAGATTCTCGCCGGTCAGCATTATTTTTATCTCAAAAATCTGTTTCAAAAAACCGGTTACGTTGTTGCGCTGCTGACCGGCTCGGCGACGCCGCGCGAAAAGATGCAATTGAAAAAACTGCTCGCGGCTGGTCTGGTGCACATCGGGATCGGTACGCACGCCCTGATCGAGGAGGACGTGGAGTGGAGGAATCTAGGCCTCGCGATCGTCGACGAGCAGCATCGCTTTGGTGTCATGCAGCGCATGCGGCTGGCCTCAAAAGGGCAGCATCCCGATGTATTGGTGATGACGGCGACGCCGATCCCGCGCACGCTCGCGCTGACGATTTATGGCGATCTGGACGTTTCGGTCATCGATGAGATGCCACCCGGCCGGAAGCCAATCGCTACCAAGCACGTGACCGAGGATCACATCGAGAGCGTCTACAGCTTCCTGAAAAAGCAGATTGAAGCGGGGCGTCAAGCGTACGTCGTCTATCCCGTCATCGAGGAATCGGAGGATCTAAAGGCCGCGCAAAAGATGCACCAGCATTTATCGGAGCGCGTGTTTCCCGATATTCGCGTCGGCTTGCTGCACGGCCGCCTAAAAGCCGAGGAACGAGAGAAGGTGATGGAGGAGTTCCGCCGAGGCGAAGTAAAGATCCTGGTCGCAACGACGGTGATCGAAGTTGGTGTGGATGTGCCCAACGCGACCGTGATGGTGATCGAGCAGGCCGAACGTTTCGGGTTGGCGCAGCTCCATCAGTTACGAGGGCGCGTGGGACGCGGTGGCGAACAAAGCTATTGCATCCTGGTGACCGGCAAGATGAGCGAGGCCGCGCGCGAGCGCATTCGGACCATGGTAGATTCGACAGACGGTTTTTACATCGCTGAAATGGATTTGAAACTGCGCGGACCGGGGGAGTTTTTCGGCACGCGCCAGTCAGGACTGCCGACGCTGCGGATCGGAAACATCATTCGCGACCACGATGTGCTGGAGGTTGCGCGGAGCGAGGCGCAGGCTTTTATTTCGAATCCACCTTCTGCCGAGGAATTGCGCCGCGGCGTGAGCTATATCCGCGAGCATTGGCAGCGCCGCTACGGGCTGGTTCAAGTGGGTTGACCAAGGTGGTTTGAATGCGCGTCATTGCGGGTGAATTCCGAAGCCGCAGATTGAAATCTTTGCCGGGGTTGGAGACGCGTCCGACATCAGACCGGCTGCGCGAAGCGCTGTTCAACGTGCTCGCGCAGAGGATCGAAGGTTGTGTTTTCTTGGATGCGTATGCGGGAACCGGCGCGGTCGGAATTGAAGCGCTCAGCCGTGGAGCACGGCGCTGCATTTTCGTCGAGAAGAATCGAGGTGCCGTTGCCGTTATTCGTGAGAATCTGGCCGCACTAGGGCTGGAGTCGCGTGCCGAAGTCTTCACCGGAAAGTCGACTTCGGTGCTGGAGCGCGTTGATGCGGACATCGTGTTTCTAGACCCGCCTTATGAATTAGAAGCCGAACGCGACGCCGCGCTTGACGCGCTGGGGAAGGGTCAGCATCCATTGGTGATCGTCCAGCACGAATCACGGCAGAAGTTGCAGGAACAATACGGAAACCTGCGGCGTTACCGAGTGCTGAAGCAGGGAAGCAATTCGTTGAGTTTCTACAGCGGAACATAGACCGGCCGACCAAACCGTGGCGGTACGCTAATAGTAGCCGCATGTTTCCGATCCTTCAGAAACCAGTGGGCGCAGTCGACCCGGTGTGTGGGATGAGTGTCGACCCGCTGCACGCGGCGGATTCCTCCATTTTCCGGGGCACGACCTATCACTTCTGCTCGAAAGGCTGCGTTCGAAAATTCGAAGCCGATCCTGAGAAATATCTCAGTCCGTCGGCAAAGCCGGAGCCAATGCCGCGCGTTCAGGCGGCAATGGAATACACCTGCCCGATGGACCCTGAAATCCGCCAGAGCAGTCCTGGTGCGTGTCCCAAGTGTGGGATGGCGCTTGAGCCGGCAGTCATCACAACCGCCACCGGCCGCACAAACCCGGAATATTCATCGATGCGGCTGCGATTCCTGCTCAGTCTTCCGCCGACTGGCATTTTGTTGGCGCTCATGTTTGCCGGCATCCACCAGCCTTGGTTTGAGTTTGTCTTGGCTAGTCCGATCGTGTTCTGGGCAGGATGGCCGATCTTTGAGCGCGGCTGGGCTTCCGTTGTGAATCGCAGCTTAAACATGTTCACGCTGATCGCAACAGGTTCGGGAATCGCGTATTTGTATAGCGTCGTCGCAACGATCGCGCCCGGAATTTTTCCCGCATCCGGCGAAACCGGGGGCCACGTTGCGATTTATTTCGAGCCGGCGGCGGTGATTATCACGCTGGTACTGCTTGGCCAGGTCCTGGAGCTGCGAGCGCGCGACCAGACGAGTAGCGCCATCCGATCATTGCTGCAATTGGCGCCCAAAACTGCACGCCGCATTCGGCCGAACGGAGCCGAAGAAGATGTGCCGATGGAGCAAGTGTATGCCGGCCATCTCCTACGGGTTAGGCCGGGCGAACGCATTCCGGTCGACGGCGTGGTGACCGAAGGCGCGAGCGCGGTGGATGAATCGATGATCACGGGCGAGTCGATCCCAGTTGAGAAACAGGCCGGAAGCCCGGTGACGGGTGGGACCGTTAATGGAACGGGCGCACTCGTGATGAAGGCAGAACACGTCGGCTCCGAGACGATGCTGGCGCGAATCGTCCAGGCTGTGAATCAGGCGCAACGCTCTCGCGCCCCGATTCAGCGTGTCGCGGATGTAGTGGCGTCGTTCTTTGTCCCGGCGGTCATCGCCGTGGCGGCCGTCACGTTCCTGGTATGGGCTTGGGTTGGCCCGGAGCCTCGCTTGGCGTATGCGTTAGTAAACGCGGTTGCAGTTCTGATCATCGCCTGCCCATGCGCGCTGGGATTAGCAACGCCCATGTCGGTCATGGTTGGGACAGGCCGCGGTGCAGCGGCGGGCGTCCTGGTCCGGAACGCCGAAGCGCTCGAAAAACTCGCCAAAGTGAACACGCTGGTCGTGGATAAGACCGGGACCCTGACCGAGGGGAAACCCAAACTTGTCTCGGCGGACGACGATGAGGTTCTGCGATTGGCGGCCAGCGTCGAAAAAATGAGCGAGCATCCGCTGGCGGCCGCAATCGTAAGAGGCGCGGCCGAACGGAATTTGGTCCTGGCCCAAGCGTTCGATTTCCGTTCCATCACCGGACAAGGCGTCACCGCCTCGTTGGACGGTCATCAGATCGCTGTGAGCAACAGCGGGACTTCCGAGTTGCACGAACGTGCCGAGCCATTGCTCCGCGACGGACAAACAGTCGTCTACGTCTCGATCGACGGCAAGCCAACCGGTTTGCTCGGCATCGCCGACCCAATCAAGCCAAACGCTCACGAAGCAATCGCCCAGCTGCACCACCAGGGCCTCCGTGTTGTCATGCTCACCGGTGATAACCAGGTGACGGCAAACATCGTGGGAGGCAAGCTCGGCATCGATGACGTGCGCGCTGGCGTCATGCCGGAGGACAAGGCAAAGGAAGTGGCTCGACTGCAAGGCCAGGGTCTGGTGGTTGCTATGGCCGGCGACGGAATCAACGATGCGCCGGCGCTGGCGCAGGCCGACGTGGGCATCGCTATGGGCACGGGAACCGACGTAGCCATCGAAAGTGCCGCCATTACGCTGGTGAAGGGAGACCTTAGCGGAATCGTCCGTGCCCGCAGGCTCAGCCGCGCCACCATGCGCAACATCCGCCAGAACCTCTTCTTTGCGTTCCTCTATAACACCATCGGCGTGCCGATCGCGGCAGGTGTGTTATATCCGTTTTTTGGGATTTTATTGAGCCCGATGATCGCCAGCGCCGCCATGACCTTCAGCTCGGTATCGGTGATCAGCAACGCCCTCCGCCTGCGTAGGGTCGATCTCTGAACCGGTACGCCCGTGACCCATGCTGATGCGTGATTCAATTTTTTGTTGCGGCGCGCGGACGCTTTCAGGCATATTAGGATTGAGCAGCAAGGTCATGTAGGGCGCACTCGAAACCGGCTTCACACGAGCATCGTTGCGGGCGCTCTGCCTTACCAAACTATGGGCGGCGATACTCGATGGCGACTGGTTTCCTCTTCCTCACCGAATTGCTCGGCCTCAAGGTCTACGACCTCAAGGGCCGCCGGATAGGTTTCGTTAAAGACGCCTCCATCGTTCCTCTTATCGATCCAGCGCGAGTCGACCGTTACCTGGTCGGGGGCGGTTGGGCCTGGCTGACCGTCCGCCACGACCAGATTCGCTCTGTCTCCTTGGACGGCATTTACCTGAAAGACGAGCAGCTCACGCCATATCACGACGACGAATATATGCTGCGCCTGGTTCGCGATCTGCTCGATCAGCAAATCATCGATGGGCAGGGCCGAAAAGTCGTCCGCGTAACGGATGTCACGTTCACGCTTCGCCACGAAGCGGAAGGCGATGTGTTGAGCATTATGGAAGTCGACATCGGCCTCCGGAGTATGTTTCGGCGCTTAGTCCAAGGCGTGCTGCCGCCTCGTCTGATTCGCCGCTTGCAAACCGTCAT